>Ga0210394_10000037_pt1 | contig 309049 bp, 273 predicted proteins | sample IncBWC12MmetaG_FD_160121 | JGI IMG/M metagenome (GOLD analysis project Ga0210394, IMG submission 160121) | Forest soil microbial communities from Barre Woods Harvard Forest LTER site, Petersham, Massachusetts, United States - Inc-BW-C-12-M | ecosystem: Environmental > Terrestrial > Soil >...
TGCATGCGCGCCGGATCGATCTCGGTGATGCCGAGCGCGTAGCAGACCGCGGAATTGGCGGCCGAGCCACGGCCCTGGCACAGGATATTTTCCCGGCGTGCGTACTCGACCACGTCGTGCACTGTCAGGAAAAAATGCTCGTAGTGCAGGTCCACGATCAGTGCCAGCTCGCGCTCGATGGTGTCGCGTGTCGAGGCGGGAACGCCCTGCGGCCAGCGGCGCACCAGGCCGGCCTCGGTCAGCGCGCGCAGATGCTCGCCGGCCGTGAGTCCGCCCGGCACCAGCTCGGGTGGATATTCATAGCGCAGCTGCGAGAGCGAGAAGCTGCAGCGTTCGGCGATGGCGACGCTCTCATCGAGTAGCGCCGGCGGATACAGGCGCGCCAGTTCCTGCAGCGAGCGCAGGTGGCGCTCGGCATTCGGATACAGCCGCCAGCCGGCCTGATCGATCGTGCAGCCATGGCGGATCGCGGTCAGCACGTCCTGCAGCGCGCGACGGCCGCGGGCATGCATGTGCACATCGCCGCTGGCGAGCGCGGGCAGCCCGCTCGCGCGCGCCAGCGCCAGCGCGGCGGCGAGCCGCCCGGCATCGTCGGCGGCGCGATGCAGCTCCAGCGCCAGCCAGCCGCGCTCCGGAAAAAAATCGCGCAGCCATGTGGCCTGCTTCATGGTGGCATCGCCCGGCGCTATCCACAGCGCCAGGCAGTCTTCCAGCCCGGATTCGAAATCCGATCGCGCCAGGCGATACCCGCCTTTCTTCGAGCGTCGCCGGCCGAGCGTTATGAGCCTGCAAATCTGCTCATAGGCACGCTGCGCGGGCGCCAGCAGCACCAGCTTCAGGCCGCAGAGCGCGCGAAATTCGGCGCCGATGATGAGCTTGAAGTGAGCGTCGCGCAGATCGTGCAGCGCCTCATGGGCGCGCACCACCCCGGCGAGCGAGCATTCATCGGTCAGCGCCAGCGCGCGATAGCCGAGCGCATGTGCCTGCGTGATGAGTTCGGTCGGATGCGAGGCACCGCGCAGGAAACTGAAGTTACTCAGGACATGCAACTCGGCGTAGGCGGGCATGTCAGCTCCACAGTCCCTGCAGATACCAGGCGCCCTGGGCCGGATCCCGGAACACCCACAGCCGCGCGCCATCCGCGGCGCGTGCGACATAGTAATCGCGGTTCACATCACCGCCGTCCCACCAGCCGCTCTCGATGCGCTCCGGTCCGCTCAGCAGCTGTGCCGGCGGCTCGATGCGCCGGGGTTGAAGCAGCAGCGTGCAGGGCCGCGCCGGCGGCTGCGTATCCGGGTGCGCTGTCGACTGCTGCGGCGTGACGAAACCCCAGGCACGCTCGGGCCGGTGATCAGCCTTGAGCGCAAGGCCCTGCACCTGCCCCTCGCCAAGCCGAGTCTGCAGCCGATCGAGCAGCAACTGCAGCCGCTGCAGCTGCTGCGCATCGCTGCCGAAGAAATCCGCCTGCAGCACCGATGCCGCGGTGAACTCGAGCGCCTGCAGGCGCAGCGCCTGCACTGGTGCCGGCAGCACCAGGCTCTGCAGCCGCTCGCGCGCCAGCAGCAGGAACTGTGCCGCATCGCGGGTGGGCGCTGACATGCCGACCGTCACGCCGCTCGCGGCCTGGCGGTAGTGCTCGAATTCGAGCGTAAAGCGCAGCACCGCACAGTCGCGGCCGCGCAGGTAGCCCTGAAATTCCAGCAGCAGCCGCCGCAGCGGAAACAGCAGCGCGGTCGTATCGTGCACCGCGCCGTCGAATTCGAAACAGGCACGATAGGTCGCGGGCATGCGCCAGGCCGGCCGCGGATCACTCGCCGTGCCGCACAGCCGCTGCAGATAGAGACTGGCCGCAGGTCCAAAGCGCCGCGCAATCGCCGCGGCGGGCAGCGCCAGCAGCTGTCCGATGCGGCGCAATCCCGCCGAGTGCAGCGCGGCCAGCACATCTTGCGGCAGTGCCAGCAGCGACAGCGGCAGCAGCTCGAGCCGCGAGCGCAGCTGCGCTCGCGTGGTCACGCAGCGCTGCTGCTCGGCCTGCGTCAGCAGCGCGGCGCTCGTGGGCGAGGGCGCGAGCGCGCACGCATGGCTGTACCCCAGTTGCGTGAGCCCGGCTTCAAGCCTTGCGAGCAGTGCGGCATGGCCGCCAAACAGATTGCGGCTGCCAGCCAGTTCGAGCCACAGCAGCGGCCCATCGGGCAGGCGATAGCTGACCAGGCTGCTCCACTGATAGGCCCAGGCGACCAGGCGTTCCATGGCCGCGTGTTCGATTGCGGCGGGATCGACGCTGCGCCTTGCGGCGCAAGCTCCGGCGCCCGCAGCGCGGTGCGCGGCCGCTGCCAGCGCTTCGTGCGCCAGCCGCGGTAAGCGGATGCACAGCCACAGCCCGGCGTTCATGCCGCTATCGTCGGTGCGACTGCCGTCGATGCGACTGCTACCCGCAGCGTAACTCCCGTCGCCCCGCCGCGGGACTTCTGGATTTCGATCGCGAGGCCATCGGGTGCGGCGTGCAGCCGCAGCCGCAAGGCTGCCGGGGAAGATTCGCGCGCGGCCTCGGGCGGACGATAAAGAATGCCGAGACTGCCGCCAGCCTCGGCCGCCAGCTGCAGGCGACGCACGCTTCTGTCGACGATATAGGCCGGCCAGCCGAGCACGGCGCCGACCGCCGGACAGCGCAGCGCCTGCTCCGTGGCCCACAGGGATTCCTGCAGGCTACGGGTCTGGATCAGCAGCACCCGCTCCAGCGGCAAACCCCGTTGCGCGAGCGCCGGCGCGTACGGCAGGTAGGGTGGGGCGATGTACGCGATATAACGACCGGCGCGTGCCAGCCTGGAGAGCACCGGCACTAATAAACTCAGCTCTCCGATGCCGGTCGCATCGCTCATCAGTTCGGCGATAGCGCCGATAGGCCAGCCGCCTCCCGGCAGATTCGCATCGAGTTCCGGAAAGCCCGAGGGCGCGGCCAGTCGTTGCGCACGGCTCGAATCGCCAGTGCGACACAGCCGCGCAAGCTGCTCGAGCATCTGCGTGCGCTGCGAGCCGGTGGGCAGGGGGATGCTCACACCGTCCCCCTCAACCGCGGCGTGTCAGTTCGGTGCGCACGATGCCGACGACGATGCCTTCGATCTCGCAGGCTTCACGGCGCAGATCGACCTCGAGCGGCGCGAATTCGGGATTGGCGGGCTCCAGCCGCAGCAGTGATCCGCGGCGACGGTAGTACTTGACCGTGGCCTCATCGCCCAAGCGTGCGACCACGATCTGGCCATTACTGGCTTGCGGCGTGCGATGCACGGCGAGGATGTCGCGATGGGCGATACCGGCATCGCGCATGCTCTGGCCATGAACACGCAGCAGGAAGTCGGCGCTGGGGCGAAACAGCGCGCGATCGATGGCGATCGTTTCCTCGATATTGCCCTGCGCCAGGGTAGGAACACCGGCGGCAACGCGCCCATACAGCGGCAGCAGCCGTGTATTGGCGGCGGCAGCGGCCGGGATGGCGCCGGCCTCGCCAGCGCCGGACAGCAGGCGGATACCGCGCGCAATGCCCGGTTCGAGTCTCAGGTAGCCCTTGCGTTCGAGCGCGCGCAGATGCTGATCAATGCCCTGACGGTTGCGCAGCCGCAGTGCGTGCGCCAGATCGGCGCGCGTGGGCGGCAGGCCGTGACGCGTCATGAACTGGCCGATGAGCCGCAGCATCTGCTGCTGGCGCGGGCTCAAGAGGGGGAGGGAATCGGATACCATACATTTGTATGGTATCGGTTTACGCGCTGAAAATCAGCCGCGATGTTCTAGAATATCAAGTCATTATAAAACAATAAATTAGCTGATTAATCTAATCTAGTGCCAGATCACGCCGGCGCCCTCTTAGCGCCTGGAGGATGCGCCCGCCGCCGCGTCCGCTGCCGCATCCGTCTGCGCGTCGGTCTCCGGCTGCTCGGCCGGGACCTCACTGGGTGCGGCGGCGAATGCGGAACTCAGAAACCACTGATCGATCTCGCCCAGCGGCATTGGTTTGCCGTACAGATAACCCTGGAACAGCGACGCACCCAGCGCGGTGAGCTGTCGTCGCTGCAGTTCGGTCTCCACGCCCTCGATCACCACTTCCATGCCGAAGCTGCGGCCGATCGACAGTGCGGCGGCAATGATGGTCTCGCCGCCCTTGCCGAGCGTTGCGACGAACGAGCGATCGACCTTGATGGCATCGGCGGGAAAGCGCTGCAGGTAGGCCAATGAGGAATAGCCGCTGCCGAAGTCGTCTATCGCCACGGTGATGCCGAGCTTGTGTAGCTCGGTCACCAGCGCCAGCACCCGATCGGCGTCGTGCGAGAATACCGACTCGGTGAGCTCGAGCTCCAGTTCCTGCGGCCGCAGCTCTGCGAGCTGCAGTGTCTCATTCAGCTGCGTCAGAAAGTTATCCTGCAGCAGCTGCTGCATCGAGACGTTGACGGCGACGCGCGCACAGCAGCGACCCACCAGCTGGCGCGCCTCGCGGCAGGCGCGGCGCAGGATCCACTGGCCAAGCCGCGGCATGTCGCCGCTTTCCTCGGCGAGATTGACGAACAAGGCCGGTGCCACCGGCCCGAGCGTGGGGTGATGCCAGCGCGCCAGCGCTTCGAGCTTGCGCACGCAACCCTTCTTGATGTCGATCACCGGCTGGTAGTTCAGGTGCAGCGCATCGGTGTCCATGGCCTCGCGCAGCGCCACCAGCAATTGATAGCGATATTCCACGCGGTCCGCCCAGTCGGAACGGAACAGGCACGAGACGCCGCCACCCTGCAGTTTTGCCTGCCGAGCTGCCAGAGCGGCGTACTTGATCGCGGTCTTGGCGTCGGCGGTGTGCGTCGGCACTCCGGCGATGCCGATGCAGGCGCGCATGCGCTGGCTGACATGTTGTAGCGCGATCGGGGCCGCGAGGTCTGCAATCAGCGCGTCAGCCGCGGCCAGCACAGCCGACTCATCTGTGAAATCGCGCGGTTGCAGCACCGCGAACTCCTCATCGCCCCAGCGCCCGATGCACAGCGCCGACGCGCAGTGCTCGCGTAGCCGGCGCGCCAGCACCTGCAATACCTGATCGCCGACGCTATGGCCCTGCACTGCATTGATATCTCCCAGGTTCTCGATGTTGATGAACAGCACCGCGTACGAGCGCGCCGCCGGGTTGGCGCCGGTGTCGCTGGCATTGCCGGCGTCGGCGCAGACCTCGCCCAGGGCGGCGTTGAAAAAGGTGCGGCTGGCAAGCCCGGTGACCGGATCCTGGCTGATGATCTGCGCGGTGAGCGTGCGGCGCAGCCCGGTGCTCGCGCTGGTGTTCTGGCGGTAGTGCTCGATGGCGGTTTCCACCGCCGCGTGCAGCTCGGGCGGCGGGCACGGCTTGCTGAGGAACTTGAGCACCTGCGCCTCGTTGACCGCGGCAATCGCCGAACGCAGGTCGGTCTGGCCGGTCAGCAGGATGCGCGCTGCGTTCGGCACGATGGTGCGTGCTCTAGCCAGGAACGTGGCCCCGTCCATGCGCGGCATGCGCATGTCCGAGATCAGCACCGAGATGTGATCTTCGCGCTGCAGTATCTCGAGCGCCTCGGCGCCGCTGAGCGCGGTGAGCACCTCATAGCGGCGGCCGAGCTGCAGGCTCAGGCCTTCGAGCACCTGCGTCTCGTCGTCTACGCACAGGATCCGGTGCCGGTGGGCGTCGGACGTGACACGCGCTTCGCTGATCTTGCTCATCGCGTCCCGAGGCGTTGCGCCTGCAGTGCATCGGCATCAAGGTGGATGTTCCACGCCGTCAGGCAGCGCGATACGCCGGTGCGCGCAATGAAGCTGGCATCGAGCCGGTCGAGCAGCTTCGCCGGGCGGTCGGCAGTGGCGTCGACCACCGCGTCGGCCACATGCACCGCCGCGAGCATGCCGGTGTGTGCGTGCTGCACGCGGCTGGGTGTGTGGTGGTAGGCGACGGCTTCAATCAGGTCGAGCGGCAGGCCCCACAGGCCGAGCAGGTAGGCGCCCACCTCCGGGTGCGCGGCACCGAACACCTCCGGTTCCACCTCGTGCCAGGCACGGCCGCTGGCCTGCGCCAGTTCGATCATCTGTTCGAATTTATCGGGCGCACTGAGTGCCAGCACCGCCTGGCCGATGTCGAGCAGCAATGCGGCGGTGAAGGCCTCGTCGGCGTGGCGCGACTCGCGCAGCAGCATGCGCGCAAAATGCGCCTTGCGCAGCGAGCGGCCCTGCAGGTCCTGCAGGCGCTTGACGGCAACCGGGGATGCGTCGAGGGCACTGAACACGCAGGCCGAGAGCGCCAGCGACTTGATCATCTCCAGCCCGGCGTAGCTGATCGCGGCCTGAATCGACGTGACCGGCGCGCCACGCCGATAGAACGCTGAGTTGGTGAGCTGCAGCACCTTGACCGACAGCGCCGTGTCGCTGCTGACGATCTGGGTGATGTCGGCGACATGGGCGTTGGGCCGTGCGATCGCCTCCGACAGCGCCTGGAACGTGTGCGCAGTGGCAGGCAGCGACTTGAGGTTGCCGATCAGCTCGTGAATAGCCGGATGGCGCAGGATATCGCGCAGTGAGCAGATCCGTTCCAGCACCTCGCACAGATTGTCGACGTTGCAGGGCTTGCCGAGAAACTGGTGCGTCACCGGCACGGCGCGCAGGAAGGCATCGTCATCGGTGTTCTCCGACAGGCACAGGCGCACCACATTTGGGTGGCGGTCGCGCACCTGCGCCAGTAATTGCGGTCCGTCGAGCGCCGGCGAGCCGATGTCGCTGACGATGGCATCGAAGCGATCCTGCGCCAGGAGCGACAGTGCGGCCGCAGCCGAATTCGCGGCCATGGTGTCCCATTGCGGTCGCAGCTGCCGCAGCCCCTGCTGTAGCGGCGCCAGGGCCGCGGACGCGGCGTCTACCAGCAGTATGCGCCTCATGCGGCCTGCTCCCCCGACAGGTCGCGCCGGCAATCGCGTGGCAGGCGCAGATGAAATACCGTGCCCTTGCCGAGCTCGCTGTCGCAGTCGATGGAGCCGCCGTGGCGCTTGACGATGATGTTGTGCGAGATCGCCAGACCCTGGCCGGTGCCGCGGCCGACTTCCTTGGTGGTGAAGAACGGCTCGAAGATCCGATGGCGGATGTTCTCCGCTATGCCAGCGCCGGTGTCCCGGACACTGATCACGACCGTGTCGCCGTCCAGACGCGTTGAGACACTGATCATGCCGCGCTTGCCGGTGCCGCCGACGATGTCGGCAATCGCATGCGAGGCATTGACCAGCAGGTTGAGCATCACCTGGTTCAATTCGCCGGCGTGGCAGCGTACCGGCGGCAGCGGCCCCAGATCGGTCTCGACCTCGGCGACGTACTTGTATTCCGCGCGTGCCACCACCAGGGCGTTGCGGATCACGTGATTGAGATCGACTTCGGACATCTCGGGGCGGTCCGGATGCGCCAGCTCGCGCATCGAGCTGACGATTTCGGCGACGCGCTTCAGACCGTCCAGGGAACGCTCGAGCGCCTTCGGCAACTGCTGCGCAAGATAGGGCAGCTCGCCGCTCAGCAGCGCGAGCGCGGCGGCGTTGCTCCTGTCACCGCCGGCCAGCACGCGCAGTCGATCGGTGAGCTGCAATAGCTCATGCACCGCGTCGCGGATGAAATACACGCTGTCGTTGACGAACTGGATCGGCGTGTTGATCTCGTGCGCGACGCCGGCAGCGAGCTTGCCGACCGATTCGAGACGTTCAGCCGAGGCGAGCCTGATCTCCGCCTCCTTGCGCTCGGTCACGTCCAGGTGCACCCCGGCCACGCGCTGCGGCTCGCCGAACTCATTGGTGGCGACGGTGCGCCCGCAGCAGTGGATCCAGCGCCACGAGCCGTCCTTGCTGCGCATGCGGTACTCAATGCGAAATTCGGCCTGTGCCCGGGTGCGGTGTTGCAGTATCGCGAGTGCCGTCAGCAGGTCGTCCGGATGCAGCAGCTCGCGCCAGACATCATAGCTGCGGCTGAGCTCGTTCGGCTCATAGCCGAGCATGGTCCACCAGCGATCGTTGAGCCAGGCATCACCGGTGTGCAGATTCACGTCCCACAGGCCGAGATTAGCGCTGCTGGTGGCCACCGCGAGCCGGTCCTCGAGCGTGCGCAGCGCCTTGTGGGCGTTGACGATATCGGTGACATCGCGTCCTTCGGACAGGATCCACACCACCTCACCGTCGTCGTCGAGCACCGGCAGCAGCGAGAAATCCACGATGCGTTGCGTGCCGCGCGGCTGTTCGGTCTGATACTGGAAGCGCACGAACTCGCCGCGCCCGGCGCGCTCGATGCCCTCGCGCAGGCGCGCAATTTCTGCGGCCGGCTGCTGCGCCCAGAACGGCGTCTCCCAGAACAGCTTGCCGACCGCGTCGTTGAGCGTGACGCCCGCGGCCTTGAGCGCGGTGCGGTTGCTCTCGAGCAGCACGCCATCGCGCGACAGCAGACCGGCAAACTGGTAGGTGTAGTCGAATACGGTGCGCAGGCGCTCCAGACGCTGCTGCAGCCGGAACTGCTCCTGGCGCTCGACCGAGATGTCGAGCAGCACGCCGCTGACGCGAATGGCCTGGTCGGCGCTGTCGCGCTCGATGCAACCGACCTCGAGCAGCCAGGCCCAGCTGCCGTCGCGCCGCTGCGCGCGGTATTCGCTCTTGTAGCCGCTGCCCACGCCCTGAATGTGGCGCGAGCGCGCGGTATGCACCGCGACGCGCTCGTCGGGGTGCAGCAGGCTGTCCCACCATTCGGCAGTCGAGCCTGCCGCAGCGGGCTCGTAGCCCATCATCTGGGCGCGTGCAGCGCTCGACAGCAGCTGACCGCTGCGCAAATCCAGGCTCCAGGTCGCCGGGCCGCTGTAGGACAATGCCGGCACGCTTTGAGCTGCCTCGTTCTGCATGCGAGGGCTATCGGCCCGGCGAGCCTCAACTTGAGCCTTTTGGGCCCTGCATTGCACCGCAAGTGCCCAATCCGCTTCGGAAAACCCGGCCGGAGAATGCTCCTGCGACGTGCTACGCTTAAAGTGTGGAACGCGTCCGATCTGGCATCACAATGGCCCGTTATCGTCAAACCGGCGCCCGCACCCCCGCGTCGGCCATGCGCGCCGGGTTGGCCGCGCTGGCGCTGCTGCCGGCCCTTGCCGGCGCCGGTCCGGCACAGGCAACCGTCTACCAGCTGGCCACGCCCGACGATTCGGTGGTCGGTGAGGATCAGAGCGTGCAGACCGTGTACGAGGACACGCTGTACGACCTGGCGCGCAAGTTCAGCCTTGGCTCCGAGGAAATCATTCGGGTCAATCCCGGGGTCGATCCCTGGATACCCGGCGCCGACAAGTCCGTCATCGTTCCTGGCCGCCATATCCTGCCGCCCGGAGCGCGCGAGGGGATCGTCGTCAACCTGCCCGAGCACCGGCTCTACTACTATCCGAAACCGCAGCGCGGCCAGCCGCGCCAGGTGATCAGCTACCCGGTCAGCATCGGCAAGATGGATTGGCACACGCCGATCGGCGTCACCCACGTGATCGGCAAGGAAAAGAATCCGGTCTGGTTTCCGCCGGAATCGGTGCGCAAGGAACACGCGGCCGCGGGCGATCCGCTGCCGGTGCGGGTGCCGTCGGGACCGGATAATCCGCTGGGCCTGTTCGCGATGCGGCTCGCGGCCGGTAACGGCACCTACATGATCCACGGCACCAACAACCCGATTGCGGTCGGGCTAGCGGTCACGCACGGCTGCATCCGCATGTACCCGGAGGACGTCGCGGAGCTGTTTCCGATGGTGCCGGTCGGCATGCCGGTGCGCATCGTCAATGAGCCGGTGAAGGTGGCCTGGGTCGACGGCCAACTGCTGCTCGAGGCGCACCCGCCGGTGGACGCCGAGGGTCAGAGCTTCGAGCCGGACGTGGATCAGTTCGCCGAACTGCTGCGCGCGGCGGTCGGCGACAGTACGGTGGCCATACATTGGGACTACGCGCGCGACGTGCTGCGGAAAGCCGATGGCGTGCTGGCGACGGTTGGCCTTGAGGCCGACGTCTCGGCGCTGAATATCGATACCCCCACCGCCGCCCAGTAACCCCGGGGTATCCGGCCGGCGATCGAGTTCGGCGACCGTCCCGGCCCGGGGGGATTATGCAAAGTCGCCCGGGCCGCGCCCCGATCAGCTCGTGGCGGGTGTGTCGCGGGTGTTGAACATTCGTCCTGCCACCCCAGTCTATGAGTTGGAGAGCTTAACGGTGCCAGAGAGTTGAACCGCGGCGTAAATAAGCTATAGTTCGCTGCCTGCACAGCGCCTATAAGTGCGTAAGTATGTGATTTTTTTCACATTTTGTTAGCGAAAATACGATGTCTGAACGCGATAACGAGAGCTTCGATCTGGACGAGGAATTCATTGTCGAGTCCGAGGACAGCACCGATTACGACGGTCTGCTGGCCCGCGTGGACAAGCGCGTGCGCGCGCAGGGCAAGCGCGGTAAGGCGGCCTGGAGCCGACTCGAAGAAGTGCTGGCGGACCGCAAACTCGAAAAAGACCTGCGCGACGTGTTCGACGACGAAGACGTCTGACGGCATCTGACCGGCGGCCGCACCGCCGTCTCGCCCGGCACCGATAGCGCGGCTGCTTCACACACGGAATGTCCATGGCTGCACGCGGCGCGTCTTCCTGGATGGTGCTCAAGTTCGGCGGCACGAGCGTCTCCTCGCTGGATACCTGGCGCAATATCGCCGCGGTGGTACGGGCGCGGCTGACCGACGGTGCGCGTGTGCTGTTGGTGCACTCGGCAGTCAGCGGCATCACCGACCGGCTGGAAAAACTGCTGGCCGCCGCGCTCGGCGCAGCCCACCAGCCGGTGCTCGCATCGATTGAAGAACGCCATCGGGTGCTGGCGGACGAGCTTGGCATCGGCGTCAGTGCCGAACTCGAGGGCTATTTCGCGATATTGCGGCAGATGGCCTCCGGGATCGCGCTGATGGGCGAGGTCAGTGATCGCACGCGCGCGCGCATGCTCGCCAGCGGCGAGCTGATGGCCACCGAGCTCGGCGCCCGCTTTCTGCAGTCGCAGGGCATCGAGGCGAGCTGGTGGGATGCGCGCACCGGCCTGATCGCCGCGCCACGCGCGGCCGCCTCGGCGCGCGCCAATTTCCTGTCGGCGACCTGCGAGTTTGTGCCCGAGCCGGCGCTGCAGCGGCGGCTCGCGGCCTGTCCGGGCGTGGTCGTGACGCAGGGCTTCATCGCCAGCGACGCCGCCGGCGACACGGTGCTGCTCGGTCGCGGCGGCTCGGATACCTCGGCGGCGTACTTTGCCGCCAAGCTCGGCGCGCGGCAGCTGGAAATCTGGACCGACGTGCCCGGCATGTTCAGCGCCAACCCGCGCCACACGCCGCAGGCGCGGCTGCTGCGCTCGCTGCATTACGACGAGGCGCAGGAGATCGCGAGCAGCGGCGCCAAGGTGCTGCATCCGCGCTGTATCCTGCCGGCCAAATCACAGCAGATCCCGATCGTGGTGTACGCGACGCAGTGCCCGCAGATCGAAGGCACGCACATCAGCGCCGAGGGCGGCGACGGCGCGGCGCAGGTCAAAGCGGTGTGCCTGAAGAAAGGCATCACGCTGGTGTCGCTCGACACTCCCGGCATGTGGCACGAGGTCGGCTTCCTCGCCGACGCGTTCCAGGTGTTCAAGCGTCATGGCCTGTCGGTGGATCTGATCTCGACTTCCGAGACTAACGTCACCGTGTCGCTCGATCCGGCCGCGAACTCGCTCGATCCGCAGGTGATCGAGAAGCTGTCAGCCGACCTGTCGCAGCTGTGCCGCGCGCAGGTGATCGGTCCGTGCGCCTCGGTGAGCCTGGTCGGCCGCAACATCCGCGCCATCCTGCACCGACTCGGTGAGGCCTTCGAGTTGTTCGCCGAGCAGCGCATCTACCTGGTGAGCCAGGCCGCCAACGACCTGAATTTCACCTTCGTGGTGGATGAGGACCAGGGCGACCGGCTGGTGAACGAGCTGCACGAGCGACTGATCGAGCCGGTGCGCGAGGGCGCGATTCTCGGGCCCACATGGCAGCAGCTGTTCGCCCCGCCCAGGGCGGCGCCGAGCGCGGCCGCGGTGTGGTGGCGCGCGCGGCGCGAGGCACTGCTCGCGCTCGCGAGCAGCCATGACTGCGCTTACGTTTATGATCCGCAGGTGGTGCGCGCCGCCGGCGCGGCGATGCAGGGTCTCAAGTCCGTGGATCGCGTGCTATACGCCATGAAGGCCAATCCGAACGCGCACATCCTGCGGCTGCTAGCCGCGCAGGGACTGGGATTCGAGTGCGTCTCGCGCGGTGAGATCGAGCACCTGCTCGCGAGCGTACCGGGCCTGGACCGGCAGCGCATCCTGTTCACGCCGAATTTCGCCGAGCGCTCGGAGTACGCCTGGGCGCTCGAGCAGAACATCCAGGTGACGCTCGACAACCTGTACATCCTGAGCGAATGGGGCGAGCTGTTCCGCGGCGCGAGCGTGTTCATCCGCATCGATACCGGCACCGGCCGTGGCCACCATCATCACGTGCGCACCGCGGGCGCGCATGCCAAGTTCGGCGTACCGATGGCGCAGGTGGAACAGTTTGCACGGCTGGCCGAGCGCCACGGCGTCAGCGTGATCGGACTGCACGCGCATTCGGGCAGCGGTATCTTCGATGCCGACAACTGGGGGCAGGTGGCGAGCCGGCTGCTCGAGCTGGCGCAGCGTTTCCCGCAGCTTGCCACCATCGATGTCGGCGGCGGGCTCGGCGTACCCGATGGCCACGATCAGCTCGGGCTGGACCTGGCGCGGCTCGACACCGCGCTGCTGGCGATGCGGCAGAACCGGCCCGGCATTGCGCTGTGGATCGAGCCCGGACGCTTCCTGGTGGCCGCGGCCGGCGTGCTCATCGCCCGCGTCACGCAGACCAAGTCCAAGGACGAGGTGCGCTACGTCGGTATCGCGACCGGGATGAACTCGCTGATCCGGCCCGCGCTCTATGGCGCCTGGCATGAGATCGTCAACCTGACACGGCTGGACGAGCCGGCGACCGAGATCGTCAACGTGGTCGGACCGATCTGCGAGAGCGCCGACTTCCTCGGACACGATCGCCTGCTGCCGCCGACGCGTGCGGGCGACGTGCTGCTGATTGCCAATACCGGCGCCTACGGGCGCGCGATGAGTTCGCGCTATAACCTGCGCGAGCCGGCGCAGGAGTTCGTGCTGTAGGCGCGCCGGCAGTTTGGGGTAAGTGACCGAGATATGCCCTTACGAGCCGATCGCGAACGGCCACTGTTGGTCAGGTCAGTAGAGCGACTTTGCAGGCCATCGCTCCGACGGAGATATCGCAGGTGCCCACTAGGGCTTCGTCTCCGCGACCCGAGCCTTGATCAGCTTGCGCACCAGGGAAGTCGGTAATGGCTTATCGCATGAAAAGTGGAGCGCACCCTTCGTCTGGCTGTAGCTACTAAGTTCGCTGGAGAGAGACCGGAGCGTTGCACCGCTGAAAGGATAGTACGAACAGCCCCTGGCGGTCGCACGAAAGCCGGCGACCACTACGCCGTTGACGCGGAACGCCGGCATTTGATAGCTGATGCACTCAACCGCGTGGGGAACGATGGCCCGAATATTTGTGCGTAGATCCTTGAGTGCTTTTCTCCGGTCTGCGGGTAGATTCCTTAAGTATTCATCGACCGCTGATAGCTTCGGCTCTGCGGTCATGTCATGCGCCCGCGGGGAGGAAATGGCAGTTCACCCAAACATCCTACTCTCGTGATATCAGGCGAATCTGGCTTTTGCTCTGCTATGGAGGCGGTGCTGCATTCTTTCGGCGCATCGAGCGCAGAGAGCATCGATCCGCTGGGATTTGTGCCAACAGTAATACACGTGCAAGCCGTTGAGTTTGCACGGGCAAACCCGGCGCCGAATTGACGCCTATCCGCTGCCGCTCCGATGTCCAGGGGTAGTAGTCCTCAAGGCCTAAGATCCCGCCCGCACAAGAAGATCAATTGGCAAAGAAATTGCAGCTGGAGATGGTATCTGCCCGAACGATCACTTCAAGTGTCCGTTTGAAGTAACCGTCACGCGGGACAACCTCGATCAAGCTCACGCAGAATTAGGAAACAGGAAAGAAAACCAGAAATGTAATAAGAGTGCAACGCAGTAAAACTAGCCTGCTCTTGTTCCAATAATACTCACGACCAGCCGACTGAGTTCCATTTTGCCAGTCTCGAGGCCGAGCTGCGCTGTGTGGAGAGCCTGTAATGTCCATTGAGACGCGTAGGATTGTTGCCGTCTTGGCGGCAAGCATGGCCGTAGTCACGAGCGCGCACGCGCAAGCCGGTCCGGACCAGCGCGGCACCACGCAGCCAGGCGACAGCCAATCAACCACCACCCAGCAGAGCCCGCTGGAGACTGTGATCATCAGCGCGGACCGCCCCGAATTGAACACCGTCCCGATGCGGTCGACCTTCAGCGAGAGCACGATCACGCCCGAGGCGATTCTCAACGTCACGCCCAGCCCCGCGACCACGGTTCAAACGCTGCTGAACACACAGCCATCCATCTATGCCACGACGGGCGCCACCAATGGCATGGAGACGAGCATAAAGTTCCGCTCGTTTTCCGACGGTGAATTCGGCGAAACCGTTGCGGGCGTACCGCTGAACGATATCTTCAACAGCGGCGTTACTTACCAGGCCGATAACCGCAACAACGTACTGCTTATTACCCGGGATTTGGACAGCGTCAATATCTATCGTGGCGTCAATAACCCTGCCGTGAACACATACAATTCTCTCGGCGGCACCATTAATTACATCCCCAGGCAGCCGACAGACACTGCTGGCGGGGATGTCGGAGTCGACTTCGGCAGCTTCAGCACCATTAACTATCACGCGACCGTTAACACAGGGGACTGGTACGGCATCAAGCAAACAGTTTCCTTCGAGAGTGATGACAGCCAGGGCTGGCTCCAGAACACGAGTGACCGCAACCTGAACTTCTACTACGCGGGCAACGCCAAGATCGGAAGCAACACTGACGGCTTTGGGTACTTTGTCTACAACCGTAATCATGGCAATGCCCCACAGTTCATTCCGCAGAACATCCTGAACAGCAATTCCGACTTTCAGTGGCCAACCAAACTTTATCGGTCGGAGAACCTGGATAAGAATTATCTCGGCATTCTCGGTTTTAAGACCGAATTCGGCGTGGTCGCTGTCGAAAATGAGGCCTACGCGGGCGACAACGATTACACTCGGACGTCCTTCTCAAATCCGACCTATGCGGGCCCTTATTTCATCGACGATCAGGGTTCCGGTTACCCATTCTGGGCAAGTTACACGGGCTACGACGGTTTTACGAAGTTCCCATACACAGGTACGCAGGCTTACGGCGCGTCCACCAGCGGTTGCGTGCCTACATGCGCGTATGCCGGTACGGATTACCACTTCTACGGCTATGACGGGGCGCTCTACGGCGATCGTCTGAAGATTACTGCGGACCTGCCATACAACACTGTCACGGCCGGCGGGGACTTGAACTACGGCAAGCTGCACTCCCGCGAGTACTGGTATGGAAGTGCTGCGATGCCGATGATCGTCGGCTACAACGATGCCTGGGATGAGCATGACACGCGCACGATGTGGTCGATCTACGCCCAGGACGACATTCATTTCTGGAGTGACCGCGTCCATATCACGCCCGGTGTGAAGTATATATCGGCTCATACCAAGGACGTTGACGCGCTGGGGTTCTATTACGCCAACCCGGGTCCTGACAGCGGCAGCGAGAGCTTCGTCTCGCCGACCGCCGGCGTCAGCGTCGAACCCATCCAGAATTTCACGATATATGGCGCCTACGGCAAGAACGTGAAGTTCCCGGACATCACGGCGTTCTATAACGCCGTCGCCGGCTCGAACACCGCGCCCATCGTCGTCAAGCCCGAGTACGCCCAGGACTTTGAGTTCGGGCTCCGCTACCGGGCAGCTAAGTTTTCCGCCGAACTCAACGGCTACCAGGAGAATTTCTCGCGCATCATCTTTTCAAGCGCCACGGCGGCAGGCTTTACGCAGTACCAGAACGGAGGCAGCGAGCGATACCGGGGCGTGGAGATGCAATTGACCGACGAATTCGGTCACTTCCTGCTGGGCGACTGGAAGGGTTACGTGAACGCCTCGTACAACGAGGCCATTTGCACTTCGGTGACCAAGAGCGATCTTACCGCGGAAAGCTGTAATGCCGGGCAATCGTTGCCCAACGTGCCTAAGGTTCTGACGAATGTCGGGCTCATATGGGACTTCTCGGGCTGGCATGTGGACCTGCACGGTCAGTTTGTCGGGCGCCAAGGGCTTCAGAGCTACTTCACCAGCTTGCCGATTGCGCCGGGCGAACTGGAACCCGGCCAGTTGACTGAGATTCCGAGTTACTTCCTGGTGAGCGCAGGGGTCATCAAAGTGATCCCACTCAACTGGGGTTTGGCGAAGGCTCTCCGGCTGGCGTTGCATGTCGATAACTTGCTCGACAAGCGCTATTTTTCCTCCGCGCAGGTGAATACACGAAACCTGGACACGACGGGGAGCAACCAAGCCGAAGACTTCTACGGATTGAGCGGCGAGCCAACTGCAGTGTTTGGAAGCATTGCGGTGTACTTTTAATCTTCACCGCGTGATCCTGCTTACGTCATATGGCTAGGCCGCATCGCTCGGCGCCAAGCGACGGATGCCCGACTTAGTGACCGACACTGTCGACGCGACCAGCAAGCACAGACCCGATACTGCCTCTGACCAAATAGTCATGTTGGTCATGAACGTATGCTCTGAGCACAGCGCCAACGCGTAGTGAGCCAACCCATCTAGCCCGAGCGCACCGTAGACGGCAATGAACACTGCGGCCGCGGCGTGTAGCCGCAGTCGCAGTGCCACAAGACCGGCGATCCCGACAGCTGTTACAACGCACCACGCCATATAGACCCTGTCGGACGTTATCCAGGACGGCATATTGGGGTAATAGGCAATGTATGCGGCGTTGTGGACAAAATGCGCACTGCTGGCGACAAAGTAGACCGCCAACAGAAACCAGATGTGCCTCGGCAAGTCCGATATGCGGCCCAACTTCAGAAACCGGTCGCGAGATGTAAGTTTGTACATTCCGATTACCCTTCAACCTCGTCTGAACGTGCGCGCGCAGCGTGGCGCTGGCGCAGCTCCGCGATCACCGCCGACAGCGGCAGGCTGCGGCTGCGCAGCAGCACCAGCAGGTGATAGAGCAGATCGGCACTTTCTGCCACCAGCGCCTCATCGGTTTCACCGGCGCCCGCGAGCGCGACCTCGAGACCTTCCTCCCCGACCTTCTGCGCCATGTGCCGAACGCCACGCGCGTACAGGCTCGCGGTGTAGCTGCCCTCGGGCGCGGCGGAGATACGCTGCGCGATCAGCTGTTCGAGTTCGAGCAGGAAACCCAGCGCAGCGGCGGCGCTGAGCGGCTCATCGCCAAAGCAGCTGGCACTGCCGGTATGGCACACCGGACCGGCCGGCAGCGCAAGCACCAGCAAGGTGTCCGCATCGCAGTCCGCGCGCAACCCGACCAGCTGCAGGAAGTGCCCCGAGGTCTCGCCCTTTTCCCACAGCCGCTGCTTCGAGCGGCTGAAGAACACCACGCGATCGCGCGCCAGGGTGGCGGTCAGAGCCGCGCGATTCATGTAGCCGAGCATCAACACGCTGCCGCTGCCGGCATGCTGCACGATCGCTGGCACCAGGCCGTCGCCCTTATTCCAGTCGATGGCTTCGATATCCGCCGCGGAGAATGTCACAGTCGCACCTCGATGCCCTGCGTATGCAGCGCCTGCTTCAGCTGTGAAATAAGAATCGCGCCGCTGTGAAACACGCTCGCGGCCAGGGTAGCATCCACCTGGGCGTCGCGAAACGCGCTGGCAAAATGCTCCATGGTGCCGGCGCCACCCGAGGCGACCAGTGGCACCGAACACAGCGCGCGCACCCGGCGCAATTGCTCGATGTCGTAGCCATGGCGCGTGCCGTCGGCAGCCATGCAGTTGAGCACGATCTCGCCGGCACCGCGCCGCTGCACCTCGCTGACCCAGGCGAGCGTGTCGCGCCGGCTGTCACGGGTGCGTAGGGGATCGCCGGTGAATTGATAAACCCGATAGCCTTCGGCGCTGCTGTGACTGTCGATGCCGGCGACCACGCACTGGGAGCCGAAGCGTTCGCTGAGCCGGTCGATCAGCTCCGGATCGTTCAGCGCCGGGGAGTTGACCGAGATCTTCTCCGCGCCGGCGTTGAGCACCTGCTCGGCATCGAGCACCGAGCTGATGCCGCCGGCCACACAGAACGGAATGTCCAGTACGCGCGCGACCCGGCTGACCCAGCCGCGATCGACCGAACGGCCTTCGGGACTGGCGGTAATGTCATAGAACACCAGCTCGTCCGCGCCCTGGTCGCGATAGCGGCCGGCGAGTTCAAGAATATCGCCGACCACACGATGCTCGCGAAAGCGCACGCCCTTGACCACCTGACCGTCGCGCACGTCGAGGCAGGGGATTATGCGTTTGGCAAGAATGGCCGCAGCTCCTGCAGGGAAATACGCTCCTCGAGCAGCGCCTTGCCGCTGACCGCGCTCGGCACGCCCAGTGCCGCGAGCGCGCCCAGGTCGGCGCCGCTGCCGATGCCGCCCGACGCCTGCCATTGCAGCTGCGGAAAGCGTCGCAGCGCCTCAGCGTACAGCGCCAGGTTGGGACCGGTGAGCGCCCCATCGCGCTCGATGTCGGTACACAGCACGTGCCGCAGGCCGTCCTCGGCGAATGCTGCCACCGCGTCCCACAGCGACAGTGCCGTCAGCTGTTGCCAGCCGCGGATGCGCAGGCGCGGCACCGCCTGCGCATCGAGCTGCACATCGAAGGCCAGGCACACGCGCTCGGGACCGAAGGTGCGCATCCAGCCGGCGACCTGTTCGCGCCGCTCCACCGCCGCGCTGCCGATTACTACGCGCGCGACGCCGTGGCTGAGCAGATCGTCGATGCTGCCAAGGTCGCGCAGGCCGCCGCCGACCTGCAGCCGCAGCGCACGCTGCGCGGCGAGCTGGTGGATGATGCTGCGATTGACCAGGGTGCCGTCGCGGGCGCCGTCCAGATCGACGATGTGCAGCCAGCTTGCCCCGAGCCGCTGATAGCGCGCCAGCAGCTCGTGCGCCCCGAGCTCATAGCGTGTCTCGTCGGCGAAATCGCCCTTGAGCAGCCGCACGCTCAGGCCGCCGCGCAAGTCGATCGAGGGAATCAGCAGCAAGCCGCGGTCCTGTTCAGAGCGCCAGAAAATTGCGCAGCACCCGAGCCCCGACCGTGGCCGAGCGCTCGGGATGAAACTGCACACCGAGGAAGTTGTCGTGTCGCACCACCGCGGCCAGCGGACGGCCGTAGCGCACCGCCGCCAGCGTGCTGGCGGCCACCGCGGCGGCGTAGCTGTGTACGAAGTAGAGGTAATTGGCGGCATCGATATCGCGTAGCAGCGGGTCGTCGCTGATAAGTTCGAGCGTATTCCAGCCCATGTGCGGCACCGGCATGTACGGCGCCGGGGTCAGGCGCTCGACGCGCCCGGGGAAAATGCCGAGGCAGGCGGTGTCACCTTCGCTCGAATGCTCGAACAGCAGCTGCATCCCCAGGCAGATGCCCAGTAGCGGCATGCGCAACGTCGGAATCAAGCGGTCCAGAGCGCTGGCGCGCAGGCGGCGCATCGCGTCGGCTGCCGCGCCGACGCCGGGCAGCAGCACGCGCGGCGCGGCCGCGATCGTGTCGGCGTCGCTGCTGACCAGCGAGCGCGCCCCGAGACGCTCGAGCGCGAACTGCAGCGAGGCCAGGTTGGCACCGCCGCTGTCGATGATCGCCACATCGATGTCGTCGCTCATGGCGCGCTGCCGCTCACAGCGTGCCCTTGGTGCTCGGCAGCTGGTAGCCGTCGCGGCACAGCGCCGGCCGCAGCGCACGGCCGACCCCCTTGAAGCAGGCCTCGATCATGTGATGGGTGTTCTCGCCCTGCACCGACAGGTGCAGCGCCGCGCCCAGAGTGTGCGCCAGCGAGCGAAAGAAGTGCGGTACCAGTTCGCTCGGCAGTGCGCCGATCTGCTCACGGCCGAACTGTCCGGTAAACACGAAATAGGGGCGGCCCGACAGGTCGATGGCGACCTGCGCTTCGCTCTCATCCATCGCCAGCAGAAAGCCATAGCGGCCGATGCCGGCCTTGTCGCCGAGCGCCTGACGCAACGCTTCGCCGATCGCGAGCGCGCAATCCTCGACCGTGTGGTGCTCGTCGATGTGCAGATCGCCGCGGCAGCTTAGTTGCAGCGCAAAGCCCGCGTGCCGGGCGAGCTGTTCGATCATGTGATCGAAGAAGCCGATGCCGGTGTCGATGCGGCACTCGGCGCCGCTGTCGAGCTCGAGCGCAAGGGTAATGTCGGTTTCGCGGGTCTGACGGTGCAGCCGGGCGCGGCGTGCGAGCAGCATGCGCGTGATCGTCGGCCAGCTGTCGTCGTCCCCGGGCGCCGCCTCGGCGCGCACGCGCAGGCCGCGGATTCCCAGATCGCGCGCAAATTCCAGATCGGTGTCGCGATCGCCGATCATCGCGCTGCGATCGCGGTCGATCGGCTGCCGCTGCAGGTAGTCGGTCACCAGTCCGGTGCGCGGCTTGCGACACAGGCACTGCTCGCGCGCCAGATGCGGGCAGATGAACACCTGGTCGAACTCGATGCCCTGCGAGGCGAACAGTTGCAGCAGGAAGCCCTGCACCTGTTCGAAATGGGCCTGCGGATATCGCTCGGTGCCCAGGCCGTCCTGGTTGCTGACCATCACCAGGCTGAAGCCTGCGCGCCGGAACTCGGCCAGTGCGGCCAACACGCCCGGCAGCAGCCGCAGCTTGTCGAGACGATCCACCTGGTTGTCGGGCGGCTCCTCGATCAGCGTGCCGTCGCGGTCGACGAACAGCACCGGCGGGTTGATCAGTGCGGCACTCATTGCAGGCTCGCGAGCAGCCGGTCGTTCTGCTCGGGGCTGCCGATACTGATGCGCAGGGCGCGCGCCAGGCCGGGCGTCGCGCGCAGATCGCGCAACAGCAGGCCCGCGGCGTGCGCGCGCTGCAGGGCCGCGGCCGCGTCCTTGAATTCGACCAGCAGAAAATTTGCCTCGCTGGGCCAGACCCTGAGCACACCGAGGCTGGCGCCGAGCGATGCCGCGACGCGCGCGCGTTCGGCCTTGAGTGTCGCCACGTGCGAGCGGGCCTGGTCGACGGCGGCCGGTTCGAGCGAGCGGAATACCGCCTCGATGGTCGGCTGCGTGAGCGCGTAGGGCTGAATGACCTTGCGCAGCAGCGCCACCACGTCCGCGTGTCCGATCAACGCGCCGCAGCGTGCGCCGGCGAGACCGTGCGCCTTGGACAGGGTGCGCAGCACCAGCAGACCGGGCCGCTCGATCACGCTGGCAACGAGGGAAGCTGCGGCGGCGAATTCGACATAGGCCTCATCCACCACCACCAGCGCGCGGCCCTCCAGCTCGCGCGACAGCTCGAGGATGGCCTCACCGTCGAGACGGTTGCCGGTCGGATTGTTGGGCGAGCATAGAAAGATGAGACGGACCGCCGGATCGCAGCGCGCGCACAGCGCCTGCGGATCGAAACGCCAGCCACGCTCTGCCTGCAGCGGCACTTCCACCACCGCCGCGCCCTGCACGCGAGCGGCCACGGCGTACATGCCGAACGTCGGCGGGCAGATGATGACCTTGTCCTGACCGGCGCGGCAGTAGCTGCGGATCAGCAGGTCGATCAATTCGTCGCTGCCGCGGCCGGCGAGCAGCATGGCAGGGGCGATGCCATAAAGGCCGGCCAGCGCCGCGGTCAGCTGGTGGGGATGCGGCTCGGGATAGCGGTTGAGGCCGGCGATCGAGCTGTCGCCATAGGCTCGCCAGGGTAGTTCATTCGCATGCAGGCGAATCAGGCCCGGCTCCCACAGCGCGTGCTCGTAGGCTTTCAGGGCCCGGATCTCCGGCCGCGCGAGGTCGGTGAGCCAGCTCACGCGGCGCGCTCGCGGTGCAGTGCCGCCAGCCGCAGCTCGACCGCGGCGGCGTGGGCGTCGAGCCCCTCGAGCCGCGCCAGGGTACAAGCGGTTGGTCCCAGCTCCAGCAGGCCGTCGGCCGTGAGCTCCTGCACCGTCATGCGGCGCGTGAAATCGTGGACCGACAGGCCGCTGTAGGCGCGCGCATAGCCGTAGGTCGGCAGCACGTGGTTGGTGCCGGAGCAGTAATCGCCGATCGGCTCGGGCGACCAGTTGCCGAGGAAAACCGCGCCCGCATGCTGCACGCGCTCGAGCAGCGCGCGCGGGTTGCGCGTCTGGATGATCAGGTGTTCGGGCGCGTAGCGGTCGCAGACTGCGAGCGCCTCGTCCAGACTGGCTACAATCAGGATGCGCGAGCCGGCGATCGACTGCTGCAGGATCGCTCGTCGCGCCAGAGGCTGCATCTGCAGGCGCACCGCCTCGGCCACCTCGGCAGCGAGCGTCGCGCTGGTGGTGAGCAGCATGGCCTGCGACAGCGGGTCATGCTCGGCCTGCGCCAGCAGATCGGCGGCGATGAACTCGGCGTGCGCACTGTCATCGGCGATCACCAGTACTTCGGACGGCCCGGCCGGCATGTCGAGCGCGGCGCCTTGCGGGTCGGCGGCCACCAGCTGCTTGGCTGCGGTCACCCAGGCATTGCCTGGGCCGAAGATCTTGACCACTTTCGGTACCCCGGCGCTGCCATAGGCCATCGCGGCGATCGCCTGCGCGCCGCCGATCTTGAACGCCTGTTCGATGCCGCACAGCTGCGCGGCCACCAGCACCGCGGCGTTGGCGCCGCCGCCGCGCTGGGGCGGCGTGCACAACACGCGCTGCGGGCAAGCGGCAATACGCGCCGGCACGGCGAGCATGATCACGCTCGAGGGCAGCGGCGCGGCGCCCGCCGGTACGTACAGGCCTACCGCGCTGAGCGGTCGAATCAGCCGTTCGCAGCGCACGCCCGGCTGCACTTCCAGTGACAGCGCGGCGGGCAGTCCGGCGCGGTGAAAACTGTCGACGTTGGCGATGGCTTTCTCGATCGCGGCCAGCTGCTCGGGCCGCAGCTGCGCGCGCGCGCTGGCGAACTCGGCGGGGCTGACCCTGAAATCGTCCGGCTCAACGCCATCGAATTCGCGCGTGTAGCGGCGCACCGCCGGCTCGCCTTCGCCGCGTACCGCATCGATGATCGCCTGCGCCTGCTGCAGCATGCGCGGCAGCAGCGCGGCGGCCGGACGCGCCAGCGCGGCGCGGCGGCCTTCGGCATCGAGCTGTTGCCAGTCGAATATGCGCATCGGCTTCAGGCCAGCATCTTCTCGACCGGCAGCACCAGCAGGGCGCTGGCGCCGGCCTTCTTCAGGCTCTCGAGCGTCTCCCAGAACACGTTCTCGCGGCACACGGCGTGCACTGCGACCCGATCGGGCGAGCCCTCGAGCGGAATGATGGTCGGGGATTCGCTGCCCGGGAGCAACCGCCGGATCGCCGGCAGCGCCGAGCGCGGCGCGTGCAGCATGATGTATTTGCTCTCCTTCACCTGCTGCACGCCCTCGACGCGCAACAGCAGTCGTTCGACCCAGTCATTTTTCTCCGGCGATAGCGCCACCGGCGTGCGGATCAGCACCGCGTGGCTCTCCAGTACCGTGTCGACTTCGCGCAGGTGATTGGCCTGCAACGTCGATCCGGTCGACACCAGGTCGCAGATCAGGTCGGCGCGGCCCAGGCGCGGCGCGATCTCGATCGCGCCCGACAGGGTCACGATCTCGGCCTCGATATTGCGCTGCTTGAGGAATGCGCCGAGCAGGTGAGGATAGGTGGTCGCGATGCGCTTGCCGCGCAGGCACTGCACCCCGTCGTAGGCTTGCTCGAGCGGCACTGCCAGCGACAAGCGGCAGCGTCCGAAGTCGAGCGTGCGCAGCGTCTGGAAGCGCGCCGGCGCGCCGCGGGCGGCGAGCTGCAGTCGCTTCTCCTCGATCACGTTCAGGCCCACCAGCCCGAGATCGCACACGTCCTCCTGCACCAGGTCGGGAATATCGTCGTCACGCACGAACAGCACGTCGAGGGGCATATTCTCGCCAAAACCCATCAGCTGATCCTTGCCGCGCGAGAGCTTGAGCCCGCAGCGCGTCAACAGATCGACCGAAGGATCGGTGAGGCGGCCGGACTTTTGCACCGCAAGTTTGAGGCGCGCTTCCTTATCCATGCTGGGTACCGTCGATGCGTTGCGCTGCCAGGCTATAGCCACCATTGCCCTGCGCCAGGTAGCGCGCCACACGGCCGATGGTGGTGACGCTGACGCCGGTCTGGCGGTGAATCTCGCGATAGGGCAGGCCGCGGCGCAGGCACTCGACCACCGCCCAGCGGTCGGCCATCGCCTGCAATTCGGCCGGCGTACACAGGTCGCGCAGGAACGCGCGGCACTCCTCGACGCTGCGTAGCGTGACCAGCGCCGCGACCAGATTGCGCTCGGCCAGGGCCTCCTGGCGTGCGGACAGCTGGCGATGGGTTTTCATAGCCCCTGCACGGATCGGTGGGTCGAACTAATGTATTAATGCATTAGTACATTAGCATATCGATGCAACACCGGCAAGCGCCGGGCGGCCGCCGGCGGCACGCGCTTGACCCTCGCCGGAGGCGCCTCTAGACTCATTGCCACTCATCGAGACCGGCTGAGGGAAAGGCCCTTAGACGCCGGGGCAACCGTCGGACTTCCGACATGGTGCCAACTCCTGCGGCCCATAGCGCAAGCTGTGGCCGATAGATGAGGGCCGACAACGAGCGCCGCGATTCACATCAGCCGGCGCGAAGCTGTCCAGGCGAGCGGTCCGCAGGAGTGCCACGATGCATGACGACAGGCACTGCGGAGCGTTAGTTGAGCTTGGCCCCAAGACACGAGAACTTAGCCGGCGCTGACAGCGAAGCCACCTCGACCGAGGTGGTCAGCGGCGTATTGCAGTTGCCGGGCCGGCTGTCGCTGCATCATGGCGGCAGCCTCGATCAGCCGAGCCTGGGCTGGCGACTCGCCGGCAAGCCCGGCGCACCCGTGATCCTCGCGCTCGGCGGTATCTCTGCCCATCGGCGTGTGTTCGACCCGGACGAGCCGCGCGCTGGCTGGTGGAGCGAGATCGCCGGAGTGCGGCGCGCCCTCGACAGTACCCGGGTACGGGTGCTGGGCATCGACTACCTGGGCGGCAGCGGCGAGTCCAGCGGGCCGAGCGGCGGGGGCGTATTTCCCAGCTTGTCCAGCTACGACCAGGCGCAAGCTGTGCGCCAGCTGCTCGATCAGCTCAGGATCCCCCGCCTGCGCGCGATCGTCGGGGCATCGTATGGCGGCATGGTGGCCCTGGCGTTCGCCGAACGCTACGGCGATCGGGTCGAGCAGCTGCTGGTCATCAGCGCCGCGGACCGTACCCATCCGATGGCCACGGCGTGGCGCAGTGTGCAGCGGCGCCTGCTGCGCTTCGCGCTGTCCAGCGGAGATGCGACCGAGGGCATGGAGCTGGCGCGGGCGCTGGCGATGGCGAGCTACCGCAGCCCGGAGGAGTTCGCCGCGCGCTTCGCCCAAGCGCCGCGCCAGATCGAGGGCCGGTTCGTCTTTCCGGTCGAGGAATACCTGTTTGCCCGCGGCCGCGACTACGCCGCGCGCTATCGCGCCGAATCCTTCCTTTGCCTGTCGGAATCAATCGATCTGCATAGCGTCGACGCCAGCCGCGTGAGGACGCCGACCATGGTAGTGGCGGTGCGCGAAGACCAGCTGGTGCCGATCGGCGATATGCGCGCGCTGGCCGCGCGACTGCCGCATGCCCGACTGCACGAACTGTCCTCGCTGTACGGCCACGATGCTTTTCTGAAAGAGGCTGCAGCGCTGCAACCTGTGTTTGAATCCCTGTACGGAGTTGCCGTCAAGTGAGCGATCAAGCCGATGCAATTACGCGTGCGGTGCGCGCGGGTCTGGAGACCGACGACGTAACCGGGGCGGTGGTGCCGCCGATTCATCTGAGTGCTACCTACGCCTTTCGCGGCTACGGCGACAAGCGCGCCTACGATTATTCGCGCAGCGGCAATCCGACCCGCGACCTGCTCGGCGCGGCGCTGGCCGATCTGGAAAGCGGCGCCGGCGCGGTGATCACCGCCACCGGGATGGCGGCCGTGACGCTGTGTCTGCAGATACTGCCGGCGCATGCACGCGTGGTCGCGCCGCACGACTGTTACGGCGGCAGCTACCGGCTGTTCGATGCGCTGCACCGGCGCGGCGATCTGCAGGTCGAATTCGTCGATTTCGGCGACCCCGAGGCGCTGCTTGCAGCGCTGTCCAGACCGCTTGCGCTGCTGTGGATCGAGACACCGAGCAATCCGTTGCTGCGCCTGACCGACATCGCGGCGGTGGCGCGGCTCGCCAGGCCGTGCGGTGCGCTGGTTGCCGTGGACAATACCTTTCTGTCGCCAATCTGGCAGCAACCGTTGTCTCTGGGCGCCGATCTGGTGGTGCATTCGACCACCAAGTACATCAACGGCCACAGCGACGTGGTCGGCGGCGCGGTGATCTCGGCCCGCAAGGACCTGCACGACCAGCTGTGCTGGTGGGCCAACTGCCTGGGGCTGACAGGCTCGGCCTTCGACAGTTACCTGACTCTGCGCGGGCTGCGCACGCTGAATGCGCGGCTGGCGGTCCATGCCAGTAACGCGATGGCGCTGGCGAGCTGGCTGGCGCAACAGTCGGCGGTGTCGAAGGTGTTCTATCCGGGTCTGCCGACGCATGCCGGCCACGAGATCGCGCTGCGCCAGCAGTCCGGCTTCGGTGCCATCGTGACCTTCGAACTCTCGGGCGGAATTCCGGCGGTCAAGGCCTTCCTTGCGGGTCTGCGGCACTTCTCTCTGGCCGAGTCGCTCGGTGGGGTCGAGAGCCTGGTCGCGCACCCCGCGTCGATGACGCACGCCGCGATGCACGAATCGGCGCGCCGCGCGGCCGGGCTGACCGATGGCCTGCTGCGGCTGTCGGTGGGCATCGAGGCGCTCGAGGATCTGCGCTCGGACCTGGCCGCCGGCCTGGCGCGCTGTTGCTAGCTGTTCGCGCTCACTACAACCGATCGGCGCCCTGGCGGGCGCTTACCGGCAACAACTTGTCGGCCGTCAATGCGGCTGATGCGTTATGTTCGTATCGTTCGAGCAGCGGCGCCGCAAGCGGCGCAAGAGGTGCCACATGTCAGCTCACCGTACATTGCTCTCCCTTACGGGGGTGCTGGCCGGCGTCGGCCTGATGGCTGGCAATGTCCTGGGCGCGAGTGCCGCTGGCGGCGCCGGCGCCGCAGCGCCGAGTGCCACCTCCCCGACCGAGGCCGGTAGCTGGCTGCCGCATACCTATCAGTTTCATTTCATGGGCTTCACCGCGACCTATTCCTGTGACGGGTTGGGCGACAAACTGCAATTGCTGCTGCGGCTGGCCGGGGCCCGGGCAGATGCCAAGGTGACACCGTTGTGCGCGCGCGGCTATGGCGTACCGGACAAGCTGGCAGAGGCTCAGGTGGTGTTCTCGACGTTGCAGCCGGCGAGCGCGGCCAGCGGCGTGGCTGGCACCTGGCGTCATGTGGAGCTGGCGCCGCGGCACCCGTTCGAACTGCAGGCGGGCGATTGCGAGCTGGTCGAGCAGTTTCGCGACACGCTGCTGCCGATGTTCGCGACGCGCAACCTGAAGAACCAGATCACCTGCGTGCCCCATCAGGAGAGCGGTTCGAACTTCAGCCTCAGCTTCGATGTGTTGGCACCGGTGCCGGCGCCCAAGGGTCCAGCGGCCAAGGGTGCCTGAGCTCTACAGCAGCTGCTCCCACAGCCGCCAGAAATGCTCGCGCAGCTTGTGCGCCAGCGGCCGCCGCTTCCAGCTCGCCAGATCGATGCCGCTGGCGTGTTCCAGGTCCTGTTGAAAATATTGCTCCAGCTGCGCGCCGGTCGCCGCGCTGATCACCACCGCATCGACCTCGTCGTTGAACAGCACGCTGCGATGATCGAAGTTGGAGGATCCCACGATCGACCAGACCCCATCCACGACCACGGTCTTGGAGTGCAGGATGCCGTCGCCGCGCTCGTAGATCTTCACGCCGGCCATGAGCAGATCCGAGTAATGCGACTGCTGCGCGGCCAGCGCCGCGGCCGAATCGCTGTGCGATGGCAGTAGCAGCCGCACATCGACGCCACGGCGTGCGGCGCGTTCGAGTGCGTGCTTCTCCTGGTGGGTCGGCACGAAATACGCGGCGGTGACCCAGATACGGGTGGCGGCGCTGCGAATCGCCGAGATCAGTGTGGCGTAGTAGCGCGGCGTAAGCTGGCCGCCCTGGCTGCCGATCACACGCACCACTTCATCGCCGCGCGCACTCAGCGCCTGCCCATCGGCGGCCAGTTCGTCGGCGCCGCCCCCCTGAGCGAGCCAATGCTGCTCAAACAGGCGCTTGAGTTCGCGCACCACCGGGCCCTCGATCTGCAGGTCGACGTCATGCCAGCGCTCCTTAGAGGGCTGGCCGGCCGCCCGGCCGCCCGGCACGAGCGCAGCTGCCGCCGCAGGGGCTGGCGCGTCGGCGCCGGCCGGCGCGCTGCCGCTGCCCGTGCCGCTGCCACGTTCATAGTCGACGCTGAGGTTGACGCCGCCGATGATGGCCGCCTGACCGTCGGCGATCAGGATCTTTCGATGATCGCGGTCGTTGATCGAGAACGGCGAGGTGCCGATCGGGTTGAACTTCCGCACCCGAATGCCGGCGGTTCGCAGACGCTCGAACAGCTCCCCGGGGGTCGCCAGCGAGCCGATGCCGTCGTAGATCACATCGATCTGAACCCCCTGCTGCTGGCGGGCGATGAGCAGATCCGACAGCCGCTCGCCGTTGAAGCTGACGTCCTCGAATATGTAGTACTCGAGATATAGATAATGCTGGGCACCGTGAATGGCGGCGAAGGTTGCCGCGAACGCATCCGGGCCGTCGCGCAGCACGCCGACGCGATTGCCGGTGTACAGCGGGCTGCCGGAAACGGTCTGCTCGATGGCGAGATGGCGCTGCAGGGCGCTGGAATCCGGAGCCTGGGCGCTCAGCCGCTGCAGCACCGCGGCGGTTGCCCGAGGCGACAGCGCGCCCCTGGCGCCACGCACCTGAATCTCGGCCGCGCTGTCAACCGTCAGCGGTTCCGGCACGCTCGGTATGTGCGCGCAGCCGCCGAGCAGGCCGGGCAGCGCCGTTGCGCCGATGAGCAGCGCGGCAAACCATCGAGGCGGGCGGCGCGGATGCGGGACGTTTACAGAATCGGCCGGCAGGCCCATCATCGACCGGACGTCGATAGCCACCCCCGGGAGCGCTGCAGCCAAGATGGCTGAACCCCTGTTCGATGCCGCCACTGCACGCAATGCCGCGCCGCAATCCCTGCGCATCGTCATTGGCGAGAACAACGCCGACCTGGCCATCACGCTGGGCCTGCTGCTGGATGCCGAGCCGGACATGCAGTGCGTCGCCACCGGCGGTTCCGCCACTGCCGTGCTGGCCTCGCTCGACCAACATGCCCCAAATGCCTTCATTCTCGACCTTTCGCTCGATGATGGACCGAGCTTACCGCTGATCTCAAAGCTGCGTGAACGCCTGCCCAGCGCAGCAATTGTCGTATTTACCGGCCACAAGAACGAGTTATTGACGGAGCATTGTTTGCGGGCGGGCGCTGACGCGCTGGTGGTCAAGAGCGGAGATTTCGAGGAGCTGACCGCTACCCTGCGCCGCGTGGTAGGCAGTGCCCAGACACCTCGTGAGCCCGGCGCCGGCCCCGGAGCCGACGCACATTCCGCGGATGGTTGAATTTGTTTGAGCTAAAGCACTAGAATCGCGCCGCCGGTGGACGGTGTTGGTTGTGTGCCAACATGCCGTAAAGCTGCAGGTACTGCGGCCAAGTGCTTGATTATGAAGCCCCACATGGGGCTTTTTTATTTTTTGGCGTGGCCGTTTTCGACGCTCAGGCACTCACGATGGTAACGCCACTGCGCGAGAAGCTGATTGCGCTCACCGAGCCATTGCTTGGGCAGCTGGGCTACGAGCTGGTCGATCTGGAGTACGCCCCGGGTCGGGCGCACGCGCTGCTGCGTATTTTTATCGACCGGACGGCCGGCGTCGGGCTCGACGACTGTGAGCGGGTGAGCCGCGAAGTGTCGGCGCTGCTTGATGTCGAGGATCCGGTGCCGACGGGTTACACACTGGAAGTGTCCTCGCCCGGACTGGACCGGGTGCTGCGCAAGCCGGCGCACTTCCAGCGCTTCGTCGGGGAACGCGTGCGGGTGGAGTTGCGCAATCCGCGCGACGGGCGGCGACGCTACACTGGGCGGCTCGCAGCGCTCAATGACGAGGGCATTGAATTGAATGTGGACGGCGCCATGGTAGCGGTGTCGTTTGCGGAGATTGGCCGCGCGCGGCTTGCGCCGCTGTGGTCCTGACGCGTTTGCAGGAGCTGTCGCGATGAACAAAGAGATTCTGATGGTCGTGGATGCCGTTTCGAACGAGAAAGGCGTCGACAAGGAGATCATCTTCGAAGCGCTGGAAGCGGCGCTGGCGTCGGCTACCCGCAAGAAACACGGCGAGGACTGGGATGCGCGGGTGGCGATCAACCGCAAGACCGGCGACTACGAGACGTTCCGGCGCTGGAAGGTGTTCGCCGACGATTCCAAGGATCGCGAGAACCCGTCGGCCGAACTGCGGCTGGAAGACGGCCGCGATATCAGCCCGGATGCCGAACCCGGCGGTTACGTCGAACAACCGATGGAATCGGTGGCCTTCGGGCGCATCGCCGCGCAGCAGGCCAAGCAGGTCATCGTGCAGAAGGTGCGCGAAGCCGAGCGCGCGCAGGTGGTGGAGGCCTATAAGGACCGCGTCAACACGCTGGTCAGCGGCGTGGTCAAGCGCATCGACCGCAACGGCATCTACGTGGACCTGGGCGGCAACGCCGAGGGCTTCGTGCCGCGCAGCGACATGATCCCGCGCGAGCAGCTGAAGCCGCAGGACCGCGTCAAGGCGTACCTGCGCGAAGTGCGCGCCGAGCCGCGCGGCCCGCAGCTGTTCCTGACCCGCAATGCGCCCGAGTTCCTGATCGAGCTGTTCAAGCTGGAGGTACCCGAGGTCGGCCAGGGGCTGATCCATATCCTCGGCGCGGCGCGCGATCCGGGCATCCGCGCCAAGATCGCGGTCAAGAGCCAGGATCCGCGCATCGATCCGGTCGGTGCCTGCGTCGGCATGCGCGGCTCGCGCGTGCAGGCGGTGTCGAACGAGATCGCGGGCGAGCGCGTGGACATCATCCCGCACGATGAGAATCCGGCACAGTTCGTGATCAACGCAATGTCGCCCGCGGAAGTGCAGTCGATCGTGGTCGACGAGGAGTCGCACAGCATGGATATCGCGGTCGCCGAGGACAAGCTGTCGCAGGCGATCGGCCGCGGCGGCCAGAACATCCGCCTCGCCAGCCAGCTGACCGGCTGGGAGCTCAATGTGATGACCGAGTCGGATGCCGAGGCCAAGAGCGAGACCGAGGCACGGGCACTGGTCGAGACTTTCATGAAGCAGCTCGACGTCGATGAGAACGTCGCCAACATACTGGTGCAGGAGGGCTTCTCCACGGTCGAGGAAGTGGCCTACGTGCCGGCCGGCGAGCTGGCCGCGATCGAGGAATTCGACGAGGACATCGTCAAGGAACTGCGCAATCGAGCCCGCGACGTGCTGCTGACGCAGGCAATCGTGAGCGAGGAGTCGCTCGACCAGTCGATGCCGGCCGACGACTTGCTGACACTCGAGGGCATGCGGCCGGACCTGGCGCTGGCACTCGCGCGCCGCGGCGTGCGCACGCGCGAGGAACTGGCCGACCAGGCGGTGGATGATATTTCCGACATCGAGGGCCTGTCGACCGACGAGGCCGGAAGCCTGATCATGAAGGCACGCGCGCATTGGTTCGAGGCGCAGCATTGATGCTCGCGATGGTGAAGACATATGGCTGACGTAACGATCGCCCAATTTGCCGACGTACTGAAGGTGCCGGTGGACCGGCTGATCGCGCAACTGGATCAGGCCGGCATTACCGTCTCCAGTCCGCAGGACATGATCAGCGAGGAAGCCAAGCTCGAGCTGCTGACGCACCTGCGTCGCAGCCACGGTCATGGCGGCGAAGCCACGGGCTCGGCGCCCAGCCGCATCACCCTCAAGCGCAAGACCCAGAGTGAGCTCAAGCTGGCCGGCAACCAGGGCCGGGCGCGCACCGTCAACGTCGAGGTGCGGCGCAAGCGCACTTACATCAAGCGCGACGTGCTCGAGGGCCAGGCGCGGGCGCAACAGGACCAGCTCGATGCACAGAAGCGCGAAGCCGAGGAGGCACAGCGCGCGCTGAGCGAGAAGGCCGAGAACGAGCGGCGCGAGCGCGAGCGCGTCGAAGCCGAGAACCGGCGCCGCATCGAGGACGAACAGGCGAGAAAGAAGGCCCTGGACGAGGCGCGGCGGCTGGCGGAACAGCGCTCGGCGGAGGAAGCCGAACGCGAACGCCAGCGGCGGCCGGCCGAGGTGGCGCGCGAAGCCCATGCGCCGCACGCGCATCCGGCGCCGGCGGCGCGCGAGGAAGTGGACGACAAGCAGCGCACGCGCTACGGGCGCGAGGAGCTGCATATCGCCGGCGACGTCAGCGCGCGCCACAAGAAGAAGAAGCGGCTCAAGAGCCGAGCGATGCCGGTGGGTGGCGGGGAGACCAAGCATGCGTTCGAGATGCCGACCGCGCCGGTCAAGCGCGAGGTCGCGCTCGGCGAAACCATCACGGTCGCAGAACTTGCGCAGAAGATGGCGGTGAAGGCGACCGAAGTCATCAAGGTGCTGATGAATCTCGGTGTCATGGCGACCATCAACCAGCCGATCGAGCGCGATACTGCGGTGCTGGTGGTGGAGGAATTCGGCCACACCGCCAAGCTGCTGCGAGAGAACCAGATCGAGGAAGGCCTGCAGGGCGCCGAAGGCGAGACCGAGAAGCTCGAGGTGCGGGCGCCGGTGGTAACGGTCATGGGACACGTCGATCACGGCAAGACGTCGCTGCTCGATTATATGCGCCGCACCAAGGTGGCGGCCGGCGAGGCGGGCGGCATCACGCAGCATATCGGCGCCTATCATGTCGAGACGCCGCGCGGTTCGATTACGTTCCTCGACACGCCGGGCCACGCCGCCTTTACCGCGATGCGCGCGCGCGGCGCCAAGGCTACCGACGTCGTGGTGCTGGTGGTGGCAGCCGACGACGGCGTGATGCCGCAGACCATCGAGGCCATCCAGCATGCCAAGGCGGCCGGCGTGCCGATCGTCGTGGCGGTCAACAAGATCGACAAGCCGGATGCCGACCCGGAGCGGGTGCGCACCGAGCTTGCCAAGCACGATGTGATTGCGGAGGAGTGGGGCGGCCAGAACATGTTCAGGAGCGTGTCCGCACGCACCGGCGAGGGCATCGATCAGCTGCTGGAGGCGATCCTGCTGCAGGCCGAGGTGCTCGAGCTCAAGGCGCCGCGTACCGGCTTCGCAGCCGGGGTGGTGATCGAATCGAGCATGGAGAAAGGCCGTGGCGCGGTGGTGACCGTGCTGGTGAAGCGCGGCACGCTCAGGACCGGGGATGCGATTCTTGCCGGCAGCGAGTTCGGCCGAGTGCGCGCCATGTTCGACGAGAGCGGGCAGGTGATCACCGAGGCCCCGCCGTCCACCCCGGTCGTGGTGCTGGGGCTTTCCGGTGCACCGAATGCGGGCGATGAACTGCTGGTGGTCGAGAACGAGCGCAAGGCGCGCGAGGTCGCGCTCTACCGGCAGGGCAAGTTCCGCGACGTCAAACTGGCGCGCGCGGCGACCCGGGCCGAGGACGTGTTCTCGACCATGGGCGAGGTCAAGGCGGGCATCATCCCGGTGCTGATCAAGACCGACGTCCAGGGCAGCGCTGAGGCACTGCGCGATGCGCTGATCAAGCTGTCGACCGAGGAGGTGAAGGTGAGCGTCATCGCCAGCGGTGTCGGCGGCATCACTGCCTCGGATATCCAGCTCGCGGCAGCCTCGAAGGCGTTCGTGATCGGCTTCAATGTGCGCGCCGATTCCGCGGCGCGTGACGCGATGAAGGAGACCGGGGTCGAGGTGCGTTACTACAGCATCATTTACGAAGCCATCGACGACGTGAAGCAGAAGATGAGCGGGCTGCTCGCCCCCGAGATCAAGGAGACGATCGTCGGCATCGCCCAGGTGCGCGAGGTGTTTCGCTCCAGCAAATTTGGCGTCGTGGCCGGCTGTCTGGTCACCGAGGGCGCCGTGCGGCGCAACAATCCGATCCGCGTGCTGCGCGACAACGTGGTGATCTTCGAGGGTGCGCTCGAATCGCTGCGCCGATTCAAGGACGACGTCAACGAGGTGCGGGCCGGTACCGAGTGCGGCATCGGCGTGAAGAACTACCAGGACGTGCGCGCCAACGACCAGATCGAGTGCTACTCGCGCGTCGAGGTGTCGCGCACGATCCAGTGAGGGCTCGTGCCGCGGAAGCCACATGCTCAAAGCCACCCCCAGGACGTCGCGCATCGCCGCGCAGATGCAGCGCTCGCTGTCGACGCTGCTACGGCGCGGAGTCAAGGATCCGCGGGTCGGCAACGTCACGGTGACGGCGGTGGATGTGGCGAACGATCTGAGCTACGCACGCATTCACGTGCTGCCGTTTGCCGGCGAGCATCCGGCCGAGCAGGTGCTGACCGGCCTGCGCAGCGCCTCGGGCTACCTGCGCGGGGAACTGGCGCGCGAGCTGAAGCTGCGCCATGCGCCGCGGCTCGAGTTTCATCTGGACACTGCGATCGAGGGTGCGCAGCAGCTCACGCAGCTGATCGAGCGCGCGGTGCAGGCCGATCGCGTGCGCGGCGCCGGCGCGGCTGAAGGCCACGCCGCGGCCGATGCTCAGGGCGAGTCGGGTCTGCCAGCCGACGAGAACCCTTGAACGGCCCGCCGATCGGGATCCTGCTGCTCGACAAGCCCCTCGGACTGTCCTCCAACGCGGCGCTGCAGCGCATACGCCGGCTCGCCGGCGGCATCAAGGCGGGGCACACGGGCAGCCTGGATCCGCTGGCCACCGGCATGCTGCCGATCTGCCTCGGCGAGGCGACCAGGGTGGCCGGTGAAATGCTGGCGCTGCGCAAGTGCTACCGGTTCGGCGTGCAGCTGGGGGAACGCTCCGAGACTGGGGACGCGGAAGGCGCGATCGTCGAGCGCTGCCCGGTAGCGCCGCTGACGCGGGCGGCGGTCGAGGCGGTACTGGAGCGCTTCCACGGTGAGCAGCAGCAGATGCCGCCGATGTATTCGGCGCTCAAGCGTGATGGCGAGCCGCTGTATCGCCTGGCGCGGCGCGGCCTGACGGTAGAGCGCTCGGCGCGCCCGCTGCTGATCGAGCGCCTTGAATTGCTGGGGCTCGAGGCCGAGCGGCTCGAGTTGCGGGTGCTTTGTTCCAAGGGTACCTACGTGCGCGTACTGGCCGAGGACCTGGCCCGCGCCCTGGGGACCTGCGGGCGGCTCTACAGCCTGCGGCGCGAATACGTCGAACCGTTTGCCGGCGAGCACATGCTGAGCGTGGAGGAGCTCGAGGCCGACCGTCGGCCGGTCCAGGACTGGCCGCTACTGCCTGCGGACCGCGCGCTGATGCATCTGCCGGCCCTGCAGCTGACGCCGGCCGCCCTCGGCGCGCTGGTGCATGGACAGGCGGTGTACGGGCTGGCATCCGGGGCCGCGCTGTGGCGGCTGTACGATACCGGCGAGCGTTTCGTGGGGCTGGGAGAAAGCGATGCGGCCGACACTTTGCGTGTGCGGCGCCTGTTCAGCAGCGCACGAGCGCCGGCGCCTGCGGCCTGAAGCAGGCTAGTCATGGTAACTCCCTGTTCCGCTTGAGACAGCGAGGGTCTGCGGTTAGAATGCGCGGCCTTCAAAATGACGTACCCGATCCAGGTCAGTACAGAGGTTTCGCACGCAATGGCTTTGTCCACGGAACAGAAGAGCAGTGTGGTCGCGCAGTATCGGCGCGACCCCAAGGATACCGGCTCCCCGGAAGTGCAGATCGCACTACTGTCTGAGCGCATCAACGGCCTGGGCGGACACTTCAGCGCTCACAAGCGCGATCATTCTTCGCGCCGCGGTCTGGTGAAGCTGGTCAACCAGCGTCGCAAACTGCTCGACTATCTGAAGTCGACCAACGCAGCCAAGTACCAGGAAGTCGTCGAACGCCTGGGCCTTCGCCGCTAATACTCTCGAGGCCGCGCATATCCCACCCGAGCGCGGCCCCTTCCACTATCCGCAGCAACTATTTTCCGAGGATTGAAGCGTGACTGTCTTCAAGAAGACTTTTCCCTATGGACCACATACCGTCACCCTGGCGACGGGCGAGCTGGCGCGTCAGGCCGATGGCGCGGTACTGGCCTCGATGGGTGAGACGGTGGTACTGGTCACCGCCTGCGCCCGCAGAACCGTTGTGCCGGGCCGCGACTTCTTCCCGCTGACGGTCAACTACATCGAGAAGACCTATGCCGCCGGACGCATACCGGGGGGCTTCTTCAAGCGCGAGGGCCGACCCACCGAGCGTGAGACGCTGACCTCGCGCCTGATCGACCGGCCGATTCGTCCGCTGTTCCCCGATGGCTTCGCCAACGAGGTACAGGTGGTGGCCACCGTGATCTCGCTCAACCCCGACATCGACGCCGACATTCCGGCGCTGCTGGGCGCATCGGCAGCGTTGATGATTGCCGGCGTGCCGTTCAATGGCCCGATCGCCGCCGCGCGCGTCGGTTATCGCGACGGCCAGTACCTGCTCAATCCGACCCGCACCGACCAGGCCAGCTCGCAGCTCGACCTGGTGGTCGCCGGCACCGGAGCGGCGGTGCTGATGGTCGAGTCCGAGGCCAAGATTCTCAGTGAGGACGCGATGCTGGGCGCCGTGGTGTTCGGCCACGAGCAGATGCAGGTGGCGATCAAGGCCATTCGCGAGCTGAGCGCCGAAGCCGGCAAGCCGCGCTGGGACTGGAAGCCGACACAGGCCCATGACACTCTGGTGCAGGCTGTGGCCAAGCACGCCACCACGCCGGTGTCGGACGCCTACCGCATCACCGAGAAGCAGCAGCGCTCCAACCGCCTGAGTGAGATCAAGAAAGAGACCATCGAGGCGCTGAGCGGCGGCGATAACGCGCAGTGGCCGGCCGATGCCATCACCGCTGAGCTGTTCAAGCTGGAGAGCCACATCGTGCGCGAGCGTATCCTCGCCGGCGAACCGCGCATCGACGGGCGCGACACGGTAACGGTGCGCCCGGTAACGGTGAAGGTCGGGGTGCTGTCGCGTACCCACGGGTCTGGCCTGTTTACGCGCGGGGAGACCCAGGCGCTGGTGACCACGACGCTCGGCACCACGCGCGATGCGCAGATCATCGACGCGCTCGAGGGCGAGCGGCGCGAGCCGTTCATGCTGCACTACAACTTTCCGCCGTTCTCGGTCGGCGAGACCGGCATGATGGGATCGCCCAAGCGGCGCGAGATCGGCCATGGCAATTTGGCACGCCGCGGCGTTCTTGCCGTGATGCCGGATATGGGCACGTTTCCGTACGTCATTCGCGTGGTATCGGAGATTCTCGAGTCCAATGGCTCGAGCTCGATGGCGAGCGTTTGCGGCACCAGCCTGTCGCTGATGGACGCCGGCGTGCCGATCAAGGCGGCGGTGGCCGGCGTGGCCATGGGTCTGGTACTCGAGGGCACGCGCTTCCAGGTGCTCACCGACATACTCGGCGATGAAGATCACCTCGGCGACATGGACTTCAAGGTGGCCGGAACCCGCGATGGCGTCACCGCGCTGCAGATGGACATCAAGGTGGAGGGCATCACGCCGGAGATCATGCGCGTGGCGCTGGCGCAGGCGCGCACCGGCCGGCTGCACATACTCGACGAAATGGCGAAGGTGATACGCGAGCCGCGCGCCAAGATGTCCGAGTGGGCGCCGTCGATCATCACGCTGAAGATCGATCCGGAGAAGATCCGCGATGTCATCGGCAAGGGCGGTGCGGTCATTCGCCAGATCACCGAGGAGACCGGCACCACGATCGACATCGAGAACGACGGTACCGTCAAGATCGCATCGGTCCACGCCACCGCCGGGCGCGAGGCGCAGCGGCGCATCGAGCTGATCACGGCCGATGTCGAGGTGGGTCAGATCTATGAGGGCAAGGTCGTCAAGCTGATGGACTTCGGTGCCTTCGTCACGATCCTGCCCGGCCGCGACGGCCTGGTGCATATATCGCAGATCTCCGATGAGCGCGTCGAGCGCGTGTCCGACAAGCTCAAGGAAGGCGACCAGATCCGCGTCAAGGTACTCGAGGTCGATCGCCAGGGCCGCATCCGCCTGTCGATGCGCAACGTCGACGCCGCCTAAAGCCGCCAGCGCGCGAACCGGCGGGCGGCTACCCCCGGGGCGCCGATCGCTAGGTCGGGGCCGCGTTGGCGGCCTTCATCAGCGTGCGAAAAATCTCTTCCTGAGCGCTGTGCCAGCGCTGATAGTTCTGCGATGCCAGGTGGCTGGCGGCTGCCTCCGGATCGCCGGCCGGCGGCGTCTGGCTCAGGAACAGCCGCAGGGTCTGCTCCAGGTAGCTCGACAGCATGCCCTCGATGCCGACATCGTGACTGCGGATCAGCTCGGCCAGGAAGTCCTGGCTCAAGATCGTGCCGCTGCGTTGCTCCTGATCGGCGATCACCTGCAACAGCACCGGCCGCGTAATGTCCTGCTGGCTGCGCTTATCGATGACGCAGAATTCGATGCGATTGAGTACCAACCGCCGCACATCATCCAGCGTGATATAGCGGCTCTCGACCGTGTCGTACAGACGCCGGTTGGGGTATTTCTTGATGACACGCAGCTCGCTCATAGGGAAGCCCTCGTATTCTCAAGGCGCCTGGACCCTTATAGCCATGCGGCATGGCATACCATAGTACAAGCGCAGGTGGAACCCAAATCGGGGTTTTGCGCCGGCATTACCTGAAAATATTACGCCTGCCCACCACCCGGACACGGCGACCCCGCGGGCAGCCGGGCGGCGGCCATATCCGGACCGGCGGCCGGGCTCGCCTCTAGCGGTAGCGATCGTCGCGATCGCCGTACTGGCGTTCGCGGCGTTCACGCCGTTCCTGGGCCTCGATCGACAGCGTCGCCACGGGCCGGGCCTCCAGGCGCTTGATGCCGATCTCCTCGCCGGTTTCGAGGCAGTAGCCGTAAGTGCCGTCCTCGATGCGTTTCAGTGCTTCATCGATCTTGCGGATCAGCTTGCGCTCGCGATCGCGGGTGCGCAACTCGAGGCTGAATTCCTCTTCCTGGGTGGCGCGGTCATTGGGATCGGGAAAGTTCGCGGCCTCGTCCTTCATGTGAGACACGGTGCGATCGACTTCTTCCATCAGATCGCGCTTCCAGCTCAGCAGGATCAGCTGGAAGTGCGCCAGCTGCTGCTTGCTCATGTACTGTTCGCCGCGCCTGGCGACGTACGGCTTGACGTTGCGCGGCCCGGCCAGAAGGCTGCCGGTATCGGATGCTTCGCCTTCGGCGTCGGCCTCCTCGGTGCCGGGCAACTGGCGAGTGCGCGCCGTGATCGAGCTGACGGCGGCGCTTGCCGACCGGTCGCTCGACAGCGAGCTGATGATCGGCGCATGGCGCTGCGGCAGCACGCGTTCGGCGTCGCGCTCGGATTTCCTCGGGATTCTGGACTCGGGTTTGAGCGCTGTGACGCTGGCCGGTGCGGCCTTGCGGCTTGCGACCGCGCTCTTGCGCGGATCGGGACGGCTCGGCGCGGCGCGGCGCGGCGCGGCCTTCGGGCTCGGCGCCTTCTTCAATTTGCTGGTCCTGGTTCCGGGCTTCTTGCCGGGCATCGCGTCGCTCCTGACATCACCGGTCATTTGAGAACGCGCGATTATACCGACGCAGGGCGGGCTGTACAGTCCGGAAAAAATGCAGCGCCGGCAGGCTGTTACGCCGATCCGGGTAAACTGACCGGTTCCGGGGCGCGCCACTGCGGCGCGCGCCGCTCGGCGACCACGCTGGTGTAGATGCCGCCGCGCACGTTGAAGCGGGCCGACAGGCGCATGAAGCGCGGCGAGATCGCACGCGCCAGATGATCCACGATTTCGTTGGTCACGGCCTCATGAAAGCTGCCGCGGTCGCGAAATGACCAGAGGTAGAGCTTGAGCGCCTTGAGCTCGATGCAGAGCCGATCGGGCACATACTCAAGATCGAGCGTGGCGAAGTCCGGCTGACCTGTCTTCGGACACAGACAGGTGAACTCCGGAATGTTCATACGTATCGTGTAGTCCTGGCCGGGCGCCGGATTGGGGAAGGTTTCGATCTCAGTGACGGGCTGGGTCGGCATCGGGTGGCGATCGGCGTGGATAAACTGCGTCGAAAGCGGCGCCCGGATAATTTACACTAGCCGCGCGCGAAGCTCGCGAAGATTAGTCACAGCAACACCACAGGTGGTTCCGGGACTTTAATGCGGCTCAACAAAGTTAGGCTCGCCGGATTCAAATCTTTTGTCGATCCAACCTCGGTGCATCTGCCGGGCAACCTGATCGGTGTGGTCGGTCCGAACGGCTGCGGCAAGTCCAACATCATCGACGCGGTACGCTGGGTCATGGGCGAGCTGTCGGCCCGGCATCTGCGCGGTGATTCGATGAGCGACGTGGTATTCAACGGCTCGAGCGCACGCAAGCCGGTCGGCACCGCCGCGGTCGAACTGGTGTTCGACAACAGCGACGGCAAGATCGGCGGCGCTTATGCGGGCTACAACGAGGTCTCGCTCAAGCGCACGGTATCGCGCGATGGCAGCTCGGCGTATTACATCAACGGCGGACGATGCCGCCGCAAGGACATCACGCAGCTGTTCCTGGGTACCGGCCTGGGCTCGCGCAGCTACGCCATCATCGAACAGGGCATGATCTCGCGCGTGATCGAGGCGCGGCACGACGACATGCGCCTGTTCATCGAGGAGGCTGCCGGGGTGTCGCTCTACAAGGAGCGGCGCCGCGAGACCGAGATGCGCATGGCCGATACGCGCGAGAATCTCGCGCGGCTGCAGGATCTGCGCGATGAGATCGACAAGCAGATCCGCCACCTGCAGCGCCAGGCCAATACCGCCCGCCGCTACCAGGAGCTCAAGGCGCAGGAGCGCATGCTGACCGCCGAGCTGCTGGCGCTGCGGCTGCGCGAGCTCGACAGTGGCGCCTCGGTGCAGGACAGTGCGGTGCGCGAGTGCGATCTCGACATGCAGCAGGCGCTGGCCGAGCAGCGCTCGGCCGAGGCGGCGATCGAGAAGCAGCGCGAGTTCGACGCCGAACTGGGCGACGCGGCGGCGCAGGTGCAGGGCCGCTACTACGAACTCGGCGCGGAAGTGACGCGCACCGAGGAGAACATTCGCTATACGCGCGAGCTGCGCGAGCGTGCGCGCACCGACCTGTCGCAGGTCGCCGTCAATCTCGACTCGATTGCCCGGCAGATCGTGCACGACGAACAGCAACTGTCGGCGCTGCGTGCTGAAATCGCAGCGCTCGAGCCGCTGGTGGAGGCACGGCGCGCCAGCGAGCAGCTGGCCGCCGGCGCGCTGGCCGATGCGGAAGGCCACCTGGCGGGCTGGCAGCAGCACTGGGAGAGCTTCAATCGCGAACTGGGCGCTGCCGGACAGAGCGCCCAGGTGGAGTCGGCCCGAATCGAGCAGCTCGAGAGCCAGCGTCACCGCTTGCAGGCGCAGGCCGACCGCTTGAGCCTGGAGCTTGAGGCACTGAACTCGCAGCAGGCCGACGCGCCGATCGACGGGCTCACCGAACGCGAGGCGCAGGCACGGGCGGTCGCCGATACGCTGGCGCGCGAGCTGGACGGCGTGCTGGCGCAGGTGCAGACGCTGCGCACGACGCAGCAGAGCACCGATGGCCGGCTGGAAGCGCTGCGCCAGGAGCGTGAGCAGGCGCGTGCCGAACTGATGTCGCTGGAAGCGCTGCAGAAGGCGGCGCTGCGCGAGAAGAATCCGCGCGCCGGCGCCTGGCTGGCGGCTCTGACCGATAGCGGCACGCAGCCGCGACTGGCGGAAGCGCTCGAGGTGGAGGCGGGCTGGGAGCGGGCGGTCGAAACGGTGCTGGGCGATTACCTCGAGGCGGTGGGTGTGAACGCGCTTGAGCAGCTCGAAGCGTCGCTGCCGGGCCTCGATGGCGGCAGCGTGACGTTTTTCGAACAGGCGGTATCGGGCAGCGTCGGCCGTGCCGGCACGCTCTCGGCGCGGGTGCGTGGACCGCAGGCGGTGCGCTCGCTGCTCGAACCGGTGCATACCGCGCCGTCGCTAGCCGTGGCCTTGCGCCAGCGCACCCAGCTCGCCGACGGCGAATCGCTGATCACCGGTACTGGGGAATGGGTCGGTCGCGATTGGCTGCGAGTCAACCGCGGCGGCGACGTGCACGCCGGCGTGCTGGAACGCAAACATCGACTGAAACTGCTGCGCGAGCGCTGCGCCAGCGCCGATGAGCGGGTGCGCGGGCTCGAGCAGGAGGTGGTATCGCTGCGCGCGCAGCTCGCCGCATCCGAGCAGCAGCGTGACGTCACCCAGACGCGCATCCAGAGCGTGCATCGCGAACACGCCGAGTTGCGTGGCCGGCTGGAAGCACTCAAGGCACGACTGGAGGAGGCCGCATTACGCCGCGCCCGCATTGAGGCCGAGCAGGCCGAGGTCGCGCTCGACATGACGCGGGCGCACGACAGCCTGGCGCGCGCCCGCGCCGCCCACGACAAGGCGAGCGAGGCACTGGCGCGGCTCGACGAGCAGCAGCTCGAGCTCGAGAGCGCACGCGAACTCAAGCGCGAGGCCGCCGCGCGCGCGCGCGAGCGGGCACAGGCCGCGCAGCGCGAGCTGCACGACGGCCTGATACGACTGGAGAGCCGGCGCTCGGCGCAGGGCTCGATGGCCGGCGCGCTCGCCCGGCTGCTCGACCAGCGCAGTGCGCTGCAGGCGCAGGTGGGGAGTCTCGAGCGCATGCTGGCCGACGGCGATGCGCCGGTCGCGGAACTGGAAGTGCGCTTGCAGGACCATCTGGCACGCCGGCTGGAAGTCGAGGCCGAACTCGCCAGCGCACGCCGGCAGCTCGAGGACTGCGATTCCGAATTGCGCTCGCTCGAGCAGCGGCGCGCGTCGGCGGAACAGCGCGTCACGGCGGCGCGCGAGACGATGCAGCAGGCGCAGCTGGCGGCGCGCGAGTCGCGCGTGCGGCGCGAGTCGCTGTTCGAACAGTTTGCGGCCACGCAATGCGAGCTCGGCGCGGTACTGGATAAAATGAGTCCCGAGGCCGATATCGCGGCGTGGGACGGCCGGCTGGTTGAGCTGCGCGCTGACCTGGAGAAGCTCGGGCAGGTCAATCTGACGGCCATCGATGAGCTCGCCCAACAGACCGAGCGCAAGAATTATCTCGACCGGCAGTTCGCTGACGTCAACGATGCGCTCGCGACGCTCGATCAGGCGATGCACAAGATGGACCGCGAGACCCGCAGCCGATTCGAGGACACGTTCAATCGCATCAACGCCGGGCTGCAGGAGAAGTTCCCGCGGCTGTTCGGCGGCGGTCACGCCTACCTGGAACTGGTCGGCGACGATCCGCTGGCGGCCGGCGTCGCCGTGATGGCGCGGCCGCCGGGCAAGCGCAACAGTACTATCGCGCAGCTCTCGGGCGGCGAGAAGGCGCTGACCGCGGTGGCACTGGTATTCTCAATCTTTGATCTGAATCCGGCGCCGTTCTGCCTGCTGGACGAGGTGGACGCATCGCTCGATGAGCACAACGTCGGCCGCTACTGCGAGATCGTTCGGGAGATGTCGAGCCGCGTGCAGTTCATATTCATTACCCACAACAAGATCACGATGGAGCTGGCCTCGCAGCTCATCGGCGTAACCATGAACGAGCCCGGTGTTTCGCGGCTGGTCGCCGTCGATATCGACGAGGCCATGAAGCTGGCGGCAGTCTGATCGCAGAGCAGTCATGGGGGCACTACGCTGGATTCTGTTGCTGGCCGGCCTGGTGTTCCTGGCGGCGCTGGCCGCCTGGGAGTCGCGCCGGCCTCGGCAGGCACGCCGCGATGCCCCCGGCCGATCCGAGCGCAGCGAGCCGGAGATGGGCACGATGGGCGCGGCCAGCGGCACCGCCGCCATGGGCAGTGCGGGCAACTCGATAGCCGAAGAGCCGCCGGCGGCAGCCGGGCGCATCTATACCGGCGCCAGCCTCGGTGGCAGCGGCGGCGGCCGAACACGCGCCGAGCCGCCGCCGCGCATCGATCTGCCGCCCCTGGACTCGAACGAGCCAGGCGCGGCGGCGGGCGACATCGGCACACGGATTGCCGGTTCCACGATCGTCGTGGACGAGCCGATCAGCGCCCACGGCCCCGGGCCTGCGGCCGATCAGGTCGACGCCGAGCCCTACTATGTGTACGCGCGCGCCGAGCCCGGCGAGCTGCCGCTGCCGGGCGAGCTGCCGCGCTTGCCGGTGGTCGACTGGCCGCCGGAATCCGAGCGTCATATCCTGTCATTGCGCATCGCCGCGCTCGGCCATGAGCGGCTGTCCGGCCGCGTCGTACGCCTGGCGCTCGGGGCCTGCGGATTCGAGCATGGCCGCTTCGGCATATTCCACCAGGCCGGCGCCGATGGCCGTGCACTGCTCAGTGCCGCCAACCTGAGCAAGCCCGGCATCTTCGATCTGTCCAACATGGACTTCCAGCGCTTCTCGGGCCTCAGTCTGTTCGCCGTGCTGCCCGGACCGCTGCCGCCGGCGGCGGCGCTCGATCACCTGCTCGATACCGCGCAGGATCTGGCCGAGCGGCTGCGGGCGCGCCTGCAGGATGAGCAGGGGCTCACGCTCGGCGCGACGCAGCTCGAGACGCTGCGGCGCAAGGTGCAGGATCTGACCGCAGCAGAGCGGGCGGAGCCGGCTGCGTGAAGGAGGCAACGCGTCGGCGCACCGCCGCGCTGCGTGAGCTGATCGACCAATACGACTACCGCTACTACGTGCTCGACGATCCGTCGGTGCCGGACGCCGAATACGATCGGCTGATGCGCGAGCTGCGCGAGATCGAAGCGCAGCACCCCGAGCTGGTGACGGCGGATTCCCCGACGCAGCGCGTGAGCGGTCAGGTGGCCGCGGGCTTTGCCCAAGTCCGGCATCGCGTGCCGATGCTCTCGCTCGACAATGCCTTCAGCGACGATGACATCGTCGCCTTCGATCGGCGGGTGCGCGAGCGTCTCGGTCGCGAGCAGCAGCCGATCGAGTACTGCGCCGAGCCCAAGCTCGACGGACTGGCGGTGTCACTCACCTATCGATCGGGCCGGCTGGCGCTCGGCGCCACGCGCGGCGACGGCAGCAGCGGCGAGGACATCACCGCGAACATCAAGACCATACGCGCCGTGCCGCTGACGCTGCGTGGGCGCGCGCCGGAGGAAGTGGAAGTGCGCGGCGAAGTATTCATGCCGCTGGCCGGCTTTACGCGCATGAATGCGGCGGCAGCACGCGCCGGTGAGAAAGTGTTCGCCAATCCGCGCAATGCCGCCGCCGGAAGCCTGCGCCAGCTCGACGCGCGCATCAGCGCAGCGCGGCCGCTGGACGTGTTCTTCTATGCCGTGGGCCGCTGGCAGGGCGAGCCGGCCGCGCCGGACAGTCAGACCGGCCTGCTGCAGCAGTTGGCCGACTGGGGCCTGCGCACCAATCCCGAGGTCCGCGCCGTCCGTGGGGCCAGCGGCTGCCTGGAATTCTTTCACGCGATCGGTGCACGACGCGGGGCGCTGGCTTATCAGATCGACGGCGTGGTCTATAAGGTCAACTCGCGTGCTGACCAGGAAGCGCTGGGCTATGTCGCGCGTGCGCCGCGCTGGGCGATCGCGCACAAATTTCCCGCCGACGAAGCTCTCACGGTACTGCGCGATATCCAATTCCAGGTCGGGCGCACCGGCGTGCTCACGCCGGTGGCGCGGCTCGAGCCGGTGCAGCTGGCCGGCGTCACGGTCAGCAACGCGACACTGCACAACATGGATGAAGTCGAGCGCAAGGATGTGCACCTTGGGGACACCGTGGTGGTGCGGCGCGCGGGCGATGTGATTCCCGAGATCGTGCGCGTGCTGCCCGAGCGCCGGCCGCAGGGTGCAAAGCGGCCGGTGTTGCCGGACAAATGCCCGATCTGTCAGTCAAAGGTGGTGCGCGTGCAAGGCGAGGCCGCCGCACGCTGCACCGGCGGCTTCACCTGTCCGGCGCAGCGCAAGGAGGCGCTGCGGCATTTCGCCAGCCGCCGCGCGCTCGATATCGAGGGACTCGGCGACAAGCTGATCGATCAGATGGTCGGACAGGATCTGGTGCGCAATCCGAGCGACCTCTTCAAGCTCGAGGCGGCGCGACTGGCTGACATGCAACGCATGGGCGAGAAGTCGGCGGCCAACCTCGTGGCGGCGATCGAACACAGCAAGGCGACCACGCTACCGCGGCTGCTGCACGGACTCGGCATTGCCGGGGTCGGCGAGAGCACCGCAAAGGGGCTGGCCGAGCACTTCGGCTCGCTGGCGGCACTGCAGAGTGCCTCGGTGGAACAGGTGCTCGAGGTGCCCGACATCGGACCGGTGATCGCCGCCAGCGTGCACGGTTTCTTCGCCGACGCGCGCCATCGGGCGGAACTCAAACGCCTGCGGGCCCTCGGCCTGCACTGGCCGGAAGGCCCGCCGGCCGCCAGTGCCGCGCAGGTGGCGCTGCCACTGGCGGGAATCACGGTGGTGCTCACCGGTACGCTGCCTTCCTTGAGTCGCGACCAGGCGGCCGAGCGCCTCGCGGCGCTCGGAGCCAAAGTCAGCGGCTCGGTGTCGAAGAAAACCAGTTACCTGATCGCCGGGGCCGAGCCCGGTTCGAAGCTCGCGCGTGCGCAGCAGCTCGGCGTGCCGGTGCTCGACGAGCCGGGGCTCGAGGAACTGCTGCGCCGGCGATGACGGCTTGGGCGGCCCTAGGGCGTGGTGGTTGCCGGCTTCGGGCTCACGCTGTCGAGGTTCTTCTCGACCTTGGCGGTCTTGAGCAGATCGTCCTGGTAGGCCCGGAACTTCTTGGTTTCCACCAGCTGGGCGACCCGATCCTTGACCTGATCGAGCGGCGGCACCGGCGTCTCGCGCGTGTCGAGCAGCTGGATCACGTGCCAGCCGTACTGGGACTGCACCGGTGTCGGCGTGACCTCGCCCTTCTTGAGCTGCACCACGGCATCCGCAAACGGCTTGACCATGTTGGAGGGCGTGAACCACCCGAGTTCACCACCCTGCTCCTTCGAGGAGTCGATCGAGTCCTTCTTGGCGAGGTCCTCGAATTTGGCGCCTTTCTTGAGCTGGTCGATGATCTTCTGACCTGCCTCCTGGGTCGACACCAGAATGTGGCGCGCGTGGTACTGCATCTTGGGCATGCCGGCGACCTGGGCATCGTACTCGACCTTCAGGTCCGCATCCGAGGGCTTCTTGTCCTCCAGGTAATGGGTCGCACCGGCCTGCTGCAGGATTTCCAGCCGCGACAGTGCCAGCAGCGAGGCGGTATCGCTGCCCTTGTCGAGCCCTTGCTTGACCGACTCCTCGGCGATGATCTCGCCTCGGATCAGGTTATCGAGCAACTGCTCGCGCTGTTCGGCGGTCAGTTCGGCTGACGGCTTGCCGGCAGTATTCTTGGCGTAGTAATCGAACATCGCGCGGCTGATGGGGGTGCCATTGACCGTGGCGACCGGCTTGTCGGCCGGCTTGGTGGTGTCCGCCGTGGGGCCGCCCTTGGAACAGGCGGCTAGCAGTGCCAACGTGGCGAACGGGAGTGCTTGATAAATTTTCATCAGATATCTCATTAGGTTACGTTAGTTACTTCTCAAATTCGCTAGGAGTCAGGGTCTCCATCGCGATCGCATGCAGTTCGGTTTCGAACAGCGGCGCCAGCGTCTCGTTGACCAGGCGGTGACGTTGCAATGGCTTCAATCCTTCGAAGCATGTGGACACGATCCGCAGCCGGAAGTGCCCTTTGCCGCCGGCGCTGGCGTGGCCTGCATGCGCGGCGCTGTCGTCGCGTACCTCCAGATGCGCGGGCTGCAGGCGCTGCTGCAGCAGGGTCCGGATGTGCGCGGCGGTCGGGCTCGCAGTTGCGGGTGGGCGCATTGGGCTTTCAGACCGCCACGGCCTCGGAGCGCGCGGCCAGCCACAGCGCCTGGGCGATCGTAAACAACAGCAAGGCCGCGCTGATACCGATCACCTTGAAATAGACCCAGGTAGTCTCGCTGGCACGGGTCGCGACCCACAGGTTCAAGGCCCCGAGCAACGCAAAGAACGCGACCCAGAGCCAGTTGAGCCGAAGCCAGGTGGCGCGCGACACGCTCTCGCTGCGACCTACCAGCGGCGCCAGCAGACGCTGTGCCAGCGGGGTGCGACCGACCCACGGGCTGGCAAAGCTTGCAAGCCCGACCAGCCACAGGAATACGGTTGGCTTCCACTTGAGAAACCGCGGGTCGCGCAGGATCAGCGTCGCGCTGCCCAGCGTGAGCACCAGCACCGCCGACAGCAGGTGCATCGGCGGCAGGCGCTTCAGGCGCAGCCAGTCGACCAGCAATAGCGCGAGCATCGCGATCATCAGCACGGCGGTGGCGACGTAGATGCCACCCAGCCTGTAGGCCACGAAAAACGCCACCAGGGGCGCAAGGTCAATCAGCGCTTGCATCCGTGAATTCGGTTGCCAGATGGGCCGGTTATGGGGGCCGCTATGATAGCGGATTCACCCCCTACGGCGCAGGCCATGGCCCAATACTTCGAGCTGCACAGCCAGAACCCGCAACTGCGACTGATCCGGCGCGCGGCCGAGATCGTGCGCCGCGGCGGGGTCATCGCCTATCCGACCGACTCGTGCTATGCGCTCGGCTGTCACATCGGCGATGCGGCCGCGCTCGAGCGCCTGCGACGCATTCGCGGCGCCGATCGGCACCATCATTTCACGCTGGTATGCCGCGACCTGAGCGAGATCGGGCGCTACGCACGCATCGAGACCTGGCAGTTCCGGCTGCTCAAGGCCGCCACGCCCGGACCGTTCACGTTCCTGTTGCCGGCGACGCGTGAGACGCCGCGGCGGCTGCAGCATCCCAAGCGCCGCACCATCGGTATCCGGGTGCCCGACCACCCGGTACCGAAGATGTTGCTGACCGAGCTCGGTGAGCCGCTGATGAGTTCGACGCTGCTGCTGCCGGGCGATGAGCTGCCGCTGACCGATGGCGACCAGATCCGTGCGCGGCTCGAGCATCAGCTCGATGCGATCCTGGATGGCGGACATTGCGGCATCGAACCGACCACGGTGGTGGATCTGGCGGTGTCGCCGCCGGTGCTGGTGCGTGCCGGCAAGGGCAAGCTGGCCGGCGTCGGCTGGGAAGTGCTCGGGAACCCCGTATAATCAACTTTGTTCCAACAGAGGCCCGCCGCTCGCGCGGGGAACGACCGCCAGGATGAGTGCCGTCCCTCAAGGCAAGCGTGTGCTATCCGGCATGCGCCCCACCGGAGCGCTGCATCTGGGCAACTACCACGGCGCACTTCGCAACTGGGTCGAGCTGCAGTATCAGTACGAGTGCTACTTCTTCATTGCCGACTTGCATGCGCTGACTACCGGTTACGAGGACACCGCCGGCCTGCCCCAGGCGGTGCACGAAGTCATGATCGATTGGCTGGCCGCCGGCCTCAATCCGGGCGTCGCCACGCTGTTCGTGCAATCGCAGGTCCCCGAGCACGCCGAGCTGCATCTGCTGCTGTCGATGATCACGCCGCTGAGCTGGCTCGAGCGCGTGCCCACGTACAAGGATCAGCAGGAGCAGCTCAAGGAAAAGGACCTGGCGACCTACGGGTTTCTCGGCTATCCGCTGCTGCAGAGCGCGGACATCCTGCTGTATCGGCCGGCGTTCGTGCCGGTGGGCGAGGACCAGGTGGCGCATGTGGAAATCACACGCGAGATCGCGCGCCGCTTCAATCATCTGTATGGCCGCGAGCAGGACTTCGAGCAGAAGGCGGAGCGGGCGATCAAGGAGCTCGGTGGCCGCAACATCACGCTGTATCGGCAACTGCGGCGCCGCTTCCAGGAGGCCGGCGATCAGGCGGCGCTGGAGCGGGCGCGGGCGCTGGTGGAGAGCAACACCCGCATCACGGTCGCCGATCGCGAGCGCCTGTTCGGCTACCTGGAGGGTTCATACCTCAGCATCCTGCCCGAGCCACAGGTGCTGCTGACGGCGAGCCCCAGGGTGCCGGGCCTGGATGGCCGCAAGATGTCCAAGTCCTATGGCAATACGATCCTGCTGCGCGAGGATCCGGATTCGGTCGCCGCCAAGCTCAAGACCATGCAGACCGATCCGGCCCGGGTGCGCCGTACCGATCCGGGCGACCCGGAGAAGTGCCCGGTGTGGGATCTGCACAAGCTGTATTCGGACGAGCCCACGCGGCAGTGGGTCGATCAGGGCTGCCGCAGCGCCAGCATCGGCTGCCTCGATTGCAAGAAGCCGCTGATCGAGCGCATCGTCGAGGAAGTCACCGGCATGCGCAAGCGGGCGCAGGAATTCCAGGAAAATCCCGACATGGTTGCCACGATTCTGACCGAAGGCGGGGAGAAGGCGCGCGCCGCGGCACGCGCCACGCTCGATCAGGTGCGTCGCGCGATGCATTTGCGGCCGTAATGATCTATAAGCCCTTACGATGGTGAAGCCGGATCTCAAGATCGTGGTGTCCAACCCGCCGCCGCCGGCGGCGCCGGTGCCATTGTCGCCGGAGCAGGTCGAGATGCCGTTCGCCATGGTCAACGGCGAGCGCATGACCCAGCTGCCGCGCGATCTGTACATACCGCCGCAGGCGCTGGAGATATTCCTCGAGGCGTTCGAGGGACCGCTCGACCTGCTGTTGTATCTGATCCGGCGCCAGAACGTCGACATCCTCAATATTCCGATCGCCGAGATCACGCGCCAGTACACCCAGTACATCGAGCTGATGCAGGATCTGCAGCTCGAGCTGGCCGGCGAGTACCTGGTGATGGCAGCGACGCTGGCCGAGATCAAGTCGCGCATGCTGCTGCCGCGCCCGCCAGCGGAGGGCGACAGCGGCGAGGAGGATCCGCGCGCCGAGCTGGTGCGCCGGCTGCAGGAGTATGAGCGCTTCAAGCGCGCCGCGGCCGATATCGACGCGATGCCGCGGCTGGAGCGCGATGTGTGGCAGGCGTGCGCGGAGCTGCACGACCGACCGGTGTCGCGCAGCCTGCCGCAGGTGACGCTGCAGGAAATGCTGCTGGCGTTCAAGGAAGTCGCGGTGCGCGCGGCCATGTTCGCGCACCTTCATGTGCGGCGCGAACCCTTGTCGGTGCGCGAGCGCATGAGCAACATACTGGCGGCGCTCGAGCACGGCAGTTTTCTGGAGTTCGGCCGCCTGTTCGCGCCCGAAGAGGGCCGGGCCGGCGTGACCGTGAGCTTCATCGCGATCCTCGAGCTGATGCGCGAGGGTCTGATCGAGATCATGCAGACCGAAGCGTACGCGCCACTGCACGTGCGCGCGGCGGCGGCAAATCGTACACTGCATCTGGTGGCCGACAATAGGCAGCCCGACGCTGATGCCGCCGTGGGCGCTGAGGCTGACGGGGACGACAGCGGAGTGCTGGAATGAGCGCAAGCGAAATCAGGAACATCGTTGAAGCCGCGCTGCTGGCAGCCGGAAAGTCGCTCGCGTTCAGCGAATTATCGCAATTATTTGAGGAACAGGATCGCCCGGAGCCGGCGGCAATACGCGCCGCGCTCGCGTCGCTGGCCGAGGACTATGCCGGGCGGCCGATCGAACTGAAGGAGACCGGCGCCGGCTGGCGCATTCAGGTGCGCCGCGCCTATGCCGCGACCGTGGCGCGGCTGTGGCCGGAGCGGCCGCAGCGCTATTCGCGCGCGCTGCTCGAGACGCTGGCGCTGATCGCCTATCGGCAGCCGATCACGCGGGCCGAGATCGAGTCGGTGCGTGGCGTCGCGGTCATTCCAAACATCACCAAGACGCTGCTCGAGCGGCAGTGGATCCGCGTGGTCGGGCATCGCGACCTGCCGGGGCGACCGGAGCTGCTCGGCACCACGCGCGAATTCCTCGAGTACTTCGGCATCAGGAGCCTGGACGAGCTGCCGCCGCTCACCGCGCTGCATTCGCTCGGCGAACTCGATCCGCAGCTCGATCTGGCGGTGGCCGGCGAGGCACGGGCGAGCGCCGTGGCTGACACCAGCGACGAGGAAACGAGCGACGCCGAAGCCGGCGAGGTCGACGAGTTTGACGCGGCGGCGCCGGCCAGTTCGGGCATGCTCGCCGCGCCGTCCGACGATTCGCGCTAGGGCTATTTCATTGCCGGCCGCGAGCCCAGCCGAGCGCCTGCAGAAGGTGCTGTCGCAGCTTGGCCTCGGCTCGCGACGCGAGGCCGAGGCCTGGATACGTGCGGGCCGGGTGACGGTCAATGGCAAAGCCGCGGTGCTCGGCATGCGCGTCGCCGGCGACGATCAGCTCAAGCTCGACGGCCGCCTGATCCGCCGTCAGACACCCACGGATGTCCCCGTCTTTCTGGTACATCGCTCCCCCGGCGAGCCGCTGCTGCCGCCGCGCCGCGCTGCCGGCGGCCGCGGCAGCGCGGCGCACGCAACCGCCGATGCTGGCGAGGCGGTGGCAGCCGGCGGTATGCCGCCGGCTGCCAGCATCGCCGAACGATTGCCGCGCCGTGCCGGCCGGCGCTTCATCAGCGTCAGTCCGATGCCGACCGTCGATGGCGGACTGGAGTTGCTGACCGCCGATGGGGCACTGGCGATGCGTCTGCAGCGCGCGGTGCATGCGCAGCCGATGGAATTCAGTCTGCGCATACGCGGGGAACTCTCGTCCGAGCAGCAGCAAGCCATCCATGCGGGCTTGCTCGACCGCGGCTCGGCGCTGCGGGTGCTCGAGCTCGAACCCACCGGTGGGGAGGGCAGCAATCGCTGGTATCGGTTACTGGCCGCGGGTGCCAGCGGCAACGACATCCGCCAGCTCATCGAGCGCCAGGCGGTCACGCTGGTGCGCATGCTGCGCACGCGCGTCGGCACGCTGGCACTGCCGCGCACACTCGCGCGCAGTCGATGGCGCGAGCTCGAAGGCGCGGAAGTCACGGCTTTGCTTGGCAGTCCAGGCTCTGGCCGTTGACGCCGCGACTGGCCGCGCCGAGCAGCCACAGATACGGCTGTACGATGTCCTCGGGGGCAGCGAGTCGGCTGATGTCTTCCGCCGGATAGGCCTGGCGCCGCAAGCGAGTGCGCACCGGCCCGGGATTGATCGCATTGACGCGCGGATTGCCGGCGTGCTCAAGTTCATCGGCGAGCACGCGGCTCAGGGCTTCGATACCGAACTTCGACACCGCATAGGCGCCCCAGTAGGCACTGGCGTGGCGGCCGGCGCCACTGCTGGTGAATACGATCGAGGCGTCCTGCGAGCCGCGCAGCAGTGGCAACAGCACCTGGGTCAGGGCGAACGCCGCCGTCAGATTGACGTGCAGCACCCGGCACCAGGTCGGCACGTCGTAATGCTCGATCGGGGCCAGCGCGCCCAGTATGCCGGCGTTGTGCAACAGTCCATCGAGCCTGCCATAACGCTGCTGCAGCGCCGCGGCGAGCGCATCGTAATCGCGGGCGATGGCCTGCTCCAGGTCCAGCGGCGCAATGCTCGCTTCGGCGCGCCTCAACGCCACAATCTGCGCGTGCACGGCCTCAAGCTTGTGTACCGAGCGGCCGATCAGCACCAGCTCGGCGCCATGCGCCGCCGCCGCCAGCGCGACCGCGCGGCCGATGCCGTCGCCGGCCCCGGTAATGGCGATTATGCGACCGCACAGCGCGTCCGGTGCGGCCCGGTAGCGCTGGTGGTCCGGAAGGCCCGGGGCCAGTGCGTCGGCGGGTTCGGTCATGGCGCTCATCCGTGTCAGTCGATCCGAAAGCGACCGCGCGCGGCGCGGCGCGCGGCGTTCCAGGCGACGATATTGTCGGCGAAAGCATCCAGCAGCGCGCCGCCTTTGCCCGGCGGGCGCTGCAACCGGCGCCGCGCCTGCCCGGCGGCCAGCGCGATCCAGACCAGCAGCGGCGTGAGCCGCGGCTGCAGCGCACGGTCGATTGCGCAGGCCTGCTGTCGCAGCGCCTCGAGCGCCGCCTGTGCCGCAGCCGCAGGTGCCGCAGCCGCAGGTGCCGCAGCCGTTGCTGCCGCAGGGCGCAGGCGGGCGCCGGCAAAACGTTCGAGTTCGCAGGCGCCTTCACCCAGAGCGCGCAGCGCGCGTTGCAACTGCGCTGCCGGCGGCTGCGTATCCTGCACGCCGCGCAGCGCGGCCTCCGCCAGCTCGAACACGGTACGCTGCAGGTTTGCGCCCGGTTGGGCGGCGAGCGTTTCGGTCGCCAGATCGCTCGCGGCCGCGTCGACCAGCGGTTGCAGCATCAGGCGGCCGCCGCCGGGCTCATGCAGCAGCGCGCGCAGCCACGGATGCTGCGGCTCGCCGCGCCCGTAGCGCTCGCTTTCCGCGCGCCACCAGTCGAGCCGCAGGTGCGCCACCGAGTGATCGAGGCCGCGACCCGCCCCGGCGCTGATCTCATCGGCCAGCGCGAGCAGCGTGCTCAGCGCCGGCCGAGCCGCTGCCGGGCAGTACAGCAGCGCAAAGTAGCGTGGCGAGCCGGTCGCGGGCGGCGGCGGCGGCGGCAGCGGCGCGACCCGACTCGCGGGCTCGCTCACGGCCCGACCTTCATGGTGCGTTGCCGGCGTCAGCCGGCGGTTCGCGCACCAGGCGTTCGATCGGCTCGGGGCCCGGGATCGGCTCGCCGGTGGCGGCGCCGAGTTCGGTGAAACGCCGCGCCCCGGGCAGCACCTGGCGCTCCAGCGAGCCCACAGCGCTGTTGTAGGCATCGACCGCGCCGCTGAGTGCACGGCCGGTACGGGCCAGGTGGCCGACAAAGCTCGACAGGCGCTTGTGCAGTTCCTGTCCCAGGTCGCGGATCAGCGCGGCGTTCTCGGCCACCGCCGATTGCCGCCAGCCATAGGCCACGGCCTTGAGCAGAGCGATCAGCGTGGACGGCGTGGCGATGATGGCGCCGGTGCGCAGCGCATACTCGAGCAGCTCGGGCCGCTCGGCGAGAGCACTGCTCAGGAACTGATCGCCCGGCAGAAACAGCACCACGAATTCGGGACTGTGTTCGAACTGCGCCCAATAGGCCTTGGAGGCCAGTTCGCGCACCCGCGCTTCGACCTGCTGCGCGTGTCGGGCGAGCGCCAGCGAGCGCAGCTCCTCGGTCGGGGCGTCGATCGCATCCAGATAGCCCTCCAGCGGGGTCTTGGCGTCCACCACCAGCCTGCGCCCTTCGGGCATGTTCACCACCAGGTCCGGTCGCAGCATGCCGCCGGCGTCGCCAACGCTCGGCTGCTCGGTGAAATCGCAATGCCCGGACAGGCCGGCGAGTTCCACCACCCGCCGCAGCGTCAGCTCGCCCCAGCGGCCGCGCACTTCCGGGCGCCGCAGCGCGGTCACGAGATTGCCGGTCTCGCGCTGCAGTGCCGAGCTGCCTTGCGCCAGCGTTTCGATCTGCGTGCGCAGGCTGACGAATGCCTCGCGACGCTCGCGTTCCATCGCCGCAACCTGGGCCTCGGTTTTCTCGAGCGCACTGCGGATCGGATCCACCAGTGCCTGGAACGCCTGTTCGCGCTCGCGCCAGGTGCCCTGGATGCTGGCCTGCTCGCGGCCGAAGGCCTCGCGCGCGAGTTTGAGAAACATGTCGGCGTTATCGCGCAGCGCCGCCGAGGCGAACTCCTGCACGCTGGCGCGCAGCCGCGCCTCGCTGTCGGCCAGTTGTCGCGCGGTGCGACCTGCCAGCAACCGCGATGCGGCCAGCGCCACGAGCAGACCGAGCAACAGCCCGGCCAGCAGCGCCAACAGCATCGGCATCGAGGACATCGTCGCAATGCCCGCTTTAGGTACGCGCCTGCGGCGCGCGCCGCGAGGCGCCGCGCGACAGCCCTACCCAGGCCAGCAGGTCGAGCGGCTCGTCGATCCAGGCCGTGACCGGCCAATCCTTCACGTCATCGTGCGCACCGATGTAGCCGAAGCCGGCGCCGAGCGCCACCATGTTGGCGGCGCGCGCGGCCTGCATGTCGCGCAGTGCATCGCCGAGGTACAGGCAGCGTGCCGGCTCGATCTGCAGTTGGCGCGCCGCGGTCAGCAGCGGCAGCGGGTCGGGCTTGCGCACCGGCAGGCTGTCGCCGGACAGCACGCAGCCGGCGCGCTGGTACAGTCCCAGCTGCTGCATCAGCGGCTCGGTCAGCCAGCGCGGCTTGTTGGTGATCACGCCCCACGGAATGCGATGCGCATCGAGCTGCGCCAGGACTTCCTCAAAGCCCGGAAACAGTCGCGTGTCCACCACCAGGCGCGCGCGATAAAGATCCAGAAAGCGAGCGCGCAGCGCCTCGAACCGCGCCGCGTCGGCGTCGGGAAAACCCAGACGCACCACCGCATTGGCGCCGTTGGAGACCTGCGGCCGGATGCACTCGAAGGCGAGCGGCGCCAGCTGCTGCTCGGTAAGCAGCGCGTTGAGCGCGCGCGCCATGTCCGGGGCGGTATCGAGCAGCGTACCGTCCAGGTCGAGCAGCACGGCCGCGAGCGGCGTGTCCGGGATCACGCCTGGTCGGCCTCGCGCCGGAAATGCGCCAGGTAATTCACGCCGGCGTCGGCAGTGAGCCGTGCGGTGTTGTTGAACGGGTTGTAGTCGAGACCGCCGATATCGCACAACGCCAGATGCTCGGCGCGCGCCAGGCGCGCGAGCTCTGCCGGTCGCAGCAGCCGCGCATACTCGTGCGTGCCGCGCGGAATCAGACGCAGCAGATATTCGGCGCCCACGATCGCCAGCAGGAATGAGCGCAGATTCCGATTGATGGTCGAGATGTACAGATCGCCACCCGGGCGCAGCAGCGTGGCGCTAGCCGCCAGCAGTGCCGCCGGGCTGGGCACGTGCTCCACCAGCTCCATGCAGGTGATCACGTCGAACGCTGCGGTGGCCTGCGTGACGAATTGTTCCGCCGAGCACAGGTGATAGTCGATCTGCAGCTGGCTCTCGTGCGCATGCAGACGCGCCACCTCGATCATTGCCGGTGCCATATCGATCGCACTGACGTGAGCGCCATGGCGCGCCAGGGCTTCGGCGAGCAGTCCGCCGCCGCAGCCGATGTCGAGCACCCGCCGCTGCGATAGCGCACTGCGCTGCGCGACGTAAGCAACACGCGGCGGATTGAGCGCGTGCAACGGCTTGAATGCGCCGCGCGGATCCCAGAATTCGTGCGCCAGCGCATCGAATTTGCGGATCTCCGTGTCCATCGCCGCCATCGGGGCCGTGCCGTTCATGCGGCCAGTATAGCCGCGCGGGCGCGCCCGGCGGGTGCTTTGCGCACGCCGCGACTGCGCCGTTGCGGCAGTGCCGACTGTGGCGCGCGCGGCACAGTAACAGCGGCGCCAAGCTGGTGCTTTATGCTATGATTTTCAGCTTAATATTCAACGCGCGAAGACCTGCAAGAGTGACCGATATAGCCCGCGAAATCGTGCCCGTCAGCCTCGAAGAGGAGATGCGCAAATCCTATCTCGACTATGCGATGAGCGTCATTGTTGGACGCGCGTTGCCGGACGTGCGCGACGGGCTGAAGCCGGTGCACCGGCGCGTGCTGCACGCAATGCGCGAGCTCGGCAACGACTATAACAAAGCCTACAAGAAGTCGGCACGCGTGGTCGGCGACGTCATCGGCAAGTATCACCCGCACGGCGATGTCGCGGTCTACGACACCATCGTGCGCATGGCGCAGCCGTTTTCGATGCGCTACCTGCTGGTCGACGGCCAGGGCAATTTCGGCTCGGTGGACGGCGATGCGCCGGCCGCGATGCGCTACACCGAAGTTCGCATGTCGAAGCTGGCGCACGAGCTGCTGGCCGACATCGACAAGGAAACGGTCGACTTCGTTCCCAATTACGACGAGTCCGAACACGAGCCGTCGGTTATGCCGACGCGCATTCCAAACCTGCTGGTCAACGGTTCGTCCGGCATCGCGGTCGGCATGGCGACCAACATCCCGCCGCACAACCTGGTGGAGATCACCAATGCGCTGCTGGCGCTGATCGATGATCCGACGCTGACGCTGGCCGCGCTGATGCAGCACGTGCCGGGTCCGGATTTTCCGACCGCCGGCATCATCAACGGCGCGCAGGAGATCGTCACCGCATACAAGAGCGGTCGCGGCCGGCTGTCGGTGCGCGCGCGCGCACATTTCGAGGAATTCAACGATCGCGGCGGCCAGGCGATCATCGTCACCGAACTGCCGTACCAGGTGAACAAGGCGAGACTGCTGGAACGCATCGCCGAGCTGGTGCGCAACAAGCAGATCGACGGCATCTCGGAGCTGCGCGATGAGTCCGACAAGGACGGCATGCGGGTGGTGATCGAGCTCAAGCGCGGTGAGGTCGCCGAGATCGTGCTCAACAACCTGTACGCGCAGACGCCGATGGAAACGGTGTTCGGCATCAACATGGTGGCGCTGCTCGATGGCCAGCCGAAGCTGATGTCGCTGCGCGAGATGCTCGATGCGTTTCTGCGCCACCGGCGTGAGGTGGTCACGCGGCGCACGATCTTCGAGCTGCGGCGTGCGCGCGAGCGGGCGCACATCCTCGAGGGCCTGGCGGTGGCGCTGGCCAACATCGACGACGTGATCGCGCTGATCAAGGCCTCGCCGTCGCCGGCCGAGGCGCGCGCGGCGATGATCGGGCGCAGCTGGCCGCCCGGCGCGGTGTCGGAAATGCTCGAGCGCAGCGGCGCGGCATCGACCCGGCCGGACGCACTGTCGGCCGAGCTGGGGCTGACCGGCGGCGTCTACCGCTTGAGCGAGGCGCAGGCGCAGGCGATCCTCGACATGCGCCTGCACCGCCTCACCGGACTGGAGCAGGGCAAGATCGTCGATGAATTCCAGGCGCTGCTGCGCGAGATCGGCGAACTGTCGGACATCCTGGCGCTGCCGGTGCGCCTGACCGAGGTGGTGCGCAGCGAGATCATCCAGATTCGCGAGGATTTCGGCGACCCGCGCCGTACCGAGATCAGCCGCGATCACCTCGACCTGAGCACCGAGGACCTGATCGAGCCGCAGGATGTCGCGGTCACGCTATCGCACGCCGGCTATGCCAAGGCGCAGCCGGTGTCCGACTACCAGGCGCAGCGGCGCGGCGGCCGCGGCAAGTCCGCCACCGCGGTCAAGGACGAGGACTTCATCGAGAAGTTCTTCGTCGCCCATACGCACGACACGCTGCTGTGCTTTTCCAACCGTGGCAAGATCTACTGGCTACGGGTGTTCGAACTGCCGCAGGGCGGCCGCGGCTCGCGCGGCAAGCCGATCGTGAATCTGCTGCCGCTCGAGGAAGGCGAGAAGATCAGCGCGGTGCTGCCGGTCAAGCAGTTCGACGAGCAGCATTTCGTGTTCATGGCGACCAGCAGCGGTACGGTCAAGAAGACCCCGCTGAGCGCCTTTTCCCGTCCGCGTCCCAGCGGCATCATCGCGCTTGACCTGCGCGGCGACGATCACCTGGTGGGTGTAGCGCTCACCGACGCCACGCGCGAGATCATGCTGGTCACCAGCGGCGGCAAGGCGATTCGCTTCCACGAGGAGGAGGTGCGGCCGATGGGCCGCGAGGCGGCTGGCGTACGCGGCGTCAAGCTTGGCGAGGCTCAGCGCGTGATCGCACTGCTGGTGCTCGGCGAGGGCTATGTGCTGACGGCCTCGGAGAATGGCTACGGCAAGCTCACCTCGCTCGATGATTTTCCTGGACACGGTCGCGGCGCTCAGGGCGTGATCGCGTTGCAGACCACCTATCGCAACGGCGCCACGGTGGCGGCGCTGCAGGTGCAGCCGGGCGATGAGCTGATGCTGATCAGCTCGACCGGTACCCTGGTGCGCACACCCGTGGCCGACATCTCGGTGGTGGGGCGCAACACCCAGGGCGTGCGGCTGATACGCCTGGGTGAGGCGGAGCGCCTGACCGGCATCGAGCGCGTGGCGGGACTCGAGGCCGGTGATGAGACCACGGCGATCGACGGCGAGGGCAGTGACGACAATTCGGACAGTGCCGCGAGCGGTGATGGCTCGCCGATCGGCGACGGCGGCAACGACGAAGTCAGTCCACTGTAGTTCGGCGCGACAGCCGCAACCCAAGGCGCCGAGCGTCGCTCTGTTAGAATCCCATGCCTAGCTTAAAGCCCGTTGGTAGATGAGGGATTGCGTGCGCGTATTCAATTTTGCAGCCGGTCCGGCGGCGCTGCCGCTCGAGGTGCTGGAGCAGGCGCGGGATGAGATGACCGACTGGCGCGGCAGCGGCATGTCGGTGATGGAAATCAGTCATCGCAGCAGGGCCTTCATCGCGGTTGCCACCGAGGCGGAAGCGGATCTGCGCGAGTTGCTGGGAATTCCGCCCGGCTACAAGGTGCTGTTCATGCAGGGCGGTGCCACCGGCCAATTCGCCGCGATTCCGATGAACCTGACCCAGGCCGGCAGTAGTGTTGACTACCTCAACACCGGCGCCTGGTCGAAGAAGGCGCTGGGCGAGGCCAGGCGCTACTGCCAGGTGAATGTCGCGGCCGATGCCGCGGCATCGAACTACACTGGCGTGCCGCCGCGCAGCGAATGGCGGCTCACCCCGGAAGCGGCGTATCTGCACTACACGCCGAACGAGACCATCGGCGGGGTCGAGTTTGCGTTCGTGCCGCAGGTCGATGTGCCGCTGGTCGCCGACATGTCCTCGACCATTCTGTCGCGTCCGATCGATGTCAGCCGTTTCGGTCTGATCTACGCCGGCGCGCAAAAGAACATCGGCCCCTCGGGCCTGTGCGTGGTGATCGTGCGCGAGGAGCTGATCGGCCGCGCGCGCCACGGCACGCCGAGCATCTGGGACTACAAGGCGGTGGCGGATGACGGCTCGATGCTCAACACCCCGCCGACCTTTGCCTGGTATTTCGCCGGGCTGGTTTTCAAGTGGCTCAAGAAACACGGCGGACTTGCCGCGGCAGGCGAGCGCAATCGGGCCAAGGCCGAGCTGCTGTATCGGACCATCGACGGCTGCGGCTTCTATCGCAACCCCGTGGAGCCGGCCTGTCGCTCGTGGATGAACGTTCCGTTCATTCTGGCGGCCTCGGCGCTGGACAAGACTTTCGTGGCCGAAGCGGCCGCCGCGGGCCTGAAGAACCTGGAAGGCCACCGCTCGGTCGGCGGCATGCGCGCCAGTCTCTACAACGCGACCTCGATCGAGGCGGTCAGGGCGCTGAGCGAGTTCATGCTCGAATTCGCCCGTCGGCACGGCTGAGCGCAAGCGACGCGTACCATGGGATATCGGATATTGACCCTGAACCACATCAGCGTACGCGGGCTCGAGCGCCTGCCACGCGAGCGCTATGAACTGGCCTCCGAGATCGGCCACCCGCACGCGGTATTGCTGCGCTCGGCCGACATGCACGGCATGACTATCCCCGCATCGGTGCTGGCCGTGGCGCGCGCCGGCGCCGGCACCAACAATATTCCGGTCGCGGCGCTCAGCAAGCGCGGCGTGCCGGTGTTCAATGCACCGGGCGCCAACGCCAACGCGGTCAAGGAGCTGGTGCTGGCGGGATTGTTCCTGGCGGCGCGCAACATCTGCCAGGCCTGGGCCTATGCGCGCGAGCTTCAGGGCGATGACGCCAGCATCGATGAGGCGGTGGAGCAGGGCAAAAAGAATTTTGTCGGCTTCGAATTGCCCGGGCGCACGCTGGGCGTGGTCGGCCTGGGCGCCGTCGGCGTCGAGGTCTGCAACAGCGCCGAGGCGCTCGGCATGAAGGTGCTCGGCTACGATCCGCAAATCACCGTGGCGCGCGCCTGGCAGCTGTCGTCGTCGGTGCAGCAGGCACTGTCGCTCGACGATCTGTTCGCGCGCTCCGATATCGTCAGCGTGCACGTGCCGATGCTGGATGAGACGCGCGGCCTGATCAATGGCACGCGGCTGCGGCTGATGCGTCCCGGCGGCGTGGTGCTGAATTTCGCGCGCGCGCCGATCATCAACGAGGCCGAGCTGGTGGCCGAGCTCGATCGCGGTCAGCTGCACGCCTACATCTGCGATTTTCCGACCAATGCGCTGAAGAATCATCCGCGCGCGGTGACGCTGCCGCACCTGGGCGCGTCGACCGGCGAAGCCGAAGACAACTGCGCGGTGATGGTCGCCGACACGCTGCGCGAGTTTCTCGAGCAGGGCCACATCCGCCATTGCGTCAACTTCCCGGACGCCGCGCTGCCGCGCGAGGCCGGCTCGATACGGCTGGCAATCGCCAACGCCAACGTGCCCAATATGGTGGGCCAGATCTCCACCTGCCTCGCCAGTGCGCAACTCAACATCGCCGAGCTGCTCAACCGCTCGCGCGGCGAGTACGCCTATACGCTGATCGATGCCGAAGGCATGGCCGACGAATCGTTGATGCAGCGCATCCGCGCGATCGACGGCGTACTGTCGGCGCGTCTCGTGCGCGCGCCGGACTGACGCCATGGTGAGCCGCAACAGCAAGCGCAGCAGCAAGCGCAGCAGCAAGCGCAGCAGGAAGCAGCCGGCCCAAAAGCAGCCGACTGGCAACGAGCCGGGGATCGAGCTCGGCTCGCTGCGCGCCGATATCGACGCCGTCGATGAGCAGCTGCACCAGCTGCTGAACCAGCGCGCCCGGCTGGCACAGAGCGCCGGCATCTCCAAGCACCAGGACGGACACACGGTCGACTATTACCGGCCGGAACGCGAAGCGGAGGTGCTGCGGCGCGCGCTCGAACGCAATCCCGGGCCGCTGCGCAACGAGGAGATCGTGCGCCTGTTCCGCGAGATCATGTCGGCCTGCCTGGCGCAGGAGGAGCCCCTGAAGGTCGCGTTCCTCGGCCCCGAGGGCACGTTCACGCAGCAGGCCGTGGTCAGGCATTTTGGCCACTCGGTGCGCGCGCTGGCGCTGCCGACCGTGGACGAGGTATTCCAGGAGGTCGAGGCCGGCAATGCCGATTTTGGCGTGGTCGCGATCGAGAACTCGAGCGAGGGCACGATCACCAACACGCTCGATCGCTTCCTGACCAGCCCCTTGCACATCTGCGGTGAGGTGGAGCTGCGCATTCATCACTGCCTGATGGGCAAGATGGACGCGCTGACACGTGTGCTGCGCGTGTGCTCGCACAGCCAGGCGCTGGCACAGTGCCGCGGCTGGCTCGACGAGCACCTGCCCGAAGCCGAACGCGTGCCGGTGGCGAGCAACGCCGAGGGCGCACGACGTGCCCGCGACGAGCAGGGAAGCGCGGCAATTGCCGGAGAGACCGCCGCCGAGGTCTACGGCCTCAACATCCTGGTACATGAGATCGAGGATCGCGCCGACAACGCGACGCGCTTTCTGGTGGTCGGGCGCAAGCTGCTGCGCTCGAGCGGCGCCGATCGCACCACACTGCTGCTGTCGATCGGCGACACCCAGTCCCCGGGTGCGCTGCACCGGCTGCTGGAGCCGCTGGCGCGCTATGGCATCAGCATGACCCGCATCGAGTCGCGGCCGTCACGGCGGCGCAAATGGGACTACGTGTTCTTCATCGACGTCGAGGGCCACGCCGAGGATGAGGGTGTACGCAAGGCGCTCGCGGCGCTGAAGAAGCGCGCCTCCTTGTTCCGCGTACTGGGCTCGTATCCACGGGCGGTGTTGTAGCTCCATGGCCAGCGAGCGCCAAAGCGGCGACCGCCATCCCGGCCGACTCGCGGTACCGGCGGTACGCGAGCTGTCGCCGTATGTGCCGGGCAAGCCGATCTCGGAGCTGGAGCGCGAGCTTGGCATCCACGACATCGTCAAGCTGGCGTCCAATGAGAACCCGTACGGCCCAAGTATGCAAACGCTGGCCGCGATGCGCGCGGCGCTCGAGGATGTCTGGCTCTATCCGGACGGCGGCTGTCACGATCTCAAGCACGGGCTGGCGCAGCACCTGGGGATAGACGCCGCGAGCCTGACGCTCGGCAACGGCTCGAACGACCTGCTGGTGCTGCTGGCCGAGGCGTTCCTGACGCCCGCCCACAGTGCGGTCTTTTCGCAATACGGTTTTGCCATCTATCCGCTGGTAACGCGCGAGACCGGCGCACTGCCGATCGAAGTGCCCGCGCTCGGGCTCACCAGCGCCATGCCGCTCGGCCATGATCTGGCCGCGATGGCCGCGGCGATCACGCCGGCGACGCGGCTGGTGTTCATTGCCAATCCCAATAACCCGACCGGTACCTGGGCACCGCCGTCGGCGATCAAGGCGCTGCTCGAGCACACCGCAGCGACCACGCTGGTGGTGCTCGATGAGGCTTATTTCGAGTACGGCCATCCGCTCGGCACGCAGGACGGCGTGCCGTGGGTGCGCGAGCATCCGAACCTGGTGGTGCTGCGCACGTTCTCGAAAGCCTACGGCCTTGCCGGGGCGCGGGTCGGATATGCCATCTCGCACCCGGAGGTCGCCGAAGTGCTCAATCGCCTGCGGCCGGCATTCAATGTCAATTCGCTGGCGCAGGCCGGGGCGCTGGCGGCGCTGGCCGATCAGGCGCATATGCGCGACGCCGTCAGCCGCACCATGCGCGAGCTCTCGCGGGTCGACGCCGAGCTCAAGCGCCTGGGGCTGTGGACCGCGCCGTCGGCCGCCAATTTTGTGCTGCTGCAGCTCGATGCGCCCGCGGCACCGGTATTCGAGCGCTTACTGCGGCGCGGCCTGATCGTGCGCCCGCTGGCCGGCTATGGCCTGAAGAATTGCCTGCGCATTTCGATCGGGCTGCCCAGGGACAACGACCGGCTGCTGGCGACGCTGCCGCAGGTGCTGGCCGCAGGCGCCACGCCAGTCCTATGAATCCGGGTCCGATGAGCGCCACCACCACCACGCCCGGACGCCGCTACATCGTGCAACCCGCCAGGAGCGTGCAGGGCGAGATCAGCGTTCCGGGTGATAAATCGATCTCGCATCGCTCGCTGATGCTCGGCGGCATCGCCGAAGGCCAAACGTCGATCAGCGGCTTTCTGGCGAGCGAGGACTGCCTGGCGACCCTGGCGGCACTGCGCGCGCTCGGCGTGTTCATCGAGCGGCCGCAGCAGACAGAAGTGCGGGTACACGGCGTTGGGCGCGATGGTCTGAAGGCTGCTCCCCGGCCACTGGACATGGGCAACGCCGGCACGGCGATCAGGCTGCTGATGGGTCTGCTGGCCGGACAACGCTTCGACAGCACGCTGATCGGCGATGCCTCGCTGATGCGCCGGCCGATGGAGCGCGTGGCCGCGCCGCTGCGCGCGATGGGTGCGCGAATCGACACCGATGCCGGCAAGCCACCGGTGCGCATCCACGGTGGGGCCGCATTGCATGGCATCGACTACTCGCTGCCGATGGCCAGCGCCCAGGTCAAGTCAGCGCTGCTGCTCGCGGCGCTGTATGCCAAGGGAACCAGCAGCGTGACCGAGCCGGCACCGACGCGCGATCACACTGAGCGCATGCTGCGCGGCTTTGGCGTAGCCGTCGCGTCCGAGGCCGGCCGGATAAGCCTTGCAGGCGGACAGCGGCTGCGCGGCTACGAGATCGAAGTACCGGGCGATTTTTCATCGGCGGCGTTTTTCATCGTGGCCGGTTGCCTGGCGGCGCGCGACGGCCTGACGATCCGTAACGTCGGCGTCAATCCGACCCGCACCGGCTTGCTGACAATGCTGCGGCAGATGGGGGCCGATATCGAGCTGCAGCCGCATCCGGGCGAGGCGCCCGAACCGGTCGCCGATATCCACGTGCGCGCCTGCGCCCTGCGCGGCATCCGGGTTCCCGAGGCGCTGGTAGCGCTGGCAATCGATGAGTTTCCGGCGTTTTTCATTGCGGCGGCGGCGGCTGAGGGCGAGACGCTGGTGACCGGCGCGGCCGAGCTGCGGGTCAAGGAAAGCGATCGGCTCGCCGCGATGGCGGCGGGACTTGCCAGCCTCGGCATCGAGTGCCAGCTGCTGCCCGATGGCCTGCGGATCAAGGGCGGGGCCATGCGCGGCGGCCGCATCGACAGCCACGGCGACCACCGGATTGCGATGGCGTTCGCAGTCGCCAGCCTGATCGCCAGCGATCCGATCGAGATCGACGACGTGGCTAACGTCGCTACCTCCTTCCCCGGCTTTCCGAGGGTGGCTCGCGCCGCCGGACTCACGCTCGAGGACTGATCTTGGCTGCCCCGATCGTCACCATCGATGGGCCGAGCGGGTCGGGCAAGGGCACGGTAAGTCGCCTGCTGGCCCAGCGGACCGGGTGGCACCTGCTCGATAGTGGTGCGCTGTACCGCGTCGTGGCGTTTGCCGGCGGATTGGAGCGGCTGGAGCCCGATGACAGCGGGGGCCATGCCCGGCTGGCCGAGCGGATGAATGTGGTGTTCGCGGCCGACCCCGGGGGTAACGAGCGCATCCTGCTCGATGGCCGCGAGGTGTCCGCGGCACTGCGCTCGGAGGGCGCCGGCGCCGGGGCGTCGCGGGTTGCAGCCTGGCCGGCGGTACGCGCGGCGCTGCTGGATCGCCAGCGGGCCTTCGCCCGCCCGCCCGGCCTGATCGCCGACGGGCGCGACATGGGTACCGTGGTGTTCCCGCAGGCGGCGCTCAAGATCTTCCTTACCGCCAGTGCACAGGAACGAGCCCGGCGACGCTATAACCAGTTGAAAGAAAAGGATTCTGGTGTTAGCCTTGCCGCCCTTTCGCTCGAGATCGCGGAGCGCGATCGGCGCGATTTGACACGGCCCGTAGCGCCGCTGGTGCCGGCAGCCGACGCGATCGTCCTGGACTCGACGGCGATGAGCGCTGCCGAGGTAGCGGACGAGGTATTGGCGCGCGGCAGCGAGCGCTCGCTCTGGCCGTAGTCCGATGGTCGCCGGTCCGGTACTGCGCCAGGCGCTGATGGCGCGAGTGGGAAGGGAGGTTGGAGGGGTCTCGTTTCGAAATTGTGACGGGTTGGCGCCGCAAGGATGCAGCGCCGGTCATCTGTAACCCGCTGGGCCGGAGGCTCACGCGGCGCGATAAGCACGCACGGTGCGAGAGAGTGTATGAACGAAGTTGTGACGGAAAGTTTTAGCGAGATGTTTGAGCAGAGCCTGGCGAATCAGCGCATTCGCCCCGGCATGATCCTGACCGGCCTGGTGATCGATGTTGGCCCGGATGTGGTCATCGTCAATGTCGGATTGAAGTCGGAAGCGGTCATACCGCTCGAGCAGTTCAAGAACGAGCGTGGGGAAGTCGAGGTCAGCGCCGGCGATCAGGTCGAAGTTGCGCTCGATTCGGTCGAGGACGGCACCGGTGAAACGCGGCTGTCGCGCGAGAAAGCCAAGCGCGCGCGTACCTGGACCCGCCTCGAGGAAGCATTCAACAACGCCGAGATCGTCACTGGAATTATTTCCGGCCGCGTCAAAGGCGGGTTCACGGTCGAGATCGATCACGTACGCGCGTTCCTGCCCGGTTCGCTGGTGGATGTGCGCCCGGTGCGCGACACCGGCTATCTCGAGGGCAAGCCGCTCGAGTTCAAGGTGATCAAGCTCGATCAGAAGCGCAACAACGTCGTGGTGTCGCGCCGTGCGGTGGTCGAACAGGAATTCTCGGCCGAACGCAGCGCACTGATGGACAATCTGCAGGAAGGCGCGGTAGTGCGCGGCACGGTCAAGAACCTCACCGATTACGGTGCGTTCGTCGACCTGGGCGGCATCGACGGCCTGCTGCATATCACCGACATGGCCTGGAAGCGCGTCAAGCATCCGTCCGAAGTGGTCAAGGTCGGCGATGAGATCGATGTGCGGATCCTCAAATTCGATCGCGAGCGCTCGCGCGTGTCGCTGGGCTTAAAGCAGCTTGGCGCCGATCCGTGGGAGAACATAGCGCGCCGCTATCCGCCCAATACGCGCGTATTCGGCAAGGTCACCAACATCGCGGACTACGGCGCGTTCGTCGAAATCGAGGACGGCGTCGAGGGCCTGGTGCACGTCTCGGAGATGGACTGGACCAATAAGAACGTCAATCCGGCCAAGGTAGTGCACACCGGCCAGGAAGTGGAAGTGATGGTGCTCGACGTCGACGAGGAGCGGCGGCGCATTTCGCTCGGCCTGAAGCAGTGCAAGGCCAACCCGTGGAAGGAATTTGCCGAGAATCACAATCGCGGCGATCGCGTCTCGGGGCAGATCAAGTCGATCACCGATTTCGGTATCTTCATCGGCCTGCCGGGCAACATCGATGGCCTGGTGCACCTGTCGGACATTTCCTGGGATCAGCCGGGCGAGGAGGCGGTGCGTAACTACCAGAAGGCCCAGCAGGTCGAGGCGATGGTGCTGTCGATCGATCCGGAGCGCGAGCGCATTTCCCTCGGCATCAAGCAGCTCGCCAAGGATCCGTTCTCGGCCTTCGTCGCCGAGAACCCGAAGGGCAGCATCGTCAAGGGCACGGTCAAGGATGTCGATCCGCGCGGTGCGGTGATCGACCTGGGCAACGGCATCGAGGGCCAGCTGCGCGCCTCGGAGCTCGGGCGTGACCGCGTGGACGATGCGCGTGCGGTGCTGAAGATCGGCGATGAGGTCGAGGCCAAGTTCATCGGCGTGGATCGCAAGACCCGCACCATCTCGCTGTCGATCAAGGCGAAGGAGGTTTACGAGGAAGCCGAGGCGGTGCAGAGCTACCGTTCCGAAGTACCGACCTCGGGTACCAGCCTCGGCGACCTGCTCAAGGAGCAGATCAACGGGCCGGATCGCGGTTGAGCGCGTACGGCATTTGCAGCGTCGTTAAATAAGACAGGGGTGATCACCTCGAGGCCGCTGAAGCCTTCGAGGGGGTGACCTCCAGAAGAATGAAGAACCTGGAAGCGCCATGACGAAGTCGGAACTGATCGAGATCATTACAGCAAAGCAGAAGCATCTGCCGGCAAAGGATGTCGAGCTGGCACTCAAGCAGATGCTCGAAATCATGAGCGATTCGCTGGCCCAAGGCGATCGGATAGAAATCCGTGGCTTTGGCAGTTTTTCGCTGCATTTCAGGCCGCCGCGCCAGGGTCGCAATCCCAAGACCGGAGAGGCGGTAGCGCTCGCCGGCAAATACGTGCCGCATTTCAAGCCGGGCAAAGACCTGCGCGAGCGCGTCAACAGCGGGGCGGATCGCCCGATCCGCGACTGAGCGCCGGTCCGAAGGCTGCCGGCCGTGTAGTCGTGGTCAGTAGACGGGAATGGCGACTAATGCATCGCCAGCGCCGGTGCGCTCGTCTAACATCCGTGCCGTCATCAATCACCGGCGAGGATCGAAGGCATGGCTGTAACAGAGATTCGGACGGCGGTGTTCCCGGTAGCGGGACGCGGCACACGCTTCCTGCCGGCGACCAAGGCCAGTCCGAAGGAAATGTTGCCGATCGTCGACAAGCCGCTGATCCAGTACGCGGTCGATGAGGCGCTGGCCGCCGGCGCCCGGCGGCTGGTGTTCATCACCGGCTCGGCCAAGCGCGCGATCGAGGACCATTTCGATACCGACGAGGCGCTCGAGAAGCTGCTCGACTCGCAAGGCAAGCACGAGCTGGCCGAACAGGTGCGCAGTGTGCTGCCGAGCTATGCCTCGTGCATTTACATCCGTCAGCCGGCGCCGCTCGGCCTGGGCCACGCGGTGCTGTGCGCGCGGCCGGCCGTGGGCGATGTGCCGTTCTTCGTGCACCTGGCGGACGATCTGATCGATGCCGAGGTGCCGTGCCTGAAGCAGATGGCGGCGACCTACGCCGAGCGCGGCGGCAGCGTGCTCGGGGTCGAGGAGGTGCCCAAGCGCGATACCGACAAATACGGCATCGTCGAGGTCGAGCCCGGCGACGGCGTCGTGAGCCGCATCAGGAGCATCGTCGAGAAGCCCAAGCCCGCGGTGGCCCCCTCGACGCTGGCGGTGGTCGGCCGCTACGTGCTGACGCCAAGGATCTTCGATGAGCTCGAGCACATCGGCCAGGGCGCCGGCGGCGAGATCCAGCTGACCGACGGTATCGCGCGCCTGCTCGAGCATGAACCGGTGTACGCGCATCGTTTCACCGGCCGGCGCTTCGACTGCGGCAGCAAGCTCGGTTACCTGAAGGCGACGGTCGAGCTGTCGCTGGCGCATCCGACGCTGGGCGAGGATTTTCGCGGCTACCTGAAGCACCTGGCCGCAACGCTCGACGATTGAGTACACCGCCGCCGTGGCCGGTTGCGGCCGTCGCGCCGGTCCGCGCAGTGAACTGAGTCACAGTTTGCGCGCGCTGTAAGCGAAAACAACCCATCGCATCAGCGACATAGCCGCTTTTCGGGCTTCAAGAAAGCCGCTGCGCGGCCGATACCGTTAACGGGACCGCTTCGGGCTACCGGTAGTTGTATCGCGCATGTTTACGATCATCGGCTCGGTCATCGTTCTGCTGTGCGTCTGCGGCAGCTTTCTGATGGAGGGTGGCAGCCTGCTGCTGCTGTGGCATCCGGGCGAAGTCATCATCATCGTCGGGTCCGCGTTCGGAGCGTTCGTTACCAGCAATCCGATCAAGGTGGTGAAGGGCTCGTTCGCCGCCGCCCTCGGACTGGTCAAGGGGCCGCGCTATAAACGCGAGGACTACGTCGATCTGCTGAAGCTGCTCTACGACATCCTGGTGAAGATCCGCAAGTCCGGCATGCTCGCCATCGAGGCGGACATCGAGCAGCCTGCCAACAGCAAGATGTTCACCGACTATCCGCGCATCCTCGCCGATCATCACATGATCGAGTTCATCACCGACTGCCTGCGGCTGATCGTGGGCGGCAATCTCGATCCGCATGAACTGGAAAGCCTGCTCGAGTACGAGCTCGAGACCCATCACCAGGAGGCACAGCAGCCGGCGCACGCGGTTCAGCGCGTGGCCGATGCGCTGCCGGGTTTCGGCATTGTCGCGGCGGTGCTGGGCATTGTGGACACCATGGCCTCGATCGATGGCGCCGACACCGGCACCATCGGTCGCAAGGTGGGCGCGGCGCTGGTTGGCACCTTTCTCGGTATCCTCGTGGCCTACGGCTTCGTCGGTCCGATCGCCGCTGCGATCGAGCATCGCGTGCACGAGGAGGGCAAGGCGTTCGAGGTGGTGAAAATGGCGCTCGTGGCCAGCGTGCGCGGCTATGCGCCGCCGGTGGCGGTGGAATTCGCACGCAAACTGCTGTGGTCGGACGTGCGGCCGACCTTTGCCGACCTGGAGAATCATCTCAAGGGCAAGAAGAAAGAACCACAGAAGGAAGGCGTGCCGGCATGAGCGCGCCAGAAAGCGAACGCCCGATCCTGATCGTCAAGCGGCCCAAGAGGGGCGGCAATGCCCATCATGGCGGCGCCTGGAAGGTTGCCTACGCCGACTTCGTGACCGCGATGATGGCGTTCTTCATGGTGATGTGGCTGATCGCGTCGGTATCGAAGGAGGAGCGTGCCGCGATCTTCGATTACTTCAAGAACCCGAGCATGCAGCAGGGCAAGTCGCCGCGTGCCTCGATGGGCCAGATGGGCCCCGGCGGCGCCAGCACCAGCGTGATCAACCTGCGCGGTGCGCTCGATGCGCGCAAGTCCGCAAGCGCGCTGTCGACCGGCCTGGGCACGCCGCGCGATTCACTGAGCACTGTGGACAAGGCCGCGCCGGATGTCGACCAGGCGAAAAAGATAGCCGAGGAAGCCGAGCGAAAGAAACTCGAGTCGCTGATGGCGCAGCTGCGCGAGGCGATCGACCATAGCCAGGCGCTGCGGCCGTTCAAGGATCAGCTACTGCTCGACATCACCCCCGAAGGCCTGCGCATCCAGATCGTCGATGCGCAGAACCGGCCGATGTTCGATCTGGGCAGTGCCAAGCTCAAGGACTACACTGGCACCATCCTGCACGAGCTGGCGCCGTACCTGAATTCGGTGCCCAATCGCATCAGCCTGTCCGGCCACACCGATACCACCGCCTACGTGTCGATGGCCGGCTATACCAACTGGGATTTGTCGGCCGATCGCGCGAATGCGGCGCGCCGGGCACTCGAGCGCGGCGGACTGGCGCTCGACAAGGTGTCGCGGGTGGTCGGCCTGTCCTCATCGGTACTGTTCGACAAGGAAAATACCCGCAATCCGATCAACCGGCGCATCAGCATCATCGTGATGACGAAGGAGGCCGACGAGAGCGCGCTCAAGACCGACGCGATGCCCGAGAGCCCCTCGGCGGCTGCGGGCGCGCAGTTGAGCCGCGATAGTTCGTCGGCCGATGCGGCGATCCCAGTGTCGGCCACAGCCGCATCAGCGGCACCGGCGCCGGCGGCCACCGCGGCCGTGCCCCCCGGCGCCACCGTACCCACGGCTGCACCCGTGCCCTAAGACCGGGGCGGCGCCGCGTGCTAGGCTTCCGCGGCAGGTTCACCAGCCGGAGAATGTATGCCGCGAGAGGGGTCGGTGCTCGGCACCATCGGCAACACGCCGCTGCTGGAGCTGCGCAATCTGGATACGGGCTGCTGCCGCCTGTTCGTCAAGCTCGAGAATCAGAATCCGACCGGCTCGATCAAGGATCGCATCGGCCTGTCGATGATCGAGGCGGCGGAACGCGACGGCCACATCCGTCCCGGTGCCGATCCGCCCAGCACCATCATCGAGGCGACCGCCGGCAACACCGGCCTCGGACTGGCGCTGGTGGCGTCGCAGAAGGGTTATCGACTGATTCTCGTCATTCCGGACAAGATGGCGCAGGAGAAGATCCTGCACCTGCGCGCGCTTGGCGCCCAGATTCACCTGACGCGCAGCGATGTAGCCAAGGGACATCCGGAACACTACCAGGACCGCGCCGCGCGCCTGGCACTCGAGACGCCCAACAGTTACTACCTCAATCAGTTCGCCAATCCGGCCAATCCGCTGGCGCACGAGGCGACTACCGGACCGGAGATCTGGGCGCAAATGGGGCAGATGCTCGATGCGGTGGTGGTGGGCGTGGGCAGCGGCGGCACGCTGACCGGCCTGTCGCGCTACTTTGAGCGCGTCGCGCCACATGTCGAGATGGTGCTGGCTGACCCGAAGGGCTCGGTGCTGATCGATGTGGTGAACACCGGAAAGATCCAGAAGCCCGCGGGCTCATGGCTGGTGGAAGGCATCGGCGACGACTTCGTGCCCCCGATCTGCGATCTGTCCCGGGTGCGCCGGGCATATGAAATCCCAGACGCCGAGAGCTTCTACACCGCGCGCAGCGTGCTGGCCAAGGAAGGCATCCTCGGTGGCTCGAGCACCGGCACGCTGGTAGCGGCGGCGCTGCATTACTGCCGCGAGCAGACCGCCCCCAAGCGCGTGGTCACGTTCGTGCCCGACAGCGGCAACAAGTACCTGAGCAAGATGTACAACGACTTCTGGATGTTCGATCAGGGGCTGCTGGAGCGGCCGCGGCTCGGCAATCTGCTCGACCTGATCGTGCGCCGCTACCAGGAGGGAGGCGCGGTCACGCTGTCGCGTGAGGACACGCTACTGCTGGCCTATCGGCGCATGAAGCTGTTCGACGTGTCGCAGATCCCGGTGATGCAGGGCGAACGGGTGATCGGAATCGTCGACGAGTCGGACCTGGTGATGCACCTGCATACCGACCCGTCGCGCTTCAAGGACCCGGTCGCCACTGCCATGGTGACCAATCTGGAGACCATCGCGCACGATGCGCCGATCGCCGACCTGCTGCCGATTTTTCAGCGCGACCACGTGGCGATCGTCGCCGAGCGCGGCCATTTCGTCGGCGTGATCACACGCATCGACCTTCTCAATTATCTGCGCAAGCAGCTTTAGCTGGTCCGAATTCTAAAGTGGAGCATATGAGCAAGCACCCGACCTCCGGACAATCACGAACGGCATTCGCCTCGCGCACCATCCACGCCGGCCAGACGCCGGATCCGAGCACCGGTGCGGTCATGCCCCCGATCTACGCGACTTCCACCTATGTGCAGAGCAGCCCGGGCGTGCACCAGGGATTCGAGTACTCGCGCAGCCAGAACCCGACACGCTTCGCCTACGAGCGCTGCATCGCCGACCTCGAGGACGGCACGCGCGGCTTTGCGTTCGCCTCGGGACTGGCGGCGACCGCGACGCTGCTCGAGCTGCTGTCGCCCGGCGATCATGTCATCGCCTCGGATGACATGTATGGCGGCAGCCGCCGCCTGTTCACCCGCGTGCGCGAGTCGTCCGCGGGCCTGAAATTCTCCTTCGTCGACATGCGCGACAGCGCGCAGGTGCAGGCCGCGATCGTACCTGCGACGCGGTTGATCTGGGTCGAGACGCCCAGCAATCCGATGCTCAAGCTGGCCGACATCGGCGCCATCGCCACGATGGCGGCACGGCATCACATCCTGGCCGCGGCCGACAACACCTTCGCGACACCGTACTTGCAGCGGCCGCTGTCGGCCGGCTTCGACGTGGTGATGCATTCGGGCACGAAATATCTCAGCGGGCATTCGGATGTGGTCAATGGCGTACTGGTGGTCGGCGACAATGCCGAACTGGCCGAACGGCTGGCGTTCCTGCAGAACTCGGTCGGCGCGGTGGCCGGACCATTCGACTCGTTCCTGGCATTGCGCGGCCTGAAGACGCTGGCGCTGCGCATGCAGCGCCACTGCGAGAACGCACTGGAGCTCGGTGCGTTCCTGGAGCGACATGCCAAGGTGCGGCGGGTGCACTATCCGGGGCTGGCGTCTCATCCGCAGCACGCGCTGGCGAAGGCGCAGATGCGCGATCCACGCGGCCAGAGCGCGTTCGGCGGCATGATCTCGATCGAGCTCAATGGCGGGCTCGAGGACTCGAAGCGCTTTCTGGAGCGCTGCCAGCTGTTTGCGCTGGCCGAATCGCTCGGCGGCGTCGAGAGCCTGATCGAGCATCCGGCGATCATGACGCATGCCAGTGTGCCGCGCGCCGCGCGCGAGGCACTGGGCATCACCGACACGCTGTGTCGCCTGTCGGTCGGCATCGAAGACGTCCAGGATCTGAAGGCCGATCTGCAGCAGGCGCTCAATTAGGCGCCGGTCCTACGCAGTCCCGAGCCGAGCGCACACTGCGCCGCCCGCAAACGCCCGGCATGCTGGGGGACCACGGACATACTATCGCCATGCGGCTCAAGGCATTGATCCTGATCACGGCGTTGCTGATCGCGCCGCACGCCCGCGCCGTCGATCCGCAGCCCTATACGATGCATATCGAATCCACCGGTCACGGTGGCCTCGACGCCGCGCTGAAGGCGAGCTCACAGCTCGAATCGTTGCGCACTAGCGCGCCAGCCGGTCCGTTTGCGCTGATCGGGCGGGCCGAGGCGGACGTCGAGCGACTGCGCACCGTGCTCGAGGGTTTCGGCTACTACCAGTCGAAGCTCAGCGTCACTATTGCCGGCCGGCCGCTGGAGGATCCGGATCTGGGGCAGACCATCGATGCGCTGCCGGCCGGCAGCAAGGCGCCGGTACAGGTTAACATCGACACCGGTCCGCTCTACCACTTAGGCAAGGTCGCGATCGACGGCGAGGTCAGCGCGAAGGCGCGTGCTGCGTTCGGTCTGGAAAGCGGCGCACCCGCCGTGGCGTCCGTGGTGCTGGCTGCCGGGCAGCGGCTGCTGGAGGCGATGGAGGAGGAAGGCCATGCCTTCGCCCGTGTCGATGACCCGATTGCCTACCAGGATGCACACGATCCGGTCCTGGACGTGAGCTTCAAGGCCACGGCTGGCGGCGTGTACCGGCTCGGTGCGATCCACTTCCAGGGCCTGAAGCGCGTCAATGAGCCATTCCTGCAAAAGCGCCTGAAACTGCATCCGGGCGAGCTGTACAGCCCGAGCAAGGTCGAGCGCGCACGCACCGATCTGCTGGCGCTGGGAACCTTCTCGGGCATCTCGGTGCGCCTGCCCAAGGAGTCCGATGTCCAGGGCGACACGTTGCCGGTTATTTTCGAAGTGCAGGAACGCAAGCGCCACGCGGTCAGTCTAACCGCGGCGTACTCGAGCGACCTGGGCGGCAGCGGCGGCACCACCTGGACCGATCGCAATGTGTTCGGCAATGCGGAGCAACTCAATCTCAGCGCCAGCATCATCAACTGGGGTGGCAGCGATACCACCGGTCTGGGTTACGAGCTCGGGGCGACGTTGAACAAACCCGATTTCCTGCGCCCCGACCAGTCGGTGCAGTTCAGCCTGAATGCGCTGAAGCAGAACCTGATCGCCTATGACCAGACCGCGCAGATCGGCGCCGTGACGGTGAGTCGCAAGTTGACGCAGCAGTGGAGCGTCGGCCTCGGCCTGAGCCTCGAGAAGGAGACGATATTCCAGCAGGCTGCGGCTCAGTACCTGGGCGCGAATTTCTACTACACGCTGATCGCGCTGCCGCTGACCGCGAAATACGACAGCACCGGGCTGCCCAATCCGCTCAGCGATCCGCTGCACGGCGTGCGACTGACACTGTCGCTGGCGCCGACCGAGTCGCTCGGCCGGCCGGATGCAACCTTCGTGGTCTTCCAGGCCACCACCTCCAGCTACCTGGACCTGGCGCGCCTGGGCTGGACGGCGCCGGGGCGCAGCGTGATCGCGGTGCGCGGGCTGTTCGCCGAGGCGTACGGTGCCGACCACTACTACAGCCTGCCACCCGACCAGCGCTTCTACGCCGGCGGCAGCTCGACCATACGCGGCTACCAGTACCAGTCGGTCGGCCCAATATTCCAGGGTCCGCCGGCGCCCGCGGCCACGCCGGCGAATCCCCATCCGCTCGCCCCGCCGCCGCCCAATCCACCGGTGCCGACCGGCGGTACCGACCTGGTGGCCGCGGGCATCGAATACCGCCAGCGCCTGTACACTAATTTTGCAACTGCCGTTTTCGTCGACGCCGGCAAGGTGGCCGCCGATCTGCATCCGCTCGAGGGCCGGCCGAGCGTGGGCTATGGTGCGGGGCTGCGCTACTACACGCCGATCGGGCCGATCCGGCTCGATATCGGACTGCCGGTGCGACGGCTGCGCGACGGCGATGTGCTCGAGATCTACGTCGGCCTGGGTCAGGCATTCTAGATGGCGCGCCGCTACCGCATCCTGATCGGGCTGGCGGCGGGGCTGCTGGCGCTGCCACTACTGCTGTTCATCGCGCTGCTGGTGGTCGGAAATACCGATCGCGGCCGACGGCTGATCGAGCACAGCACCGAGCGCCTGACCGACGGTGGGGTGGTGTTACAGGGACTGGCCGGACGCTTTCCGGACCGCTTGCGGCTGTCGCGGCTGGAGCTGCGCGACCCGCAGGGGCTGTGGCTCGCGGCCGATGAGCTGCAGCTCGATTGGTGGCCGCTGCCGCTGATCCGGCGGCACGCGCGCATCGATGTACTGCAGGCGGCGCGGGTCGTGATCGATCGCGCGCCCGCGTACCCATCGCGAAATCCGCCCAGTAAATCGAGCGGCCTGTGGCTGCATCGGCTTCGGGTCGACCGGCTCGACGTGCAGCGGCTCGAACTCGGCGCGCCGCTGGTCGGCAACGCGGTGGCACTGCGGCTGCAGGGCAGTGCCCGCCTCACCTCGTGGCAGCAGGCCGCGGGGCAGCTGACCGTGCAGCGGCTGGATGACGTGCCGGCGACCTATCGGCTTCTGGCGCACATCGACAGCCAGCGCGTGCACGGCCAGCTGGACGTGGAGGAGGCCGCCGACGGGCCGCTGACGCATCTGATACAGCTGCCCGGATTGGGCGCGCTGTCCGTGCATCTGGCGCTGGACGGCCCGCGCAATGCGGTGGATACACAGTTGACGGCGCACGGCGGCGCGCTGCAGGCCAGCGCTACCGGCAGTGTGAATCTCGACACCCGCGCTGCGGCGATACAGCTCACGCTCGATGCGCCGGCCATGAGTCCGCGCGCCGACCTGTCGTGGCGCAGCCTGTCGCTGCACGGCAGCTGGAACGGCACGCTCGCCGCGCCGAGCACCAGCGCGCAACTGGAACTCGCCGGTCTGGTGTATGGGCCGCTGCGGCTCGAGGCGCTCAGCGCCGGGTTGCACGGCCAGGGCGATGCGCTGGCGCTGGAGGCGAGCCTCGCCGGTCTTGTGTTGCCCGATCCGTTCCTCGGCCTGCTGGCCGGCGCGCCGCTGCAACTGCAGGCGAAGCTCAAGCTCGGCGAGCCCACCAGGCCGGTCGAAGCCACGCTGTCGCATCCGCTGCTCAGCGCCCAGGGCCGGTGGAACACGACTGGCAACGCGACGCTGAGCGCGGTACTGAAAGACATCGAGCCACTGGCGCAGCTGGCCGGCGTGCAGCTGAAGGGAAACGGCGCGCTGCAGGCGCAGCTGACCAGCTCGGCGCAGGCCAGGCGAATCGAACTAACGGCCGGCGTCGAGATCGCCGGTGGCGATGCGCCACTGGTCGGGCTGCTTGCGCCGCGCGCCAAGCTGGCGGCGACGCTGCTGATCAAGCAGGGCAGTTTCGAGATCGTACGCTCGCAGCTTGAAGCATCCAAACTGCAGGCCTCGCTGCATGGCCGCGATGCACTCGGCACCCTGGGCATGGATTTCAGATTCGCGCTGCCGGACCTTGCTGCCTTGTCGCCGGCGCTGGCCGGCCAGATCGATGGTCAGGGGCAGCTGCAGGGGGTCGCACCGCGGCTGGCGCTCAGCGCCGACCTGAACGGCAAGCTGTCGGCCCACGGCTCGCCGCCCGGATCGCTGCGGCTCAGCCTGCGCGCGCGCGATCTGCCGCAGCACCCGAACGGGCGTATCGAGGTCAGCGGCACCCTGGATGAGGCAGCGCTGCAGCTGGCGGCGAGCGTCGAGCTCGACGCCGACGGCAGGGTGGCAGCGCGGATCGAGCGTGGCGAGTGGAAGAGTGCGCACCTGGGCGGCGTCGTGAGCAGCGACACCGGCGCTGCCGACCCGGAAGGGCGCCTCGAACTGCACGTCGCGCGCCTGGAGGACCTCGACCGGCTGCTCGGGCAGAGCATTCAGGGCAGCCTCGATGCCGGCGTTTTATTTAATCGTGTGGCCGGGCACAGCCGCGCGCACGTCACCATCGATGCACACGATGCCGGCATCCCGGCACTGCAACTGCAGCAGCTGCAGGTGCGCGGCGACATCGCCGAGCCGCTGCTGCACCCGGCGCTGGCGCTGCAACTGACGGCGCAAGCGCTGCGCGGCGGCACGCTGGTGAAGCTGACCACCGAGCTGCGCGGACCGCTCGCGAACCTGAAACTGCATTCGCTGGCGAGCCTGCAGTCCGGCACCGAGCCGGCGCTGCAGCTGGACACGTCGGCGACCCTGCACCTGGATCAGCGCGAGCTGCGGCTGACCGCGCTGCGCGCCGACTACCGCGAACAGACGTTGCAGTTGCTGGCACCCGCCACGATCTCCTTTGGCGACGGCATCGCGCTCGGCCAGCTGCGTCTTGGCGATGAGGGTGCCGTATTGCAGGCGGCAGGGCGGCTGACACCGACGCTCGGGCTGAGCGCCTCGTTGCGCGACTTCACGCCGGCACTGCTGCGCGTGGTGTGGCCGGATCTGAAGGGCGAAGGTCATGTCGACGCCGATGCCGATCTGACCGGAACCCTGGCGGTCCCGCTCGGCAGCCTGCGCGTCAAGGGGCGCGGACTGCGCTCCATCAACGGCGCTGCGCGCGGACTACCGGCGACCGACATCGACGCCAGCGCGCAACTGCAAGAGCAGGTGGTGCAGGTGGAACTGCAGATGCACGCCGGCGAAGGGCTGCAGCTTGAGGGCAAGGGCCAGGTGCCGCTGAACCGCAACGCGACCATGGCATTCAAGCTGAGCGGCAAATTCAACCTGAGCGTGGTCAATCCGATCATCGAGGTCAGCGGCCAGCGACTGCTCGGCAACGCGACGATCGACGCCGAACTGGCAGGTACGCCGGCGGCGCCGCAGGCGCGCGGCACGCTGGCGATCACCAGCGGGGATCTGCAGGATTACCCGCGCGGCACGCACCTGAGCGACGTCAGTGCGACGCTCGCCGCCGACGGCGATCAGCTGCAGCTGCAGCAGTTCACCGCGCATGCCGGCAAGGGCACCATCATCGCCAGCGGTACGCTGGGACTGGGTGGCGGTGATCTGCCGTTGGCACTGCAGGTCACGGCGCGTGGCGCGCGGCCGTTCGCGAGCGATCTGCTGACCGCGACCATCGATATGGACCTGAAGGTCACCGGCGGCCTGCGCAGCCAGCTCAGTGCCGCCGGCAGCGTGCAGATCGATCGCGCCGATATCACCATCCCCAACGCGCTGCCGCCCGACGTGGCGGTACTCAATGTAGTACACGCCGGCCAGAAGCCGGCGCCGGTAGCGAAGAGCGGTTCGATCATCGTGGCGCTGAACCTGACGGTGGCGGCGCCGCGTGCCGTGTTCGTGCGCGGCCGCGGGCTCGATGCCGAGCTCGCCGGGCAGCTGCGTATTGCCGGTACCAGCGCCGATCCGGACATCAGCGGCGGCTTCGATCTACGCAACGGCACCGTCAATCTGGCCGGCGCGACCCTGACCTTCAGCAGCGGCCGGGTGGGATTCAATGGCAGCGGCGTCAGGAAGAAGGTCGACCCGACGCTCGATTTCACGGCAAACAACACCAGCGGCGGCGTCACCGCCACGCTCAATGTCGGCGGCTACGCCGACGCGCCGGTCATTACGCTGAGCAGCTCACCGGAAATGCCGCAGGACGAGATCCTGTCGCGGCTGCTGTTCGGCGTCAGCGTGACACAGCTGACTCCGCTGCAGCTGGCGCAGATCGGCGCCGCGCTGGCGACCATGGGTGGCGTGGGCGGCAGCGGCCGCTTCAATCCGATCAATGCCGTGCAGCGCCGGCTGGGCCTGGATCGGCTGGCGATCGGCGGCGGCTCGAGCAACAACGCCAGTGCCACCGGCACCCCCGGCGAGACCAGTAACGCGGCCACCATCGAGGCCGGGCGTTACGTCACGCGGCGGGTGTATATCGGCGCTAAACAAAGTACCAACGGCACTACCCAGGCGCAGGTGCAGGTGGATCTGACCAAGAGCCTGAAGCTGCAGACCACGCTCGGCACCGGCGGCACGGTGCAGGGCGCGACGCCGCAAAATGATCCGGGCAGCAGCGTCGGCATCACCTACCAGTTCGAGTACTGACGGTTAGGCTTATCGATGGGCGCGCGCGCGACCTGGGCGCAGCGGGCACCGACATGCTGCAGTGGATCGCGATTGACATGCTGGGATGGGAGCAGGCAGTCAATCGTTACATCAGCAATCGCTGCACCTGCCAGCTGTCAAATCTTACCGTGGCCGAGAACCGATCGAGTCTACTGTTCGCGGCTGCTGCAAACCACGCAACCGTACCTGTTGCGATGGCACTGCTGCTGCGCGTAGTCCTACATCAGGAAAGGACTGGCTGCCACAGGGGCTGAGTTAATATCACCGCTCCCTGTGAGCGGCGCCGTGCAGACAAGTTGCGCCGCTTGGCGGGCCGCGACTAACATCTATGGAAGAAACACCAATGGCAACGAAATCCAGAAAGAAATCAAGGACCGATCCGGTGGACACCGAACAGCTGTACGAGCACCTACAGGCGGTCATACGCGACTCCGAGGCGCTGCTGAAGGCCTCCGCGTCCTATGCTGGCGACAAGATCGATGCCGCCAAGGCGCAGGCGGCCGAGACGCTCGCCAGTGCGAAGGAACGGCTATCGGACGTGCAGGATGGCATTCTCAGCCAGGGCCGCGAATACGCGCTGCAAGGCGATGAGTACGTGCGCGAAAACCCGTGGCAGGCGGTGGGCTTTGCCGCGCTGGCGGGCTTTATATTCGGCGCCCTGCTGCTGCGATCCAGAGACTGAGGTCTGCCGACGTGGGCATCAGCGAATGACGGACGACCCTGGGAGATCAGCGCGGCCGGCCATCAACAGTTTTCTCGACTCGGTCGGTCAGCTGATCGTCACCGCCGTCGAGATGGCGCACACGAGGCTCGAACTCGTGTTCATCGAGTTCCAGGAAACCGTGGAAGGACTGCTGGGACTGGTGCTGTGGTGGCTTGTCGCGCTGATCGCCGGTGGAATGGGTCTGCTGTTCGGCGGTCTGGCGCTCATCTTTGTGTTCTGGGAAACGCACCGAGTGCTGGTGGCGGTTCTGATCATGTGCGCGTTTCTACTCATGGCTTCGATCGCCACCAGGGTGGCACTGGCGAGGGCTCGCCTGCAGCGCAGCTTGTTTACGACCACGCTCACCGAGCTTGCCAAGGACCGTGAATTAATCAAGGCGCCGCCATGATGATGACGCGAGCCGATGAGTACGCCAGGCGTCGCGGCCTGCTGCAGTTGCGTTGCACGGTGCAGCGCCAGCGCATGGAGGCAGCGCTGGCCGCGATCGATGCGGACTTCAGGAGGTTCGAGCGCGGCGTGGCGGCGGTTCGACGCTTTCGCATATCGCCGTTGATCCTGGGCGCCGCGGCGGCACTCGCGCTCGGAGTCGGCGCCGGCCGCACCGTCGGCCTGATCGGCCGCGCATGGGTGCTGTTCAACAGCTTTCAGCGCATCAGGCGCTCGCTGTTGCCGTCGGAGTAGCGGTCATGGCTCCAGGAACCAAGCCACCGCCCGCAGACCCGCCCGCCGAGCCTGAGCTAACGCCCGAGGACAAGCACCTCGATCAGCAACTCGACCAGGAGCTCGACGAGACCTTTCCCGCCAGCGACCCGGTGCCCTGGAGTCACGAAGTTAAATGATCCTGCCCGTGCGCCGATGACTTCGACTCAATTTTTCAGGCTGACCGCGCCGGTAGCACCGGTGGATCACGTGCTCGGCCCGCAGCACGCCCCGGTCACGGTGGTGGAATATGCGGATTTCGAATGTCCGAACTGCAAGCAGGCGGCGCCTGCGGTCAAGCTGCTGCTCGAGCGCTTTGCCGAGCGGGTGCGATTCGCGTTCCGGCACTTCCCGTTCGAGGAAGTGCATCCGCACGCGTTGATGGCGGCTGAGGCGGCCGAATGCGCCGGCGCGCAGGGGCAGTTCTGGCCGATGCATGACCTGCTGTTCGAACATCAACTGCATCTGAAGACCAATCAGCTGCACGGCTACGCCGAGCGCCTGCGGCTCGACATGGCGCGCTACACCGCCGAGATGGACGATCACGTCTACCTGCAGCGTATCCGCGAGCACCAGCACAGCGGCCGTGACAGCGGCGTGCGCGGAACACCGACCTTCTTTGTCAACGGCAAGATCCAGGACGTCTCATTCGGCATCCATGCGCTGTTCGACGCCGTCGAAGCGCTGCTCGGCGCGCACCAGCCGCGCTCATAACCGCCGATTATGAGGCCATAGCTCAAAGCGGACTTCGTCCGGCGTGCGCAGCCGCTAACATGGGCGCCCACAATCGATGAGCTGAAAGGCGGCGGATCTTGGCTGCGATAAGTACTGAGTGCGTGATCAAAATTCAACACTGGACCGACAGCCAGTTTTCGTTCGCCACCACGCGCGATCGGGGACTGCGATTCGAGAACGGCCAGTTCGTCATGGTGGGCCTGCGGATCGACAGCCGCCCGCTACTGCGCGCCTACAGCATCGCCAGCGCCAATCACGAAGAGCATCTGGAATTCTTGAGCATCAAACTGCCCGACGGTCCGCTGACCTCAAGGCTGCAGCACATTCGCGCGGGCGATGAGGTGCTGGTGTCGCGCAAGCCGACCGGAACGCTGGTGCTGCACGACCTCAAGCCGGGAAAGCGGCTGTATCTGCTCAGCACCGGCACCGGCGCGGCGCCGTTCATGAGTTTGATCAGGGATCCGGAAATCTACCAGCGCTTCCGCAGCGTGGTGTTCGTGCACGGCGTGCGCTGGCTGCGGGAGACCGCAGTCGTCAGGCACCGAATCGAGGAATTGAAAGCGGACGAGTACCTGGGAGAGCCGGTGCGCCGGCAGCTCATCTACTATCCGACCGTCACGCGCGAGCCCTACCGCAACCGCGGCCGCCTGACCGGGCTGCTCGAATCGGGACGGCTCGCCAGCGATCTGGGGCTGCCGCCATTCGATGCCGCCAGCGATCGCGCGATGGTATGCGGCAGTCCGGCGATGCTGGCTGACACCTGCGCGCTGCTGGATGCGCACGGCTTTCGGATTTCACCGCACATCGGCGAGCCTGGCGACTACGTCATCGAGCGCGCATTTGTCGAGCGCTAGAGTCACCTCAGTGCGACGCCGCGGCGCTGATGGTCTGCTGTTTGCAGGCGTCGAGCAGCTTGGAGGTGAATTGCCAGATCGCCACGCGCGCGTCACTCCAGGGATCCTTGCCGGGGGAAACGCTGCTGCGATTGTCGGCGTAACGCTCGTGCTTGACCGTCGCCAGCGCGCGACCATCCGCGCCGCACATCCGTCCGGTCAGCGTGGCCCCGCCATTGAGAAACACCGATCGAATCGGATCCATCGCCGGGTCGTCGAGTTGCTGTTTCATCGTCGGGTGGGTTGGAGCGACACGTTCCAGCACGATGTCCAGATTCAGCTGGCAGCTGCCATGGGCGGACGTTAGCCCGGCAGCGACCGAATCGAGGATTTCCGAGCGCAACGCCGGCGCTTCCCGATCGCCATACGTCGCCCGCAGTGCCGCTTCATAGCCCGGCGCGAACTCGACCGTTGGCGGAGCCAGTTCGGTGGCGAGCGCGGCCGACTGCAGCAGCAACAATGCCAGGCCAGCCGGGACGCCGCGGCGGTTGTCTCTGTTCATTGCCGATGTCCTTTGTTTAACAGCGCGTCCAGGCGCCGGTGCTTGACCCGGGAACGCGGGCCAGGAGCGGCTGCGTGCGCTCTAGTGTATGAGCGCGATGACCTGCGCGCGAACCCGCCGCAGCGCCGGATCGGCGGTGGCCGACAAGATGGCTACGATCGCACGCCGCATATCCGCATCGTCGGACTGTGCAGCCATGCAGAACCAGTCGGCTCAACGACGTTCACCGCGCGCCCGTGACCCTGGCTGGCGGCACGCAAATACCAGCACAGTGCCAGAGGCAGATCGCGCGGCACACCGCGCCCATCAAACAGCATGTTGCCAATATTGTATTCACCCCAGTCGTGGCCGCGCTCGGCGCAGGACCGGTAACGCGCGGCCGCCCGTGGCAGTTCCGGCGTTGTTGCTGCCAGCCGCTGGCGAAGATGGCGGGCAAGCTGTAGGTTATCGACTACACCAGATTCGGGCCGCAGGTTGCTGTTGCAAGACACAATTGGCTTTACTGTTAGGAGACATTTCCAGCGCTATGCAGAACCGAAGCCGCAGATGTTGCGTAATACAGACACCCGGCGTAGCCAATCTTCCAGGAGCCCCAGTGACTAATCGAACGGTTTGGTTGTGCGTGCTTGCGATAACCGCGCTGGCGATCCCGGCGATGGCCAGCGCCGACAGCGGCGATGAATGGTACGTATCGCCGTACGGGGGCGGGATCTCGCCGGATTACAGACGCCACCTGGCAGACCAGGACTGGCTGTTCGGTATCGGGGTCGGGCGCGAACTCGGATCGATATTCAACCTGGAGTTCAATGCCAATGGCGCGCGCATCATCAATCGCACTGATTCGCACTATTACACTGGCTATGGCTACTCGCTCGACCTGCTGGCCGTGGGTAATCGCGATGGCCGGTTCTCCCCGTATGCCAGCATCGGCACCGGCGTGGTGCGTGACGACTTCGGTCCGGCCCCTGGCAGCACGAATTTCATGGCCGAGGCCGGCGTGGGCCTGATGTGGACGCTGTGGCGCAATGCAACCAATACCAGCAGTTTCGCGCTGCGCCCGGACATCAAGGCGCGCTTCGACGATGCGGGCCCCCACAGCCATCTGCTCGACGCCTTCGCAACCCTGGGCTTCCAGTTCTCGTTCGGTGGCACCGTGCCGCCAAAGCCGGTGGTCGTCATGACGCCCCCGCCGCCCCCGCCGCCACCGCCACCGCCGCCGGTCGTGGCTCCGGCACCGCCGCCGCCGCCGGTCGTGATCGCCCCGAGGAGACTGACCCTCAGTTCCGACACCTCGTTTGCTTTCGGCAGCGCCATCGTCAGGCCGGAAGGCATGCAAGCGCTCGACCAGTTCGCGAAGGACCTGCAGAGCACCACCTACAGTCATATCCAGGTGACCGGGTACACCGATCGGATCGGTTCCGAAGCCTATAACCAGCACCTGTCAGAGCTGCGCGCCGAAGCCGTCAAGCACTACCTGGCGCAGACCCCGGGCATCGATGCCGCGAAGATCTTCGCCGAGGGCAAGGGCAAATCCAACCCGATCACCAAGCCCGGCGAATGCGGCGAGAAGCGCTCGCCGGCAACGATCGCATGCCTGCAGCCGGACCGGCGGGTGGAGCTCGAGGTGTCGGCGACCGCGCATTGACCGCGCCGACGAGTAACCGCCGGCGCCTCGCGGCGATGGCGGCGCGGCGCGCCTGCCGTCGATCTGCGGAATAGTCATCACGTCGAATTGCACCCCGGTTCGGGCCTGAGGTAGTTTTTCGTGGCTGCCCGCTGAAGTGCCCATCGGTGCCTGAGGTGGTGGTGCAATGAAACTCTCGCTTCCGGTGCTGCTCAGCGTCAACGGCGGCTATGTCGACAGCGCCGGGTTTCTGGCGTTGCAGGGCCTGTTCAGTTCTCATGTCACCGGCAATTTCGTGACCCTCGGCGCAGCGCTGGTGCTGGGTACTAGCGGCGTGGTGGCGAAGCTGATGGCGCTGCCGCTGTTCTGCCTGGTCGTAGCGCTGGTGCGCGTGCTTGGGTATGCGCTGGCGCCGCACGCGCCATCGCAGCTTCGAGCGCTGCTGAGTGTCAAGTTCGTCCTGCTGCTGACCGCCGCAGCGCTGGCGGTGCGGCTCGGACCGTTTCCAAATGGCGACGTGTGGCAGGCGCTGTTGACCGGCATGATGCTGGTGTGTGCGATGGCGCTACAAAATGCGGTGCAGCGGCTCTACCTCGGCGCGATGCCGCCGACCACGATCATGACCGGCAACACGACGCAGGCAATGATCGATGTGGTGGATCTGCTGCGCGGCCTGGCGCCGGCCGATCCGGTCCGCCGGCGCCTTGCAGACATGGCAGCCAACATCCTCGCTTTTGCGATCGGCTGCGCGACGGCGGCCCTGTTGTTCGTCTATCTGCGGATGTGGTGTTTCGCAGTGCCGCCGCTGCTGGCGTTGGTGGCGATCACGCGGGCCAGGGACAGCGCGACCGACTGATGCGCGTCGCTGCGACGGCGCATTTCGGTTTGCAATCCAAATAAAGGGTAAAATGCGTGTGAGGCGGTCGCGCGCGACCGGTCATTTTGCCCGGAAGAACCATGCCCGAAAGTCAACCGCTAGCGTTTGCGCGCCGCCCGGCGCAGCGCCCATGGGATGCAAGGCTGGCGCGCAGACTGGTCACACCGCTGCGGGAAAGCTGGATCACCCCCAATTACCTGACGACGGTACGTCTGGCGATCGGCCTGGTCGCTGCGGCGGCCTTCGTTCCCGGCGCCTACGGTTGGTCGAACCTGGGCGCGATACTGCTGGTGCTGTCGAAGTTTCTCGACCACACCGACGGCGAGCTGGCGCGCATCAGCGGCAAGGGCAGCCGCGCCGGCCATCTGTATGACCTGACCAGCGACGCGGCGGTCACGGTACTGCTGTTTGTCGCGATCGGCATCGGTGTCGGTGCGCAGCCGGGCGACGCACTGCCGCTGCCGCCGGTGCTGCTCGGGCTGGCCGCCGGCAGTGCGATCGCATCGAGCTTCTATCTGCGCATGCGCATCGAGGAGATGGCCGGCAAAACCGCGAGCAAGCAGGCGTCGATGGACGGATTCGAGACTGAGGACGTGCTGTACCTGTTGCCGCTGGTGACGCTCTGCAATGGCCTGACGCCATTCCTGATTGCGGCATCGATAGGCGCACCGCTGTTCGCCATCTGGGTGGTGATCGACTTTCGCCGCAGGGTGCGCCGCTCGCCTGCGTGGTACTGATCGACCGGGAATTCGAGGCTGGCGATGAGCCGGTCAAGGTCTGTGTGCGCGACGGTGCGCCGATCGGGTTGCGCAAGCGGCTGGCAGCGGAACTGATCTACGACACCATCGGCGAGTCGGTCGCCTCCGCTTCGACGAGCACCCAGCGCGCCGCCTGGCGGCCATCGTGTCCGGCTTCGCCGACGGCGGCCGTGGCCACATGCCGCACGAGGAGGCGGTGCGCGATCTGCTGCAGGAGTGCAGTCAGAATTTCGAAGTCGCCGGTCAAGTGCAGCGCGTGGATCGAGATCGATTTTCCGGATGATGTGGTACGCGCGGCGCACGAGGTGCTGCCGCAACTCTAATGCCCGTCAGGACTGCAACACGATGAGAGCTGTCACCGGTGCCCTGGCTGTGCTGCGATGAATCGAGCGAGCTGTCTGCTGTTATGGAGCGGCGCGGCCTACCTGCTGGCACTGCTGTCGTGGTCGGACGCGGTGGCGCAGTTGCCGGGGTCTGAGCCGAGCGATGCGCAGGCTCCGGCGCCGGGCATCGGCCTGACGAGCTGGTTCAATCCGTCGAGCGCGCCGTTCATCCCGGTACCGTCGATCGGGGTCGATCCGAACAGTGGCGTCACGGTAGGCATTCTTCCGGTGTGGGTGCATACCGATGATCAGCACCAGATCAGTCGCATCATTGCGCCCGATGTGCTGCACAATCCCGATTTCGGGTGGGGCGGCCATGCCCGCATTTACGCCTATCCTTCCGAGGACCGGCAGTGGTCAGTCGTCGCCGGCATCATGCAGCGCGTGGAGCGCGGGCTCGATGTCGAATACGACGACGGGCGCTCGCGCGAGCGGCGCTGGTCGATCACGGGAAGCCTGATTTTCGACCGCAGTGGCAGTCCACGCTTCTATGGCATCGGTAATAAATCGACGCCGAGCGAGCAGACCAACTACACCGACCAGCAGGAACTGGCGCAGCTGCAGATCGGCCTGAACCTCAATCACGCCTGGCAACTGCAGTACACCGGACGCGCGCGCGCCGTCGACGTCACCGCCGGTACGTTGAAACACGTCCCGTCGATCGAGGGCCGCTTCGCTCGGACCCTTGGCCTCGGCAACAACAGTGAATTGCTGCACCGCCTGTCCATCGTCTATGACACGCGGGACGATCTGACCGTGCCCTCGCGAGGTATCAAATGGGTCGCCTATGCGGGGTTGGCGAGCCGATCCAGCATAGTCGATTATTCACTGTACAGTGAGGCGGGCTTCGACGGACGCGCGTTCTGGCCGATCGCGACTGATACGGTGCTGGCGGCGCATACCTCGCTGCGCTATCTGCCGACCGCGCATCGGGTGCCGTTCTGGGCGCTCAGCAGCATCGGTGGCGATGCCTCGGTGATCGGCGGGGAACAGCCGCTGCGCGGTTTCGGCGAGGGCCGCTTTTACGATCACGATTCGTTTTCCACCTCGGTCGAGCTGCGTCGTACCGCGTGGTCTTTCAATGCCGCCTCGACCCAGGTCGATCTGGAACTGGCGCCGTTCGTGGACCTGGGGCGCGTATTCGCCCGATCGGGCACCTTGCCGCTGACGCAGCTGCATTCGGTCGGCGGCCTGGGGATTCGCGGTATCGCACGCCCGTTCGTGGTGGGCTATGTGGACCTGGGCTACGGCAGTGAGGGCCTGGCCGTGTTCACCGGGATCAGCTATCCATTCTAGCGGGCAGAAGCGACTTGCCCGGTGTGCGACTCGCCGCCAGCGATGCAGGTGATGCGGTTGACACTCACCTTGACGATATCGGTCGTGTGCTGGCCTTCTGCGGTGTCGAAGTACTGGCGATCCACCGTAATGGCGCGACTGGCACTCGGCGACACGCTATAGCTGACCAGCCTGGTCTCCGAGCGGATGGCTCCGTCCTCGGTCTGCCAGTCGACCCGATAGCGGATCACTCCGTGGCAGCCCCTGCCGGCGCTATGTTTGGCATTGATGCCAAACACGATGCGAAACTCATCCTTGCTCAGACGCATGACGAGTGGATCCTGGGTCAGCGAGACCGGCAGTCCGGCAGCGGAGGCCACGCCGGCGGCGCTCAGGCTCACCAGGGCGAGCGCGGACAGGGAGGTGGTCGTGATCGAACGCGTGCGCATGCTGTCGGCTCCAAAATCGAGTGGGGGGACTCGAGGCTGCAACGATAGCGGCGCGCCAGCGGCGCGACAAACGAGGTATGGTTGGGCGAGCCGAAGTTCTGCTCATGTGCCGGCAATTCAATGCCGACGGCCGTGGTGCAGCCGGTTCATAGACCATTGAGCGCCGCTCGCAGTCCGGGCGTGTCGTCGAACTCGACGCGACGAACGATCTTTCCGCTCGCATCGGCGACCAGGACGGTCGGGACATTGGTCACACGGAAGGCCCGGAACAGCATGCCCGACTCATCGAGTGTGAGCGGGATGCGTACCTTGTAGTCGGCCTGATACTTGCGCAAATCCTCCGGGGTGGCCCAAAGTCCCGAGGCGACGCCCAGCCAGCGCGCGTGTCGAGCGCGGGCGAGCGCACTCACCTGCTCACGAGCGTTTCGGCAGCTCGCAGAAATGGCCGGGCGGGTCGTCGCCAGGTAGGACTCGCACCACGGCGACAGGAATACGAACACGGTCGGCTGCGCCGCCCCGTGCTTCTGGAACTGAAACGACTTGCCCTCCAGTGTCTTCACCGATTGCACGGGAAGCTGATCGCCCACGCCATAGTGTGGTGCGTCGATCGGCGGCTGGGCGCCGGTGCCGCCGATCGTTCCTGTGGCGGGCGGCGGTGCCCGTGCGGCAAGCAGCGCCGCGTCAAGCCGCTGATCGGCCAGATGGCCGACGAATTGAATGAGCCCATCGCGCCCTATGACGATATGCTGCGGCGTTACGCGAAGATTGAAGGCGGCGTCCAGGCGCCCATCGTCAAGCACAATGGGCATCGTGATTCCGAACTGGTGCCGATAGCGCTGAATCTCCTCGAGCGAGTCGTCAAAGCCGGCGTTGATGGCGATCACCGCCAGATCGGGACCGGCCGTCTCGTAGGTGTGCTCGAAGTGGGGCATCTGCTCGCGGCAGGGCACGCACCAGGTGGCCCAGAACTTCAGATAAACGGCCTTCTTTCCATACAGACTGCCCAGATCGATCGTCTCGCCGTCGATGGTCTTGACCACCAGGCGGGGTGCCGGGGCGCCGACCAGGCCCCGGCCGGCAGCCTCCGCGCGTTGCTGTCCGGTGGTATCCGCAGCGGCGGATGTGCCGATCAGCAGCAAAACAATGATCGTCAGATTGCGCATGATTGCACCCATGTTAACCGAGGACCCGGCAGTCGACGAACTGTAATCCCTAACCCATGGATTCAAAAGCGAGCCTTTGCGCCGACAGATCCGCGCGCTTGAGCTCTGCCTGGGTGCGCGATTGAAGTTCAGTCGCGCGAATACTCCAAGGATACTTGCTGCACTCGAGATCGTTGAAGTAGTGTCTTGCGGGATTCGCACGGAAGTCGGGATAGCAGCATGCCGTCAACAGCCTCATGACAGGAAGCTATATGGCAACGGTCTCACCGGATCGGCCGGATCTGCAGCGTCTGCCGGCCCGCCAGGGCGTCGCGGTGCAAGCCGGGCGCGGGCAAATCATCCGCATCATCAACACCAGCGGCAAACAGGTAGTCGACACCTGGGCCTTCAGTATGCGCGACGTCAATGAGCATCTTTCGATGGAGCACAGCCGCGTGGCGCTTCGAAAGCTGGTGCCTGCGGTTGGCGATGCGCTGGTCAGCAGTGGCCGCCGGCCCATGCTCACGCTGGTGGAGGACACGACGGCCGGTGCTCACGACACGCTCATGGCGGCTTGCGATGCGCGACGCTATGAACTGCTGGGCGCGATCGGCTACCACGCCAACTGCGCTGACAACCTGAGGAGCGCACTGCAGGCGATCGGACTGTCGAGCACGACGACGCCCAGTCCGCTGAATCTTTTCATGAATGTGCCCTGGCGGCCCGATGGCGGCCTGACATTCGAGAGGCCCACGAGCGAGGCTGGGCAGTACGTGTCGCTACGTGCTGAAATGGATCTTATCGTCGTGTTTTCAGCGTGTCCCCAGGACATGATTCCGGTCAACGATATGAAGTCGGCAGACGTGCACTTCAGCATTTCCCGGCCGGTCAATCAGTTGCCGTCGGCGTAGCGCGCTGCAACCGGGGGCATCACCGCTCGCCGAGCAGCGCGCTGAACGCCTTGTTTGCACGATCGATCACCTGTGCGAAGCGCTCGCGCAGTAACCGCCGGTTACGAAGCACCGGCTTAAAGATAGACGCTGACGCTGCCGTAGACCGCACGCGGTGCTCCCACGAGCCCATAGACATCGTTTTGTGCGCGCGCGCGGATCGGGTCGCGTCAGGCGCTAATGCTGACCGGTGTTGGCTCCCACCGGAGTCGGATCCAGAAACAGCAGCTTGGCTGAACCAGGCACGACTGAAAAACGGTGGCGAGTATCCTTGGGATCGACGCCCTCATTGACGGTCAGTTCGGCGGCGACGAGATACAGGCGTCCGGTCTTCGGATCGAGAGTCATGGTGCGTGCCCCAAGCGCGGTCGCAACGTTGCCCAGTACGGCGAAGGAGTTCGGTGTGTTCTCGGCGATGACTGTCAGGGTGCCATCGCCATTGGAGCTGAACGCCCGCCGCGTGCGTGGGTCGAAGGCCGCGCCATCGGTACGCGCACCGATCGGGACAGTGGCAACCTGCTTGCCGTCATCGGCATCGATAACCACCATGAGATTGTTCTCGCAGCTTGAGAATATACGGCGCGAAGTCGCATCGATGGCAAGGCCGTGGGGGCTGGCGCAGGAGGAGATCGGCCAACGCGCATCAATCCTGTTTGTCCGGGCGTCGATACGAAGTACCTCCTGCTTCTCTTCGCCGTTGATATAGACCTTGCCGGTGCCGTCGGCCGCACCAATTTCCAGCTTGCCGCCGCCGTCTAGCGTTGCAATCACCGTCTCTGTCCTGGGATCGATGACAGTGATTTTGCCCGGATCGCCATCGACGACGAAGACATGTCCACTGGCAGGATCGAAGATGATCGCATCGGCATCTGCTTCCGCTTTGATCGTCTTGAGCGGCCGCAGCGCGTTCACATCGAAACTGGCCGCGACTCCCGCCTTGCCGTCGTCGGTGTAGCCGTGTCCGGAACCCGGAACGATGGCGACCCCGTGCGTGCCGCCGGAATATCCTTCGATGTTTCCGATGACGCTGCCGCTTTGGCCGTCCACGACGGTCACTCGATCGCCGTGCGCGATATAAACCCGGTGCGAATCGGGATCAAAGGTAAGCAGGTCCCAGCGATCGGGTGCACCGATCGGAACGGTCTTGGTTATCGTATACAGTGCTTTTTCCTCAGCCATGCCGACCGAGCAGCACGCCGCGCACACGAGCAGGAGCGACAAACGAGAAATCATGGCAGTTCCTCTCCGGTTGACACCTGGGGCCCGAACGGGCGGTCGCCCCTTCGGGGCATTGGCAGAATAGCGCGAGAACCGGGAATCTCTCTACCGCAATGCCGGGCAGGCTACGGCGTGCGCCAGCTCGAATCCGGATCGTATTGAGTGATGCCCCGAGCGATACGCGCGGTGTCCGCACCGAGATTCTTTTCGAACACGATACCGGTCTGATTGACGACGAAGGTCATCACGCCGGAATCCCCGAAGATTGCCGGATGGGCGATCAACGCGAAGCCTTGTGTCATATGGCGGTCCGCGACGTAGTTTTTTGCGCCGCCCGGAGCATTGGTGCCTTGGGCGGTCAGTATGCGAAAGTAATAGCCGTAATACGGCCGCGGCGCCGTGCGACCGGCGGCAGTCTTGTCGACCGGGTAGCCGCTGGCCCGAGCCTCGGCCACCAGCGGACCGAACGGACTTTCCGGCTCGTCGGACTTTGCGGTCCAATACAGCCCGTCATGCCGGCCCGGAGTACTGCTGAACTGGCGGGCAAATTCACCGTGTCCGCCGATTTTCATCGCCGCATATTCGCGTTGAGCTTCAACGTACGCGCGGCAGATCTCGATCACCTTGAGCTCGTTGCGGCCGATGCGTCGATTGAGGATTTCCTCCTTGCCGGCGTCGGTATCGAAGCGCCAGCCGGAAGCCTCGCGGATCAGGGGAATCGGCAGCGGCCACTCCTGCGTGCCGACGCTCAGTACTGCCCTGTCCTGGCCCTCGAGCTCGAGCTTGTGCCCGGCGTCAAAGGCGGCAACGAAACGAGCCCGGCCTCGGCTGTCTTCGACCGGATCGCCCGAATGAATCAGCCTGGCGCCCTCAGCGCCGAAGATAGCCAGCAGCGCCGACTCGTTGTTGTCGCGATTGGCAGCGACCAGAGCCTCGACGGCGGTCTCTGGCGACGGGAAGTGCTTCTGCCGGCCCGTGAGCGTGTCCGCCGAGGCGATCGATGCCGCCATGGCGACGACAGAGATCAATAGCCTTCCGCTGAACTTGAACATCGTATCCTCTTTGACGAAGTTGTCGATCCGCACCGTGGCGCCGGCGCTAGTAGCGCCCTCGGCCGCCGCCGCGCGGACTCGGCGCCGACCGCTGCGCAGGGGCTGGAGCCGATCGCTGCACAGGGGCGGAACGACTGGAGGCGCCGCGCTGCGATTCCTGGCGAACGTGCGAGCCGCCGTCGAACGATTCGAAGGCGGGAGGCGCCGGGTGAAAGCTCGGCGTTACCGCTCGCCCGGGTGACTGCCGAGCTGCCGGTGCGGGCCGAGCTGCCGATGTTGGCCGCGGCGCGACGCCTGCTCCCCGCTCGGATGCGACCGCCCCGTGTTCTCCTTGAACCGGTGCAGGGTAACCACGCGCATCGCGGCGCGCCGCTTCCGATCGATCCTGGAAGCGCGCGGCAACGGTGGCGTTGCGATAGGGCACGCCGAGGCGATGCGCTGGATCGTGTTCCCAGGGACCGCCAGCTCGCCCGGGCGTTCGGCCGGGGACCAGGTCGAGCCTGTGGTCGCGCCAATCCCACCGGTTCCAGCCCCAGAACGGCCGCAGGATTGGAAATCCAATACCGAAGCCGATCCACAACCCGCCACCAATGATCATGCCGGGCGGCGGCGCCAGATAGTACGGCGAATAGTCAGGCCAGGGCCACGCGCCGTAGATCACGTCCGGATTATAATAAGGCACATAGACCACATCGGGATTTGCCGGTTCGATCGCAATGTCCTGGTCTTCGCTCGACACCGTCTGCTGCGGCGTCGAGGTCAGCGAGCCCGCGGCCGCAGCCCGGTGCCGCAGACGCTGGATAGAGTCCATGACCGCTTCCGGTTGCGCCAGGAAGGCATCCCCGATTCGCTCGGTCCAATCCAGATTGCTGTCCATCATCTGCAGGATCTGCGGAAACGGCAGCAGCGACTTGACACTCAGATCCCAGGATTGCTCCTGCAGGGCCGCCGCGAGCTGATCGCCCCTGAGCGCCGCGTTGGCGGGATCCTGCAGCCAGCGATGCGCTTCGACCACTTCGAGCGGATAAGTGGCCGCCGTCAGGATCTGACCGATCAGAGGGTCCGAATACAGCGCAATGCCCGCGGCCAGCTGGTCCAGTTGTGCCTCGCTGAGCGCCGCTTGCTGCGCAGTTTCGGGCCCAGGCTGCACTGCTGGAACCGACTGCGCGAAGGCGCTCTGTGGCATCAGACTCATCATGCCGATGATCAGCGCGGCCAGGCGGGGAAGCCCTGTCATGATGTTGCTCGATCCTCGGTGCTGTACGGAACACCCTCTGGGCCACCGGCGGGGGCCCAAGTGGATATTATGCCGCATGTTTCACTATATGCCCTGGCATCGCCGTAGGTATCAATCCCTGGTGCAGCTGCTGGCGCAGCATACTTTTATGGCCAGCACAGTGGTCAGAACTCGGCGAGACCCTGCAGAAGCGGGCGCTGCCCCGGCGACAGCTTGGCTCGCGCATCTTCCAGCGAAAACCAGGCACCTCGATCCACCTCCGGAAAGCTTTGCATCACACCGGATCCCGGTGGCCACTCGATCGAGAAGCTGTTGCTGCGCAACCGGGTCGGATCGAGATCCCCCTCGGAAGCCCAGGCGGAGATGATCTTGCCGCTTGGCTGTCTGACCGGCGTGAGGGCCAGGAAGGGGCCGCTTAGTGCGACTCCGGTCTCCTCCAGAAACTCGCGCTGCGCGGCTTGCAGTGCCTCTTCACCCGGCTCGTACTCACCCTTGGGAATCGACCAGGCACCATCATCCTTGCGCGCCCAATACGGGCCGCCAGGGTGAACCAGAAATATCTCAAGTACGCCGAGCCGCTTTCGGTACAGAACAATCCCGGCGCTAGTCTTGCTTCGAGTGGCTGGCACGATCGATTTACTCGGTCGCGCCGGCCGCCGCTGAGGAATAGTGCCCGCAGGTACAATTGTGGCCGGTGCCGGCGCAGTAATACTTTTCCGAAGCTCGATGCGGCATTGGCGAGACGGGTCGATATTTCTTGAATGCGAAGATACTCTTGAGTTGTGACAAATCGAAAGGACCTGACGTGAGTAAGCAAACTGTGGCAAGCAAGCTGCCGGCTGTGGCAAGCAAGGTGCCGGCGGTCACGCTGGGGTTCTGGGTCATCAAGATTCTCGCAACCACCCTGGGCGAGACCGGCGGTGACACCGTCACGATGACGATGAATCTGGGCTATCTGACCGGCAGCTTGATATTTCTGTCGTTGCTGGTTGTCATGATCGTTTTTCAGATCACGGCAAAGAAATTCCATCCGTTCCTGTACTGGGCCACCATAGTGGCCTCCACGACTGCCGGCACGACGATGGCGGATTTTGCGGATCGCTCGCTCGGCATAGGTTATATGGGCGGGTCGGTGCTACTGCTGCTGTGCGTGCTGGCGGTCCTCGGCTTGTGGTATCGGTCGCAGGGATCGGTGGCCGTGGATACGGTGAATACGCCCAAGGTGGAAGCGTTTTACTGGGCAACGATTACTTTTTCTCAAACGCTCGGCACCGCGCTAGGCGACTGGACGGCCGACGATACCGGGCTCGGCTACGAGGGCGCGGCGCTAGTGTTCGGGGCGGCTCTGGCGATAGTCGGTGGTGCCTATTTCTGGACCAGGATTTCGCACGTGCTGCTGTTTTGGGCGGCATTCATCCTGACGCGGCCGCTCGGCGCTACCGTCGGCGACTGGCTCGACAAGCCGCTCGATCACGGTGGTCTCGCGCTGAGCCGACCCCTTGCCTCCGCGATCATTGGCATTGTCATGATCGCCTGCATTCTGGCGATCCCTCAAAAGGCGGGGACCCATCCCGGGCCGAGGAACTAATGATCGACGACGAAATGCCCTGACGGCTACCCGTTTGTCGCAGACATAGCTGCGCTATGCCTCTCAATGCGAGGACGGGTTGTTGGTACTGTTGTCCAGAGCAGCAACCTCATCCGCACTGAGCTTTATCCCGGCCGAGGCGACATTCTCCTTAAGGTGCGATTCGTTCGATGTGCCAGGGATGGGGAGCATGACAGGGCTGCGCGCCAGCATCCACGCCAGTGCGACTTGAGCCGGCGCGGCGCGGTGTCGGCTGGCGATGCTGTCGAGCAGCGCACCCGGTCGCGCCAGATTTCCGGACGCCAGCGGAAACCACGGGATAAAGCCAATACCACCGGCTTCGCAATATTTCAGCACGTCCTCACTACCGCGATCGATCAGGTTATAGCGGTTCTGCACGGTGGCCACTTTGAACACCTTCGATGCGGCCTGAATGTCTGCGACCGAGACTTCGCTGAGTCCCGCGTGCCGAATGACGCCGCTGTCGATCAGCGTCTTGACGGCGCCGAACTGCTCGTCGCGCGGAACATTTGGATCAATTCGATGCAACTGCCACAGGCCAATCTGCTCGACGCCCAGTCGACGACAGCTGGTATGCGCCTGCTGAATCAGATATTCCGGCCGTCCCAGCGCAGTCCAGCGATCCGGTCCGGTCCTGGCCAGACCTGCCTTGGTGGCAATGAGGATGTCGCCGTATGGGTGCAACGCCTCACGGATCAGTTCCTCGGCGATGTTGGGTCCATACGAGTCGGCGGTGTCGATGAGATTGATGTCGAGATCGGGCAGGCGCCTCAAGGTACGTAACGCTTCGGCTCGATCTGTCGGTGGACCCCAGATGCCTGGACCGGTAAGGCGCATACTACCGAAACCGAGACGATTGACGCTGGTGTGACCCTCGATCTTGAATGCACCCGCGTTAGCGGCTGAAATGTCGCTGCTCATGATGTTGCCTCTGGCTGACATTGTCACCAGGTCGCGAACAGCGGTCAAACCGGGGTGAATCTTCAGTCTCAATTGACGTCGTTCAACTCACGGCTGCACATCGATGTTCGTCATTGGGAGTGGTGTTCGCTAATGCCAGCGTCGCCGCAGCGAATTTGGCAGTGGCATCGGATTGTCCTTACGCGTGTTAGGGGACAAGACCGCCGCCGAGCCGGATTTATTTCCGCTCAGTCATCAATGACCCGTTGGCGAGGGCGCGGCGGTCAGCATCTACTCGAGTGCGAACACGCGTGAAGCGGTTGCTGTGTCACAAAGTCCGCAATGCCGGCGTGATGGCCGACACGGTGGCGGCGCGACAGCCGCGGCACCATTAGCGCCGGCGCACAGCGTGCGCATGGAGGCAGCTCAGCACATGCAATCACCCAGGTCCATTGCCGCGGTCGGCGGGATCATCGTAATCCTGGTGCTGTTCGTGGCGCTGGTGATCCTCGCGGCCGTCGCCAAGCTGGTTCACATCGGAAAAGTTCTCGGCGGCACCTCTTCAGGTGCGAGCAGCCGCGCCACGTAATCCCGCCAACCGCGAGTCAGGCAGCGCACACGGATCGCGTGGAAGTTGACCGGATGCAACCGGCAAGATCAAAAGCACATATCTATTTGATAAATAAATAATTAGCTCCCCGGGCGGGCGTCAAAGTCGAAACCGAAGGGCCCCGTCAGCTGGTTGCGTCATTCCGCGATCCTCAGCCCGCGATCGCCCAAACCGTTTGGCATGGGATGCGCCGTGCCGTTGGTGTCGGCGCGAGTACCTTGGTGCCGTGCGGCGCCGAGGCGGGTAATATCGCCGACGCCGACAACGCCACGGCCGCAGGTGGCAACCAAGGGAGTTCGCATCATGAAAAGACGGGCCTTCTGTCGCATGGCGATGGCCGCCGGCACCGCCGCGTCGCTACCGATCGGCCGGTTGTTTGCCGCGTCCAACAGCACTCCTCAGCCGGTGTCAGGAGAAGTTCACGCAATAAAACTCTCCGGCGCCGGGACAACGATCGAGCGAGCCGCGGTTCGGGATTTGCGGGCGAGCCTTCGCGGCACGCTGTTAACCGCGGATCAAGAGGGCTATGCCGCGGCGCGGCGCATTTGGAACGGGATGATCGACAAACGACCTGCGCTCATCGCTCTGTGCGCCGACGTTGCTGACGTCACGCGCACCGTCACTTTTGCACGCGAGCGCGAACTGCTCGTGGCGGTGCGCGGAGGCGGTCATAGCTTTCCGGGCTATTCGACCTGCGACGGCGGATTGGTGATTGATCTTGCCTCGATGAATTCAGTACGTGTAGGCCCCGAGACTCGCACCGCCCACGTCGGCGGCGGAGCCTGGGTCGTCCACGTCGATACCGCCGCCCAAAAAGAAGGCCTGGCCACCACCCTTGGCGAGATCTCCAACACCGGAGTGGGTGGACTCACACTCGGCGGCGGATTTGGCTGGCTGGCGCGTAGTTTTGGTCTTGCCTGCGATAACCTGCTGAGCGTGGAGATTGTGACTGCCGACGGCAAGGTGCGACGCGTCAGCGAAAAGGACGAGCCGGATCTATTCTGGGCAATTCGCGGTGGCGGCGGAAACTTCGGCGTCGCGACCTCATTCGAGTACCACCTTCATCGCGTGAATCCCAACGTGGTGGCGGGACACGTCGACTTTCCAGCGTTGCAAGTCAAGGACGTGATCGAGTTCTACGCCGAACTCATCTCGAACGCTCCGCGCGAACTCAGCGCGGACTTAAGTCTAAGTGCCGATGCGGATGGTCAAGCCGGTGCTCAAATCTACGTCGTCTACACCGGCGACGCGAAACGTGCCGACCAAGTGCTGGCGTCACTGCAAGGGTTTGGCAAGCCGGATAAAAACACGATCGGTCCGAAGACTTATCTCGAAGTGCAGTCTCAATTCGACGGCCCCCCGGCAGATCCGAGCTGCAACTACCTGAAAGGTGGATTCGTCCGCGACTATTCTGCAGGCCTCATCGACGCGCTCACCGGTGAATTCAAACCCACCGATCAACTTTCGATTTACTTCCAGAACGCCAACGGTGCTGTAGCGGACGTGCCACCGGGGGCCACGGCGTTTTCCCATCGAAAGGCGCTCGCGAACATGATGCTGCTAGGTCATTGGGAAACTGCGTCGTTCAATGAACAGGGTCGCGCGCTGGTGCACGCGAATTGGGACAAGCTGGCGCCGTTCACGGACGGCTATTACGTCAATCTGAACGATGCCGATCCCAAGGGGACGGATCGTAACTACGGTCAGAATTTCGCGCGGTTGGCAGACGTCAAGAGACAGTTTGACCCGCTGAACCTTTTCCGGCTAAACGCGAACATCAAGCCGGGCGGCGGTGTGGAAAAGCGCCAAAGTGTGGCGACGTGACCGTAACGGCGGGACGGCAGTTCTGTGCGAGTGGCCGTATCCGCGCCGCCACGGGGACGCGATAGCAAGGCATTCCGTGGTTGAATAAACTATTCGAGTATTCCGTGGTACACGGGGGAGTTCATCGTGCTCGCGTGCCGTTCGTTCGTATTGACGTTTAGTCTCTGCGCCACGACTCTGGCGTTTACAGCCGAAGCGAAACCTGCGGCACGCTCGGCCGCGGAAATGGATCGCGATCTCACGGAGGTCACCATCGCGCAACTGCACCGCTACTATGCGCAGCACAGGTACACCGTGACGCAAGTCGTGGACTGGTACCTGGATCGCATTGCCCGGTACAACGGCGTCTACCGGGCGCTCGAACAGGTGTTCGATAGCGACGCCCGGGCCGTTGCCGCGCGCGAGGATGCCGAGGCGGCAGGGGCTGCGACTCATGGCCCGTTGTGGGGCGTGCCCATCGTCATCAAGGCCAATACCAGCATCGAGGGCAAGGTCACGACCGACGGGTGGGAAGGCTACGTCGTGCCCGGCCATGAGCTGATCGCGCCGCGCGACGCGACGATCGTCGCGCGCCTGCGCGCTGCCGGAGCGATCATCGTCGGTCATACCAACATGCCGGACTTTGCGAATGCGGATACCAATCGCAGCAGCTCGTTCGGCCGCACCGGCAATGCCTTCGATGTGCGTTTTTCCCCTGGAGGATCGTCCGGCGGCACGGTCACGGCCATTACGGCAAACCTGGCGCTGCTCGGCAACGGCACTGACACCGGCAACTCGATTCGCATGCCGGCGGCAACGAGCGCGCTGATCGGCGTGTTTCCGACGCGCGGACTGGTCAGCATCGCCGGCATCGCACCGCTCGACTGGCTGCTCGATAACACCGGGCCGATCGCTCGCACGGTCGCTGATGCAGCCGTGGCCCTCGACGTCATGGCGGGCGAGGACCCGCTCGATCCGGTTACGAAAGGTTCGGCGGATAAGGCGCAGCGCGGGCCGTATCTGCAGTATCTCAAGGTCGACGCTCTGAAGGGCACGCGCTTTGGAGTACCCGCATTTATCCTGAAGGGCATCGGGATACCGTTTCACGGCACACCGGCGAACGTTTCGGAGCTTGCGGCCGCCAAGCAGTCGGCTGAACAGGCGGTGGCGCTGGATCCGCGGACACGAGCGGCCTTCATGAAGGCGATCGAGGAGCTGCGTGCACTCGGCGCCACGGTGGTGGCAGACGACTCGGTGCTGCCGGAGAGCTTCGCCAGGACAGCGGCGCGCGTGAGCACCTACGCCTACGTCCGGGAAGGCACCGACCTGTTCCTGAAGGGATACGGGCCGGCCGAATATCACTCGGCCGCCGACTACGAGCGGGTGTTGGGTGCCCCGCTCGGTGCGCCCATCGTCGGCACCGAGCCCTCCAATTCGCAGTTCGCGGACGTCAGGATCAACCAGCGCATCCTCGAGACCGACCCGGAGGCTGACAGCAACTATTTTGGCCCGCGTCGACGTACGCTCGAGGCGTATCTGGAAACCATGAATCGACTGCATCTGAATGGTTACGTCTACCCGGCAATCCAGATGCCGCCGGTCGATGAGACGATGGCGCAGGATGGGCGACTGAGCGAAGGGCCTCATTCCGCCACCAGTTGGGTCAACATGCTGGGGGTTCCCGCCGTCGTCGTGGTGGGTGGCTTCTATGACAGCGGGCTGCCGTTCGGCCTGGAGTTCTCGGGGCGGCCGTTCAGGGATGGCGACCTGCTCGGTTATGCCTTTGCCTGGGAGCAGGCGACGCATCACCGCCATCCCCCGGTGCTGGTGGAGAAAGGGTTGCTGCCGAACGCGCGCTGAGGCGCGGCCCTGGATTTCACCTACGGCGCGCTGCCCTCCGATGATCAATCGTGTTCGCCGGATTGCGCCTGGATGTGCGCGTAGCAGTAGGCGCCACCATCCCCATCCTCATCCTTAAGCAGTAGCCCCTCGGGCGCCGCATCCCTTATGGCGACCCGGCGCATGGGATGATTGCAGGCCCAATACCTCTATTTGGCAAAGTAGTCTATACACTAAATCGCTATGTGGTGTAAGCAATCCGCTACACGTGAACCGAAGCCGTACCGACAGCAGACTGATCCGACCTACGGCTGGCTTCAGGCGACCAGTCCTGCTGGCAACATGCTTTACTTGACCGACACGTATCCATATCGGGAAAGCGTGCTGATGGGACGGTGAGCAGGCCGGAGCGGATGATCGACGTTCGAGGGCCGTCCGAAGTTGGAGGGAACTTCAATGGTCTTCACTTATCGAGCATCGGTTTACCTTCGTGGCTGACCAATAGATCGTGCATGTCGTTAGCGTGCTCCTCCTCCTGCGCAAGGATGCGCTCGAGAACGGTTCGGGTCGTGGGGTCCTTGTCTGCGAAGTATCGAATCAAGTCCCGATAGGTCTCCACCGCGATTCGTTCGGCGACCAGGTTCTCTTCGATCATATCGATCAGGTTGGCGCCTTCGACATACTCCGTGGCTGCTCGGGATGCCAGTCCCTCAGGGTTCAGGTTGGGCTTTCCGCCCAATTGGTTGATACGTTCGCACAGCAGGCCCAGGTGTTCGAGTTCTTCCCTTGCGTGCTGAGCAAACTCTTCCTTGACTGCATCGCTGGAGATACCGGTCGCGCAAGTGGCATGGAATTGATAGCGCAGAACACACACGATTTCGGTGGCGACCGCGTTATTCAACAATGCAATCGCATGGTCGAGCTTGCCCCGGTAATTCCGAGTCACCGCGCCCTGAATCAAGTGGCTCCTCGCCTCACGGCGTATTTTCCTGATGTCGCGTAGAAACGTCTTTGGATTACTCATTCATGTCTCCCGGTGGCATTCAACTCCGACACGGTATGGATCGCTTCCGGCACCGCTTCGAGTCTTTCGCGTGGTATGGGCTCGCCGCTCGCGTCCGAATAGCCGTAGGTTCCGTCCTCGATTTTCTTCAAGGCGCGCTCGATGCGGGTCAGACGCTGCATGCTGCGTTGCACCGCCGCGCCGCCGACTTCCAGCAGCGCAAGTTTCTGTGCGTCGTCCTCGGATTCGTGCGCTTCGCCGAGCGACTGCGAGTGGATCTCAGTCTCCTCGGTTTGCCCGGCCCGTGCGCTACGCAACAGCTCCTCGCGGAGCTTCGTCAGTTGATGGCGTTGTTTCTGGATGAAGGCGTTGTCCAAAGTCGGCATATTTCTGTTCATGATTGCTCCCGGTGCTTTGGCAGTCTGGCGGCGTCGATACGTGATATCCGACGATCGGCCGCCAGTCAACCGTCACCACTGAGCTTGCGCGCTGGTACCTGGCTCACGATAGCCATCGAGCGCTGCGTCCTGCAATCCCGGATTCCTATAGGAGCGGAAACCGTCAGGCAACGAGCGGGAAAGTTGTAAAATCCTCCGGATGCCGGGGAGAGATGATATCGGATTGCCGGCCGCCGGTAACCGAGCAATGGCCGCTCGACTCGATCCAGGAGCACAGCTGATGCAGCGATCCAGGTTCCTACCTCCACAGCCGACGCGGCGGCGGTTTCTGGCGCATTTGGGTGGGATTGGCGTGATGGGACTGCTCGGTGAATCGGCACAGGAGGCGATGGCGGCAGCGTCTGTCGAGCTTCCCTTCGCCAACGGTCAGCGTGACCTGGTCACGAACTTTCCACAAAAGGGCGCCATGCTATTGCAGCGTACCCGCCCGCCGCTGCTGGAAACGCCGTTTGAGGTGTTTGATCAGGGCGTATTTACTCCCAACGATCGGTTCTATGTGCGCTGGCACCTGGCAAATATCCCCACAGTTGTCGATCCGGCCACCTTCCGGCTCGACATTCGCGGACATGTCCGGCGTCCCAGGTCGCTGACACTCGATGAACTGGTGCGCGAATTCAAACCCTTCGAAATAGCCGCGGTCAATCAGTGCTCCGGAAATTCACGCGGCTTTTTCAATCCACGGGTACCAGGGGGGCAATGGGCTAACGGTGCCATGGGAAATGCCCTTTGGCGGGGGGTACGCTTGAAGGACGTGCTCGATCGGGTGGGTGTGGAGGCAGGGGCGCAGCAGGTCCGTTTCAACGGGCTCGATACCGGCATACTTGCGCAAACACCTGATTTCACGAAGTCGCTTGCGATCGATCACGCACGTGACGGCGAAGTCATGATCGCCTACGCCATGAATGGAGCGCAGCTGCCGCTTTTGAACGGCTTCCCATTGAGATTGGTGGTCCCAGGCTGGTATGCGACCTACTGGGTGAAGATGCTCAACGACATCGAGGTGCTCGACAAACCAGATGACAACTTCTGGATCACCAAGGCCTACCTGATACCTGACACGCCGTTCGCCAACGTGGCGCCTGGACAGCAGGGCGTAAAGATGATCCCCATCAATCGGATGCTGCCGCGTTCGTTCTTCACCAATATCCAGGATGGCGCCGTTCTCAAGGTTGGACAGCCCAAGAACGTGCGGGGAATCGCTTTTGGCGGTGACGCCGGGCTGGCGAAGGTGTTGTTCAGCTCCGATGCCGGGGAGCGCTGGCAGGAAGCACGGCTCGGACCGGACCGCGGCAAATACAGCTTCCGGCAGTGGGACGTGCCGCTGCATCTTTCTTCGCAAGGTACTCACACCTTGAAGATCAAGGCAGTTAATACGGCAGGTAGTGCTCAGCCCGATCACGCCAACTGGAATGGTGCGGGCTTTATGCGCAACGTGATCGAGTCGGTGTCCGTGCAAGCCGCCTAGATATCCTGGGGATACGATGACTACAGGCCTTCGAAACGTTGCTCTCATCTCGGTGGTTCCGATCCTGCTCGGAATTGCACTTACAAATACTTTGGCGTCTCCCGGCGCCGATGATTCCACAGCTGCGCAGAACAAGGCCGTCAACGCGCCCAGTCAAAAGTGGACCAAAGTCAGCGTCGAACTGCCCACGAGCGACATCCCGTTCCCGCCGGGTAACGGCGCGGATATCGCCACCGGTCAATGCCTGACCTGTCACTCGGAAGGGATGGTGCTGCGCCAACCACCGCTAACTCAGGATGAGTGGGTCGGCGAAATCAACAAGATGCGCAATGCCTATGGCGCCCCGGTGCCGGCGGACCAGATCGAGGCCTTGGCGAAGTATCTGTACGGCATCAATGGTCGTCAGCCCTGAGGCGGCCATACCGATGTGCGGCTTTGAGGCAAGTAACCGGTTGAACGCTAGCCATTAGGTTCCCCTACCGCTGATGGCACGCGCGTTGCGCCGCAACGGCGGCGTCGCACCGGTGACGATCCAATCCATAGGGATGTCGTGTGTCTGGGGAAAGATCGTGCGAATCAATGCACTGGGGTACCCCACACCGATCACTAGAGGGCTCGCGGGAAAACGGGCCAGAGTCCGGTCGAAGAATCCTCCGCCGTAGCCGAGGCGGAAGCAGTCCTTGTCGAACCCAACGACCGGCGCCAGCACTACCGTCGGGACGACCTCAGTGCCCTCGGCGGGGTAGGGGATTTTCCATAGCCCCGGTGCCATTCGGGCGTGAGGGCGCCATTCGCGAAACAGTAGTGGCTGGCCCAGGGCGATCGCAACCGGCAAGGCGATGCGCACCCCACGTTCCCACATTGCGTGCATCCACGGTCGAAGATCCGGTTCGGCCTTTATGGGCCAGTACACGCTTACTATGGCGCCTGGAGCAGTAGGAATCAGCGCGCTCAGCCCAGTGGCAATCGCTAATGTCTGTGCGGCGCGATGATCAGCAGCGAGCTCGAGCCTTGCGCCGATCAAGCGCTCGCGCTCCGCCTTGCGCCAACGGGCGACGTCCGTTGCCTGGCGAGGGTCAAATCCTGGGACACCGTTCGGATCAAGTTCGTGCAGGAAGCATGGCGGCGAGCCCCCAGTGTCGTCATCGGCGTCATCATTGCCAGGTGGAATCAAAGCAGGGCTCCAAATCCAGTGTGTCGGGCGACACGATAAAGGGCGCCGTTGTTGTGTGCAATTTCCGATCGCGGCCCGGGCGCAGCACGCCGGGCGTGCATCAACCGGGGCCCTTGGCGGGTCGTAACCCGACATCATCGACACTTGAAACCCGACAGAGCACGTGCCAACGTGAAACCATCCTATGACTCGATCGAGGACTTGCAGCCGGCAGCGCTGTCAACCGACTTGATCGGTGATTCGAAAAGGAGGAGACCATGGCGCAAGACCTAAGCAAGTTAACTGGCCCCGATCTCACGCAAGGCATCGCCGTTGCGGACCTTACCGACGGCGGCAAGCTCCTCGGGCGAGTCGGCGATGAGCAGGTTCTGCTGGTGCGTCGCGGGGCGGAGGTGTTCGCGATCGGCGCCCTCTGTACGCATTACCACGCTGCACTCGTTGACGGACTCGTGGTCGGCGACACCTTGCGCTGTCCGTTGCATCATGCCTGTTTCGACCTGCGCTCGGGTGAAGCCCTGGCAGCGCCGGCTTTCACGCCGCTCGCATGCTGGTCGGTTGAGCAGCGCGACGGGCAGATCATCGTATCTGAGAAATGCAAACCGGCGAAGGGCACGACTCGACGCAGAAGCCCGGTCGATGCGCCTGCGAACATCGTGATCGTCGGCGGCGGTGCCGCCGGATTTGCTGCGGCCGAGATGTTGCGGCGCAAGCAATACCACGGCAGCATAGTCATGCTAAGTAACGACGATGTGGCGCCGGTCGACCGAACGAATCTCTCCAAGGACTATCTCGCTGGCTCGGCGCCTGAGGAATGGCTGCCCCTCTGCCCGGACAGCTTTTATAGCGACAACGACATTGACCTACGGCTCAATGAAAACGTTTCGCGCATCGACCCGCGTTCACATCAGATCGAGCTCGCGAACGGAAGCAGCATTTCCTACGACCGGCTGCTGCTCGCAACCGGCGCCGAACCGGTCCGCCTGTCAATCCCCGGCGCGGATCAACCGCATGTGCGCACGCTTCGTTCGCTGGCCGATTGCCGAACGATCATCGAGCTCGCGACGACGGCGCGCCGGGTGGTCGTGCTGGGTGCGAGCTTCATCGGACTCGAGGTGGCCGCCGCCCTGCGCACCCGCGGAATCGAAGTCCATATCGTCGCGCCGGAGACGCGGCCGATGGAACGCGTGCTCGGACCGCAGATGGGCGACCTTGTTCGCTCCCTGCACGAGGAGCACGAGGTCATTTTCCATCTCGAAAATACCGCAGTGGCGATTGATGGCCGACGCGTAACGCTCAAAAGTGGCGACGTGCTTGAAGCCGACCTCGTGGTTGTCGGCGTCGGTGTGCGTCCGCGCTTAACGCTAGCCGAACAAGCCGGACTCGCGCTCGATCGTGGCGTCGCGGTGAACCCGTTTCTGGAGACCAGCATCGCCGGCATCTACGCCGCGGGCGACATCGCGCGCTGGCCTGATCCCTGCAGCGGCGAAAAGCTATGCGTCGAGCATTGGGTGGTCGCGCAACGGCAAGGACAAACCGCGGCGCTCAACATGCTCGGGCAGCGCACACAATTCACCGCGGTCCCCTTTTTCTGGAGCCAGCACTACGATATTCAGATCAACTATGTCGGCCACGCCGAAAAATGGGACGAGCTCACGATACAGGGCGATATCCCGGGCAAGGATTGCCTGCTTCGCTTCAAGCGCCAGGGGCGCACGCTTGCCGCTGCATCGATCTTCCGCGACATGGAAAGTCTTCAAGTGGAAGTGACGATGGAGCGGGACGCGGTAGCCTCGGGGATTACCGCGCTGACCCGCTAATACCAATTGCATTCGGCCGCTATCTTCGGGCCGTTACTTCAACGGACCCCAAGGCGCTGATCTCGGCGCGGTAATGAGTGTCGACGCTCATGGTTACCATCGGCCCTAGAGCGCCCGTAAGCACGACATCACCGACGCACAAAGGACGGCCGACGCCCGCCATCCTGCGGGCGAGCCAAAGAGCCGAGTTTACCGGACTGCCGAGACACAGGCGCCCTTCACCCCTCGAAACGACCGCAGCGTTTGCATAAAGCGTCATGACGCACATCGCCGGGTCGAATACCGACAGTTGCGCGCGCTGGTGGCCGAGCACGAATCGCGCGCTCGATGCATTATCGGCGATGGTGTCGACCAGACCGATGTCCCAGTTCTCGATCCGACTATCGACGATTTCCAGGGCCGGGACGGCGTAGTCAATCGCCGCGATGAGATCCTCTCGGCTTGTCTCCGGGTTCCTCAAATCCGCTCGCAGAACGAACGCGATCTCGGCTTCGACCTTCGGTTGAATTAGATCGGCAAGCTGCAACGTGCCGGCATTACTCACTTGCATGTCGGCGAACAGCATCCCGTAATCCGGCGAGTCAACGCCTAGTTGTTTTTGCACGGCCTCCGACGTCAGGCCGATTTTTCGACCGATAAGACAGCGCCCGTGCGCAATGGCCTCAAGGGTGTTGAGTTCCTGAATTCGGTAGGCGCCTTGAACGTCGAATCCCTCTCCTCGCTTGCGCAAGGGTGGAAGGGGCCGGCGCTGCTCCTGAGCATGCCGTAGGGCGGCAGCCCATGCAGCGGGATCCTCCGCGGGCGCGCGCGCCTGCAGCGGATCTTTTCCGGTGCTCACCGGGAGACCTCCCGGCCTGCGAGCAAATGGTCTTTGTTTTGCTCGATCAACGTGCTTGCCGTTGAGGTGGAAGACATTGTGTATCAGCGAACGCCTGCAGGAGAGCCAGGATCGACCTGCACATCGAGCAGCACGGTGGCGCCCTGTTGCGCGGTGCGCAGCGCGTTCACGAGCGCAGCATCCAGGTCCTCTATCCTTTTCACCGGATCGAACGATTGCAGGCCGTAGCTGCGCGCAAGGCCCGCAAGGTCCACGTCTGGATCGCTGATCGACATGCCGACGTTGCAATTGTGCTGCGCTCGGTCACGGTGAAAGGCGACACGCGCCTGGTGCTCGACGTCGTTGAAAAATGATCGGTTATTGTTGATGATGAAAAGGGCGGGTAGTCGCTCGGCTGCGGCCGTCCACAAGGCCTGACTCCCCATAAGCAGATCACCATCCCCCAGGATGGCCACCGGCAGGCGGCCAGTGCCCTTGAGGGCAAGTGCCGCGCCGACGGTGATTCCGGGGGTCGAGCCAATGCCGCCACCACCATCGTAGCCGATGCAGTCGAGCGGGCCGTCGAAACGCGTGACATTCTCGGGCCAGCCAAAGGGCAGGCGAGTCAGGCAGACGGGGCTTGTGCCGCGCACTCTCTCGAAAGCGAGCGCCAGGGCTGTCAAGGTGACAGGACCTTGCGCCGTACACTTGGGCAGAACCGCGCTACCAATGTCCCAGCGTGCTGCAGTGTGCCGATCAAGATGCGGCAGCAGCTCGGCTATCAGGGTGTCTGGCGGAGATGATATTCGCAGATCGCACCGTGATAGCCCGAAATGATCAAGCGACCAACCATTATGCAATCGCTCATCGGCTGAAATGGAAATCACGCGGGCCTCTGCGCCCTTATCGGGCCGCGAGTCCAGCAGCCCCGCGAGGTCCGGCCAGTCGAGGCTGACGATGAGATCGGCAGCCATCAAGCTGGCGGCGCTGCGTGCATCCAGATATTGCGCTGGGGCGGCGACAAAGCGAGCGTGAGCGCTGGGAAACCCAACACCGCATTTCTGGTCACACAGGACCGCAGCCCCAAGCGACTCGACGAACCGCACTCGCATCGCCCATTCTTCCGCGCCACGCGAATGGCGACCCACCAGAACCAGAGGCCGGCGCGCCTGTTGCATCAATCTGGCAGCGTCCGTCAAATCAGACTTGGATGGCCGCGACTGCGTCGGCAACGGAAAGTGAGCCAGATCTGGAATCGGCAGCGCGGAAACGCTGCCATAGCCGGACAGTTCGCGCTCCTGGATATCGACATCCAGGCACACATAGACGGGCGCGCACGGTGCGGTGCGCGTCATCCCCCAGGCGCGCACGATGGCCTCGAGCGCGGCCGGTAGTGATGCCGGCTGGTCGTCCCACTTGATGAAGTTGCGGATGATGGCCGCCTGATCCCGGCTGGTATGAATCCACTCGATCCACGGGCGGCGTCGGGCTGCGTCGACCGCGCCGGTTGCGCCGAGAATCAACATGGGCATCCGGTCGACCCAGGCGTTGTAGATCGCCATGACCGCGTTCATCAGCCCGACGTTGGCATGCAGTAGGACGGCGAGAGGCTGTCCCGTGACCTTGGCGTAGCCATGCGCGATGGCGACCGCCTGAGCTTCGTGCAAGGTCAGCAGCAGCCGCGGATCCTGGTTGCCGAGGACATTAACGATGCTGTCATGTAATCCCCGAAAGCTCGCGCCCGGGTTGAAGGTGATGAACGGCACTCGCGTCGAGCGCAGCAGCGCTGCAATCGCATCGCTGCCGAATAGGCGCGTTGGTGAATCGGGGGGTGCGGGATTCATCGCCACTGGGCAGACATCGACGTGGCGACGACGCGATCGTACGGCACGTCCGCATCCAGAATACCAAGATCGCGAGCAAAGCGATTCATGCCGCTAATGGCAGCGATGGAAATGGAAGTATCGAAATAGGGCAGATCGCGACGAATGAGTTCGCTGATGAGGGCTGCCTGCTCGGGCGGGAAACGTCTGTGCCCGACCTTGGCCGCGAGCTCTGGATTCAAGCGCAGTGCCGCGTGCGTCTTGCCGATTGCGCGCACGGCAGCGGCGGCCGAGTCTGCTTTCTGTTCGAGCAAATGCGTCGTTGTGGCGAGCGCGCTGAAGGTGTAGTGAAAAGCCGCCTTCGGCCCGTCGCCGCGCCGCACATCCAAAACCACGTTGCCGGCGCCGCGGCGCACCGCTACCTCCGCTCCCATGCCGTTGGCCCAAAAACCATCGATCTTCCCCTCCTCGAGCGCTTTCGCGGCTGTCACGCCAAAGTTCACCCCAGCACCGGCCGAACCGGGTACGCTGACGATTTGGATGGCATCGCGCTGCAGATCATAGCCTGCCTCAATAAGGAGGCGCCGAAGACCCATCTCAACCCACGGCGCGGCACCGATGACCCGGCCTTTAATGCCTTCCAGCTGCCCGCGCTCAAGCCCGAGATCGGCCCGCATCACCAGGAACCAGTACATACCCTGCGCCTGCGCGCACAGTAGCCTGACGCCCTGCCATTCGGGAAATGCTGCGAGCGCCGAATGTGCGGAACCGCCAACGAAGTCGACCTGCCCCTCGCGCAATGCCTTGTACGCATCGCTGACCGGAAACAGTAAGTCGACCGACATCTCCAGGCCCTCAGAAGCGAAGAATCCCAGATCCGCGGCTGCGATAACGGGAAAGTATGAGTTCGAAATCAGATCGGGTACGACGAGACGCATCGGATGATTTATTCAGAGAAAGCGGCGGCTGGCTTTGGCTGTACTTTCACAGCGTGATATTTACGTTTTTGGCCTGCGAGAAGGCGAATAGCTCTTCGATGGATTCCTCGCGGCCTACTCCTGATTGCTTGTAGCCCCCGAATGGCACTCCGACGTAATGCGGCCCGGCATTGTTCACCCACACATAGCCGGCTTCGATACGCCGGGCAGCACGGTGCGCATTGGCGAGGCTGGTCGTACAGATGGATGCCGTCAGCCCATACTCAACGCAGTTCACCTGCGCGAACATCTCCTCCTCGTTGCGCCAGCTCAGCACCGACAGGACCGGGCCGAAGATTTCCTCCTTCGCGATCCGCATGTCCATGGTGACGCTGCCGAAGACCGTCGGCTCAATGAAGAATCCATTCGCCAGCCTGGGATCCTGCGGAACGCTGCCGCCGGCGAGGAGCTTTGCGCCTTCGGTTTTGCCGATCTCGACGTAGCGCAGAATCTTCTCGAGTTGCGCCTTGGATATCACGGCGCCCATGGTGGTCGCCGGGTCGGTGGGATCGCCTGGCTTGAACTGCTTGATCGCAGTCAACACCCCGGCCAGCACTTTGTCATATACAGATTCGTGGATGAACAGCCGCGATGTCGATCCACAGGATTGACCGCACCAGGCGAAGTTCATGCCGCGTACGGCCACGGCTACGGCTCGCGCGATGTCGGCGTCCGGATAAATGACCATGGCGTTCTTTCCGCCCAACTCGAGCGAGACGCGCTTGAGCCGGGTCGCGGCCGCCTTGGCGCAGGCGCGCCCACTTTCAACGCTGCCGACGAGCGTCACCATCGGAATCTGCGGGTGGGCGCTCAAGGCCTCGCCACACTCCCTGCCGCCAGACAGCAGGTTGAGGACACCCGGAGGCACGATGCCCTCCATCAGCTCCATCATGCGATAGGCCGAGAGCGGTGCCTGCGGCGACGGCTTGATGATCAGCGTGTTACCCGCTGCCAGCGGCGCGCCGATCTTCATCGCGGCGAACATCAGCGGATGATTGTAGGCCACTATCCGGGCGCACACCCCGAGAGGCTCGCGGAAGGTCAGGTTGAGCAGTTCGTCACCCATCGGAGTGATGTCGCCTTTGAGTTCGGATGCGAGACCGGCGAAGTAGTCGATGTATTCGGCGCCGTCGTGGACATCCTTCACCATTGCGGCCACCGGATTGCCACAGTTGGCGGCATCGAGCAGTGCGAGCTCCTTGGCGTGCAAATGCAGCGTTTCGGCGAGTCGTTTGAGCAATACGCCCCGCGCCCGCGGCTTGACCTGGCGCCAATCGGCAAAGGCCTTATGTGCGGCACGCACGGCAGCATTCACATCGTCCGCATTCGCCTGTGCGCTGCGACCCAGGCTTTCACCGCTCGCAGGATTGATGGTGTCTTGATACCCGCCGATAGGCTCATGCCAGCTACCGCCGTAGTAGAGCGACCGGTGCTTCGGCAGCGCATCCGCCAGCTTGACGTCCGGTCCGGTCACGGCGTTGCGTGTCATTCACTTCTCCGGGCATACTGCGCAGCGCGCAGCTTCGCATCTCCACTTCCGTCAGACAATAGACCCACGCACCGCGATGCGCGTTCTGGCCGCAATTTCCGGTGCCAAGTTCTAGTCGACAGATCAGGATGAATTACTTGTCAAATCAAGCAAATGCCCGGCTGGCCAGGTTTGCGTCGCGATTGACAGGGGAGCCTGACCGAGGCTAAAGTTTGATTGTCAGACAAAATGATTGGTGACTTGGCCTGTGAACACATTTCGCGCCACTCCTGCGCAGCAATCCCTGGCTCGCGACCTAGCGCCAGTGGAGCTTGCGCTGGCGGAGGCGTTGCAAAATATATTTGTCACGGGACAGCACTCGCTGGCCGAAGTTGCTGCCGAATTACAGAACCGCGGCGTTGCGCATCCCTCGGGAGCGCACAGGGCGTGGACTGTGCTGGTACTTGAAGAGGAACTTCATCGCATAAACTCCTCATTGGATGCGGCATACCGCAGCCAGGCCGGCAGCGAGCAGCCTTAAAGATTGAAGGCCTGCGGCAACTGTATTGCGGAAGGGTTTGAATGAATCTTGAGAAGAATGTGGAGGCCCGCGTCAATCAGGGGCTGCTGGGACGCTGGTACGTCGTCGCAAAATCGGTCGACGTCAAGCCGAACGCGCCGCTCGCCGTGAAGGCGCTTGGTCGGGCGCTGGTGCTATGGCGTTCGGAGGATTCTCAACTCAACTGTGTCGAGGACCGCTGCCCGCATCGGGGCGCGCGTCTTTCGTGCGGCCGGATCGTCGGCCGTCATATTTCGTGCCGCTATCACGGCCTGACGATCGATCGCGCCGGCGTGATCGTGAGCGTGCCGGCACTGGGAAAGTCAGGCCTTGAGGGTCGAAAGGCAATTTCAGCGTACGCGGTCGAGGAAGCTCACGACGGTGTGTTTGTCTATTTTCCGAGCGCGGAGCACCCTGAGCCCGTGCCGCTTGCGCTGCCGGTGGACCTGGTTGATCCGGCGAATACCTCCTTCCTGTGCACCGCGCAATGGGAGTGCAATTACCGCTACATCGTCGAGAATCTCGTTGACCCGATGCACGGCATCTATCTGCATGGCGATTCATTCACGCTTGCCCACGGCACCAGGACCGACAAGATCGAGATCGAGCAGACCGAGAGCGGCTTCATCGTGCAGCGCGCCGCACAGCGCGGCGTCAACCTCGACTGGGTCGAAATGGTGACGAATACCTCGTTCATGCACGCGCGGGTGATTATTCCCTATCCGATGTCGGGCGGTCCGGGCGGGCATATGCTCGTGGTGCCCAGTGTGACGCCGCTGGATGAGCTGCACTCACGGATTTTCTTCTGGCGGACGCGGAAAGTTTCAGGGGTTGAGCGCGAGTTGTGGCGATTTTTATTTCGCACCACATTCGAGGCCAGGCACTGGGAGGTCCTCGAGCAGGATCGGGAAATGCTAAGCTCCATGCCCGATAGCGCGCGTACCCGCGAACTCCTCTATCAGCACGACGGCGGCGTTGTACGCATCAGGGATACGCTCGCGCAACAGGCACGACGCCAGATCGAGGCCGAGATGGCCTCGCCAGTGCCCGCGACCGGCTGAATTGCTCCTGACCCGATGCTTTCGGATCGAACGATAGTCATCACCGGCGCTGCGCGCGGAGTGGGGCGCGCCATCGCCGTCGCCTGCGCTCGCCACGGCGCACGCCTGGTGTTGGCCGATGTACTGGAGGATCTTGGCCGGCAGGTTGCTGATGAGGTGGCCCGGGGCGGTACCGCCGTGCGCTTCGTCAGCCTGGATCTTGCCGACCCGGGATCTATTGAGCGCTTCGCGCACAACGTGCAAGCGAATGAGGGGACGATTCATGGCCTGGTCAACAACGCGGCGATCGCCACCAACGTCGGTGGTGCGCCGTTTGAGTCCATTGATATTGACCTGTGGGACCGGGTCATGCGGGTCAATGTGCGCGGCACTTGGCTGGTCACAAAGGCGCTGAGCCCGCTGTTTGCTGCTGGCGGCAACGGCCGCATCGTCAACCTGGCGTCGGACACGGCGCTCTGGGGCCCGCCGAGGTTGCTTGCTTACGTGACCAGCAAGGGCGCGATTATTTCGATGACCCGCTCGCTGGCTCGTGAACTCGGTCCGCGCGGCATTGGTATCGTCGCGATTGCGCCGGGTTTGATGAGGAATGAGGCGACCGCGTACGTTCCGGCGGAGAGGCATCAGACCTATGAACGGGGGCGTGCCGTACCGGGCCCGCAGTTTCCCGAGGACATCGTGGAAATCGTGGTGTTCGCATTGACGCCGGCCGCCTTGGCGCTGACCGGGCAGGTACTACCCGTCAATGCGGGTTTTGTTTACAACTAGATCGGCGCGGCCAACTGGCTCCAGCAGTAGCGCAAGTAAGGCACCCAGGGTAGCGAAACCGGCGACCAGCGCGAGGCTGGCGCCGAAGCCGCTGCTTCTCTCGCGCACAATGCCGATGAGCGCCGGGCTGACAAGGCCACCGAGCGTGCTCAGGCTGTTCATGAAGGCAAGCCCGCCGGCGGCAGCCGTGCCACCGAGTAGATCGCCGGCGTAGGCCCAGAACACGCCGAAGGTGCTCCAGATTCCCAGCGTTCCTGCACACAATCCAATAAAAGTACTCGCGGGCTGTGATGACGCCGCGGCCCAGCCGTAGCCTGCGGCGGCAACCGCCGCTCCAGTAAAGAGGTGCCACTTGCGATCCGCGGTGTGGTCCGAATGTCGGCCCCACAGCAGCATGGCGAGGCCTCCGAGCGCGAAGGGAATGGAGGCGAGCAGGCCCACCTCGTCATTGCTCAGCCGACCGAGGGACTTGATGATCTGCGGCAACCAATAGACCGTGCCGAAATTGCAACATATAAGGAAGAAGTTGACCGCAGTCACAAGCAGCACGCGGCGGTCGCTGAACCCACCTCGGAGCGAGGTCACGCCGTGCGACTGTTTCAGCGCGAGATCGCTGGCGTGGGTCTGCGACAGGAAGCCCTGTTCACTGGCATCGAGCCAACGCGCCTCCGCGTAGGTATCGGGAAGGTAACGCAGCACGATGAAGCCGAGCAGCACCGTTGCGATGCCTTCAATCAGGAACATCATCTGCCAGCCGTGTAACCCACCCGGGCCGCCGAGGTGCATCAGGCCGATGGCGATCGGCCCGCCGATGATGTTGCCGAGCGCGGTGGTCGACATCAATGCGGCGTAGGCTAGTCCGCGCCTGTGGGCCGGCACCCAGGTTGAAAGATAGAACACCAGGCCCGGCAATAGACCAGCCTCCGCAGCTCCGAGCAGGAAGCGGGTGAGATACAGCGATCGCGTGCCCGACACGAACGCCATACTACCGACCACGATCCCCCAGCTGATCATGATGCGAGCGAGCCAGCGTCGCGCGCCGACGCGCACAAGGATCAAGTTACTTGGTATCTCGAACGGGCAATAGCCGAGAAACAGTATGCTGGCCGCCACGCCATAGGTCGAAGGCGTGAGGCCAAGGTCTTGATTCATCTGCAGCGACCCAAAGCTGATATTGGTCCGATCCAGCAGGCTCACCAACATTAACAGCATGGAAAACGGCACCAGCCGCAGGAAAACCTTGCGAATCGCGCTCGCCGCAACGCTGGTGGTGTTCATGGATTCGTAAGGACTCCATCGCTGGTCGCGGCAGCCGCCACGACCCGACTTGCGACGGTGCGTGGCACATGTGTATCGTCTGACAAAATACCACAGTACAAATCGCCGCTTCGAGGACGAAATGGCCACATCGAACCGATTGCAAACACAACTCTACATCAACGCGAAGTGGTGCGAATCCTCTGACGCGGGGCGCTTCGACGTCGTGGACCCGGCTACGGAGCAGGTACTGGCTTCGGTGGCGAATGCTACCTCGGCTGATGCGGCCGCGGCCGTGGATGCGGCCGGCGGCGCGCTGGCGGGTTGGGCTGCGCTCGCGCCGAGGAATCGCGGCGAAATATTGCGCAAGGCGTTCGAACTACTCGATATGCAGAAGGAAAGGTTCGCGGAACTCATTACCCGTGAGAATGGCAAGCCGTTGGCGGACTCTCGGGCGGAGGTCGGCTACGCCGCGGAGTTCTTCCGCTGGTACTCCGAGGAAGCAGTGCGCAACATCGGTCAAGTGTCGCGGGCGCCGAGCTCCGGTGCGCGCATTCTCGTCCAGCACAAGCCGGCAGGGGTTGCCGTGCTGATCACGCCATGGAATTTCCCGGTAGCGATGGGCACACGAAAAATCGCGCCGGCGCTGGCCGCGGGGTGCACTGTCATCGTCAAACCGGCTTCCGAGACACCATTGACGATGCTGTTATTGGCGGAAATTCTGCAGGAAGCCGGCGTACCCGCTGGGGTCGTGAATGTACTGCCGTCGCGTCGCAGCGCAGCCATCGTCGGATCGATGCTGAAGGATCCGCGGGTCCGGGTGGTATCGTTCACCGGCTCGACCGAAACCGGACGCGCGCTGCTTGGCGAGGCGGCCAAGTTCGTGGTCAATCCGCGCATGGAACTGGGTGGCAATGCCCCGTTCCTCGTCTTTGAAGACGCCGACCTCGAGGCTGCGGTTGCCGGGGCCATGACGGCGAAGATGCGCAATATGGGCGAAGCCTGTACCGCAGCGAACCGCATTTATGTTCACGAATCCATTCATGATGCCTTCGTTACGCGCTTCGGCGCCGCGATGGGTGCGTTGAAGGTCGGTAATGGTCTGACTGCGGGAGTTGCCGTCGGCCCCATGGTCAACAGGGGAGCCCTGGAAAAGGTCGAGAGCCTGGTCGAGGAGGCCCGTGGCCGTGGCGCGAGAGCGGTGACTGGTGGCCATCGCTTGCCAGGACCCGGATATTTCTACGCACCCACGGTGCTCGATGAAGTGCCAGACAGTGCTGCCTGCCTGGGCGAGGAAATTTTCGGACCCGTTGCACCGGTGCAGCGCTTTCACACCGAAGCCGAAGCGATCCAGCGCGCCAATCAATCAGAGTATGGGCTGGTCGCCTATGTGTATACGCGCGACCTGTCACGCGGCCTGCGCGTCAGTGAACAGATCGACGCAGGCATGGTGGGACTCAATCGTGGTCTGGTGTCCGATCCGGCCGCGCCGTTTGGTGGCGTCAAGCAGTCGGGACTGGGTCGGGAGGGTGCACACGAGGGTTTGATGGAATTTCTCGAGACCCAGTACATCTCGGTAGGCTGGTAGGGCCGCCGCACTGTGACCGGTGAGGCAATGAACATGGTCAGCCTCGAAGACCGCACCATCGTGGTGGTCGGCGGGGGTTCGGGCATCGGCCGCGCTACCGCGATGCTGGCTGTAGAGCTCGGGGCGCGCGTCGCCATAATCGATATTGACCCTGCGGCAGCGCAACTGGCGGCATCCCTCGGTGGCGCGGCTGCGTTCATCGAGTGCGATGCCTGCAATCCCGACCAGTTCGGAGTGGTGTTGCGGCAGGTCGCGCACCGATGGAACCGCCTCGATGGACTCGTGACTACAGTTGGCGGCGCACATCTCGCCCCGCTGCAGTCGCTGGACCTTGCAGCGTGGGACAAAGAGGTGAGCTTTAACCTCTCGAGTGTCTACGTGGGTTGTCGCGCGGCACTGCCGTACCTGCAACAGCGTGCCGGCGCCGCTATCGTAACGATCAGCAGCGGCTATGCAATCATGGCAGGGACCGATCGCATGGCCTATAGCGCGGCCAAGGCGGGCGTGATTGCGTTTACGCGATCGCTCGCCGCTGCGGCGGCGTCGAGCGGTGTTCGCGCAAACTGCATCGCACCGGGGCCCATTGATACGCCGCGTTTTCGGGCGATGAACGGAGGCGACGCGGGTGTGGAAGAGCTGCGCAAGCGGATGCCTCTTGGGAGAATCCCGCAGCCGTCCGATTGCGCGAAGTTAGCCGTGTTTCTACTCTCGGGTGCCGCATCGGAGATCACCGGCCAGGTCATCCATATCAACGGCGGACTTCTCATGCCCTGAGCGCTGCGCAGTCAGCTTGGCATTTCAGCAGGATTGTCATACGATCCAACGCCAATCCACCGACGTTCGACAGATCCCGGACCGGTCGCTGACATGACATTTCACCCCATCAGCGCAGCGCCGCCGGTGCGCCACAGCAGCGAGTACGCTGGCCTCATCATATGAACGTGGCGGCAACTCCCCTGTCATCGCCGATTCCGCTGTCGCAGTTTGAAGCTTCTGCGCAGGGTGGGGCTCGGTCGCTATTTTTCCCGCCAGAAGCGTACACATCCGAAGTGTTCTATCGATTTGAGCGATCTGCCGTGTGGATGAAGGAATGGATCGCGGTCGGACGCGTGGAGGAGATTCCTGCGGACGGCGATTATTTCTCGATCACCATCGCCGGCGAACCCATCGTAGTGGTTCGATCGGGGCGCGAGATTCTCGCGCTCTCGGCGGTGTGCCGCCATCGAGGTATGTTGCTGGTGCAAGGCAGCGGTAACTGCAAGGGGCGATTTGTCTGCCCTTATCATCGATGGACCTACGACCGGCGCGGTAAGTTGATCGGCGCGCCGGATATGCAAGGGGTCGAGACGTTTAACAAGGAACAACTGTCGCTGCCAAGTCTGCAGGTCAGCATCTGGTGCGGCATCATCTTCGTCAATTTCGATGACAAGGCAGCGCCACTGAGTTCACGGCTGGCACCGCTGGATCCCTATGTCGCGAACTGGCACATCGAAGACCTGAAGAGCGAAGGCACGATTGATGCCGCATACCGCACGAACTTCGACTACGCGTGGAACTGGAAAATCTACGCGGAAGGCCAGAGCGAATGCTATCACTGCGACAAGCTGCACAGTGACACGCCCACCATGGCTGCGCTCGACTTCAAGAGCCTGAAAGCGGACATGATGGATCCGATGCGAGGCGTATTCACCTTCTCCATGCGCGCCAAGTTTATCGACAGCACACTGAATCATGTCGGGCGGGCGATATTTCCTGCGATACCGACCCTGACCGAGCAGGACCGGTGGACCTCCCGATCGGTCGTGATAGCGCCGAACGTCTTCATGCAGTTGATGCCGGACAGCGTCATTCTCCTGTGCTGGCTTGCCACCGGGGCGCAAACCATGCAGGTGAAACGGCACCGCCTGTATCCATCTGGCACGCTGGCCCGGCCGGATTTTCTCGAGCGTCATGCAGAGGAGAGGGCGGCCGCGCGCGTATTCGTCGAGCAGGACGACGTTGCATTCCATGGCGTGCAGGTCGGCCTGAACTCCGTGTTTGCGCCTCGCGGCCCCATATCAAGCCGCGAACCGGTTCTGGCGGGGTTGAACCAGTGGCTCCTCGCGCGATATCGATCCGCAGCTTCCGCATAGCGGAATTTGGTATCTTCCGGGACCATGAAAATGCGAACCGGCCAGATAGTTCACGTGCAGCGGCTTCGAGACCAGGTCTACAACCTGATCCGGGAAGAGCTGCGTTCAGGGACTCTCGGTCCCGGCCAGCGTCTGGTGGAAGTCACCCTTGCCGAGCGTTTGGGCGTTTCCCGCACCCCGGTCCGTGAAGCGCTGTTTCAACTCGCCCGCGATGGCCTGCTGGTCGAGAGCGATCGCGGCTACATGCTGCCGCGACAGACACCGGAGGCGATTCGCGAGCGACTCGTGCTTCGCCTGCTGCTCGAACCGGCCGTCGCCAGGCGCGCCTGCAAGGAAGCCACTCGCGAGCAGATCGAGGACCTCAAGCGGGCCACCGAGCACCAGCGACGGCAAGTGAAGGCCGCCAACCACCTGAAGTTTGTTGAGGCCAATGTCCGCTTCCGCGACGTCCTGCTGTCGACATGCCGCAACAGTCTGCTGCAGAAGACGGCCCGTCTGTACGATGACTGGTTTCGCTGGTACCAGATCGTCGCCTTCCGCAAGCTGGAGAATCGGCAGAAGGTCGCCGCCTTTCATAAATCGGTTTGCGACGCCATCGCCGCCGATCGGCCGGCGCTGGCGGAAAAGGCCATGCGCGAGGATCTTGAGCTGGCGCTGGCGGAACTTGCGACCCTGCCACGCACCGGTGTGGAGAGAGCTCAGCGGCGAGCCTGAAGCTGCCCGATTGAGGCCGGCAGGTTGAGCCCTGGATACGGTATGCAGTACACTTTCGATGGCCGATCTGTCGCGCACCCACGATCTCTACGGGCGGAAATCACACCATGGAAGAAGCCGGTTTCGTGGCTGAGGAGATCCTGAGGCGGGTTCCTAAATGGCGGAACTATCTTGCGGCAAAGCTTGGCTTTCGAAATCACTGGTACCCGGTTCGATTTTCGCGCGATATCGCCGAGGGCCAGGTGATCGAGGTCAAGCTCTGCGGCGAGGATCTCTTGCTCAAGCGCATCGACGGCAAGGTCTATGCGATGAAAAACAAATGCATTCATCGCGGCGTCAGGCTGTCGGCGAAAATCGAGTGCTATACCAAGAGCACGATCACCTGCTGGTATCACGGCTTCACCTACAAGTGGGACACGGGTGAGCTGTGCGACATAATCGCGGTGCGCAACAGCCCGGTCATAGGCAAGCGCAGAATCAAGATCTACCCGGTGATCGAGGCCAAAGGACTGGTTTTTGTTTTTCTCGGTGATACTGGCGCCGAGTTACCGCCCTTATCGAAGGATGTTCCACCGTCGTTTCTCGATGACGACATGCACATCCAGGGCGACTCGTACCTGGTGAGGTCCAATTGGCGCCTCGGGTGCGAGAATGGGTTCGATGGCCTGCACGTCTACATTCATCGTGAATCTCCACTGGTCCCTAATACCCAGCGCTCACTGCCGCTGGGACACACCTCGGGTGACACGGTCGGCGAGCTGGTAGTGTCGGATGATGGTCCCAAGGGTGTGTTCGATGCCTTCGCCAAGCACAAGGCCTTCTACGAAGGCATGGTCGAAGGTAAAGTCGTCGTATCGGGGACCAAGATGCACACCACATCCGAGGGCGAGAAACTCAAGAGAACAACCGGCGCTTCCATCTGGCTGCCGGGCGTCATGCGGGTGGACGGGTTCCCCTATTCCGATCTCACGCAGTTCGAGTGGTACGTGCCGCTCACCGAGGATACCCACCTGTATATCATCACGATCGGCAAGCGCTGCGCGACGGCGGACGAGCGCACCGAGTTCGAGCATGACTTCCGCCATCGCTGGAAGGTGGTGTCACTCGAGGGGTTCAACAACCAGGACGTGATGGCGCGCGAAGCGATGCAGCCGTTCTACGCTCGCGATACCGCATGGCTGGAGGAAGGGCTGATCGAGGAGGATCTGATCATCGTGAAATGGCGCATGCTGTGCCATGAGCATAACCGCGGACTTCAGCAACCAAAGCACATCAGCTAGCCTCGTCAGCCCATGCCCGCCCCGCAAGTCGGCTCACAGTTTGCCAGCAGATACGTCTCGGTCGGCGGCCTTGGTACGCATTATCTGGAGGCCGGGTCGGGGCCGGCTCTGTTGCTGATCCATGGGGGAGGCGCCGGCGCCGATTCCTGGGGCAACTGGAAGGACTGCATCCCGCGCTATGCGCCGCGATTTCGTGTGATTGCGGTCGACATGGTGGGATTTGGCAGGAGCGACAAGCCCAACCCGGCTGAATTTTCCTATTCGCAGGCGGATCGGAACACCCACATCATTGCATTCATAGAACAGCTGGCGCTCCGGCCGGTAAATATCATCGGCAATTCCATGGGCGGGGCGACCGCGCTGGGTGTCGCGATGCGCCGACCCGACCTGATCCGCAGGATGGTGCTCATGGGCGCGGCCGGTCTTGCAGTCGACAATCCTGACCCCGCGGCACGACAGGCACTGGCCTTCGACTTTACCAAGGAAGGCATGCGCAAGCTGATGAGGGCGCTCGCCGGTCCGTCCTACCCGATCGACGAGTCATTGCTGGAATATCGATTTGCGCTGGCGAGCGATCCGGCAGCGAAGGCGGCGCTGGCGGCGATGCGCGGCGGCAAGCTGACCTATCCCGAGGAAGAAGTTGCCCGGGTGAAGGTTCCGACGCTGGTGGTGGGCGGCAAGCTCGATCGAATTGCCGTGCTGGCGCGCACCTATCGATTCCTCGAGTTGCTGGAGAATTCCTGGGGCTTCGTCCTGCCGCATTGCGGTCACTGGGTGATGATGGAGGCGCCGGAACAGTTTGTCCTGATGACGAGCGATTTTTTCCTGTCGGACGCCTTCGACGTCGCGTCATGAGCGGGGCACGCTACAGCGTGCACCGCCTGATCCAGGATCTGAACCGCGATCAGGCTCTCGCCACAGCCTTCGCCGCCGAGCCCGAGGCAATCTTCGCGCAATACGAGCTCACGGAGCGCGAGCGCGCGCTGCTGAGGGACGGTTCATCCGCGGCGCTGATCGAGCTTGGAGTTCATCCCAATCTGCAGATGAAGTTTTACCGCCTCAGGGCCGGGCCGCCCGCGCCGGGACCGGGTGTGCTCGATTTCTATCTGCGCCAGCTGGAACCGCAGGACTGATCGTGGCCAGGATCGTCGGGTCATTTGCCATGTCACACGTCGTATTCGAGCACGACAAGGCCCCGGAGAAGGCAACGCGCGTGTTCGCCGGCATGCGCGAAATAGGGCGAAGAATCACGGCGCTCGAGCCCGACCTGCTCATCATCGTGACCAGCGATCACCTCAACAATTTCACCCTGGCATTGCAGGCGCCCTTCATCGTTGGCGTGGCAGACGAATACCGTCCACTGGGGGACATGGGACTTGCGCGCACGCCGTTCCGTGGCAATCGGGCGTTTGCCGATGCTTTCGTCAGGTTCGCGGCGCGAAACGGCTTCGATCTCGCCCGGGCCGAGGAGATCCGGCCCGATCACGGACTCGTTTTTCCCAACCTGATCGTAAATCCCGGAAATCGCATTGCCGTATTGCCGTTCTATATCGGTGTGGCCAACGATGTTCCGCCAAGCCCAAGGCGGGTCTGGATGCTGGCGCAGTGCCTGAGCAAGTTCACTGATAGCGAGCGACCCAAGTCCGAGCGCGTCGTGGTACTTGGAACCGGCGGTTTGTCGCATTGGCTTTGCGAGGTGGAGCAGGGGCGGGTCAACGAGGAATTCGATCGCTTCGTGATTGCCAAGCTGACGTCCGGCGCGGGTGATGAGCTTGCGGAGTTGTCTGCCGAGCAGATCCGCGGCCAAGCCGGCCGAAGCGGTCTCGAGATGATGCATTGGCTATTCGCTGCCGGCGCGGTCGCCGGCTCGAGCGGTGAAATGGTGTTCTACGAGCCGATGCCCGAGTGGATTACCGGCATGGGCGGAATTGCGTTTGCGCCCTAAACGGGTTGCAGCCGTGAGCGACCCGGGCCTGACGCGTCGGCAGATGCTCGCAGGCGCCGCCGCCGTGGCGCTGGCCGCTGGTCTGGCACCCAGCCGCGCGAGCGGCGCAATGCGAGTCGCGGCGCGTAGCTTCGACGAGAATCTGCCTGCCTCAGCCGATGTCGTGGTCGTCGGTGGCGGTATCATCGGTGTCTGTAGTGCGCTGCAGCTCGCGCTGCGTGGCATTTCTGTCGTGATGTGCGAGAAGGGATATGTCGGCGCCGAGCAGTCGAGCCGCGCGCTCGGCTGGGTCCGGGTGACGGGCCGGGATCCGCGCGACATTCCGCTCAATCTGGAAAGTCGCCGCCTCTGGACCGGGCTCGACGCGGCAATCGGCGCCAACACCGGCTATCACCCGGCCGGTTTACTTTACGTTGCAAGTGATGCCGCCGACATGGCCGCGTACGAGGACTGGCTCGCTCGCGCTGGCAGCCTGGGTGTCGATTCGAAAATCCTGAACGCACAGCAGGCAAAGGCGCACATGCCGGCGACCTCGGCTGCGGTCGTCGGTGCGTTGTACACAGCGGCTGACGGTTGCGCCGAGCCGACGCTCGCAACCGGCGCTATAGCCCAAGGCGCCCACAACGGTGGCGCCCGGATTCTCACGCAGTGTGCGGTGCGCGGATTTGAAACCAAGGCCGGTCGAGTCAGCGGCGTCGTCACGGAAAAGGGCCCGATCGCCTGTCAAGCGGTGCTACTCGCCGGCGGCATTTGGTCTGGCCTGTTCTGCGGCAATCACGACCTCGACCTGCCGCTGCTGCCGGTCGGCAGCTATTTGCTTCGAACCTCGCCGCTGGACGGCCCCGACATCTGCGTGCGCAATGGCGCCAATGGTCTGCGGCGCAACATCGACGGCGGGTACACGGTCGGATCGCCACAGGAACTCGCGGATATCACCCCCGAGATGTTCGCGCGGTTCTGGCAGTTCCTGCCGGCACTGAAGTCACGCTGGAGCATGACCCGATTGCGCCTGGGGCGCTCCTTTGTCGACGCCTGGAACACGCCACGGCACTGGCGGCTCGATGCGCCGTCACCATTTGAACGCGATCGCGTACATGAGATAGACCCGGCACCCTGGAGCGCCAGGGTGTGGAGCGATGCCGTTGCGCTCTATCCTTTTCTCGAGCAAGCATCGGTTGTCGAGAACTGGGGCGGCATGATCGATGTGACGCCGGATACACTGCCTGTGATCTCTGCGATCGATCGCGTACCCGGGCTGTTCGTCGCCGGCGGTTTCTCAGGCGGCGGTTTCGGGGCAGGTCCGGGCGCGGGTAAGCTTGCTGCCGAACTCATCGCCGGCACAACGCCATCCATCGACCCGTCGCCGTATCGCTACGCCAGGTTTTTCGACGGCTCCAAGCTCACGTTGGCACAGTGATCATGGCCGCAGGGCGATCTTGCCGATGACCCTGCCTTCATCCAGCCAGCGGTGGGCGGTCGCGACCTGCTCGAGCGGAAACACTTTCGTCACATCGAGCAGCGGGCCGTTACGAAACCTTTGGTGCAGCGCGTCGGTCGCAGCCGTGATGTAGTCGGGGACTGCAAAGAAATCATCCGCGGAAAAGGTCTTCACCGCCACGGTGCGGGCGATTTCGAACACCTGCAGCGGGACCTTCCCCGCTACATAGCCATAGAGCATGATCTGTCCGAACGGCGCAACGATTCGCCAGTCGGTGTTGACGGTTGATCCACCAACGCCGTTAAACGAGAAGCTCACTCCCTTGCCCGCGGTTAGTTCAAGAGCTGCGGCTACGTAATCGGTGGAGCTGACATCGATCAAGTGCGTGGCGCCGATGGCCTTGCAATAGGCTCCTTCCTCGGCCGTCCGATGACAGGCGATAATCTCGCAGCCGTGCTCGTGCGCCAACTGGATCAGCATTGAACCCATGCCGCCGGCAGCCCCATGAATCAGGACGGCTGACCCCTTAGGGACGCGTGCCGAGATCTGAAACAGGAAAAAGGCCAGACGGTAGTTGATCAGGTAGACGAGCGCCTGAGTCGAACTTACGCTGTCGGGAATGGCGACGATATCGCTCGGCGGAATGCGCTTGCCGGTTGTGCTGGACTTGCCGCGCGTCCACGCGAGCGCATACTCGGCGCAGCCGGTGCCGTGCAGGAGCAGCGCGGCGACGCGCGTCCCCGGCGTGATACCCTGAACGTTTCTTCCGACCTTTTCGACGACGCCGGCAATGTCGCGGCCCGGATACCAGGGCACCACTGTCTCGGTCAGATAGGTACCGCGACGTGCCTCCGCATCGCCGTAGATCAGCCCCGCGTAGTCGACCTTGATCAGAATGTCGTCGTCGCCCGGCACCGGGACCTGGCAGTCAACGACTTTCAGATTCTCGGGTGCACCAAACTGATCGAGGCGAACTGCACGCATGTCTAGTCTTGCTGCGCCAGCCCGATTCCGTACAGAAGCCCACCTTCCTCGAACACCTCGTAGGTCCGCAACGGTTCAGTGCACGGGAATTCCACTGCCTCGCCGCTAGCGATGTCGAATGCGCCGCCGTGCAACGGGCAGTAGATCCGGCCGTCCTGGATCTCCCCTCCGGCAAGGGATGCCATGGCATGGGTGCACATATCATCGGTAGCGTAGAAGGTTCCATTGAGGTTGAAGACCGCAAGAAACTCGTCGGAACCGGGTTTGGGGACCTGTATCGAGCTGCCCTCCATCACGTCGGCGGTTCTGCACAGGAGCACTGCGTCGCGTCTCACGTTGCGAATATACTGTATGCATTGGCGGGCCGCACGCCCGCCGGTCAGGAGTCGTACCGATGAGGGTTGGCATAGCCGGCTTCGGCACGATTGGGAGCATCGTCGGCCGTGCGCTGGACCAGGGCCTGGATGGCATGAGTCTCGAGGCGGTTGCAGGGCGCGATCGCGCCAGGACTCTCGCAGCCGTAAGTCGGCTCGGCCGGCCGGTGGACGTGGTGGCGGCGGGAGTACTTGCGCAGCGCTGCGATGTCATCGTGGAATGCGCTCCGTCCGAGGCGTTCGAGTCGCTTGCGCGTCCGGCGCTGGAGGCCGGACGAACTTTGCTGACGGTCAGCGCTGCCGCACTGCTGCGCCACCCCGAATTGATCGAGCTGGCGAAGTCGAGCGGTGCGCGGATCATCCTGGCCACGGGAGCGCTGCTCGGACTCGATGCGGTGCGGGCGGCAGCCGAGGGCAGCATCCAATCGGTCACGATGATCACGCGCAAACCGCCGAAGTCGCTGCAGGGCGCGCCCTATCTTCTGGCCAACCACATCGACATCGAGCATCTGTCGGCGCCGCTCAAGCTCTTTGCGGGCAGCGCGCGCGAGGGCGCAGTGGGTTTCCCAGCCAACGTCAATGTCGCGGCGGCTTTGGCGCTTGCCGGTATCGGCCCGGAACGCACTCGGCTGGAGATCTGGGCCGATCCATCATTGTCGCGCAACATCCATACTATCAAGGTCGAAGCCGACAGCGCGCGGTTCGAAATGACGATTGAGAATGTGCCGTCGGCAGACAAGCCGGGCACGGGCAGGATCACCGCTCTAAGCGTGATCGCGGCCCTTAGGGCGCTCACCGCGACTCTCAGGGTCGGCAGTTGAGCCCGGGAAGCCGACTTTCTGCAAGAAGCTCAGCACGCTGTCGTTAAACACGCGCGGATTCTCGAAATAGGCAGAATGACCGGTGTCGGCCAGCTCAACGAGGAATGAGTTCGGTACCTGTGCCTGCACCGTGCCGACGACGTCGGCTGGAAACAGGGCATCGTCCATGCCGACGACAAACAGCACCGGAACTCCGGTCGCGGCCAGCTCTTCGGTGGTCCAACGGCGCGGTTCTCCAGCGACGGTCTTGATGCTATAGGCGTTGAAGGATGCAATCTGACCGTAGAGCAGGGCCAGCTCCGGATGATCAGCGCGAATCCTCGGGCCGAGTACCCGTTCGGCCTGGCTCAGGTGCCCGGTTGCCGCACGCACCTGGTCCATACGCTTCTTGAGCGGCCCGGACTCACTGAGGGCCGCAAGAGTGTCGGCGAGCACCAAGGCGCGGACGCGCTTGGGATTACTGCAGGTGAAACCCGCGACCGTGCCGCCCCCCATCGATTGGCCGACAAGTGCGACATGTTCCAAGCGGCAATGGTCGAGCAGTGCCGTGAGATCGTCGATGAATGCGCTCCTGCCGCGGCGCTCCGGATCGGTTGACAAGCCGAACCCTCGCTGGTCGATCGTGATCACCTGATAGGCTCGGGCGAATGCGTCGAGCTGGTGATACCAGCTGGCATGATTGCCACCGACGCCATGAGCCAAGACGATCGTTGGTCCCGCGCCGTGAACCTCGAAGTAAAGATCGGCGCCGGCCACCCGCAAGCGAGGCATGGAGTTATTCGGCCGCGACCAGGCGCTGTGCGGCTCCCTCTTGGAAGTCGATACCCTTGCGCAGCACCATGCCCGCGGAACGTACCCGGTACCACTCGGGATGCGCCGGTTGAAGCGGCGATACCCCAGCGCGCAGCTCGGTAGCGAGTTTGAGTAACCGGCGACGGAATGCAACGATCGCTGCGTCGCCCGTCCCCAGTGTCTCCAGGTGGCGAGCGACGATCGGCCCCATGCTCTCCTGGATCGCTGTATCCTGCGCGCCGATGCCCTGGATTCCAGTGCTGCTGCGCTCGCGCTGTTCCAGCCGATCGAGGCCGTAGTTGTTGCTCCGGTTCAGCAGCGGACGATACGATCCGTCATCCATGACTTGCATGTGGACCTCATTATCGTCCCGGTCCTCCGGGCCCAGTGCGCGGTACGAGTTCCAGGTGAAGGTGAAGTTCCAGCAGTTGTAATCATCGATCGGGACCCAGGCATGTCCCATGATCGGTCCTTGATCCCGACTCGGTGCGATCATGCTGTAGAACGGCAGCAGGAATTGAGTGATGCGCCAGTAGAATTCATCATCGCTGGCCTTACGGCGCGCGCCGATCAGAAATCCATAATCGGTGTCGCGCACGAAGAATTTCGGGGCCGAATCAAGCGCGAGATACGGGATGCGACTGTTAATCGAGATCTGGCGCTCGCGGAATGGCCTCGCGGCATCCGGCTCGAGCCTGCTATGCAGTATTGACACGTGGCTCGAGTCGATACCGCCTTCAACGCCTTGCGCGAAATTAGTCTCCTGAAGTCGCTTGGTGACGTGGCGGTGAGCGGCGGGAACGCGCGCCCACTCGAGCAGCGGTGGCTCGGTGGGTAGCCGATCCGAGGGTCCCATGTACGCCCAGATGACACCGCCTTGTTCGCGCACCGGGTAGGATTTGATCTTTACCTCCCGCAGCAGCGGCGTATTCTCGGGCTCCGCCGGCATTTCGAGCACATTTCCGCCGACATCGAATTTCCAGCCGTGGTAGACGCAGCGCAGCCCGCAATGTTCATTGCGACCGAAGAACAGCTCGGCGCGGCGGTGTGGACAGAAACGATCGAGCAGCCCCAGACGACCCTTGGAATCGCGGAAGGCGATCAGTTTCTCGCCCAGTAGCGTTACACGTACCGGCGGACCATCAACCTCGGCGACTTCCTCTGCGAGCAGGAACGGAATCCAAAAGCGACGGAACACTTCTCCCATCGGTGTTCCCGGACCGATGCGCGTGAGCGTCTCGTTATCTTCGACGCTGAACATCGTAGCCTCGCTTCAAGTCCAGGTTGCGAACGCCATGCCGCAGCCGGTACCCGCCAGGGTGCGGTAGCAGGGAATGTAATCGATCAAGTTCATGTCCAGGTGATCTACCGACCCGGCCATGGCGATCCAGCAGCGCAGCTCGGAATTGCCGGAATTAAGCTTGCTGCGGGGCAGGGCGCCTAGCCGGCCGGGTTCCTTCGAGGCCAACGCATCGAGGAAGTCCCGGTCGAATTCCTCATCAACCATGAAATGACTCAGGCCCCCGGATCCGAGCACCACCACGCGCAGATCGCCGTCGAGCGATTCGATCGCACGTCGGACGGCTTCGCCGATCGCGTAACAGCGAGCAGGTGTCGGCTGATTCGGTGGGAAGTAGGTGTTTACATGAATCGGTACCGCTGGAATTAACCCACGGCGCATCAGCCGCCAGTAGACGAAACCGAATGCATGGCTCATCGCCTGTCCGGGCTTGTAGTACCTGCTGGTCGAGACATCGAATCCATCCTCCATCATCGACTCGACGATGCGGACACCGATGTCGGCGGCGACCGGGTAATTGTGTCGCTCCTGTGGGTACCACAGTGGAGTCATCAACGAGGGATGATAAGGCCATTTCATGATGCCCGATGGCGCATAGGGAATGGTGTCACCCAGATAGACGGCGAGCGGCGGCATGTTGTCGTCGTGGAACACTTCCCGATGGTCATCGCCAAACATCACCAGGACGTCCGGTTTCGCGGCGTACAGTGCTTCTTCGATGGCGGCTAGGGCGCGTTGATTGGCAGCGTGCCGGATCTCGATCCTGTCGAGCTTGATCTCATCGGCCATCGCCGGCGGCGCCGATGCAAGAATATCGTCGAATTTCGCGAGCTTGCCGGAGAGATCGCGTAGCAAGGAGTTTTTGCGATCGTGGCGGCCGCGCTCGAGCCAGGCCTCGGGCTCCATATTGAGCATCGGGCTGTGAGAGGCGCCAAGACCCAGTACAACTTTTGCCATAGAGTCCCCGTTTTGGGACGATACATACTGTATACAATAACCGCCGCAGGGTGAATCCGCATCACCCTTTGTCTGCTCTTAGCACCAGGCCATCATACTGACGGCTATCGATGCGGGCCTCGACAATGGTTGGCCCCTGGCAGTTGAACGCTTTCTTCAGTGCAGCACGAAATTCAGGCGCGCTATCCGCGCTCGATACCGGCACTCCAAAGAGATTGTTGGTGCCGAGGGCACCCGCGGATCGGACCACCGTGCCGTAGATGGGATGGGACTTCCTTTGCTGCTTGATACGAATCAGCGCCAGATCATTGTCGGTCAAGACCACGAACACGATCTTGAGCTTGAGCCGCTCCGCCACCGCGAGCTCGCCCACCGTCATCAGGAAGCCACCGTCGCCGGCGACGCAGCACACCTCCTGATCAGGACGACAAAGCTTGGCGGCGATCGCTGCGGGAACACCGAACCCCATCGCCGACCAGCCGTTGGTCATGAGCTGCAGCCCAGGCCGAGGTGTCGGCCACTGCTGCCCGATCAGGTGCGTATGCGCGCCGACATCGCAAGTCATGATGCCGTCGGCAGGCAGCGCCTCGCGCAGGATTTCGAGCGCTGCACACGGCCCGAAGCCGCGTTCCCTCGGCGCCAATTTCTCGAACATCCTGTGCCGTCGGGCCGCGAGCGCCTCAAAGTCCCAGTCCTTGACGTCAAGGGTGCTCGCGGTCAGCTGTTCCACCCCCGCACGGATATCGCCGGTCACGTCAACCAGCAACGCCGCTGTTCCGGCCTCGATGTCCGCCGGCACCGTATCGATCGCTACCAGCGGCACGTGCGGAATCCACGATTCAAAGTTGAATTCGACCGGGTCATAGCCCACGGCAATGATCAGGTCGGCGTGACGGTGTGTCTCGCCGACGAGATCGCTCAAGGCGTGGAACAGGACGCCGGCATAGCAGGGATTGGATTCAGGCACCATGCCCTTGGCCATTGGGGTCAGGACGATCGGCAGCCGGTGCGTAGTTGCGAATGCGAGCACTGCCTCACGCACGCCGGCGCGTACTGCTCCCCAGCCGGGGGCGCTGGGCGGCCGGCGGGCGGCCGCCAACAGCGTGTGCAAGCGCTTTATGGATTCCGCCGCAGGCGCCGCAAGGCTGTGCGCGCGAGCAGGACGCGAGGTCTCCTGCTGGGCGATTTCGGCGCTCAGCTTCACGGGCAAGCCGACGTGAACCGGGCCTGGCTTCTCCGCACAGGCGATGCGAGCGGCCTCGAACAGGATGGCTTTCGGGGCCGTGGCAGTCAGCCGCGTGGTCGCTTTCGTGATCGGACGAAACAGGGCCTGATGGTCGATCCCCATTTGTACGGCTCGTCCCTGAAGCGAGCTCGGCATCTCATCGGTCAGGGCGATCAGGGGTGAACGGTCGAGCAGCGCACCGCCAACGCCGGTGGCGAGGTTGGTGGCGCCCGGCCCGAACGTGCCGAAGCAAACGCCGGGCACCCCGGTGAGCCGTCCGCACACATCGGCCATCATGGCTGCACCACCCTCGTGCGTCGTTAGCACGAAATCGATGCAGTCGCTGCGCCGCAGGGCTTCCATGTAATCGACCCAACCACCGCTGGGCACGCCGAAGACATGACGGACGCCGAGCTCTCGCAGGGCATCCACGACCCGCTGGGCGACGGTCGCTTTGGTCGAGGCGTGCATTGGCATACTGTATACACTATAGTAATCGACATGGCCGAGCAGGCATTCGTCTCTGAGGAGCTTCTCTGCAGGGTCCCCAGCTGGCGCAACTATTTCGCGGCTAAGCTCGGCTTTCGCAACCACTGGTATCCGATCCGCTTTTCTCGTGACCTGGCCGAAGGCCAGGTCCTTGAAGCGCGGCTGTGCGGCGAGGACATACTGCTGAAGCGCATCGACGGCAGGGTCTTTGCGATCAGGAACAAGTGCATTCATCGCGGCGTGCGGCTGTCGGCCCGGATCGAGTGCTATAGCAAGGGAACCATCACCTGCTGGTACCACGGTTTCACCTATAAATGGGACTCCGGGGTGCTGTGCGACATCATCGCCGCACCTACCAGTTCCGCCATCGGTAAGCGAAAGATCAAGACCTATCCGGTCGAGGAGGCGAAAGGCCTCATATTCGTTTTTCTGGGGGACGACGACTATCCGACTCCCGCACTTTCGACGGATGTTCCGCCGTTGTTCCTCGACGCTGATATGCACATCCAGGGCTGGTCCTACCTGGTTAATTCGAATTGGCGCATTGGTTGCGAAAATGGCTACGACGCCCTGCACATTTATATTCACCGCGAATCGCCGCTGGTGCCGAACACGCAGCGATCATTGCCCCTTGGGAATGTCCGTACCGAGTTCAAGCATGTCCTGCATGAGGCGGAGGGTGAGCCCAAGGGGATCCGGGACGCGACCGTCGATAATCTGGCCGCCTATGAAGGGTTGGTCGAGGGCCGGGTGGTCGTGAGCGGTACCAGGCGTCACGTGACGGCCGAGGAGGCGCGCAGCAAGCGCACCACCGGGAGTTTCATGTGTCTTCCAGGCGTGCTGCGCGTTGACAACTTTCCCTATGCGGGACTGACGCAATTCGAGTGGTACGTGCCCGTGACGCCCGAGACTCATCTCTACCTGATCACGGTGGGAAGGCGATGCGAGATCGAGGCGCAGCGCACGGAGTTCGAACACGAATTCTGGCACCGATGGAAGCCGGTATCTCTCGAGGGCTTCAACAATCAGGACATCATGGCGCGCGAGGCGCTGCAGCCATTCTACGGCGTGGATCGCCACTGGCTCGAGGAAGGCCTGATCTTCGAGGATACCGGCATACTCAAGTGGCGCGAACTTGCGCACCGCCATGGGCGCGGGCTTCAGCTTCCACGCCACCTCAGCTAGGCCGCACGGGGAGGATTCGTGCTAGCGCAACCGAACAGACGTGTGTTTTACGGTTGGTACATCGTCGCCGCGTCGGTCATCGGGGTCGCGCTATCGCAGGCTCCGATCGTCTACCTGAGCCTCGGCGTGTTTATGATCCCTCTGCATCAGACCTTCGGCTGGGACCGTGGCACGGTGTCGCTGGGCCTTTCGGTCGGCGCGTTGACCCTGGCCTTGTCGATGCCGTTGGTGGGGCGTCTCATTGACAGGTACGGGGCCCGTCGAGTGCTGCTGCCGTCCATGGCGATGTTCTCAGTTGCGACCATGTCGCTCTATTTCCTGACCGGATCGCTATGGGACTATCTCGGCATGTTCGCGTTGATCGGCGTCCTCGGCTCGGGGTCGAACACGATGACCTATGCGCGCGTACTGTCGGCCTGGTTTGACCGGCTGCGTGGTATGGCGCTGGGCTTCGCGATGTCCGGCATCGGGCTGGGTTCGGCACTGTCGCCCATCATCGCCCAGGCCATCATCAACGGCCACGGCTGGCGTGCCGCTTACCTCGGACTGGGTCTGCTCGTGCTCCTGATCGGCTGGCCGATTCAGTACCTGGTGATGCGCGACACTCCGCACGCCGTCGGCCTGCGTCAGGACGGGGAAGGGGCCGCTGTCAGACACCGGCTCGAACTTGGTGACGCGTCGCTGGCTCCGGTTGGAATGACGCGTCGTGGCGCGGTGCGCACCAAGGAATTCTGGATGCTGATGACGATCTTTTTCATCGTTGCGCTCACGCTGCACGGTCTGCAAATCCATCTTGCGCCACTGCTGCGCGACAACGGTTTGTCGGCGCGTGCCGCAGCCGGTGCAGCTGGCCTTACCGGGGCGGTCACCTTTGTGAGCCGCATCGGTGTCGGCTATCTGCTGGATAAATTCTTCGCGCCGCGGGTCGGATTTGTGGTGTTCCTGTGTCCCCTCGCGGCCATGGCGCTGGTAGGCCATGCCGATACGCTGGGGCTGGCACTGGCCAGCGCGGTGCTGCTGGGCGTCGGGTCCGGGGCCGAGTCGGACCTGATGGCCTACCTCGTCAGCCGCTATTTCGGCATCAAATGCTTTGCCGAGATCTATGGTTTCACCTACGGCGCGCTGATGATCGGGACTGCCATCGGCCCGTACCTGTGGGGACTCACATTCGATCTGTCCCATTCGTACCAGCCGGCACTGTGGGCGGCGCTCGGCGGCGTCGGCGTGATCTGCCTGCTGTTACTGCGATTCACTCGGTTTCCCGACTGGAACCAGACACCTGCCACGACACCCGGCTGAGTGCCCGCCCGGATGCGACCTACCGGGCGTGGCGTGGCCGCAACGGAAAAAATATTTAACAATTTCGGATGGAGTGATAGTCTGTCTGACAATCCCAACCGAGCTGTGTGGCGTCCACAGTCAGGGTTGCGTAACCGAATTCGTACAACAATCAAGCATCTGCTCAGGAGATAGGGAAGTGTCACGATGAAAGCCGTCAAATTTACCCCCCGCTCATTGAGCTGTTTCTTTAGTTCAGTCGTCTTGGTTGCAGCCTCTGCTATGGGCGTGCTTGCCTCGCAGGGACAGGCCTATGCAGCCTCTGGGGACACTGCTGCCTCGGGCGCTGGCGATGAACTCACAGAAATCATAGTCACGGCGACGCGCCGGACTGAAACCACCGCCAATACACCGATCGCCATCGACGCCTTTTCCGGGCAGACGCTGCAGACTTATGGGGTAGAGAGCCTGCAGGATCTAAACAAGATCGATGCTTCGGTGACGATCAATAACTTCGGCGCCGTCCAGCAGCAACTGGTTATTCGTGGTATCTCCTCAAACATCGCGGCCACGACCGGCCTCTACCTCGACGAATCGCCGCTGCTGGGCGGATTTCAGAATAATTTCCGTGGTGACGGCACACCCGGCATACGCCTGATCGATGTGGATCACATCGAAGTCCTGAAGGGACCCCAGGGGACGCTGTTCGGTTCGGGCTCCATGGACGGCACATTGCGTGTCATCAGCAATAAGCCCAATCTGAGCACCGTCGGCGGATCGATTGCACTCGATGCCGCAACCGTGCAGCATGGCAATGGCTACTTCGATGGCAACATTGTCGTCAATGTACCAATCGTCAACGACACCTTCGGCCTGCGCCTGGTGGGTTGGGGCGAGAGTGGTGGCGGTTTCATTGACCAGATGATCAACGGCAAAACGCTCAAGAACGTCAACAACGAAACCTTGAAGGGCGGCCGACTGACGGCTCTATGGAAACCGGCAAGCGACCTCACCTTCACCGGCTCGGTCACCTATCAGGCAGCGAACGTCGACGGTGCGCAGGCCTGGAATCCCTCCGCAGGAACCTATAACAACAACGAGACGTCGCTCGAACCCTATAACGACGACTATCTGCTTTTCAACGTGACTGCGAACTACGCGCTGGATTTCGGTGAAATCGTCGGGGTCTTTACCCACGGCGTGAACAGTACTGTTCAATCGTTCGACAGCACGCCGACCAATTGCGGCTTCATGCTCTGCCCGCCAGTGGTGCCACCTCTGTCATTCATCCCTGAGCTTCACTTTGCCGACACGACGGGCGAGCTGCGATTCGTTTCCAAATTCAGCGGACCCGTGCAGCTGGTTGCGGGCGTCTACTATGAGTCGGACAAGAGCACATTCAACGGCAGCGCCGTCTATGACTCCGCTAACGGCAATCCCGCCTGTATCGATGTCCCGGATTGCGAGGCCAAGGGCCTGCGCAACCCCGGAAACAACTTCACGGGCGTCCCGGCTAATTACCTGGAATTCGGCACGATCGACAATCTGAACGTCGATCAATACGCGGTTTATGGACAGGTGGACTGGAAAATCATCGAGCCGCTCACGCTAACGCTGGGTGCCCGATATTTTTCGGCGACCATCAAGGATCTGACCTTCAGTACCCAGGACATTGCGCCTCCGAATGCGTGCAACTGGGTGTTCGGCTGCGTAACAACGCCCTATGTCACGTTCAGCGGATCGGACCGGCAAACGAAGACGACTTACAACATCGCGCTGCTATACAAGCTGACCGCCGACGTCAATCTGTACGCGCGCGCCGCTTCGGGTTTTCGCATCGGTGGTATCAACACCGATTATAATCCCGTGAATCTTCCGGGCGTTCCGCTCGGCTTCCAGCCGGATAGCCTGTGGGATTACGAAGCCGGCATCAAAGCCTATTTTCTCGACCGTAAGCTCTACCTCGATCTTGCCTACTACCATATCGACTGGACCAATGAACAGATCAACGCCATCGCCGAGGGCGCGTTTGAATACACCCTGAATGCGGGCAAGACCGCAACCGATGGCGTGGAGTTCGATGTGAACTACCTGCTGGCACGCGGCCTGACTGTCACAGGCGCTGTCAGCTACAACAACGCCCGTCTGGCGCAGGCATTGCCACCAGAAGTCACGGCCGCCGGTAATGGTGGCAATAAGGGAGATCCGATCCCGCTGTCGCCGAAACTGGTTGCATCAATTGGAGGTACTGACGAGTTCGCGATCGTCAACGACATCGCAGGTTACGTGACGGCCAACGTCAGTTACCGCGACCACAGTCAGCTCGGCTTCAATTCCACCGACCAGTTCTATGCACAGTTGCCATCCTACGTATTGGCGGACCTGAGGGCCGGCGTTCGGTGGAGCAAGTACGATCTGGGCCTGTTCATCAGGAACATTGGCGACAAGGCCGCCTACTCTGGACTGCAAAAGTCGACCGACGGTACCCGGGTGTTCTCGCCACGCCCGCGAACGATCGGGTTGAGCTTTAACGGATCGTTGTAAAGACGAACAGCAGATCAGGCCGCGGAGTTGCCGCTTGAACGCGCTGCTCGTGCGTGTTGTACCGGTCCGGCCGCCGCAAGCAGTGCCACCTGCTTTGCGGCTGCGCAGGCCGAATCTATGTGGCGGCGCGTTGCCTCACGGGCAGCGACGGGATTGCGGGCCTCGATTGCCGCCACGATTTCGCCCACTTCGTGCAGACACAGGTGACCCCAGCCCTCGTAGCGCAATGCCCGCGCGCGAAGAAAATTGAGCCTCGAGACCAGTCCATAGACGATCTCGACCAGTACGCCGTTGCCGCACTGGTCCAGAATGACGCCGAATAGCTTGTTGGTCGCGGCCAGTTGCTCGAGCGCAGAGTCGTTTTGCAGCGCCCGTCCGAGCTCGGCCACCGCCAGCCGGATGGCGCCTAGTTCCTCGGGCCGCGCACGTTCAACGAATCGATAGACCGCTTCACTGGTCAGCATCGCCCAGACATCGTGAATGTCCTCGATCTCCTGCCAGCCCAGCTTTGCGACTGAGGGGCCGCGGTTGGGAACCAGTTCAATCAGCCGCTCGCGTTCCATGATCCGCAGTGCCTCGCGCAACGACGCCCGGCTGACGCCGAGACTGCGACACAGGGCTGCTTCGACCAGCTTCTGACCCGGCTGCAACTGGCCGCTCATGATCATGCCGCGTAGATTGATAAGTGATTGCTCGATGACCGTGAGCGGCATCTCAGCAGCGGTGTTCTTGGGTTCAGATTTTGTCTTCTTCATTGTCCCTGTCCATCCGAGTCGGTGGCGCCACGGGCGCGCTCCAATTATCGCCTACCCGGCGCCAGTTGACACCGACCGCTTTGTCAGACAATATTTTAATGCTCAGGAGCCGCTCCTGGCCGAGCCGTGTCGCTTTTCCCCAGCAACGCCGAGGTAGATTGAGTGCAGTATTCGCGCGCGGAAGCGAAGCAATGGGCGGCTGCCAACTGGCGTGGTGTCTGCAATGTCATCATGCCGAGCTTCAGTGCCGATCTGCAGCGGCTGAACGAGGCCGGTATACGCCACGACGTGCGGCGAAATATTGAACTCGGCTTTTGGGGCGCCCTGCTGGTGTCCGAGTGCGGCACGAGTGCCGCTGAATATCGCCGCTTCATGGAGATCGCAGTCGATGAGGCCAAGGGCCGGCATCACTTCCTGATCCATGGCACGTTTGACACGCGTCAGCAGATCATCGCGGTGGCGAAGGCGGGCGAAGCGATTGGAGTCACAGGCATCCTGCTGGGGCACCCAAATTCGTTCTATCCGCGCTCCGAGGATGAGTTGTACGAGCATCTCGCTGCCGTGGCGAATGCCACGGATCTTGGCGTCTGCCTGTTCGCCACGGTGCAGATGAACCTCGGCCGATTTCACCCGAGTGGCTATCCGCCCAAGGTATTGCTGCGCGCTGCAAGCATACCCAATGTGGTGGCAGTAAAATATGAAGTCGGTCGTCCTGGTATCGCCGGCGACCTTGAATTCTGGAAGATGATCCGAGGCAAAGGCATCCTGTTCTCCGATCCGCTCGAGGCTCATTCGCCGTTGACCGTGGAGATATTCGGTCAACAGTGGATGGGAACCAGCAATTACGAGTACTGGGGCGGGGCGATTCCGGAATATTTCAAGCTGTTGCTGGACGGCAAGTCCGAGCAAGCCATGGAGATCTACTGGCGCATCAATCCTGCGCGCCAGGCTCGTGTGGCGATACAGACGACGTTTGCCGGCGCGAACTTCATTCATCGCTACCTGTGGAAGTACCAGGGCTGGCTGCATGGCTACAATGGCGGACCGATGCGCCAACCCGTCATGAAGCTGAATGACTCGCAAATGCGCAGTGTGCGCGAGCCGCTGGTGAAGTCAGGCTTCACCATTGCCGACGAGGATGCGACCGAGTTCTATCGCGGCCGCAATCCCGTTGCCTGATGCGGCATGGTCCGACTGCTGACCCATGAGGATGTGCGCGCGCTCATCGCGATGAGCGATGCGATCGAGGCGATGGAGTCGGCGTTTGCGGAAGAGGGTAGCGGAGCGGTGCTTCTGCCGCCGCGCATCAACATGAAGGCGGGGCGCGGCTGGCTGCGTATCGGCCCGGTGGCGCTCGAGCACTCCGGCTGGATGGGGTTCAAGGCCATGAATCTTGCGCCGGGATTTGGCATGCGCTACCAGGTCCATCTGTACCGGATCAATACCGGTGAGTTATTGGCGATCATGGACGCTCAGCACCTGACGACGCTGCGCACCGGCGCCACCAGCGCGGTTGCAACGCGCCGGCTGGCCATACCAGGCGCGTGCATCGTGGCGCTGCTCGGCTCCGGAGTCGAAGCGCAAGCACAGCTGGAGGCGATGCAAGCGGAAGGGCGCGTGAAGTCGGCACGCGTTTTCAGTCCAACGCCTGCCAATCGCAAGCGACTGGCGGAGGACTTTCGGCGACGGCACGACATGCAGATCGCCGACGTGGCGACGGCGGAGCAGGCTGTCGAGGGTGCACAGATCATCCTGGCCGCGGTAAAGTCAGCCGAGCCGGTGCTATTCGGCCGCTGGCTGCGCCCCGGCATGCATGTGAATTCAGTAGGGACTGCGCGCCGGGATCAGCGCGAGATCGATCAGGAGACCTTCGAGCGCAGTGCACGGATCGTCGTGGATACACGCGAGGGTGTGTTCGGAGAGGCGGGCGATGCGTTCGTGGCCAAGGACAGCATCCGCGGCAGGCAGGTCCACGAGCTGTCGGAGCTCGTGTCCGGTAGGGCAGCCGGCCGCACGCAACCGGGCGAGATAACGCTTTTCAAGTCGGTCGGCACCGGCATCCAGGACATCGCCCTCGCGGCTGTGATATACCAGCGCGCGTGCGAGCGCAATACGGGCACAGATCTGGGCGAATTTCCATACCTGAAGAAGAACTAGCACCACCATGGCTGTCGCACCTCCGCTCTCGCCGGTTGAATACATGAAGCAGTACAGCGCGGATTCGGCCGCGGCCTTTCAGGCGCTGCGCAAGGCCGTCATGGCGGCAGGTCCGCTCGATGAGCACACCTGCGAGCTCATTACGCTCGGCGCGCTGGTCACCTGTGGCAGCGAATCGAGCTTCAAGACGCACGCGCGTCGCCTCAAGCGCGGCGGCGTTCCGCTCGAGGCGATCCGCCAGGCCGTGTTTGTCACCTTTGGCGCATCGACCACCTTCGCGCAGGTCAACGCCGGGCTGCGCTGGATTGATGATGTCGCCGCGGAAACGACCTGAAACCGGGCTCGGCGCCGCGATGCTCACCCCTGGTGCAGCGTGAGTGCGTACGCACTTCAGAAGCTGATACGGGAAGTGAATAGAAACGCGGAAATTCGCCAGCGCTTCTTCGGATCGCCGGAGGGCATCGCGGCCGACTACGAATTGTCGGCGGCCGAGAAGCAAGCGCTCATTTCCAGGGATTATGGCGCCCTCTACCGGTTGGGGGTGCACGGGCTGCTGCTGCGGCCGTTCTCGATCCTGCACTCGGTATCGGAGCCGGATTACCTGCGCGCCATTCGCGCGGACGGTTAGCCATGGCGGTGGAATTCGCCTGTGCGATGGGACACGCCCCCGGCATTCTGGCATGGGCGGAGGCGGCGCCGGCAGCGCAGAAAGAGCGCCTCTACGCAGCCTTTGAGGAATTGAGGCGTCGCCTCGATGAAGCTCGCCTGGATGTGCTGGTCCTGTTCACTGCAGAACATTGGGCCAATTTCTTCCTGGATCACATGAGTGCGTTCTGCATTGGCACGGCGGCTAGCTATAGCGGGCCGATTGAGCCCTGGCTGAAGATCGAGAAGCGTGAAATCAGGGGCGATGTGCCGCTGGCCCAGTCACTGCTGGATGCCTGCTACGCCAACGATCTTGAACCCTCCTTCGCCCATGAGATGCAGTTCGATCACGGGACGATGATTCCGCTGCACTTCCTGACTCCTGACATGCAGCTGCCCGTGGTGCCTGTCTTGATCAATACCCTTGCCGCGCCCTATCCGTCGGCGCGACGCTGTCTCGCACTCGGGCGTATCGTGGGGGATGTGGTGCGACAATCGACGAAGCGCGTGGGGATTGTGGCGACCGGCGGCATGTCGCATGACCCCGGCGAGCGCAACCATGGTGTGATCGACTCGGAATTCGACCGCCGCTTTCTCGCACAGATGAGTCGCGGCGACATTGACTCACTCGGGCAGTACACCAGCGCCGCTCTGTCGGCTGCTGGAGCAGGTGCGGTGGAGCTGCTGAGCTGGATTGCCCTGGCCGGTGCGCTGCGAACTTTTCGCGGTGAGGTGCTCGCCTATGAGCCGGTCAAGCCCTGGGCCACCGGGATTGGTGCGATGGCTTTTCAGTGAGCTCAACTCAAACCTTCGATGGAACAAACCAATGCCGATTCGCATATCCGTCAACATTGTGAAGTGCCAATCCTACCGCCGCTGCCTCGCCGTGGCGCCTGCCGTGTTCGGGATCGGCAAGGATGGCAAGGCGGAGGTTCTGCATCCAGCGGGTGCATCGCGGGACATCATCTTGAAGGCCGCACGCAGCTGTCCGTACCGTGCGATCACGGCGGTCGATGAGGACAGTGGTGAACAACTTTTCCCGCCCGTGAGAAACCCCAGCGAGCGGTCGGGCTGAGCTGGTAGCCGCTTACCCATAGAGGTATCCACAATGGAGCATCAACGCTTTGAGTATTCCGCGATCGCACACCGGCGGCCGATTCGGCTGCCGAACGAAGCGCGTATCGCCGTGTGGATAGTTCCCAACATCGAGCACTTTCACTACGACAAGCCCGCGATGTCACTCACACCGATGACGGCAGGCCTGAAACCGGACGTCCTCAACTATGCCTGGCGTGACTATGGCGTGCGCGTTGGCATTTGGAGAATCATGGAGATTCTCGAGCGCCGGGGATTTACCGCCACCGCCGCCATCAATTCCGAGGCCTGCGTGCACTACCCGCAGATCGTCGAGGAAGGCAACCGGCTCGGGTGGGAGTGGCTCGCCCACGGCGAGAACAATTCCTCGCTGTTCACGGGAATGCCGCCCGAGATAGAGCAACAAATCGTTCACCGGGTGCTCGATACCATCGCCCAATGCACCGGCCAACGCAGCCGCGGCTGGCTCGGCCCTGCGCTCACGGAAACCGACAACACACTCGACATTCTGGCTGATGCCGGTATCGGCTACGTTGCCGACTGGTGCAACGACGAGCAGCCGTATCGGATGAAAACGCGCACGCGCTCGATCGTCGCGATGCCGTACACGCTCGAGCTCGGTGATATCCCTATCTTCCTCAGCCATGGTGGCACCGGCGAGGACTTCTTCCGCATCGTGACGGATCAGTTCGACACTCTATACGAGGAGGGCAAGCGCAATCCGCGCATTCTCTGTCTTGCGCTGCATCCTTATCTCACGGGACATCCGTTTCGCGCGAAGCACCTCGAGCGGGCGCTGGCTTACATCGGTGGGCATGACGCGGTGTGGAAAACGACCGGACGAGAGCTGCTCGACTGGTACCTCGCCCAGTCGCCGGCCTAACGCGCAGCGCTCGAGCCGAGCGCTTCGAGCAGCCAGCGCGCATGGGCGGTCAGAGCCTCGTCCTCACCTTCAAACCCCATCAGTTGCACACCGAGGGGCAGGCCGTCGGTGGCCAAAAGCGGAAGGTTGAAAGTGGGGGCACCGATGGCCGAGGACGCATCGTTGTACCAGGGGGTTCCGACGAGCGGCAGTCCGCGCTGGCCGGGGCCAATGTGCGCCAGCGTGATAAATCCGTCCACTTTTCCCCGCAAGTCTCGGTGCAGCGCCCGCAGCCGATCGCGCCCGAGCATCGCCCGGCGATAGTCGTCCAGTGTCATCTGCTCGGCCTTGCGAATGTGTCCGACAATGCCTTCACTGATACACCCCGGCCGATCCTCGTTCAGGACGCGCAGCGGCCAGCGCAACTCCCACGCCAGAATGTCGAAGAAGAATTCCGGCGTGCGCGTGGTTGCTTCTTCATAGGCCGCGAATTGGTCCGAGGCGTCGGGTTCGATAATCTCGATCCCTCGCGCCTCGAGGCTGCGCAGCAGCTCTTCAAAGGCGGACTTCGAAGCCTCGTCGGTCTTCGGCCAACCGCAGGTCAATTGTCGCGCCAGTCTCAGGGGCCGTTGCGCCGCGGGAACGCATGCACTGCCGCTGAGGGGAGCGAAGCCCGGATCCCCGCCGACGACGCTGGCAATGTGCTGCGCAGCCTCCCATATATCGCTGAGCGTTCCGCCTAGAAATCCCAGATGATTGAGGCTCGGCGTGATTTCGATGCCACCGTAACGATTGAGCGCCCCGAAAGTGGGTTTCATGCCGACGACTCCACAAATGGATGCCGGGCGTATGACGGAGCCACGCACCTGGCTGCCGGTCGCCAGCGGCAGCATGCGGGCGGCCACCGCGGCCGCAGATCCCGATGAGGAGCCGCCGGGAGTGTGGGCGTGATTCCAGGGATTGAGCGTCGGTGCCGGCAGTGCCATGGTCAATTCGGTCGTCGTGGTCTTGCCGACGATCACCGCGCCGCCTCGGCGCAATGCATCGACGTGCGCCGCATCCAGCGAGGCCGTGTTACCCGCGAACAGTGAACTGTTCAGCTCAGTCGGGAATCCACGGACATCGAAACAGTCCTTGATGCCCACGGGTAGCCCATCCACGGCGGACCGTGCGGCGTTGCGCTGCCAGCGCCGGGTGGCTGCATCAGCAGCGGATCGGGCTCCCGCGATATCGAGCCGCACAAAGGCGCGGATGCTGGGTTCAAGTTCATCGATGCGCTCGAGGCAGCGTTCGAGAAAGGCGCGCGGCGAATCCGCGCCGCTTGCAAAGCTGTCTCTGGCTCGGCTAAACGACAGAAACGCTGCCGTATGTGGATCGTAGTTCACCGCAAACATCCCTCGGCTCGGCCGCCGGTGGTGCAATGGTGCGAAACTCAAAGCTTGGAATGGTAGGTCATTCCAGGCGCGCGGCCCGCAGCCGCTAACGCGTTGACAAACAATCGACGCTAGTAAAATATCACATGCATCCCACTTTGGACCGTTTCGCCATGGGTCAGGGCAGCGCTGAATTCACACTCGACGTGCTGCATCAAAAGCGCCAACGCGTGCGCGTGTCGATCGGCGCGGTCGTCATCGCCGGCTGGACCGGCCGTGACCCCGCCGCCGTCGAGCACCATATCGCAGAGCTCGAGGCCCTGGGGGTCAAGCGGCCGAGCTCGGTTCCGATGTTTTATCCGGTCGCGAGCGCTCGGCTCACCAGCAGCGATACGATTCAGGCCCTCGGCGAGGAGTCCAGTGGCGAAGTCGAATTTGTGCTGCTTCAGCACCAGCGGCAGTTGTGGGTGAGCGTAGGATCGGACCATACCGATCGTCGTGTGGAGACTTATGACGTCAACGTTTCCAAACAGATGTGCGACAAACCCGTCGCCCAGACGTGGTGGGCGCTGGACGATGTGCGAGGTCACTGGGACCAGCTGGTGCTGCGCTCGTATATCGGTGTCGGCACAGAACGCACCCTCTATCAGGAGGGTTCGGTTACCTCCATGCTCGAGCCTGCCGACCTGATCGCGCGCTACCGTGACGCGGGCGGCGCGTTGATGCAGGGTACGGTGATGTTCTGCGGCACGCTTGCGGCGCGCGGCGGCGTGCGTCCGTCACCGCATTTTTTGTTCGAAATCGAAGATCCCGTGGCGGGCCGCAGGATCCGGCACGAGTACTCTGTATCGTGTCTGCCGGTGCCGAAGTAACGAACCTGGAGGTCTCTATGCCGATGAACAAACCGCACCTCGAATTTCATCGCCTGGACATGAGTAGCGGCTGGGAGACGATCGAGGGCTATCCGCCCACCATCCAGCAGAAAATCCTGGCGAGCGACCTCAATGAACGCCACAAGATGGGAAGTCGCACCCGCCTGCTGCGCTTTGAGCCCGGAGCGTACACGACCGTACCCTTCGTGCACGATCATTGGGAAGAGGTGTACCTGCTCTCCGGCGATCTCGCCGTGGGGAGTGACGACAAAGGGCAGGGCGGAGAATCCTTCAAGTCGCCAACCTACGCCTGTCGACCCCCTGGGGCGTTCCATGGCCCGTTCAGCTCGAGGCAGGGTTGCACGCTCTACGAGATCCACTATTACGATGAGAGCAACAGGCCGACGTGAGTCGGAGCAATTTTGTCGGACAGAGGGCTTGACCGACCGATTGTGCCGCAGTGAGTCGCCGTGATATAAATAGGTAGGATTATCCTACCTATAGCAGTGCCGTGTCGTTAACTGCGCCTATACGATCCCCGACGCTGGCAACCCAGGTGGCCAAACAGCTCGAAGCACTGATTTCTTCGGGCGAATGGCCGATCGGATACCGCATTCCGCCGGAAAGCGAACTCATGGCGCTGCTGGGGGTAAGCCGCAATACCTTGCGCGAGGGACTGCGCTCGCTGGTGCATGTCGGGATGCTCGAATCCCGCGTCGGTGACGGCACTTATGTACGGGCTTTCAGTGAACTCGAGGCGCCGCTGGTGCGGCGCGCGCAGCGCGCCGGTCCGGTTGATGCGGTCGAATTGCGCGCCATTCTCGAGCGCGGCGCCGCACGGCTGGCGGCCGTGCGGCGCACGCCGGCCGATATTGCCAACTTGCGGCAACTGCTGCAGCGGCAACGCGAGGCAGGGCTTGCGGGTAACCGCGCCGCCTATGCTGAAGCCGACAGTGCCCTTCATCGCACCGTGCTCGCCTGCAGCGGCAATGCACTGCTCGCCGAGGTCTACGATCACCTCGGTGGAGCTCTCAAGCTCTCCGTGAGTCCCGAGCTTTGGGATCACGCGCTCGCGTTGCGGGAGATCAATCTGCACGCCGCACTGGTCGAGGCCATCGCCGCGGGCGAGGAGGCGGCCGCTGAGCGCGCTGCAACGCGCTTGCTCGAGGCGCTGCGGACGGCAATCCTGGCTAACGATGGCCGCTCGGAGCGCGCGCGCGCCGCGCGCATCTGATCGCCTAGCCGCTGCCTATTTCGGGAGGAAGCACGATGTCCAGCATTCTGCGAGACCCCGAGCTGCGGTCAGATTCGGCCTCTGCCTTCACGCGTCTTGCCAATGGCGAGCAGCTTGAGGCGATGGTGCGTCCCAGCGAAGGGATCATATCGCGACGGATTTTCGCGGACCCGGAAGTGTTTGCGATGGAGCAGGAGCGCATCTTCAGCCGCGCCTGGTTCTTTCTCGGGCACGAATCCGAAATACCGACCCCCGGTGATGTCGTCACGCGACAGTGTGGCCTGGATCCGGTGCTGCTGCTGCGTGATGAAGCCGGGGCGGTGCGCGCATTCCTGAATTCCTGCCGTCATCGCGGCATGCGTCTGTGCCGCACCGATCGCGACAACCTGCGCCTGTTTCGCTGCCCTTATCACGGCTGGTCCTACAACACCAACGGCGAGCTGCTGGCCGCCGCGGGCGAACATCATTACGGTGAAGGCGAGCTCGACCGGGGTGCTCTCGGACTGATTCCGGTGGCGCGCCTTGGGTCGTACCACGGACTGGTATTCGGAACCTGGGACTCGAATGCCCCCTCGCTCGAGCAGTGGCTCGGCGACATGCGCTGGTACATGGACATCATCTTCGGGCGTACCGGCGCCATCGAGTTCGTTGGTGTGCCGCAGATCTGGGAAGTGGATTGCTCGTGGAAATTCGCCACCGACAATTTTACCGACAACTTCCACGTTTTCTACACGCACCAGAGCCTGGTCGAACTGGGGATGCTGCCGACCGATCCGGACTTTGCCTCGCATGGCCACATGGTGACGCTCGGCAACGGTCACGGTCTGCATTTCGTCCAGGGACCACCGGACGACGCCTTCCGGGGACTGGGTCTGCCGAAGGAACTCTGGCCACAGTTCGAGAAACATCTCAGCCCCGCGCAGGCGAAGATAGCGCAGACGCACGGCTACAGCGCCGGCACGATGTGGCCCAATTTTCACTGGCTGCAGCTGGTCACGGCCGGTGACGAGCAGGCTCCGCCCATCGGCATCCTGAACCTGCGGCTCGAGATCCCGATCACCGCGACCCGCACGCGGATGTATTCGTGGTTCGCCATCGACAAGGATGCCTCGCCTGAATACCGCAAACTCTCCTACGAGACCTACGTGCGTACCTTCGGTCCGGCTGGAATCTTCGACCAGGACGATATGGAGAACTGGGAGGAATGCACGGCGGTTGCTCGCGGCCCGGCGGCCAAACGCTACAGCCTGCATCACAAGATGGGCCTGAATCGTGCTGCCGACCCGAAGTGGCCGGGGCCTGGAATCGGCTATCCGGACAGCTACGGTGAGATGACCCACAGGGAATGGTACGCGGAATGGCTGCGCTGCATGAGCCGTCCAACCGCCACGGCTGGTCGCAGGGTCGCACCATGAGTGCGGTGGCGCTCTCTCCCGCGGCGAGTGGCTGCAGCCCGGGCACCGCTCTGTACGGGGAGATCCTCGAGTTTCTGTATCGGGAGGCGGAGCTGCTCGACTGCAATCGCTACAGCGACTGGCTCGCGCTGTTCGCCGAGGACATTCGCTACGACATGCCGGTGCGCACGACCCAGTTTCTTTCCAGCGGTGCGGGTTTCCAGGAAGTAGCGTTCTTCGATGACAACATTCACTCGCTGCGCACGCGGATTCGCCGCCTTGAGACCGATACTGCCTGGGCCGAGACGCCGCCCTCACGCACACGCCACTTCGTCAGCAACGTGCTGGCCGCTCCGGGCGCGCGCGCAGGCGAATACGCGGTCGGCGTTAATTTCATGGTGACCCGCAGCCGTGGCGATCAGGGTTATCAGTTCTTTACCGGGCGTCGCGAGGATACGCTGCGTCGGGACTCCTCTGGGCAACTGCGCATCGCGCGGCGAAGGATTCTCGTCGATCAGACCGTTATCACAGCCACTAACCTGAGCATACTTTTCTAGTATCAAAGGAGGACCGATCCATGGGATGGCTAGACGGCCAGGTGGCACTGATCACAGGCGGCGGCTCGGGCATCGGTCGGGCGGTCGTGGATCGCTATATCGAAGAGGGTGCAAACGTCGGTGTCGTGGACATCGTTGAGGAGCGGCTGCAGGAGTTGCAGACGGCATACGGCGAGCGCGTGTGCTGCATCAAGGCCGACGTCACGACGCTCGAGGGCAATGAACGTGCGGTTCGTGAAACAGTCGCTGCCTTCGGAAAACTCGATGTGTTCCTCGCCAACGCAGGATTGGGAGATGCGTTCCGAGAACTGGTCGACATCCCCCCGCAGGAGGTGGCGAAGGTCTACAGGGAGATCTTCGATCTGAACGTCATGGCCGTCATTACCGGTGCGAGGGTGGCGGTGGCTGAGCTTCTGAAAACCAATGGCTCAATCATCGTGACGCTGTCCAATTCTTCGTTCTATCCGGACGGCGGCGGCGTGATGTACATCGCCAGCAAGCACGCCGCGCTCGGCATCGTGCGTCAGCTCGCGCACGAATATGCGCCATATGTGCGCGTCAACGGTGTCTCGCCCGGCGCCACCAAGACCGACATCCGTATGCCGGCCTCGTTCGGTCTCGACGACAAGGGCCAACGGATTCGCACGCATACCCATCCGTCGAACAAGGATGCCGCAGTGGAGGCCGTGACGCCACTGCGCATGCATGCTGAGCCGCGCGACCATGCCGGCGCCTTCGTGCTGCTCGCCTCGCGGCGCGATTCCAAGGCGATGACCGGCACCGTGATCGAATCCGAAGCCGGCCTGGGGGTACGCGGGCTGAGGCGGGTACGCGGCGGTGATCAGCTCAAGGAGAGAGTTCTAGGCACGAAACCATGAGCGTACTCGTGACCGGGCATCGCGGTCGGCTCGGGGCCGCGATCGCGCGGACTCTGCAGGCCGGCGGACACGAGGTGCGCGGCTTCGATCTCGCCGACGGCGACGATGTTCGCGACATCGCGGCGCTGGAGCGTGCTGCCCGTGGCGTCTCGGCCGTCATCCACGTTGCCGGAATCGCCGGCGACCGTCCGGGCGCGCCGGCCGACATCATGGCGGTGAATCTGCTCGGCACTTGGAACGTGCTACTGGCCGCGGAAGCGCAGGGGATAGGCCGCATCATCTACCTCTCCTCAGGGAAGGCGCTCGGCATGATGGAGCGCGACCCGGACTACTTGCCGGTGGACGATGCGCATCGCGGCCTGCCGTCGCTTCCGTACGCGCTCTCGAAGTGGCTGGCCGAGGAGATGTGCGCGGCTTTCACGGCACGCAGCGGCATCGATACGCTGTGCCTTCGGCCGGTCCAGGTATTCGATGATATGACCTATGCGGCGTCGCTCGCGGCGCCCGCGTGGCGGCCCGGCTCCAAGGCCTGCTGGCATATGGGAGTGCATATCGATGTACGCGATGTCGCCAGTGCGGCGCGCGCAGCACTGGAATGCAGCGCCCGGGGTCACTATCGGCTGCTGCTGTGCGCCGCGGACATTGCAGCGTCTCGACCGACATTGGAGCTGGTCGCAGAGCTGCTGCCCAAGGTTCCCTGGCGGGGGGGTGCGGCCTATGCGAGCGAACCTTATCGTTCTCTGGTCGACACCAGCGGCGCGCAGCGCGTTCTCGGATGGAGCCCGCGCCATACATGGCCAGGCGCCCGCGGGTCAAAGGTAGCGGACCAGGTTATCGCGAAATGATTCGATATGTGCGCGCATGGCTTGCTGCGCGCGCGTTGGATCGTGGGTGCGAATAGCGGCGAGGATGGCCTCGTGCTGCCCCTGCACGTTCTCGTGATGCCCCTTGGCCGTCAGCGAAATGAACCAGAACCGCAGCGAACGATCGTGCAGCCGGCGCAGAATCCCGCCCAGTACGATGTTGCCGGCGATGCGGGCCAGCACGTTGTGAAACGCCTGATCGCTGAGCATCATCTGCTCGACATCGTGTGCATTTCCCTGTCTTTGCCGATGGCCGTACCTTGATTGCACTTCGCATGTTCTTCAAACCGCCGGCTCCCGGTTGGCTCTACGCAGCGTTGGCGCGAGCACCATTACACCGCCGCACTTCATCTAGATGAGAAATTGCAGCAACGGAGTTTCGTGCGCGCTGTTGATGAGCAGGACCGTCTTGCGCGCAATGCGAATACTCTCGCCGGCTAGTCGCAAGCGGTGCAATGTGCGACCTATCCACAACTGCTGCTCGGCAGTACGGGCAACACCGAGGATGAAGTTTGAACCTATCTCGACTTCGCCGGCGCTGGTCTCGTCGAGTATTTCGATGTTCGAGACGATTCGTCGCATTGTGCCGCGCTGCCCCGCCATGGCCAGAACCGAGCCGGTCTTCAGGCGATCGACGCGCTGCTCAAGACGTAAATAATCGTCGTTGATGATCGATACCTGTCGGCGCTGCGCGCCCAGCGCATCGCCACCAATCGGGACATGATAGACGCCATCGCGATCCCACAGGGCGAACCAACCCGTGTAATCCATCTCGTCGATCAGGCGCGCCTCGTGATAGACGAACGCCTCGATAGCACGGCGATCGATCACCGCTCGGCCCGCATCAGCGAGACATAGTGGCGCCAGAAGCCACGCAGGTGCGTCTCGTCCCTGGTCATGCCGCCGCGTCCACCATCGGGCATGTCATGTTCGCGATGCAGCCCGCGCCCTATGAATAACCAGTCGTGGCCACGAGCCTGCATGCCAACCTGATTGCGCTCCATGATTTCCAGATCGTCTGGAGAGACAAAACCGGCCGCGCCGAACATGAACTCGTGATCCGCCAGGCGCGCGTCATTGATTTCGTCGGGAACACCCTTGAGCATGACCGGATAATAGTAACTGTTGGTCAGATCGACCCTGACCGGCTGCACCACGCGGATATGCGTGATCACGTACAGCAGATTCGGAAAGACATACAGCAGCGGCGCCAGCGTGGTCAGCATGCGGCGGGCCTTTTCTGCCCCGTGTCGCGCCTTCATCTTCTCGATGTACTCAATCCGAGCCGGGCTCGGTTCACGCTTGCCAGGACTGAACGGGGCACCGCGATAATCCTCCACCATGTGGCCACCGGGCAGCGAGCGAATAACGTCTGGAATCTCGTCGGTGGACAGACTGGACATATCGAACCCGGTGCGCCGGGCATAGAGATCGAAGGCGACTCGGTGGATAAAGGGGCCGTGATAGTCCCCTTCCATCGAATTTTCCGGCATGTACTTCCAATTGCCCCGATAGCTCACCTTCTGCACGCCGGCGTCCAGCGCAATCTCCCCTTCTGGGGACAGATCCATGAACAGGTCGAGAAATTCGGTAATGGCGCCCAGATGCTGCTGCAGGCTTTGTCCGTCGTCGGCAACGCTCGCGAACACGAGGCCGCGATAACTGTCCTGGCGCGCCACAGGAGTCAGAGCGAACTGCTCTCTCTTCAGGTGATAGTCATAGCCCTCGTCGAATGTGGGCTCGAGCAACGCGCCGCTGTTGGCGTAGGTCCAGCCGTGATAGGGGCAGACGAACTGTGCGGTATGACCTTTGTTGGCCAGACAGAGGAGGTTGCCTCGGTGACGGCAGCGGTTGTAGAAAACCCGCACTTTGCCATCCTGCCCGCGAACCATGATGACCGGCTGTAAGCCAATCTGGCGACGCACGAAATCCCCGGGCGTCGGCACTTCGCTCTCATGACCCACATAAACCCAAACCCGGTACCAGATCCGCTCTAGCTCTCGCTGAAACAGCTCGGCGTCACGATATACTCTGCCGTTGATTCGCGCCTCGGCTGTAAACAGATCGCTCCCGCCTGCAGTCTCAAGCGTTGAAACCGACATTGAAGCTCCTCGAAGCCGCGCATTCTCCCGCGGCCGCTCGGTATTGTCGGACATTGTTACCCGCTCCGCTACCCCGGAATGACCCGCGCTCGGCGATGCCTAGAGTTCAATGCGGTGGTTTATCATTGTCCGACATTGAACTGCATGTCATGCTGCCGCTGTCCGTGGCTCGTAAGCCCGCTGAACAACCGCTAGCGGGTAACGGCGGCACTGATTTGTGCGTTGAAAAATCCGCTACTGAACTGCATGCTCGAATCCAAATCATTACGCTGGCACCAGTGCTCGGCGCGCGACGCAGGAGAAGTCGTCGTCGCCGCGATGGCTGCCGGCGGCGTTGATCATCTCTTCTTCACCTCGGGGTCCGACATAGTCTTCTATCAGGAGGCGATCGCCAAGCTGCAGCTGGAACAAGGCCTGTCGATGCGCCTCGTTACAGTGCCGCATGAGCATGTCAGTCTCAACGCAGCGCTGGGCTACGCCGCAGTGAGCGGAAAGCCCACCGCCACAGCCGTGCATGTGGATGTCGGCACACAACACTACGGTGCGGCCGTGCACACGGCATTTCGTTCCGGCCTTCCGGTGCTTGTCACCGCTGGCGCCCCGCCAACGGCCCCTACGGGTACCATGCGCGGTGGGCGTGACGAGGGTGGCCACTTGTGGTTACAGCAAACCTTCGATCAGAATTCAATCGTCCGACAATACATGAAATGGGATCACCGCCTGGAATTTCAGGACAACCCCGGCCTGACAGTTAGCCGGGCACTCCAGGTGGCGTTGACGGAACCGCGCGGCCCGGTGTACTTGAGCATCCCGCGAGAGGTAGCTTTTCGATCGATCGAGCGGACGACATTTCCAACTGCGGCGCAACTCGGGATTCCGCGGCCGCCGGCGCCGGATCCGGACGGTATCCGCGAATTAGCAAAGCGATTAATAGACGCGCGTAATCCCCACCTGATCGTCTCTCACTCCGGGCGAGATCCGGCCGCCGTGCCGGCGTTGGTCTCCTTGTGCGAACTGTTGGGACTGGCCGTTGTCGATGCAGCGAGCCGCGCCTACCTGAGCTTTCCGATGGACCATGCACTCTATCTCGGAGACGCGTCGCTGGCCGAGGCAGACGTGGTGGTTGCGCTTGATGCCGCGGTTCCGTGGATTCCTGGCGGTAAACAGCCCGGCGTCGACACCTATGTCTGTGTGATCGGAATTGATCCGATCGCGCTCAACATTCCTACCTACGAATTCACCGCCCATATGAGGCTCGCCGCGACTCCGCTGCTGGCGATTGAAGCTTTGCGTAGCGCGGTCGGAGCGATGCTTTCGGATGCCGATCGGCGCCGGATTGCCGGTCGAGCCTCGCGCTTGGCAGCGGTCTCGAGCGATCGACGGCAATCAGCAGAACGCGAGGCGAGCGCTGCAGTGAGCACGGCACCGATCGATCCACGCTGGCTCAGCCACGAGATCTCCCGCAACCTTGATGACAACTGTATCCTCTTCGATGAAACAACGCCGGGAGCTGCTCTTAAACCTCTGTTGCGTTGCTCCCGGCCCGGTTCCTATTTTGCAAATCCCGGCAGTTCGGGTGGCTGGTCCCCGGGCGCGGCCTTTGGAGCCAAGCTCGCGGCTCCCGATCGGGACGTGATCGCGGCGACCGGAGATGGTTTTTACATGTTTGGAGCGGCCGGCATCGCCCTCTGGGCCGCGGCCCGACACAGCGCGCCGATCATGGTCGTTGTCTACCAGAACCGTAGCTATAGCACGGGAACAGTGCGGTTGGCGCAGACGTATCCTGATGGTTATGCGCTGCGCGGCCAATGCGAAGGAGGATATTTCGATCCTCCCATTGACTTCGCGAAGGAGGCCGAGGCAGCCGGCGCGTATGGCGAGAATGTGCGCGACCCGATGGAAATCAGTGCGGCGCTGGCACGTGGTCGCGAACAACTGCGCCAGGGACGGCCTGCGGTGATAGCAGTATGGCTAGCGCGCCTGTTGTGTTCCGATTGACCGCCCGTCAGTCAACCGGATCCAGAAAAAGCAACCTCACCGAGCCGCGCTTCATCACGTATTGCGCCCACTTATTTGGAGCGTTTGGATCCATTCTTTCAAGGTCGGCTGCGGCTATATAGATCCGACCGGTATCCTGGTTGAGTGCCATCGTGCGACCGAATTTCGCCGTCGGCACGTTCGTAAGCAATCGGTAGCGGCCGTTCGAGTCCTCGCTGATGACCGAGAGCGTGCCATCCCACCCATTGGAGCTGAACACGCGCCTTCTTTTCTCGTCGAACGCGCATCCATCGGTGCCCTTGCCGATGGCTATGCTTGCCAGGACGCGACCGCTGCTGGAGCTGACGACCAGGAGCAGACTATTCGCACAGCTGACGAACAGCCGTTTCGCCTGGTAGTCCATTGATATTCCGTGGGGACTTTCGCAGCTGGGGATCTTCCATCGGACGCCAATCCTGGCGGTTCTCATATCGAGGCGCACGATTTCTCGTTTGTCGGCTACATTGATGAAGATTCGCCCCTGACCATCCGAAATCGCCTGCTCTGCGACACCGCCCAGCTGCACGGTGTTCACGGCGGCTTCGGTTGCCAGGTCGACAATGGTGGCTATCGGCGCTTCACCATCCGTCACCAGGATGCGCTTGGTGATCGAATCGAAGGCCATCGAATCGGCATGGCTGCTGACCGGAATCGACTTCAGAACCTGTAGCGATTTGAGGTCGAACGAGGTGACGGCGTGCGCACCGCGATTCACCGCGTAGCCCCGGCCAAGTTCTGGAATCGCCACCAGTCCGTGCGCACCAGAGTAGCCCGGCACCCGTCCCAGGATCGCGCCGGAATCGCCGTCGACCACCGTGATCTCGGTCCCATGAGCGACAAATACTCGTTTCGCCGACGCATCGAGGTAGATATGGTCCCATTCCTCCGGGCTGCCGAGAAACACGGTGTTCACCGTGCGGTACGTGACCTGCCCAGCCGGAGATTGTTGCGCGTGCGCGTACTGGCTCGGCGCAACAGCGACAATGAGAGCAAGAAGAAAACCACACGGTCGCATGCCTATACGACTCCGCCGGCAACTTCACGTGCGCGCAACGGCAGTGGTGCGCATGTTGATGATCTTGGTCTGGGTAAATTCTTTCAAACCTTCTTCACCCATCTCCGCGCCGAAGCCGGATTGTTTCGCTCCCCGAACGGCGATGTCGGGAGGCAGGTCCAAGTGTTTGTTGATCCATACCGTTCCTACTTGCAGCCTCAGTGCAACATCGTAGGCTCGTTCTTCATCGGAGGACCAGACGCTACTGCTCAAACCGTATTCGCTGTCATTCACACGATCGATCACCTCGTCCACATCCTCGAAACTAAGCACCGGCAGAATGGGGCCAAATTGCTCCTCGCGAACCAGACGGGCGTCATCCGGTATGTCACGGACTATCGTCGGCCGCATGAAATAGCCGGGTCTGTCAAGTATGGCGCCGCCAGCGATGATAGTCCCCTGCGATCGCGTTTCCTCCAATAGGCGTTTCATCTTCTCGAATTGCGTTTTGTTCTGCAGCGGTCCGATGGCTGTTCCCTCTACAAGCCCGTCATCGACGACTGCGGCGTCCGCCAGCATGGCGAGTTGATCGCATAGCGAGTGGTAGATGCTGGCGTGAGCATAGACGCGTTTGATCGCGAAACAGACCTGGCCGCAATTTACCATGGCACCCCTGAAGATCATGGGCGCGATTGCACACGGGTCGACATCGTCCAGTACGATCGCGGCATCGTTGCCGCCCAACTCTACTGTCAGGCGCTTCAACGACTTGGCGGCCGATGCCATCACTTTACGTCCGGTCGCGGTAGAACCCGTGAAAGCGACCTTTGCGACATCGGGATGTCCTGTCAATGAGTCCCCCAGTTCGTTTGCGTCGGTGATGATGTTGACGACACCGGGCGGCAGGACTGTCGCGCACATCTCCCCGAATCGCAGCGTAGTAAGCGGCGTTGTCGGAGCGGGTTTGATGACCATGGTATTGCCCGCCAGCAGCGCCGGAGCCGCTTTGACCATCAGTAATAGAATTGGCGAGTTCCAGGGCGTGATCGCCGCTACCACTCCGAGTGGGAGGTACTGCCGAAGGATGCGTCCAGCTGCATTTTCGCGAATGATTTCCACCGGCAAATCCATTGCAGCCAATGCGCGGATGGTTCCCACAGCGAACGTCATTTCACGTCTTGCCTCTGTGAGCGGCTTACCTTGCTCCAATGTGAGCAGCCGCGCCATCGCGTCGGCTCGCGACTCCATTAGATCAGCCAATTGCCGCAGGAGCTTTCGTCGGTCGGCGATAGGGCGGGACGCCCAGCCGCCGAAGGCGGCCTTGGCGGCCGCCACAGCCTGATTCAACTGCGCAATGTCGGCGCGCGGACACTCAGCCAGGACGAGCCCGGTGGCCGGATTGATTACTTCAAGCCGCGACGCACCGTCTATCAGTTGGCCATCGATCAGCAAGCTGTAAGGCTCCATCTCAGACCTCGTGATCAGCGTGTCCAAGGTTACCGGGCAACGCGATGGTGCCGTAAAGCACTTGGACAGCCATCCGTTTGCGCGCAGGCCGTCGGCCACTATCTCGAGCGATCGCCGTATTACGCAACGGGCAACGTCGACAGTGAAATATCACGGGTACTATAGCGCACCTCGAACGGCCTCGCCTGCCCAGCGCATGCATTGTCTGACACGCGCACGCGTGCCATCATGATTCCAGGCGCTGCCGATAGGAGATATCGATGGAGGTCGAGCCAGGGTCCACCGCGACGGCCAAAGTCATGCGCCGATTGGTGCCTTTCTGCATGCTCCTGTTCTTTGTCCAGGTGATGGACAAGACCAACGTGGGATTCGCGGCGCTGCAAATGAACCGGGACCTTGGATTCACGCCGCAGGTGTATGGTTTCGGAGCCGGCGTGTTTTTTCTCGGGGCTTTCTTTTTCGAAATCCCAAGCAATCTGGCATTGGTGCGCGTCGGCGCGCGTCGTTGGCTTGCGCGAATCATGATCACCTGGGGAATGATTGTGATCGCACTGGCCGCCACTCGCGGCGCAACTTTCTTCTATGTCATGCGCTTTCTACTTGGGGTTGCGGAAGCCGGACTGCTACCAGGAGTCATCTACTACCTGGGCATCTGGGTTCCGAAACCTGCGCGCGCGACGGCATTGTCAGCATTGATGTCCACTTCAGCGATTGGGGCGATTGCCGCCGGTCCGATCGCCACCGGGCTCATGCAATTGCAAGGCGATCAAGGCCTCGCAGGCTGGCAGTGGACCTTCATCATCGAAGGCATCGCGACAGTCGTCATTGGTTTCATCACGCTGTCGTTCCTGCCAGACCGGGTCGAGCAGGCTCGCTGGCTCTCGGACGCTGAGCGGCGCTGGCTGACTAACACGCAGCGCAAGGAATTCCAGGCGAAAGAGGTAATGGGCGTAACCGCGTTCCTGAGCGGCTTTTTTGACAGTCGTGTGCTGCTTGCGCTCATCGTTAGTCTGTTGCTGGTCCTTTGCAATTTCGGTGCCGTCTTCTGGCTGCCGCAAGTCATCAAGTCGTTTGGTGCCCTGAGCAACCTGGAAGTTGGATGGCTCTCGGCCGTGCCTTATGCCTGCGGAGGCATCGGCATGGTGCTGTGGGGACGTCATTCCGATCGAACGGGAGATCGGCGCTGGCACGTGTTTATTGGCGCGGCAGCGGCCGCCGCGGGCTACGTTTGGGCCGCGACGGCGCCGAACAGCACATTGTCGTTTATCGGTATCTGCCTGGGCACGGCCGGCATCATGAGCACCTTTGGGATCTTCTGGGCGTACGCCGGGGATCTGCTCGGTGGCGCGGCGGCTGCGGGCGGGATCGCATTTCTCAATACCGCGGGGCAACTTGGCGGATTTGCGGGCCCATTCGTCATTGGCTTCATCCGCCAGCGGACACACAATTTCAACGGTGCATTGCTGTTTCTGGGCGCGTGCGCGCTGCTGACCGCGTTCGTCGCCCTGCACCTGAAGAGCCGGGTACCCCCTGGGGAGGCTGTGGCCTCCGGCGCGCAGACCTGATGGCCGTCCGCCGGCCAGACTGCACTCGGTAGGGTGGTGCCCGCTGGTGGGCGCATAGGGCCGCCGCTGCGCCAATTTGGGGCGGCATACGCTGGATTGTCAGACAGATCAAAGTGTGCTCTACTTCGGCGCAATTGGAGCGCTGCAAAATTCCAAGAAATTGTATGCGTGTCAGGCGACCGATCCCGTTGCTCTTACTCCCTTACTGTGCGTGCGCACTCGCGGGGATCTTCTCCCTGAGCGCAAATGCTGCGGCACAGCCTGCAGATCAGGCGGTGTCGGACGTCGGCGAGTTGCAGGAAGTTGTCGTGACCGCGACTCGTAGGGCGACCGGCATCCAGGAGACGCCCCTTTCGATCGATGCCCTGTCCTCACAAACTCTCGAGCAGACCAACGTCGAGAGCTTCAATGACTTTGTCTTGCAGGTTCCCGCGCTGTCCGCGGAAGACCTGGGACCGGGGAACAAACGCTACGCGATTCGCAATATACAGGCAGCGGGCGAGCCGGAGGTCGGACTCTACTACGATGAGATTCCTATCGCCGGCCTGTCGGGCGAGAACAACGATACCGGCAACCAGCAACCCGATCTCAATCTGTTCGATGTGGAGCGAATCGAAGTCCTGAAGGGCCCGCAGGGGACCCTGTACGGCGAGGGATCGATGGGCGGAACCATTCGCGTGATCTCGAAGCGGCCTGACCTCCATGATGTGTCGGCGGAGTTGCAGGCAAACTTCGCAGACGTCGATCACGGCGGCACCGATAAAGGCGGTGACGCGGTGCTGAATGTGCCTATCATCGATTCCAGGCTAGCTGCCCGGCTGATGGGATTTTATCATGATGATGGCGGATATATTAACGAGGTGCGCCTTGGACTTAATCAGGCCAACGGCGTCCAATCCTATGGCGGGCGTTTCAGTCTACGCGGGATACCGACTGACAATTGGACCATCGATCTGATTGCATATCTCAACGAGACCCACGTCGCCAATACCTTTCAGCAAACGCCTTACTTCGGAAAATGGAACGCGAGTGACTTCACCAAGACGCCACGCAAAGATGAGTTTCAGGGCTATAACCTGATTTCGACCACTGACTTCCCATTTGCATCGCTGACAGTCATAGGGTCGTATCAGCAGCGCAGAGTTATTCAAGAAATAGACCTGACTCCGAGCACCATTGCCATCGTCGGGGGCCCTGGCCCGAACGGCGCACCCGCCTGTAATGTCCTCAACTATATTGCGTGTTTGACGGCCAATGCGCCGTTCGCGCTCGGACTGCTGCCGGTCGGTGATATCAATCAGATCTATGATAGCGCTTGGTCGGAGGAGGTCCGGCTTCAATCGCTAGCCTCCTCCAAGGTAAAATGGACGGTCGGCGCCTTTGCCCAAAATCGTTACGACTTTAATCGCACGCTGGTCGCTGGCCCAACGAACCTGGACGGCGGCATCACAATTGATCCAAGCACAGGGCTCACCGTTAACTCGGTCTTCGCCCGACAGAACTGGGATCCGCTTCGGCAAGATGCAGTATTCGGCGAGGTCAGCTATCCGCTGCTGACGACGCTCGATGCGACGGCAGGTGCGCGGTGGACGACTGGACGTCGCAGCGACCACTACGATCAAATTCAGAATTTCGGCGACCCGGCGCCATATCTGCCGGGCACTGGTTTCTATCCCGAGACACGCTACTCGGAGACCGCGGTCACTCCGAAATTCGAGCTCTCCTATCATCCATCGACGGACTATCTGTACTACATCCTCGCATCAGAGGGTTTCCGACTCGGTGGCCCGAATGTCCCGAACGGGTTTCAGACCACCCTGCCTGCGCCGTACAGGTCAGACTCCATATGGAACTACGAGATTGGCTACAAGACCGCGTGGCTGAGCAGACGTGTTACGGTGGATGGCGCGTTCTTCTGGATAGATTGGAGCCATATCCAGGAGACTCAGACCGATCCGTCAGGAGCGTTTCAATTCATTGGGAATGGCGGCAAGGCCGTTGCAAAGGGGGCGGAGCTGGAGGTCAATGCGCAAGCCAGCGCCCACTTGATGCTTAGCGGCGGCCTCAGCTACACCTACGCCGAACTGGTCGGGCCGCAGCCGGCAGAGGTGATCCCGCAGAACCAAATCAAGTCTGGAGACCGCTTCCCCTTTGTACCTAATTGGACGGCAAACGGATCCGCGACATATGGCTTTCAAGTTAACAAGGTGCGCTCGTTTGTACGCGGCGAGGTAGCGTACCGGAGCGGCCAAAGCACCTCCTTCGATGTCGCCAATCCAACCTATGCTCAGTTGCCGGACTTCTTTATCGCGAATGCCAGAGTCGGCGTAGAGCTCGATCGATATTCCGCGGAACTCTACGTCAGCAATATATTCGACCGGTTGGCGGAAATCGGTGGTATTGCACAAGGCAATAACCAGCTATTGCAAATAGTATCGATGCCGCCACGTACCGTTGGCCTGGTGGTGCGCGCCAAGCTTTGATGCCATCCGGCCCCATTCAAGGGCGACTGTCGGTCGCCAGCTATGCGGCAAATGGAGGGTTTGAGCCTTTTATTTGCACGCGATATCCGGAACGCACGTTGGGAAAGTAATCCCAGATGGCCAGGTGCTGCGTGCAACGATTGTCCCAGAATGCAATCGAGTGCTTTTCCCAGCGAAAGCGCACCTGAAAGTCCGGTTTCTCGAGATGCCGGTAGAGCAGCGCGAGTAGCTCGGTGCTTTCGCCTGCGGGGAGTTCATTGATGTGCGAGGTAAATCCCCGGTTGACGTACAGTAACTTGCGCTTGGTTTCGGGATGCCGCGGTACAACGGCATGCGTGGAGATCGAGTATTTCCCATTTGGGTCAAATCGACGAAAGGCGATGCCGCCGTCGTGGGTTGCGGTCAGTCCCTCGAGGTACTGTTTCATGCGCGGCGACAGCGCATCGTAGGCCGCATACATACTCGCCCAAAGCGTATCGCCGCCAATGGGCGGCAGCTCGTACAGGTGCAGAATGCTTCCCATCGGGGGAATCGCATCGCATGACAGATCGGTGTGCCACTCCTCGCCGGCGATATGCTTTGATTCTGCGTCCGCGTGGATTGGCCGGACCTCCGGGTGTTCGTCCAGCCCTTTGCGAGCGGAATGAATGTGCAACTGGCCGAATCGCAGCGCGAATGCCTTGTGAGTTGGTAAATCGATCGGCTGGTCGCGGAAGAAGACGACGCCATGGGCGAGCAGAGCGGCGCGCACCTCCGCTATCTGCTCGTCCGTCACGGCATGGGTTAAATCGATGCCGCCAATGACCGCCCCGATGTGCGGCGTGAGCGGCTCGACGCTAATCAATCGATATGGTGCGCACGATTTATAGGCAACCGACGACATCCACAACACCCTGCGCCACGGCAATGACCAGCCCAATCCAACTCTACTCGTCGTCGGACAATCTGTAAACGAGCTGTCCGGGAGCAGCAAGGATCGCCGCCAGCTCATATTGTGGAAGGCATGGTCGCTGTGGGCAATCTGCAGCCGCAGGATACAATGCGCACCGCCGCCCGGCTGCTTGCATCGTGGCCGCAATGTGGTGGCGTTCAGGATTGAAGGTCAGGTTTCTCTAAGCTTAGTACTGAAGGTCTCCAATATAATCATCGACAGCGGCGGGACTTCGGTTGTTCAAGGTTGGGGGTCTGCTGCTGTTTCATTTGCGGCGCGACAGCCGGCATTGTCGGAGTCTTCGGCGGGTATCTGACGGATCTTCTTGGGCGCCGCTGTGGCTCGGTTTGGAGCATACTTTTGTACGAAATGTCAGCGTGCGCGGCCAGCTATGCGACCTCGCTCTTCCAGCTCCTGACTCGGCCCTTCGCTTGGATGATCGAGAGCCTAATGTCCTACCAATTCCCAGCAAGCTTTTTGGCAGGACCACCGCCTTCCATAGTGTCAGACAATCTTCTTTACAGCGAGAATCGATTGGCATAGGCTATCTTTAGGATAGGCGCGTCGGATATCGCGCCGCTTCGTTTCGGGCAGTTGTGGTCGCTGTCGGATAGGCAATGACGACGTTTCATCTAAACGGCCAGCAAGTGACTGTCGACGACTTACCCGGCGATTCCACGCTACTCTGGGTAATTCGAGACCGTCTCCGGCTTACTGGAACCAAATATGGATGCGGGCGCGGTCTTTGCGGCGCATGCACGGTTCACGTCAACGGCAAAGCCGTCCGATCTTGTCAGACGATGCTGCAACAGATTGACGGGCAAGCCGTTACGACGATCGAAGGGCTGTCTCCTCACTCCAATCACGCTCTACAACAAGCGTGGCTTGCAGAACAGGTTCCGCAATGCGGTTACTGTCAGTCAGGTCAAATCATGCAGGCGGCCTCCCTGTTGGCGACCACTCCGCACCCAAGCGACGAAGATATCGTGGCGGCGATGCAGGGGAACTTGTGCCGCTGCGGCACATACAACCGAATTAAGCGCGCAATCAGGCGAGCGTCCTTGGGCGCGGGCAGCTGATGCGCAGCGGGGGTGAACTGAACACAACCTGCATTTCTCGTCGCGCCTTTCTGGTGCGGTCGGGCGTGGTTTCATGCGGCTTCGCGTTCGGCGTCGTAACTCCGGGCGCCACGGCGGGCAACGCCGCGCCGGCACCAGGAACGGGAGCAGTTGCTCCCAACGCCTGGGTAACGCTGCACTCCGACGGCACAATCAGGATTGTCGCCCCCGGCATTGAGCTTGGACAGGGTACGCTGTCGACGCTACCCCGGTACGTAGCTGAGGAACTCGATGCCGATTGGAGCCATGTGCGCGTGGTGCCCGCGCCCGCCGATGAGGCCACCTATGGCAACCCGCTATTCTGGGGTGTTCAGATTACGGCCGGATCGCGAACCTGTCAGGGTTACTTCGACGCGATGCGCACCGCAGGCGCGCAGGCGCGATACATTTTGTTAACGACTGCGGCCGGCAGGCTGCAAGTGAGCGTGGATTCGCTTTCGACAAGCAACAGCTTTGTGATCCATGAACCCAGTGGCCGCCGCGTTTCGTACGGCGACCTCGTAGCCGATGCCACTGTACCCGGTGAGTTTCCAACTTTTATCGGTCCGGATGACAAACCGCAGGAGCCCGATGATTTTTTTGGTGATGGTCGCGCCGGTCCTCCCCCCGAGAGTCATTCACAGCTTCCCCCAGTAAAGCTTAAGTCTCGCGACCAGTTCAAGTATTTGGGTGTCGACGCGCCGCGTATTGATCTGCCGCCGAAGGTCGATGGCAAAGCGCGCTTTGGTATCGATATTCAACTTCCAGGCATGCTGTACGCAATGGTTGAAGTGAGCCCGGTGCAAGGTAATTCTCCCACGGCTGTGGAGGATGCCGACGCCAGGGCCGTTCCGAATATCATCGATATATTTCCGCTACCGTACGGAGTCGCCGTTGTCGGGAACGACATTAACGCGGTACGAAAGGCTCGCGAAATGCTGAAAGTCACGTGGGCAGGCGGCGGCCCTGCGCGCAATTACAGCAGCACGGCCGTGCTTGAAGACTTTGCCCGTATTGCCGGGGACCCTGCGAGCCATCCTGGTGTTCGGGTATACGAACTCGGACACGCCGCGGCTATCGATGTGGCATTTGCCAAGCACAAGACCTTGGTGTTCGAGTCCAAGTCCGAGTTCATATACCACGCACCGATAGAACCTGTGAACGCAACGGCACGCGTCGCAGCCGATGGCCGCAGTGCCGAGGGCTGGCTATCGACGCAATGGCCGACCATGGAGAAAAACACGGCGGCCACGACGCTCGGCATCAAGCCTCGGCATGTGCGGATCGAGCCCATGCTCGTCGGCGGGTCGTTTGGACGAAAGCAAGACCCCGGGGCATTGGAGGACGCCATTCGGATCGCCAAGAAAATCGGCAAACCTGTCAAGGTCATCTGGACGCGTGAAGACGATCTTAGGCGTAATCCGCATCGACAGGCGTTGTTGACGCGCAGCGAAGCGGCCGTCGACGAAAATGGTCATCTCCTTGCCATGCGGCACCGTGTCGTTGGAGATTCGTGGTTTGCCCGTCAGTTCCCCGACTGGTTCAAGCAGTACCAGGAATCCGACCCCGGCAACTGGATCGGCTGCCGACACCTATATGGCGTACCGCTTCAGAGGATCGACTGCGTCACTGAGCGACGGGGCATCAATGTCTGCTATTTGCGTGGCATCGGGGCGACACAGAACAAGTTCGCGCTCGAATGCCTCATCGACCAGGTTGCAGCGCTAAATCACCGCGACCCGATCGAATATCGACTGCAGTTGCTGAAGGACGTCCCGCGCTCGAGGCAGGTACTGCAGGAGGTTTCCCGAATGGCGGACTGGCATCGCAGGCGGCCAGGACGTGCACTCGGTGTCGCGTATACGGCCTATTCCAACAGCCATACCGCGATGATAACCGAAGTCTCAGTCGACAGAAAAGACGGGACGATTCGAGTGCACCATGTCTGGTGCGCAATCGATGCTGGGTTTGCGGTACAACCGGCAATCATCGTCTCGCAGATCGAGGGCGGCATTCTCCAGGGAATCAGCATGGGGCTCTATGAACAGGTCACCGTGGTGGACGGAGTGATGCAGCAATCGAATTTCCACGACTACCCCATCATGCGAATGTCGCAAGCACCTGAGGTCTCGGTGAAAGTGCTCTCAACCGACAACGCGGTCACCGGCGTAGCGGAGATCGGTGTGATTCCGGTGGCCGCTGCCGTCAACAATGCGGTGGCTCAACTGATCGGCGTGCACCTGAAGAATATGCCCATGCTGCCCGCCACAGTGCTGGCCGCCCTGGCGACTACACCATGAATACCGAAGCGACGGGGCGTTCTTCAAACGAGCTGCGTGATCGCACTAATCTCATGGATCTGGTCAGCGAGAAGAACGCCTATGTTTCAAGACGTGTCTATGCTGATCCAGAGATCTACGAACTTGAACAAGAGCGACTGTTTCGCAGGGTTTGGACGTTCATCGCTCACGATTCGGAGCTCCCCAAGCCTGGTGACTACGTGACGCGTGAGCTCGCCGGGGAGCCAGTGGTATTGATTCGCGGGGACGACGGCATCGTGCGTGGGTTTCTGAACAGCTGTCGACACCGGGGCATGCGGCTGTGTCGCGCCGATAAAGGCCGCGCGTCGCTGCTGCGCTGTCCATACCACGGCTGGTCCTATTCCAAAACTGGAACTCTCCTCGGTGTATTTGCCAAGGAACTTTACTCTCCTGATCATCTGAACAAAGCGAATCTTGGACTGATCCCGATTGCGCAGCTCGACTCATATCGCGGTCTGATATTCGGCACGTGGAGTTCCGAAGTACCTCCGCTCGAGAAGTTCCTCGGCGATATGCGGTTCTATCTGGATATCTACCTCGACCGCACGGACGGCGGAACCGTGGTCTTCGGTATACCGCAGGTGTGGGATGTCGAGACCAATTGGAAATTCGCAGCCGACAATTTCACCGGGGACAATTTTCACCTAGCATCAACACACGGCTCAATCGTGCAGCTGGGCCTTCTCCCGCCTGATCCAATGGCGATCTCACATGGCCATCTGGTCCGGGCAGAGCATGGGCACGTACTGCACTTCGTCAAGGGGCCGCCGGATCCAAGCTGGGAATACTTCGGCCTGCCCAAGGAACTAGTCCCTCAACTCGAACGCAATCTAAATGCGAGGCAACTCGAGTTGGTGAAGGGTCATAGCTTCAGTGTCGGCAGCGTGTTTCCAAACCTTTCTTTCATGCAGGTCATGGTACAGGGCGATTTCGAGTCCCCGCCGACGCCCTTCCTAAGCTTTCGGCAGTGGCAGCCCATGGGTCCGACGAGCACCCGCATCCGTTCGTATCTGCTAATTGAGAAGGATGCGCCGGAGCCTTATCGAGAGGCGAGCTATAAGGCGTATGTCCGGACCTTCGGGCCGGGGGGCATATTTGAGCAGGATGACCTTGAGAACTGGGAAGAATGTACGCGCGCCAATCGCGGCAAGATTGCCCAGCGATATGGGCTGCATCACGGCATGGGGATTCATCTGCCTGTTGACACCAGTTTTCCGGGGCCCGGGGAGGCGTGGAGCGGCGCTTATGGCGAGCGAACGCAACTCGCCTTTTATGGTGAGTGGCAACGATGGCTGACTGATGCTACGCCCTGGACGCGCTGAGGTTACTGCCATGAAGGAAAGTATCACACGCGTGCCGACCGGTAGCGCGGAGTATTCCGAGCTCGTGCAGTGGCTTTACGACGAGGCGTATCTACTGGACAGCGGCGAGTTCGAACAGTGGTTCAATCTAATGACAGAGGACATAAGCTACGAAATGCCCGCACGCATTAGCGTGATGCCGAAGGAGGGCAGCGGCTTTGCCGAGCACTCAGGACTATTTTCCGAAAATCATTCCTCACTGATGGCGCGAGTCAAGCGCTTGCAGACCGAGCAGGCTTGGGCTGAACAACCACGCTCGCGCACGCGACACCTCATCACCAATGTTGTTGTTGATCGGATGTCGAGCGGCGACTTTGACGTTCGGAGCGCATTTTTGATTACCCGCGCACGAGCGGATCGAGTCAGCGACACATTTACCGGCGAACGTCATGACATCCTTCGGCGCGCCGGCTCCAGCTGGAAGCTCGCTCGACGCCTGATACTACTCGACCAGACCGTCATCAAGTCGCACAACCTCAGCTTTTTCTTCTGACTTGCAGTGCCGCAGGAAATCGAAATTGTACAGCTTCCGGTGCCAGCCGTTCGCGCAGTGGAACTTGCGCGCGTGCTTGAACAGGGGCGAAAAGGATACCTAGGACCACCGCACTGTGAAGGGGTCGAAGTATTGATGAAGTTGGAGGGAGATGAAGTGGCATTGGTCATCCGCTGGGCGTCTTCGGCCGCACACACGGCTGCCACAGTCGGCCCGCACATGGCACCGTTTCTTCACGCGGTCGGAGCGCTTGCGTCCGGACCGCCAAAGGTGACGCGATACATCCTCGCTGCCGATGGTGCCGACCGGTGAATCAGCCTCAAGCGAGCGCTTTATACAGGACTAGAGCAACAATGAAGAAAACGAACCGACGGCCCCTCGAGGTCATCGAGAATGTAACGGTGGCCACTGCGCTAGCATTGTGCTTACCCGTGCAGCACTGTGGGGCTGCAGAGGCGGAAACTGACGCACTTCAGGAGATCGTGATCACGGCGGAGCACAGGGAGGAGAGCTTGCAGGATGTGCCAATCGCAGTTACTGCATTCTCCCGGGATGAGATCGACAAGCTGGGGCTGCAAGACCCAACCGGCCTGGCAGCGCAGACGCCAAGCCTGGAGATCAAGGGCACGCAAGGTGAGAGCAAACCAAACGTATTCATTCGCGGTGTCGGCAATAACGACTTCAATGCTACGGCGTCCGGTGCCGTTGGTTTTTACGCCGATCAGGTCTATCAGGGTTTGCCGTCTGCACAGCTGTTTCAGATGTTCGATCTCGAACGTGTCGAGGTCTTGCGGGGTCCACAGGGCACGCTGTACGGAAGAAATACGACCGGCGGTGCGATTAATTTCATCTCGCGCCAGCCGGATGGAACCACCAATGGCGACTTTGAATTGACCTACGGCCGCTTCGATGAAGTCGACGTCCATGGTGCGATTCAGTTTCCGATCGCAGGCACCCTGTCAACGAGAATCGCTGGCGTTTATCGATCAACCGAGGGCGACGAGATCAATGATTTCACTGGCGCTCACGTTGGCGGATTGAAGAGCTACGCGCTGCGCGACATTACCCTCTGGACTCCATATGAAACACAGAGCTGGACACTCAATATGCACGCGGCCCGGTATGACGGTAACGGGCCGCGCTATCATTTTATTCCTCTCAACAACGGCGCGTACCCGGAAAGTGTGCTGCCGATTATCGGTGTGACGCCTCCATACCACGAAGGCAGCGATTGGTGGAGCGGGAACTGGGATCTGCCGCAAACCGAACGGGTTGATAACATCGGTGCGTCCTTAACAGGCGTGATCAAGTGGGACTTCGCCACTCTCACCAGCATCAGCGCCTATGAGAAGGTGAATGCCTACGTTCTATATGACAGCGACGCAAGCCCGCTGGACTATGTCGACGTCGCGTACGGCGACAAGAGCTGGATGGCCAGCGAGGAAGTGCGGCTGGCCTCCGCGACTAACTCCGCGCTTTCCTGGCAGACTGGACTGTACTTCTATCGCGACCACCTGAACGCCTCCAATGACTTTGATATTGCGCATTTTGCAAGAACGCTGTTCGGCGAGCTGCCCAACCCCAATGATCCTACGGCACCGGCGAACTACGTGCAGCGATACGCGCAGCCAACTAGCAGCATTGCGATCTTTGGCTCGGGCACATATCAGTTCAACGACGCCTGGAAGGGGACAATTGGCGCACGATGGACTGACGACCACAAGTCGATCGAATATCAGACGTACCAGTACGAACCTGCGACTATCGGCACAATTCCGCTGATTAACGTGGGGCTTGCCAATTCCTGGAATAACTTTTCGGAAAGTGGATCTCTCGATTATGCGTTTTCAAAGAACGCGATGGCGTATGTAAGCGTTAACCGCGGATTCAAAAGCGGCGCTTACAACGGATCGCCGATTTTTGATCCTTCCACAGTCCGTGCTGTCAATCCGGAGTTCGTGAACGCGTACGAGCTTGGTACAAAGACACAATGGTTTGAAAACCGGCTGACGGTCAACGTTGCAGCATTCTATAATGACTACAGAGACCTTCAGGTGTTCCGGTTTGTGCCAGACCCAACTACCGGCGTGCCCACCGCTGTGCTCGACAATGCGGCGTCCGCTGAAGTGAAGGGCGTGGAAATAGAACTGCAGACTCGTCCGTTCAGAGAGCTTCGCGTCGAGCTTGGTGCCTCGTTTATGGACGCCAAATACAAAAGCTTCATCGAGCAGGAGGGCGATGCGGCAGTTGGTAGCCCGCAAATCGACTTCTCCGGCAACCGTTTGGTCGGTGCTCCCGCGACTCATTTTAACTCTGTGGTTGAGTACACGATCGACATGCCAGGTGGGTTTCGGCTGGTTCCAAGAGCGGAGGTCGTCTACTCTAGTACCGTTTACTTCGATTCTTCTAACAATCCGCTGCTGGCCCAAAGCGGATACACGCTGATAAATGGATCGCTGAGATTGGAAAGCAGCGCCGGCCACTATTTTGTCAGCGCGTGGATTAAGAATGCCGCCAACAGGGCTTACGCGACAGACGCGCTCGATCTTAGCAATTTCGGTCTCGATATTGCGGTTCATGGCGCTCCCAGGACCTATGGGGTAACGCTAAACTACCGCTTCGAGTGAACACTGCCCGGGGGTATTGGTGTCAAGGTCGTGCCAGGGGTAGTCAACCTCGCCTTGCTGATCCTCCCGGCCGCCATTTGGGCGAGCCTAGTGGTGGTCGGTGTTACGGTCATGGTCGATATTGGGCCAATGGCGCTTGCGTGCGTGACGTGGGGTGTCGCGGCGCTCGTGCTGCTGTGGGCCACACGCGGCACACTTGCTGGATCTGTGCACATATTACGAAGCGAGGCCGGACTGCTGTTCTTGAGTGCACTCACCGGCATCGCCGCATTTCAGGGTCTATGGTTCGCGGGCTTGCTCCAGGCAAATGTGACGAACGTCGCAATTCTCACGGCCACCTTACCGGTAATGATTGCAGCGCTGGCCGCCATTGCGATCGGGGAGCACCTAAGCCCATGGCAGCTATTCGGCGTGGCCCTGACGCTGGCGGGGGCGCTCTGGGTGGGCGTATATGGTGACGTCTTGCGACTCAAGGGCCTGCGGCTGGGTCGTGGCGAGGTTCTGATCCTGCTCGCCAACCTTTCGATGGCGGTATACACCGTAGCACTCAAGCGCTGGCCCAGCAAACTGCCGCCGTTATCCTTCATGGCCGTCATCGCGACGATCGGTACCGTCATTTTGGTACCGGCGATGATTATCGAAGGGGGTTTTGGTCCCGGTTGGGGGCCGTATATACAACATGTTGGCGCGATTACTTACATTGGTGTTGTATCCAGCGCGGCCGCTTATGTTTTTTGGAATGAAAGCGTCGTCAGAAATGGCGCCAACCTGACCGCGATGTTTCTCTATACACAACCCGCGTTCGCAGTAGCGTTCTGTTGGTTGTTCTTGAAGCAGCCGGTCCTCACCTATCACTGGCAGGGTATCGTGGCCATCTCCGCTGGATTAATTTTAGTGGTATTGGGTGAAGCCTACAGAACTGATCTTAATAAGGACTTGAAATGAGCGTCGACGCATTGCGCGCCGAACTAGCGAGGTTGAACGAACTCGCACCTTCAAAGAGAATGACCTTGACTCCGGACTTCTATACGTCGCCGGAATGGGCGACTCTCGAGCGTCAGCAGATCTTCCGAAAGGAATGGATATGCGTAGGCCGGGTCTCCGAATTTAAGGAAGTAGGCGAATACCGAACGTTTGAAATCGACGCAGCGCCTTTCATTGTTGTTCGGCGACGCAATGGTCAACTGGCAGCGATGTCGGCGGTATGTTTGCACCGCATGGCATTGATCGCGCAAGGCGCAGGATGCGTGAAGGGGTTCACCTGCCCCTATCATGGTTGGACTTATGATTTGGAGGGCCGACTCATCAGCGCCCCTGGCATGCCGGCGGATTTCAAGCGGTCTGATCAGGTGCTGCCTAAACTTGTGCTAGAAGAGTGGAACGGCTTCGTATACGTTAACCTGAATCCGTCAGCATCCTCGCTCAACGAGCGCCTGGCGCCTCTAACGCAACTACTTGCGCCCTATCATATGGAGCGCATGCAAGTCTTGACCCGTCAGCGGCACACATGGCGTACTAATTGGAAGATCCTGGTGGAGAATTTTCTCGAGGCCTACCACGTCAATGTGACACACCCCACTTCGCTCGCTCCTTTTGCTCGGCCGGAGGGCGTTGGAATGCTGCCGGGAGCCCCGGCTTTTCAATTTTACCAACACCGGATGGCCGATTCCTTCAAGCCCGTACCTCTGGATCCGCGGATCGGCATTCCGAATGCTGATATGGATGAAGAAGCAAAGCGGATGGCATACGTCGGGTGCGTATTCCCGACCCACTTGTTTTCCGTTACTTGGGATGCAATATTCTGGCTCTCATTGCAACCACGTGGGTTGGACGAGGTCGATATCGACGTCGGCCTTTCCGGGCCATTCGATTTGCCCACCGGAGAGGTTCCGGATCCCGAGCATCCAAACCTGTACTATCTTCGGCTCATAGATGCTGTAAATGCTGAAGACCGGTCCCGCGTCGAGAGCATTCAGCGCGGCGCACGTAGCGGTTTTGGAAGACAGAGTGTGTTGCATCGACATGAGGCTACGATCTCTGGATTCATTTCCTACCTTTTCACTATGCTCGATGGCCTCAACCAAAGGCTGTAGGAGCCGTTAGCTCTACCCGGCTTTATGGTCTAATAGGTGGAGCGGCCGCCGGAGATGTCAAATACCGCACCGGTCGAAAAGGAACAGTCTTCGCTGGCCAGCCAGCAGATCATCGCGGCGATCTCATGCGGTTCCACGAAACGGCTCATCGGAATCTTCGACAGCATGTAGGCGATATGTTCAGGCGTCATCTGCGCAAAGAGTTCCGTCTTTGCAGCCGCCGGCGTGACGCAATTGACCAGGATATTCTTGCTCGCCAGCTCCTTCGCCAGAGATTTGGTCAATCCGATCAGCCCCGCCTTGGCGGCGCTGTAATGTGACGCGTTCGGGTTACCTTCCTTTCCGGCAACGGAGGCGACGTTGACGATGCGACCGTAGCCGAGTTTGAGCATCACTGGCACGATGAAACGGCAGGTCAGGTACGGGGCAACGAGGTCTACCTCGATGACGCGTCGCCATGCCGCCGGATCGAGTTCCCAGGCAACGCCGTTGCCGCCGGTGATCCCGGCGTTATTGACCAGGATGTCAATGCGGCCAAACCGTGTGAGCACCCCCTGCGTAGCAGCATGCACCGCATCCTCACGCGTGACTTCTGCGATGCAGGTGTCCACTTCCCCGTGTGCGGACAGGCGATCGCCGGCCTGCTTGAGTCGTGCGGCATCGATGTCCCACAATGACACCGATCCGCCCGAACGCAGCACGCGCTCGGCAACGGCATAGCCGATGCCGCGCGCCCCGCCGGTGATGACGGCCACGCGTTGCCGAAGGTCGAGTTGATTCATGTCTGCCTCCCCGGCGCAGGCCACGTGCGCAGGTTCTGCGCTTGCCACCCCAAGCGGCTGTAAATCGCGAAAATTATGACAGCTTCCGGACGTCTCTGGAGGTCCTTGGATGCGATTGGCTCGGATTGGAGCCACATTCACGCGGAAAGGCTCAGATGCCCGGGTTGGCGGCTTTGCTTTTGGCGATGTGAGTGAGCCGGCGCCGCATAGCCCGCGCTTAGCGGTGCATACGGCGCTGTCCATGACCGTTATCGACGTGACGCGCCGCGGCGACCGGTGTCAGTTCAGTTCTTTCAGGTAGGCGATGATGTCTGCGCGAGTTTGCGGGTCGTCGATCTTGAAGAACATCTTGGTGCCGGGAACGAGCGCACTGGGGTTGGTCAGCCAGCGGTCCAGTGTTGCCTCATCCCAAGTCAGGCCAGAAGTCCTCAGGGCCGTGGAGTAGGAGTAATCCTCAACGCTTCCTGCACGGCGTCCGACGACGCCGCGATGCCTGGGCCCCAGATCATTGTCATCGATTGAGTGGCAAGCCTGACACCCTTGGTACAGTGTCTTACCGTGGGCCGCATCGCCGTTGGCAGTGATGTCCGCCGAAACCAGCTTCGTCCCAACAATAGCGGCAGAAGCGAAGAACGCCCAGACCAGGCGGTCGTTAATGATAGATGCAGTTCGTTTCATCGGATCGCCCTCATGCCTGTTAGAGGACAAGACCGCCGCCGAGAAGGATTTATTCCCGCTCGGACATCATTGGCCACTTCTTTTTTCGTCTTCGCGCACGTAAGCGGCCGTCAGGCAAAGACGCACGTGAGCGCCAGCACGCTTATCTAAAGACTGGTGGCCCGATTCAGGCGCGATAGGGTGTAGCCACTGGAGCTGCATGGCGCCGTTTTATTTGTTCGTCTAACGAACCAGTAGCCCGTCTACAAGCACTAACGTGGGAATCAGAATCTATATCTCTCTCACGCAAGGATAGTACCAATGAATCTGCAAAGACTTATCGAAGTTAAAGTGTCGGCTTACCTTATGGCCGGCGCTGTATGCTCCCTCGCTCTCGCCGCGTGCGGTGGCGGCGGCGCCAGCAGCAGCAACATCTCGGGTGGCGGCAGCTCGATGCAGCAACAGGCAGCCACCGCCCTCAGCGATACTGCTCTGGTAGCGAGCAATACCGGAGTCGTCGCCACCGTCGCCACAATTGACGCCAATCTGTCGAATCCCTGGGGTTTGGTGACCGCACCAGGTTTGCCGTTCTGGGTCGCCGACAACAACAGCAACCTCGCTACACTTTACAGTGGCAAGGGTGCAAATCAGACCAGCGAGGTCACAGGTTCGAACGATACCGGCATTGCCATTCCCGCATCCACGGCCGGTGTGCCGGCCAATCCCACGGGGCAGGTCTACAATGGCACCGGCCGCTTCATGATTCCTACAGCCGCCGGTCAGGAGACGGCGCTGTTTATCTTTGCCGGTGAGGGCGGAACCATTGCCGCGTGGGCAAAAGACAGCGGCGCGACGGCGGTCACCGCGTACGACGACGGCGTGGTCAACGGCACCGGTCACGCAGTGTACAAGGGACTGGCGCTGGGAACGGTAAATGGCGCCACCTTTCTCTACGCGACCGATCTGCACAACAACAAAGTCGATGTGTTCGATACCAATTTTGCCAAGCCCGCAGATATGCAGGCAAAGTTCGTCGACCCGACTATACCAACCGGCTTCGTGCCATTCGGCATAGTGGCCTTGAAGGATCAGTTGTACGTTACATACGCTATGCGGGATAGCGCAATGCACGACGAAATCACGGGTGCTGGTTTGGGTTACGTTGACATATTTGATTTCAGCGGCAACCTCGTAAGCCGCTTTGCATCGGCAGGCGTGCTGAATGCACCCTGGGGGATAGCGCTGGCACCGGCCGGATTCGGATCATTCGAAGGTGATCTGCTGATCGGTAATTTTGGCGATGGCAAAATCAATATCTTCGCACCCAATGGCTCCTCGTTAGCCGTCTCAATGGGCGCCCTCACGGTCAACAATGGTGGGACGCTGGCGGTCCCAGGCCTCTGGTCGCTCGTATTTGGAAACGGCGACCCTGATAAGCCTGTGACCACGCTGTTCTACACTGCCGGATTTACCGATCAGACGGATGGCGTCTTCGGTAGTATCGCCACTACGACCACGACCACGAGCGCCCCGGCGCCAAACCCCTACTGACGATTCAGCAAGGGAGCCCTCACCAGGCAGCGCTATGTCCCGCGCATCTGCGGGACATAGCGCGACTTTGCGGGCTGGAGTTGCCGCGTGACTTCAGCGCCCAGCCGTATCAATAAGGACATTTGGATTCGGCGTCGGCAAACCCGGCATCGAAAGACAGAAAGACGCGTGAGTTCTGGGGGAGAATAAGGGTAGCCGCGCAGGGCGCGGCATTACATAAGGGGCCTCATGAAGACCATCACGACCAACGCCGCGGTGTTTTTTCTCTCGCTGACGGCGGCGGGCAGTGTCTTAGTCTATTCAGACTCCGAGGCGGCCAAAACCCCCTGGTCCGGCACGCAAAGGGTCCAGGTGACCGATCCGAAGTACGGCATCACCGCGATGTCGTTTGAGATCCCCGCCGGCTGGAGATTTGCCGGCTCGGTCGTTCGTCCCGTGGGTTGTCATTCGCGCGGTGCCAATGTCTCCTACACCGCGCAGAGCCCAGATGGCATCACCGCACTGGTGGCATTACCGGGCGTGACCTGGAGCTGGACAACCAGCCCCGAGGCGCTCAAGGCGATGGCCAACACCCACTGCCCCGGCATCGACATCAATACCCCGGCCGCCTTCCTGGTGAATATCGCGGTGCCCAACCTGCACCCCACGGCGAACGCGAAGATTGTGGCCGTGTTGCCGCTGCCGCCCGAAGGTCAGGCAAACCTGGCGGCCCAGCTCAAGGCCCAGATTGCGAATAGCGCTTCGATGCCGAACCTGCAGATCAAAAACCAGACCCTCGATGGCGCCCGGGTACGGCTCCAATATGTGCGCGACGGGCACTCGATCGAGGAAATGATCGTCGCGGTGGTAACTTGCAGCGACACTCCGATCGTGGCGATGGCTGCCGGGAATCGGCCGGCCGCGCTGCGACGCACGTGCGCAAGCCGCGGCACGAGCATCATCCGCGCTCCCCAGGGCGAGCTCGACAAGGTCATGGAAGAGCCCACGGTGAAGAATCTGGTCAACACGATACAGCCGAATCCTGACTGGCAGAACCGCGTGGCGCAGGACATGCAGGCGGAATTCCAGGCCATGATGGCAGCCAACGATCGGCAGTTCCAGGCGAATCAGAAATACTTTGCGGATCAAAACGCCCAGATGCTGGCGAGGGGTCGGGAGTTTCAAAACAACATGCGGGCCAGTACCGATGCCGCCCTTGCCAACGATCGCGCCCGGCAGAATGCGATCGACCAGTCGGCTCACGCCACAGCCCTGTACTCGCTCGATCGCCAGGATTTCAAGAACCCGGCGACCGGCCAGACCATCGAGGCCAGCAACGAGTACAACCACCAGTGGCTCTCCTCGGATGGCAGCACGCTCATCCAGACCCAGGACCATAACTTCGATCCCAACGGGCAGGTCTATCCGGTGAGCCAGAGCTGGACCGAACTCGTTCCCAAGTGATGCAAGGCTTCCGATAACATTACGCGCCGCTTCCGAATGCGCTCACTCAATCGGGTTCGAGCGGTCAGGCGAGCGCGATGGGGAGTGCAGGGAATCGCGTACTCAACTCATGCTGCAGGCAGGCGAGATCGGCGTCGGCACCTTCGGGAATTAGCACGCTTTGATAGATGGGGACGAACTGGCTTCCGGTATAGGGATTGACCACCACCTTCTCAAAGCGAAACAAAAGACTGCGCGGTACCCGCTCATCAATCGAGGCCGCCTTAAGGTAGGTGTCGAGCGTGAGCCAGGTCGTGAAGGCGCCATCGCAATACACGCCGTCATGACCGAAGTAGACCTCGGGAGCGGCGCCGCGCAGCACCGCGCGCAGCTTGTCGGGTGAATGCCGATCACTGCGTATGCTCAGCATGACGAGGGCGAGGATCGCGCCGCAACTGCCGAGAACGTACAGCGCCCTGACCGGCGCCGAGCCCGGGCCGAACACGTAGACTCCTACCGCGATGACTGCAAATGGCACCGCCAGTTTGCGCCAGTCGCGCGTGACAACGAACCTGGGCGGCGTGCTCTTCATGCGCTCGACGCGCACATCGGTCCACTTCTGCCATTGTGCCGCCGAGAATTGCCAGTGCACCCATGGATTGCATTCCAGGGCGGTCAGCGAACGATCGAAATTGCGGTTGGTGACGTACATGACCGGCAGCAGGACCAGGGCCAGGAGCAGCGCGATGGCACCTATCGCAAGAACAGCACCCTTGGCTGCTCCGGGAATCAGCAGGGCGAGCACTGCACACAGCGCCAGGAGGATGGCAAAGAACTTCGCCAGCTTGTAGACCTTCTGCCGGTAGACGTGGACGAGCTTTGCCGAAGCCGGCACTGCTGTGGCAAGTCGGGCGGCCTTAGGAGTCGAGACGTACTGGATGATAAAGATCATTCCGAGCGCACCGATAACGACGACCGCGAACATCGTGCTCATCGCGACCGCTGGGGAGCGGTGGATCGTAAGATTGACCGCAGTCACGATCACCAGAATGAGCGCGGTGATGGACAACGCCGTGACGCCCACCAGCCGCAGGGTCGATCGGTTCGAGTAAGCGGGGTTGCGCCGCCAGGCATGCCATGCCCCAACGACGCTCAAGAGCGCTAACGCCACCATCCACATCGGCCGGCCTCCGTATGTTCGCCGTCCATACTACATGGAGTGCGCCGAAAGCGGTGGGCGGGCCCTGCGGGCACTGGCGCTCGCGCAGCTGAATGCGGTCCGTTGATTCGATAGGTCTTTTGATTTGGGGGCATACCCTGGGAGTGTGACGCGCTACGCACTACCAGCAATGTTCGGCACGCTGGCAGTATCTGCGTGCGTTGTCGTACATACCGCTGCACCGGCTGCGTGGTGGACTGTTTGCCCACGGCAATTGACGGGCGCAAAAGAAAACCATGTCGCAACGCATACTTCTGATCCAGGACGACGCGCCGGCTGCCAAGGCCATCCTGAACGCGCTGAGTCAATCCGGGGATAAGCTGTTTCAAGTCGAATGGGTCAGAAGCTGCTCTGAGGGTCTGGCACGACTTGCTGGCAGCGCGGCGATATTGGTCGACCTGTCGCTGCCCGACAGCCACGGAATAGAGACCTTCGATCGGCTGTTTAATGTGGCGCCTGATATTCCGATATTGATTCTATGCACGCCGCAAGAGGAGAAGACCGCCAAGCTGGCGGTGCAGCGTGGGGCCCAGGACTATCTCTTTAAGGCTCATCTTGAGGCTTACCCATTGCCAAAGGCCGTGGAAAGCATGATTGAGCGTGCCGCAAATGCCGAAGCGCTGTTTGAAGAAAAGGAGCGCGCGCAGGTCACTCTCAACTCCATCGGCGACGCGGTCGTAACCACGGACGTCTCGGGCCACGTCACCTACCTCAATGCCATCGCTGAAGGCCTGACAGGTTGGGCGAATGATGAGGCGCTAGGCCGGACGCTTGAGGAGGTGCTTCGGATCGTTGACGCGACAACGCGCGAAACCACGCCAAATCCCTTGCTGCTGGCGATTCGGGACAACAGAACTGTGGCCCTTGGCCCGAACTGCGTCCTGATTCGGCGCGACGGTGCAGAAGCTGCCATCGAAGACACTACCGCACCGATCCACGATCGTCGAGGACAGGTGGCTGGCGCTGTCATGGTGTTTCACGATGTTAGTGTGGCGCGGGCAATGACCCTGAAAATGTCCTACCAAGCACAGCATGACAGCCTCACCGACTTGCCCAACCGTATCCTACTGAACGACCGACTGAGCGAGGCCATTGTGCTGTCCGCGCGCCACCGGCGAAAGCTGGCGGTTGTATTCCTGGATCTGGACCGCTTTAAGCACATCAACGACTCATTGGGCCACATCGTGGGCGATGCCTTGCTGCAGTCCGTTGGGTGCCGACTTTTCACGTGCGTGCGCAGTTCGGATACCGTCGGGCGCCTCGGGGGCGATGAATTCGTGGTGCTGCTCTGGGAAGTGAAGCAGCCACAGGATGCAGCCATCACTGCGGACAAAATACTCCACGCGCTGCGCGAGCCTCACCAAGTCAGGCAGCATGAGCTGCATATCACCGGAAGCATCGGTATTGTCACCTATCCCGATGACGGCACGGATGCAGAGACACTGTTGAAGAAGGCGGAAGTTGCGATGTACCACGCCAAGGACAGTGGGCGTGACAATTACCAATTCTTCAGGTCGGAAATGAACATACGTGCGATGGAGCGGCAGTCACTCGAGGAGAGTTTGCGCCACGCGATCGACCGGTGCGAATTGTCACTACATTACCAGCCGAAGATGGATCTGGCGACCGGCACAATCATCGGCGTCGAGGCGTTAGTCCGCTGGTGTCATCCGCAGCGCGGGCTCGTGCCCCCGGGGCAATTCATCGCCATTGCGGAGGATAGTGGCCTGATTGTGCCGATCGGCCGCTGGGTACTGCGCGAAGCCTGCCGCCAAGCCCGCGCCTGGCAGATAGCGGGGCTGCCGCCGATGTGCGTCGCGATAAACATCTCCGCGGTGGAGTTGCGCGCGCCGGGGTTCGTCGCCGGGGTACGTACGATTTTGAGTGCGACGAACCTTGAACCACGCTATCTGGAACTCGAGCTGACCGAAACGGCCCTTATGGAGGATTCGAGATCCGTTGCGGATGTTCTCAGGGAATTAAAGGATATTGGCGTGCTGCTCGCGCTGGATGACTTCGGCACCGGGTATTCAAGCTTGAGCCATTTGAAGCGCTTCCCGATAGATGCTCTAAAGATCGATCAGTCGTTCGTGCGTGACCTCACCACGGGTGAGGATGATGCCAGTATCGTCACTGCGATGATCGGTCTGGGGAAAAGTCTACATATGCGGGTAGTGGCCGAGGGCGTGGAAACACGTGAGCAACTTGCAATCCTGCAGGAGCATGGCTGTCCGCAGGGTCAGGGATACTATTTCAGCCGGCCCGTGCCGGCGGTGGAATTCGGCCATTTACTCAAACACGGTGCACGGCCCACAGCCTTCGCCTGATGACTCAGCACCGCAGGCAGGCCGGAGGGCAGGAGAGCCCCATCATGATGCAGCAAGCGCCAAAGAGCCTCGTCCGGATCGTCGAGCGCGAGCCGGACTCATTGCAGCTGCGGCGCAGGATTGCGCCCCACGATTGCCGTCTCGTGATAGCTGACATCGATGTGACTGTGATGGCTGAATCAAGGTTAGTGACGGCCCGGCACGATGCTCTACTTCTAGGGTACGCCGACCTCGTGAGGCACATTGCTTATCACCTGTTCCGGCGGCGCAACTACGTCGATGTCGATGACCTGATCCGGGCCGGTATGGTCAGGCTGAGTGAGAACGTCCGTCGGCACGGGTACGATAGCGCTGGACCCCTGGAAGCCGACGCTAGTGTTTGCATCCGTGCGGCGATGCTCGATTTCGTGCGAACATCAGACTGGAGTCTACGGTCGGATCGCAAAGACCCGCGGGGCGTCGAGGACGTAAAGCCCGCGGGTGACGAAAAGCGGCGTGAATGCGAGTTGCAGAGCAATGAGCTGATCGCCCACTACCTCCGCGGACCGGTGTATGCCACCGACACCAATCACCTGATCCATAAACGCATCATTGCGAAGATGTGTGATTAGAGGGCCTTTTTCCGGCGAAAACTGCTGCGCAAGATTCAGCTACTGCTTGAGTTGCGCAATAAAGGCGCGAGCCGCCGGTCCCGGCGGCGCGTCCTTGCGAAAAACCACGCTCATCGACATCAGCATGTCGCGCGGGACGCCTTGAACCCGGATCTTGACCAATGCGCCGCTGTCGAGGTCAGCCTTAACCATGTGCAGGGGCATGTGCCCCCATCCCAAACCGGCCCTGAGGAACGCATGCTTGGCTCCCAGATCCGCCAGGCGCCAGGTCAGCGGCGAGAGCACGCCGAAATCTCGCCCGTCGGTCAGCACAGTCCTGTCGGTGAGCACAAGCTGCGTATGCTTCGACAAGGCCGCTGCCGACACCACGCCGCGCGTGGCTGCCAGGCGGTGCGACGGACTGACGACGGTGACGAACGGGATGTCCAGCAAGGGTTCTGACTGAAGCTCGTCCGAGACCGTCGGCAGCGAGCCGAGGATGCCGATGCTGCAGTAGCGTTCGAGCACGGGCTTGATGACTCCGCCGAGGGCTTCCACATAGAGCCGCAGCGGCGTATGCGGATAGCTTCTTTGGGAATACACCGCCGCCCTGGTGAGCGCATCCATCGGGTACATGACATCCATCGCCACTGCGAGCTCAGGTTCGAGGCCCTCGCGCATCGCGCGAGCCCTGGCTTTGAATCCATCGACATTGTCCGCCACCGAGCGGGCATCAGTGAGCAGGCTGCGCCCCTCTTCGGTGAGGCGTGGATATCGCGCCGAGCGATCGAACAGCTTCACCCCCAGCTGCGCTTCCAGGTTGAGCAGCGTCTGACTGACCACAGACTGCGCGCGCCGCAGCTTGCGCCCTGCTGCTGAGAAGCTGCCTTCATCCACTGCGGCAATGAAGGTACGCAGCTGATCCAACGTAACCCCGTCGAGCATATCCATCGTCCTAACAGATCGATTATATCTAATTATATTGGCTTCTCAGATATATAGCCAGCTCCTACCCTGTCTCCATTGAGTTGTTCTGGAGACGGAAATGAAGACGCTATTTGCGGCCGCTGCCCGACATGAGGCTCGCTTCCAAGTCGCGCATTCCCTGGAGGATGCCGTCGTCGCCGGCCGCCGCCGCATTGCCATTCGCAGCGCTGGTCGCCGGCACGGCCCGGTCACGCGCCTCGTCAGCCCGTCCGATATTGGCGAGCTGATCAAGCCGTTCGTATTCCTGGATCACGCCGAAGTCGCGCCGAGACCCGAGCCGCTCTTCGGCATCCATCCGCATTCCGGCATCGCGACGTTGACGACGGTCCTTCGCGGCGGAATCAACTACGAGGACACGACCGGAAAACAAGGCGAGGTCGCGGCGGGCGGACTCGAGTGGATGAATGCCGGGAATGGCGTGTGGCATGACGGCGGGCCCACGGCCGGGGAGCCTTTGCGCGCATTCCAGCTGTGGATAGCCCTTCCCCCGTCGGATGAAAACGCACCGCCCGAGAGTCAGTACATTGCCCCGAATGAGGTGCAGGAAGACGGGCCAGTCAGGGTCATTCTTGGACATTTCGGTGAAGCCAGCAGCCGCATCCGCGCTCCGGCAGGCATCAACTACTTCCACGTCCGGCTAAAGGACGGGCAGCGCTGGCGCTATGCGCCTCCAGAGGCACACAACGTCGCCTGGTTGGCGGTGGACAAGGGCACTTTGTGGTCGCGCGAGCCGACTTATGCCGGGCAGATCTGCGTGTTCGAGGAGTCCGGTGACGCTATCGAGGTGCAGGCGGTCGGTGAAACGTCGTTCGTCCTGGGATCCGCGATCAAGCATCCATACCCACTCGTGCTGGGTTACTACTCGGTGCACACGAGCTCAGCGGCGCTCGCTCAGGGCGAGTCGGAAATCTTTCGGATTGGCCAGAGGCTTCGCGCCTCGGGTCGCCGCTAACACAGGGTAAATGCAGGCAGACGCCAATGAGTGCCGCACTTCGTCTGTTGGTCGTGCCGTTTATCGGTACCGCGTTTCTCCTGCTGCTGCTCATGGCCTGGGTGGGAGAGGCTCTGGGCGACTGCTCGCGGTCGTTGCGGCTGCCATAGGGCAGCGAATTGCACACCAGCGCATGGAGAACATGCCATGCCGAAGAGCCAGACATTTTCTCGAGGTCGTCGCTGCCTGTTTGTCGCGCTGTGGGGCACGATCTTCACAGCAACGAGCAGCTACGCTGCGCAGGTTGAATTCAGCGCGCTGCGGGCCTCGACCCTATTTGTCCAGGCCGGCGTCGGGGACCAGCGCACGCGCGCCTATGTGGTCGGTGCCACGTGGGACTGGGATTGGCGTCGACAATATTCCTTCGTGACGGTGAGCGGCTATTTTGAAGCCGACATCGGCCGCTGGACCACCGATGACCGCGGCGTCAGCAATTCGACCTGGGCGACGCAGGTCGGGCTGACCCCAGTGATTCGGCTGCAGTCCTCAGCGCTCATGAGCCACTGGTTCGCAGAGATCGGCGTGGGCGCCAATTACATCGTACCTTTGTATCGGACTGGTCATAAACGCTTCAGTACCGAGTTCAATTTTGGCGATCACTTCGGCGTCGGCCGTCAATTTGGCAAACGCCGTCAGCACGAGCTCATGGTGCGGATACAGCATTTCTCGAACGCCGGAATCGAACACCCGAACCCGGGGCAGAACTTTGTGCAGCTTCGATACTCGCGGCGAATTTGATCGGATTACCCGGCGCCTACCAAACGATACCACGGGATGCAAGCGGCCTTTTATTTCGGCGAACCGCAAGGAGTAACAGCATGAGCGTCATTTCCGTCATCGTCGGCAGTACCCGCGAGGGGCGTTTCTCGGAAAAGCCCGCGAAATGGATCTTGCAACAGCTGCACAAGCGCGTGGGCGTGGAGGCTCGGCTTCTCGATCTTCGCGACTTTCCGATGCCGTTCTTCGATCAGCCAGCAACACCGGCCATGCCAGGTCGGCCGCCTTACAACAACGAGATCGTCCAGAGATGGACCGCCGCGATCGCGCAGTCCGACGGCTTTGTTTTCGTCACCCCCGAGTACAATTACGGCCCCTCCGCGGTGCTCAAGAACGCGATCGACTGGGTCTATCCAGAGTGGAATCGCAAGGCGGCTGGCTTCGTAAGCTATGGTTCCGCCATGGGCGCACGCGGCGTGCAGCAGCTGCGCGAAACGGCGATCGAGCTGCAACTCGCCCCGATTCGCTCCTCTGTTCACATTCCCGTCGCCACCTTGTGGGCTCACTATCGAGGCGGTGATGTCGAAGCCGGACTGGCCGAGCTGGCGATACCTGCCGGGATGCTGATCGACGATCTGTTGTGGTGGACCGCGGCCTTGAAGACGGCGCGCACCGGCGCGTCCTGAGCGTCAGTGCGCGACGAGGGCTCAAAGTCACCGCTATGTTCCGCGGCTCCGCCAAATGGCAGCGTCGGACTACCTCCGAAGGCAGAGGACCGCGCGGCCTTTATTGAGCGATGCTTGTACGCACGGGACCAGGCGGCCGTAGGCAAGGAGACAGAAATGAGCACCAGACAACGACATGAGTCCCAATCGCTTCCGCTGGCGAATTATTCCTCGGCTATCGCCAAAGCAGTGGAGTGGTTGGGTGATCGCTATCTACTGGCGAAGCCGATCAACGCCACGCCGATTCGTGATACGCCGGCAGCGGCGCCCATGGCAGCCCATAGCAGTCTGACGGGCCTCGCGACCACGGGCCGACCATGAATCCCGGCGGGCGGATGTGCGACCCTGGTGGAACAACATGCTTCCCCGCGTGCTGTGCGCATCTCTACTGTGCTGTCTGCTACTGAGCGGCTGTGCGGGTAATCCGCGGCGCGGCGCCCCCGTTGGCCACGATGCGAGCGCTATTGTGCCCGGGTTTCCTGCCGAGATTCGCTGGATCGGATCGACTCGACGCGACATTGAACTGCGCTCGCCCGGGTTGCTGCGACAGGTGCAACGGGCCGCTGACGGAGGTCCGGTGAATGTGCTGGTGCTGTCAGGCGGCGGCGCCGGGGGTGCCTTTGGGGCCGGCGCACTGGTCGGGTTGAGCCGGCGGGGCACACGCCCCGACTTCCAGATTGTCACCGGTGTGAGCGCCGGTGCTCTCATTGCTCCCCTGGCCTTTCTCGGCCAGGACTGGGATTCGCAGCTGACCGAGGCGTTCTCCGGAGCGCCCACACAGCATCTGATGCACGCCCACTGGTTGGGAGCACTGTTCGGTGACAGCGTCTACCGTGGTGAGCCCCTCGCACAGCTGGTCGATCGCTACGTTACCGATGAGCTGCTGCGTGCGGTCGCAAGCGAGTCGCAACGGGGGCGGCTGCTGCTGGTGGCCACCACGGATCTGGACAGCGAACAGACGGTGTTCTGGAATCTCGGCCTCATTGCCGAGCAAGGCGGCGCCAGGGCAAAGCGGCTGTTTCGCGACGTGCTGGTAGCATCGGCCAGTATTCCGGGGGTATTTCCGCCGGTAATGATCCATGTGGAGCAGGCGGGCAAATCCTTCGAGGAGATGCACGTCGATGGCAGTGCAATGGCAGCATTGTTTTTTATACCCGATATTGGCGCGATTCTCCCGAATCCGCTCGAGCCGCTGCGCGACGGTCACGTCTACGTGCTGATCAATGGGACCCTTCGAACGCCCGAAGCGACCACCCGCGACCAGACGTTTTCGATACTCAAGCGCAGCGCCGTGGCTACGCTGCAGGGCGGTACGCGCGCGGCGATCGAGATTGCCTATTCGGTGGCGCAGCGACACGGTATGAGCATCGCGGTGACGGATATACCCGACATCTACCCATTCGGTGGATCACTCGAATTCGATATGTCGAAGATGCGCGCATTGTTCGCCTATGGAGAGCATTGCGCGCTGGTCAATCAATTGTGGAGCACGCCGATCGACGCGCTGGACCAGACGCCGATACCCGCTGGGCTGCCACGTCCGCAGGCCGTGCAATGTGCGGGGGGTGACCCCCAGGCACCATCGCTCGAGAGCGCGTCGATTCCGCGCGATATTCCGGAGCCGATCGGCCTGACCACGTACACGTGGTCCAACGGCGAACCCCCTGCGGGCGAATCGTCGCTGGCGGCTCTCTCCAAAGAGGCAGATCCGGCCCTCTCGAATGAACGCCCCCGGCATCTGGCCCAGGGGGACATTGAGCCACGAGCGCGGTAGACTTCCGGGGGAGCGCCGATGAATGCGTCTGTCCCTTCAATACCCGTCGGCCTCGGACTGTTCACTGTGACGCCGCGCCTCGCCGAAACTTCGCAGATCAGACCTTCGCCGCAGCGCGAGCGGCTGCTCTCGGCCGCGGCACGTGCCAGCCGGGTGTTGCTCGAAGCCACTGAGGTGATGGCGGTGATGCCGGCGGTGTTGCGCGAGCTCGGCGAGGCGGCCGGAGTCGATCGCACCGTGCTCGCCATGGTCGAAATCGACACGGGCGGGGCGCGCTGGCTCGTGGTCAAGAGCGAATGGATTGCGCCGTGCGCGGCCGGCGAGCGCAGTCAGGTCGAGCGCATGGCCTGGGACGAGCGGCATTCCGGGCGCCCGTGCGAGCGGCTACGCACCGGTCAGACGGTACATCTGCGTCCCGGCGATGGCCACGAGCAAGGCGCAGCCAGCATTGCCTCCTGTCGCGCGCAGAGCTCGGTCATCGTGCCGTTTCTTATCGACGGCGAGTACGCCGGGGCCATCGGTTTCGATGATTGCCGGCGAGCGCGTAAATTCGAGCCGGATGTGGTGTCGGCGCTCGAGATTGCCGCCAGCGTGATCGGCGCCGCGCTGCATCGAGATCGGTTGGCAGCGGCAGTGCGCGCCGAGCGCGATCACGCGGCGGAGCAGCGCGTGGCTGAGCTGGCCAAGGCGAATGCTGCTTTGCGCTCGAACGTCGAATGGCTCGCCGGTGCCACCGATCCCCATGGGTTCTACGGCCACATGCTGCTCGAGACCGTACGCCAATTCGATGCGGCGGCGGGCACACTGCTGATGCTGAGCGTTGCTGATGACGAGTGGCGGGTCACCGCACATGTGCGCGGCGGTGCCATCGAGGAGGCGCCATTCACGGCGGCGATTCCTCACCGCACCGAGGTCTTTGCCGGTCTGGAGTCGCCGGGCCGGCAGCCCGTTCACGGGCCTATCGAGCGCCTTGCAGTCCTGGCTTGGCCGGGCATGCTGGAGCATCATCAGCGCGAGGGGCATCAGGGCGTCTATGTGCTGCCGCTGGTGTTCGGGGATCGCAACGTCGGTCTGCTGGTTCTGGCGTTCACACATCGCGAGCCCTTGAGCAGCGAGCAGCAGCAGTTGCTGGTGGCACTGAGCCAGCAGATGACACTGGCGATTGTCTTCAAGCGTCTTGCGATGACTGCCCGAAACGCGGCCGTGCTGGCTGAGCGCAATCGAATCGGCCAGGAGATTCACGACGGGCTGGCGCAGGCCTTCGTCGGCATTCTGATGCAACTGGGTGCCGCCGAGGGACAACTGAACGCGGCGCCGCTGGCGACGGTATTGACGCGCATCCGCGACCTGGCGCGCGACGGCCTGTCGGAGGCACGACGCTCGGTGCTGGCGTTACGACCCGCGGAACCAAGAGCCGGGGGACTGGAGTTTGCGCTGCGGCAGCTGGCGGAACGTTCGACTGTGGTGGGGCGAGTGAGCTGCGCGTTTGAGGGTGGTGGGATGGCGACGAAGCTGGCACCCGAGCACGAGCACGAGTTGCTGCGTATCGCCCAGGAGGCCGTCAGCAATGCCGTGCGTCATGCGCAGCCACGCAATGTTCAGATCGCCTTGGGCGTAGAGAACAGATTTCTGCAGCTCAGTGTGACCGATGACGGCTGCGGCATGCAGGAGTTGCCGGAGCTGTATGCACAGCAGGGATTTGGACTGACCAACATGCGCGAGCGCGCCCATGCCATCGGTGGCGAATGGCAAATCTCGAGTCGTCCTGGTAGCGGCACGCGCATCGACGTGCGAGTCCCGATAGCATCGCGCGTATGAACCACCTGCCTGCGGCCAGGATCCGCGTCGTGCTCGCCGATGATCACCCGGTGGTGCGCGACGGTCTGGCTGCGATCGTGAATCAGCAGGCGGATATGGTGGTCGTGGGGGAGGCCGGTGATGGTGAAGAGGCGATCGCCCTGTTTCACGCCCTGAAGCCCGATGTCATGGTGCTCGACCTGCGCATGCCCAAACATGACGGCGTGACGGTGGTTCAGCGGGTGCTCGAGTCGGATCCCGGGGCGCGCATGCTCATCATGACGACCTACGATGGCGATGAGGACATCTTTCGCAGTCTCAGCCAGGGCGCCAAGGGCTACATACTCAAAGATGCTCCGCGGCAGGAGATTCTGACCGCCATTCGAGCGGTCAACGAGGAGCGGACCTATACTTCATCCTCGGTGGCGGCGAAGGCACTGGTGCGAATGGGCAAGCCCAGCCTGACGCAGCGCGAGCTGGACGTACTGCAGCTGCTGGCGGAAGGTCGCAGCAACAAGGATATCGCGCGGCGCCTGGACATCACCGAAGGCACTGCCAAGACGCACGTCAAGGCGATACTGATGAAACTCGATGCCATCAGTCGCACGGAGGCGGTGACCGTTGCGCATCGGCGTGGACTGGTGCACCTGTCGTAGCGCGAGCCTCAGAAGCGGTAGGAATAGCGCAGCTGCGCGAAATTCTCGCCCGGGTTGGGATGCGCGATCCCGGCATTGGAGAAGTGCTCGGCCCGCAACGCCAGCTCATGCTGGCCGCGGCCACCAAAGTCCCGTCCGATGCCGACCTGATCGCCGAAATTGAATTCGCTACTGAAGCGCTTGGGACCACTGCGATAGAGCGGCAGGATGTAGTTGGCACCCACGCCGATATCGGCGAACCAATTTGCCGCTGAACCTGTGGGGCGTAAGCGCAGCACGGGCGTGAGGCCCACCTGGGTCATCCAGGCGTAGCCTTTGACTCCATTCTGGTCTGTGGTCCATCGGCCAAAGGCTGCCTCAAAGTACCCACTCAGCGTAGCCAAACCATACTGGTGGTGCCACTTCCAGTCCCAGGTGACACCGCCAATGTAGGCGTGTGTGCTTTGATCGCCGATGCCAGCTTGGACGAATGCCGTCGACGGAACCAGATCGTCGACAACGCTCTGCACGGCTAGAGCGTGCGCCGTAGCGCCAAGCATCAGGGCGCCGAGGCCTGCTAGACATCGTGGAATATAGTGGCGAGCAGACATGATCCTCTCCCCAAGCCGCAGCGCTGTAATCGGCTGCGATGTGGACAAGGATGGGGATCACGCGAAGTGCAGACATGCCCCATGTGAGAGAGCCAATCGGGGAATATGGATGAGGCAGTAGCTCTCTCTGACGGGTCAAACGCCCGCCGCCAAAATGACGCCCGCTGGTGATATACCGGCTGATGTGCCGTTAAGCTGCCGGAGGCACCGCATTCAGCCGTTCGCGCCGGCCGGCAGACTGTCGGCGACGATGTCCTTGACGAGGCCCCGCTCTGTAATGTATCCGCTAATCAGCCGCGCCGGGGTGACATCAAAGGCCGGGTTTGCAGCCTGAGACTCCGTCAGTTTTACCGCCAGCAGGTCTCCGCCACTCGCCTGGCCGTGCATCCACGTCACCTCATCCGAGGCGCGCTCCTCGATGACGATCTCCGCACCGCTGTCGTGCGAGGAATCAAAGGTCGAGTAGGGTAGCGCCACGTAAAACGGCACTTGGTTGTCACGGGCCGCAAGCGCTTTGAGATAAGTGCCGATCTTGTTACAGACGTCGCCGTTGCGCGTTACGCGGTCTGCACCGACGAGGCACAGCTGGACCTTGCCTTGCTGCATAAGCAATCCTCCCGCGTTGTCGGCGATAACCGTGTGCGGAACGCCCTGTTGTGCGAGCTCAAACGCCGTCAACAGTGCTCCTTGATTGCGCGGGCGGGTCTCATCCACCCAAACGTGTACCGGGATTCCGGCCTGGTGCGCGAGATAGATCGGTGCCAGCGCGGTACCGTAGTCGACTGTCGCCAGAGCCCCGGCGTTGCAGTGCGTCAGAATATTCACCACGCCGCTTCGAGATGCGAACGGTCGAATCAATTTCAGTCCGTGCTCGCCGATCGCACGATTGTTGTTGACGTCCTCATCGCAGATAGCCGCGGCACACGCGTATGCCGCCTCAACGCGTGGTTGACCGTGGTGGGGCAATGCCGACTGCCTGACCCGCTGCAATGCCCATCGCAGGTTCACAGCCGTTGGCCGCGCGGCGAGCAACATCTGGTAGTTGAGTTCAAGGCTCTGATCGGAGCAGTCTTCGCGCAGCGCCAGACAAAGACCGTAGGCTGCCGTCGCGCCGATCAGGGGAGCGCCGCGCGTCCACATGTCGCGGATCGCCTGAAATGCCATCGCCGCCGAGGTCAACTCCACAATCACGAGGCTCCAGGGAAGCTTGCGTTGATCGATGATCTGCACCGACCAGCCGTCTGCACTCAGCGCGATCGAACGGTAGTGGATGCCGTTGATTCTCATCGGTACTGCCTCGCTGCCGCGACGACATCGTGCACACTGGCGTAGCAATCTCGGCGCAGCAGCAGGTCACGCGCCAGGTCCACCGCGTTGTGCTCACAGGCGGCGCGCACATCAGGGTCGGCGATGGCCTCGAAGTCCGCAATATGCGCCAGGCCTGCGATGCGGCGTATCATCTTGCAGCCGGCAAAGCCCAGGCTCTGGCGCCAAATGGCCGCCAGCCGAGATTCAATGGCCAGCGGCAGCAGATCCGGCGAATCGACGTGGAGGCGCAGCTGGTAGACACCACCGCTGCCAGCCCCGACATGACGCTGGCGCCACAACGCAGCGAATGAGTCGCGGAACGCCTCCCACAGGTCCTGCAGTTGATCCAGGATGTAATTGCCATGTTGTTCGCGCTCGCCGCGTTGCTGCTCGTGCCCCGGTTGCGCCAGATACGCCATCAGCAGATTGCCGATGATCGCCCCGATGTCAAAGCCCATCGGACCGTAGAAGGCGAATTCGGGGTCGATGACGCGGGTGTCGTCCTCTGTCACCATGACGGAGCCGGTGTGCAGATCGCCATGGATCAGGGCCTCGGGCGCGTTTAGAAACTGCCATTTCATTTCCTGCACGGCCAATTTCAGCCTGGCATCCCTTCTGAGTGCCACAATCAGCGCATCCAACTGCGGATGAGTATGGCGATTCATAGGCGCGTCAAAGTACGGCTCGTCAAAAATCAGATCTTCACTGATCTTGCACATGGCCGCATTGCCCAGAAAGTCCGCGATTCGCTGCTTCTTGGCCTCGGCGCTCAGGAACAGATCCGACGTAAAGTAGAGCGTTCGCGCCAGAAACTCACCCAGGTGCTTCCCAACCCGCGGATAGCGACGGCCGATGATCAGTCCCTGGCGCAACACGACGTGCGGCGCAAGATACTCCATGACGATCAACGCCATCTCGCGGTCGGCATGCAGCACAACTGGAACGAATGGAGCGACCCATCGTGCCTGTTCAACCAGGGCCAGGTGCTCGAAATGCGATCGGTTCAAGGGCAGGGGCCAGCTCTCGCCAACGAGGCGTACGTAGGGCAACGCCTGTTTGACCACCACGGAGCCGCGGGGTCCCTCGACGATAAACACCAGATTGAGATTGCCGTCTCCGACCTCGCGCCCGTACCACTGGGCCGAGGTGCCGCCGAGCCGTGCCGCGATGTCTGGGCAACCGACAAGGTAGGCGGAGACGCTTTGCGGCGCCAAAACGTGGTAGCCGCGCGCAACCGCCGCCGGCGTTCGACCTGGCGCCGCAGCCAAAGCGAGCTCGTCAAAGCTGCTGATCGTGTTGCCGTTTGCAGCGGCGCCTGGCACTGCTGCCCTGTCTACAAGGATGGCCTGCATTCCGGCGGCGCTCGCCGCCTGGATTTCCAGCGCATGATCGGAGAGAAACAGAATCGCGGCAGCAGGATGGCCGATGCTCGCTGCAATCCTCTGATACGAGCGGGTTTCCAGCTTGGAGCCCGTGGTGGTATCGAAGTGACCGGACAGCAACGGCGTCAGGTCCCCGTAGGCGGTGTGCGAAAACAGTAATTTCTGCGCCGCAATGGATCCCGAGGAATAGATGTAGATCGGTACCCCACGCTGATGCCATTGCCTTAGTGCGCGCACCGCATCATCATAAAAGTGAGCGCACAGTTCACCGCTCTCGAATCCGCGCTGCCAGATCATGCCCTGCAGCGTCTTGAGCGGGGTGGCCTTGCGATCCTCGTCAATCCATCGCAACAGCACTGCGATCAGTTGCTCGGTATCAAGGTCCGCGTTGCCTTCGGTGCTGCGAACCTGATCCAGGATTTCGGAGACCGCTGTCTCATGTTCGCGCACGTAAGCCGTGATGTGCCGGCGTGCGAATGGAAACAACTGGTCTTTGACAAATTCAATACTGCTGGTCGTTCCCTCGATGTCGAGGACCACGGCGCGAATGTGCCCGCTCGCAATCACACCGTTTGATTGTCGAACGCCGGGAATCTGGTGGCGATGGTGTCGCCGGTAAATTTCGCCACCCACCCATCCGGCGTGGTAAAGAGCCGCAGCACCGTGAAGCGCGGCGACGGACCCATGTCGAACCAATGACGCGTGCCGGCTGGCACGCTGATCAGGTCATTGCGCTCGCAGAGCGTCATGTAGATCCTGCCGGCGAGGCGAAGATAGAACACCCCTGCGCCCTCGACGAAGAAGCGCACCTCATCCTCATCGTGCGTGTGCTCACTCAGGAACTTGGCACGCAATTCGGTTCTATTGGGGTTTTCTGGCAGGCAGCGCAGCACATCGACCGAACGGTAGCCACCGGCCTGCATCAGGCGCTCGATATCAGACGCGTAGGCTTGCATAACGGCTTGGTCGTCGTCCTGGGCCGACAATTGTCGCGACGCGTCCCACCTCTCGAACCGCACGCCAACTTCGCGCAGCGCGTGCATGATCCGGGTTCCGTCGTTGCTGCGGAATTCGGGCGTCGACGGTGCATTTTCGGAATATACCGTCAGCAGACTCATACCTCACCTCGCGCATGCAGTTGCATTAGCTGCAGTTCACATTTGAAAAGATGTTCCAGTGCCTCAAATACGCGCTCTGCCTCCAGCACGCTGGTGCCCCAGGTGTTGATCCCGTGACCTCGAATCAGCAGCGCGTGCGGCAATGGCGGATTCTGAAGTCGCAAGCCAAGGAGCTGACCTAGCGCCTCGGTGTCTTGCGAATTGTCGAGCACCGGGATGTCGATGCGCACCTCATGAGTTCGAATGCCCGGCAGTGCCTTGAGCAACTCATAGCCATCGAGCGTGACAATCGAGGATTCAGCCAGGAACCTGGTCAGGGCCACCGCGGCGACTGAATGCACATGCAACACGGCGTTGACAGATGGACACAGCCGATAGACGGCAGTGTGCAAGGGCGTCTCGGCGGAAGGGGTTCTGCCGTCGAGCGCGTGGCCTTCGAGATCCACCAGCATCACATCGGCAGGGCGCAGGCGTCCCTTGTGGCTCCCCGAAACGGTGATTGCGATGCGCTCGTCACCCACCCTGGCAGAATAGTTGCCCGATGTCGCTGGCGCCAGGCCGCGCAGGTCGAAACGGCGTCCAACGTCGATAAGCTCTTGAATGGTTGACTCTAGCGCTGATGCCATGGTTTTTGCTGTCGGGCGGTTCCGTGCACCTTAAGTGTAGCGCCTGGGCCGGGTGGGGGATTGTACGCTGGTTGGCGATGCGGTATTTGGATGGCCATGATCGATACGGAGTTTCCTCCAAGGCTGGTCGTGATGGCGCTGGAGATCGAAGCTCAGGGCGTGTTCGAACAACAGGGTGTGCCGGTGCTCTACACGGGGGTCGGCAAGGTCAATGCAGCGATGTCGCTGACGCGTCGCCTGGCGCATTACCGCACAGCCGCTCTGCCGCCGCCGCTCGTGATCAATCTCGGAACAGCGGGTAGCCGCCATTTTCCGACCGGCACACTGGTGGCCTGCCACAGCTTCGTGCAGCGCGATATGGACGTTAGTGCATTGGGATTTCCGCTCGGCCACACGCCATACGAGGAGGTGCCAGCGCAACTGGAATTCCCGCGGGTGTTTACCCACTTGCCGGCGGGTCTGTGCGGCAGTGGGGATTGCTTCGAAACCGGCGCTTCGCGCCTGCACTGCGAGGTGGTCGATATGGAGGCCTATGCGCTGGCAAAGGTCTGCCACGTCGAAGGCGTGCGCTTTGGCTGCGCCAAGTACATCACCGATGGCGCCGACCACGTGGCTTCTTCCGACTGGCAGAGCAACCTGCGGCGGGCAGGGGCCGAATTCTGGCGGCTATATCAAGAATTGCGTTGATGGGTAGCGTGCGGGGCAGTCCTGTTGATGTTTGTAGGCGCACCTCGTGCACGGGCGTTTTATGATCCCTAGAAAGGATCGAGCATAATACCGTAAGTCAATGATTATATTTGCTACATTGGTTAGGCTCTGAGAAATCACGAAATCCGCGTGAAATCCAGTCTTCTCTTGATCACCCAGTACAAAGTTACCCCTGGTGCCGGCGTTGCTGCATCGGACTATGAAGGTTCAAGTTGAAGCTCTCACCTCGAACGCGATCCGATGGTCGGCTGCGGCGTCTCCGTCGAGCGGAGCTCCCAGTGGATACCGTGCAATTGGCGCGCTATCTGATTGGCATGGTAGTCGTCCATGACACTGACTCTGGCAGCTTAAGCGGGCGTATTGTCGAGACGGAAGCCTATCCGGTCGGTGATGCAGCCGGACACGCATTCCACGGAAAGACGCAGCGCAATCGGTCTCTCTTTCTGGAACGAGGGCACGCTTATGTGTATCTCAGTTATGGGACATCGTTCCTGTTGAATGTGACGAGCGAGGTGCCCGGGGTGGGTGGCGGAGTTTTGTTACGTGCGATCGAGCCGCTGGAGGGCATCGACGAAATGATGGCAGGTGCTTGCCGCACGACCCGCCTGGCCGACCTCGGCAGAGGTCCGGGGCGATTGACCAAGGCATTGCGGGTTGATCTCGCCCAAGACGGCTTGGACCTGTGCGCTGCCGGCCCGCTTTGGTTGGCTACAACCGCACGCAGGATTGGCGCGATCGGCAAAAGCGTTCGCATCGGCATCACCCGCGACGCAGATCGGCTGTTGCGTTTCTACGAACCGGGTAATGCACACGTGAGCGGCGCCAAGAAACTGCGTCAATAGGATGGTTACCGATCATGAAAAAAAGCATTGATGCAATTGTCATCGGCACTGGGCAATCGGGACCATTCCTGGCGGTGCGCATGGCGGCTGCCGGCCAGCGGGTCGCGATAATTGAGCGCGGCCGCTTTGGGGGAACCTGTGTCAATACCGGCTGCATCCCGACCAAGACGCTAGTCGCCTCCGCCTATGCTGCGCACATGACCCGCCGCGCGGGGGAATTCGGCGTCCAAGTGGCGGGACCGATATCTACTGATATGAAGCGAGTGAAAGCACGCAAGGATGAGATTACGGGGAAATCAAGAAGCGCGTTGGAATCATTGCTCAAGAGCACGCCGAACTGCACGGTGTACCAGGGGCATGCGCGCTTTGAATCGTCGAAGGCGGTGCGGGTGGGTGAGGAGCTACTGACGGCGCCGCAAATTTTCATCAACGTGGGAGCGCGCGCGGCGATACCGTCCATGCCGGGAGTGGCGCACACGCCTTATCTGACCAATTCCACGTTGCTGGATCTGGACATTCTACCGCGACATCTCGTCATCGTCGGCGGTGGTTACGTGGGATTGGAATTCGGGCAGATTTTCCGACGCTTTGGCAGCGAGGTGACCATCATCGACAGGACGTCGCGCCTGATCGCCCATGAAGATGAGGACGTATCAATGGAAGTGCAGGCGATCCTCGAGCGCGATGGCATTCAGGTGCGGCTCAATGCAACCTGCATCGAGCTGATGAGTCACGGCGAAGAGGTTGGCGCGCGCGTGGATTGCACTGAAGGCGCGGTGAAGGTGAGTGGGTCGCACTTACTGCTGGCAATGGGCCGGACGCCGAACACCTCTGACCTCGGCCTGGAAAAGGCGGGGGTCGCGCGCGATGCCCATGGATACATCGTAGTCGACAATCAACTGCGAACCAATGTTGCTGGCATCTGGGCACTTGGCGATTGCAATGGGCGGGGAGGATTCACGCACACCTCTTACAACGACTTCAAGATCGTCGCGGCCAATCTGTTGGACCACGACATGCGCAGCGTCGCAGACCGCATCAGGGCTTACAATCTTTATATCGATCCGCCGCTCGGGCGATGTGGAATAACGGAGCGTGAAGCGCTCGTCTCCGGACGGCGTGTGCTGATCGGGCGCCGGCCCATGACACAGGTCGGCCGGGCGGTCGAGAAGGGCGAGACCCAGGGGTTCATGAAAGTGCTTGTGGATGCAGACTCGAAAGAGTTCCTGGGAGCCGCCATTCTCGGGACCGGTGGCGATGAGGTGATTCACTGCGTACTGGATCTGATGTATGCGCGAGCGCCGTACACCGTGATGCAATGGGCTATGCAGATTCATCCCACGCTCTCTGAGCTTATTCCCACCATGCTTGACCAATTACGGCCTCTTGAGGCGTCATCGGGCAGCATACATGCGGGGCTGACCTCGTAGCGATGACATCTGATTGGCAATCTCGCTGCCATCCGGAATTCGGCTTCGTGGCTATGTGTCCATCCGCTCGACCCATTGAGCGCGCCATGCAGCCGCCTCGAAGGGGTCCGCAAAGTACTGCGTTTCCCGTGCCACCTTCTCGCCCCTGAATTCCATGATGCTCACGGTGTAGGACGGCTTCCCGTCATACGTCAGGATGTATTCGGTGACCCAAAGATCACCATGACCCATGATTCGCCGGACGTCGAAACGCTTTTTGCTCGGCTGTTTATTGCGTGTAATTTGTATGTTGTATCGACCGCGGATGCGTTCGCCTGACTGTGGGTATTCCAGCACCGCGTCCGCGTGATAGATCGAATGCTCCGTTTCAAAGTCGTTGACATCGGACGCGGCCCAATGCTGATCCAGTGCCGCACGTATCTCTTGGTCTCGCATCCCGTGCTCCTGCGGTTTAGGCACGCATCCGTTTAAAACGCTCGGTGCGGGTTCCATCGAAGTCGCGGGCGAGGCGACGCAGAAGCTGTCCTGATTCCGCGGCGGTCAGCGGCAGACTCAGGAAGAATCCCTGCGCCAGCGTGCAGCACTGTTCCTGCAAGAACAGCAGCTGTGCGAGGTCCTCAACGCCTTCCGCCACGACCTCGAGCTTGAGCGTCTTCGCCATCGCAATTATGGTCGCCGCAATTACCCTATCTTCGCCGGTGTTGTGAACGCGCCGGATAAATGAACCATCGATCTTCAGTCGATCGATCGGAAACTCCCTTAGCCGACCGAGACTCGAGTAGCCAGTGCCGAAATCATCGATGGAGATCTGGACGCCGATCGCCTTGAGCTCCCCGAGTACCTGCCTGGTCCAGTCCTCGTTCGCCATGATGACGCTCTCTGTAATCTCCAGTTCCAGCGTAGCGGGTAGCAAGCCGGTGTCGTGCAGTACGGCCGCAACGAGCCTAGGGAAACCCCGTTGGGCCAGCTGCCGCCCGGATACGTTCACGGCAATGCGCACTGCCGAAAGGCCCTCGTCGTGCCAGGCCTTGGCTTGCATACACGCAGCGCGAAGCACCCACTCGCCGATGGGCAGGATCATGCCAGTCTCCTCTGCCACTGGGATGAAATCTAAAGGTGGTACTTGTCCGAGCTCCGCGTTGGTCCAGCGAAGCAGCGCCTCCATACCGACGATCAACCCTGTGGCCAAGTCGAACTGCGGTTGGAAGCGCAGCGAGAGTTCGTTGCCGGCGATGGCGCCGGACAGCCTGCTCTCCATGGTCAGGCGCTTTAAAGCATTCGCATTCATGGAAGGTTTGAAGAAGGTGAACGTGCCGGGACCCTGGCGTTTGGCAAAATACATCGCCAGATCGGCGTTCTTGAACAGCGTTTCGAAGTCCTCGCCATCAGTCGGATAGACGGCGATGCCGATGCTGGGGCTCACCATGACCTTGTGCCGTGCGAGCACAATTGGTCGCATGATCGCGGACAAAATGCGGGTGGCGACAATCCCGGCCTCCTCTGGAGCATCAATGTTCGGCATAAGGTACATGAACTCGTCGCCTCCCAGTCTGGAAAGATCCCCATCGCCGGTACCATCGGGAATCGCTCGTTCCAGGTGCTCGCCGCAGCGCAGCGCCTCGCGCAGGCGCAGTGCCGTCATGCGCAGTAAATCGTCTCCGACACTGTGGCCGAGCGTATCGTTGATGCGTTTGAATTTGTCGAGATCGATGCAAAGCAACGCCATCTGGCGCTTGTTCGTTCGGGCATCGTCCAGCGCACTCGCCACTCGGCTGCGGAAATGCTCGCGGTTCGGCAGACCGGTCAGCGTATCGTAATACGCAAGCTTTTGAATCCGGTCGACGGCCGCCCGACGTTCCGTGACGTCGCGGGCAAGGACAATGAAGTGCGGTGTCTGGTCTGAATCCACGGGCCTGGACACGGACAGCTCGACCCAGGCCGTTCCGCCAGGCAGGCTTAACTCGAGCAGCTTGCCGATCGACACGCCAGTTTCATACGCTTCCTGTATCGCTGCGCGGCACACGCGCGCCGCTTCTGGCGAGAGTACCTCCTCTACGGTCTTGCCAATAAAATTCTCGACCGGCGTGAGCAGCAATTCCGAGCGTGGCGGATGGTACTGAAGGTAGCGCCCGTCAATGTCGAGTTCGAACAGTAGATCAGGGAGGGCTGTCAAAAGTGCCGTATTGCGGGCCTCCGCGGCCCTGAGATCCAGCACAGCCTGATAGCCGCGCAGCAGGTACCGCACGCGATGACCAAGCAGCGTCCAATTGATCGGCTTGGCTATGAAGTCCGTGGCACCCGCGACGTAGGCCGCGTCAACCGAGCGGACATCATCGAATCCCGTGACCATGACGATTGGTAGCAGCGGACCAGCCTCGAGACGCATTGCCGCACAGACTTCGTATCCGCTCAGTCCTGGCATGTCCACATCGAGCATGACCATGTCACTGGGCTTGTCGCGGAACTGCCGCAAGCCATCGGTGCCGTCCACCGCCGTGGTGACAGCGAAGCCGGCCTTCTGCAAGGCGGCGCGCATCAACGTAATCGCTGTCAGGTCATCATCGATGACCAGAATCGTCTTGGTTGCTGTCGTCATGCTGCCTCCTGCAGAATCTCATACATGCGGGCGACGGCGCGTTGATGTTCTGGCCTGAGCTGTATGAGGAGTTCGCGGGCGTCCGCGAGTCGCCCCTCGCGCCCGAGCTGCTCCAGCTGGCGATAAAAGTCCGACAGGGTTTTTGCACCGACATTGGCGGTACTCGACTTCAAAGCGTGAGCCGCGGCGGCCAACTGCTCACCGTCGAGCGCGAGAATCGCGTTCTCAACACGCGTCATAGATTCGCCGGCAGACTCAATAAAGATGCGCAGGATTGTCTTAACGAGCTCCATGCCACCGGCGGGATCGAGTTCACGAACGGCCTGCAACGCCCGTAAGTCAATGGCGTCGGATCCCAGCGCGACAGAAGCATCCCGAGCGCCAGCGGACTCGAGCGCGGTATTTGTACTGCTCGGCTCGCCTGCGCGCGGCAGCCATCGGGCGAGAAGCGCCTGTAGTTGTGTCAGCTTGAAGGGTTTTGGCAGAAAATCGTTCATGCCCGCTTCGAGGCAGTTCTGTTCGTCACCCTGCATCGCGTTGGCGGTAACGGCGGCGATCGGCAGGTGCTCACCACGCCCGAACGGCAGTCGGCGGATCGCTGCGGTGGCCTGGAACCCGTCCATTACCGGCATCTGACAGTCCATAAGCACCAAGTCAAAGTCGCAAGTCTGCACCAGCTCGACCGCCTGTTGTCCGTTGCTGGCGAGAGTGACTTGCATTCCGAGGCTCCTCAACATCGCGTTAGCAACTTGCTGATTGATCAAATTGTCCTCGACCACCAGCACCCTTCGCTGTAATGAAAGTTCAGCGTCTAGCGGCGCGGCGGTGGGTGCTTCGATGCGTTGCGCAGCAGGCGCCAAGATGCTGCAGAGGACCCTAAGTAGATCGGCGCGTCGGATTGGTTTGTTGAGGAAACGCTGGATACCGGATGACTGCCGCTCCTGCTCGGTCAAGTTGGAGGCAGTGGACGTCAGCATCACGAGCGGCGTGTCGGCCAACTCGGGCCGTTGCTGGATCGCGTGGGCTAGTTGCAGTCCATTCATCCCGGGCATGTGCATATCGAGGATGGTAAGCGCAAAGATGGAGCTCGCACGGGCTGCGCCCGCCATCAACTCCAGGGCTTCTGCGCCGCTGCGTGCACACGTCACGTCCATGTGCCAGCCTTCCAGTCGTTGCTGCAGGATCTCTCGGTTGGTCTGATTGTCATCCACGACCAGCACGCGTGCGCCCTCGAGGGTCGTCGGCTCCAGGCGTTCTCGCGGCAAGGCTCTCGTTTTCGATAGATGTACACTGACGACAAATCGCGAGCCATGGCCCGGTGAGCTCTCCACGCGAATCGTGCCGCCCATTAAAGTCAGGAGGCGGCGGGAGATAGCGAGACCGAGGCCGGTGCCGCCGTAGCGGCGGGTGGTGGAACCATCCGCCTGCGAAAAATGCTCGAAGATTCTATCGAGCGTTTCAGGCGCTATCCCGATGCCAGTGTCCTCCACGGACAGGCTCAGAGCGACATCGGTGTCGGTCTCACTCTCCAGCCGCAGGCGCACGACGACTTCCCCATGTTCGGTAAACTTTATCGCGTTGCTAATCAGGTTGGCCAAGACCTGACGCAGGCGGAGCGGGTCGCCACGCACGCCCGGCAGTGCCGAATCAAGCGGCGTGAACTGCGCCGCCAGTTCGAGGCCTTTCTTTTCGGCGGAGTGTGCGAACATTGCCAGGGTCTCCTCCACCAGATCGACCAGGCTGAAGGCGACCGATTCGAGCGCCATGTTCCCAGACTCGATCTTGGAGAAATCAAGAATGTCGTTGATGACACCCAGCAGATGCTCTCCGGAGGTCTGAACGGCAACGCCCCACTCTCGCTGCCGGGGTGTGAGATCGCTGGCTAGCAGCAGCTCGTTCATTCCGAGCACGCCGTTCAATGGCGTGCGAATCTCGTGACTCATGGTTGCTAGAAACTCGCTCTTTGTCCGACTCGCGGCTTCTGCAGTCTCCTTGGCCTGCTGCAGATCGGCGGTGCGCTCTGCGACTTGATCCTCGAGATGATCTCGCTGGGCCGCCAGGTGAGCGTCGCGCTCCTCGATGTTTTCGAGCATGCCGTTGAAGCCCCGGGCGAGTGCGTCCAGTTCCGCGATGTCGCTGGAGGCCGCCCGCACTCGGAAGTCGGCTGAACCGGACACCCGATCCGTCAGCTCGGTCAATTTCGCCAGCGGTCGCAGCACCGAGAGGTTCAGCCTTCGTAGCATCAGGCTGCTGACCATCAGCGCTACGAATACCGCAAGGAGCGTGACTAGCATCTGCGAGGCGAGTTGGCGGTAGAGTGCGGCGAGGTCAATACGCAAATACAGGCTTCCGGGACGTGCACCCTGGAACAGGACCGGCTGCAAAATGTCGATGTGGGTCAACGCGATCGAGACGCTTGGGGTCGGGGCATCAAGCGCCGCAGGCACCGGCAGCTGCGCTTTGCTCCGGTAGGAGACAAACAAGTGGCGCTGTTGCGTGTACAGGGCGGCGACGTGGACGTTCGGCGCATTGCGCAGCGTCTGCAAGAGCTCCTGTGCCGCGGTCTCATCCTGAAACATCAGAGGCGCGGCGGCACTCTCGGCCAGCATCTTGGCCTGGACTTGAGTGGTGTTCGCGAGGCTGAAGAGCCCGAGTGTGAAGCTGCTGGCGATGATGATCGCCGCGACAATCGCGATCGCTGCACACAGGGTGATCCGATTGGTGCGGCGCAGGCGCGCACCAATCGTGACGCTGCGTGGCAACGGGTCATGCCCGGTCATCGGAGCACCTCGGTCGCCAGGCTCAGCAGCTTCGAGCTGAGTTTGACATTGGCCGCCCGGGCAGCCGTGAGGTTGGCTTCGAACGTGACCTTGTTTTTCACCACGTTCATGTTGAGAGCGACACCCTGCTTGGCCGCACCCGGCGCGTCCGCAATGGTCAGCACGGTCGCGCCGCGCAGGCTGGACAGTACGCGCGAGATGCCCTCGCCCGATGGGTCGGCGATGAATACGATCTGGCAAACGGCCAGCCCCTCAACACTGCTGATGCGGCGCACCACCACGCGACGATCGCCGACTGGTTTGCCCTGCAGCGCATCGATTTCCTCACCGAACGGATCCCGACCATACACGCACAGGTTCAGCGTTGAGCCTATGTCCGCAGGCCATTCGGTGAAGAGGGCAAAGTTGTAGAGAAAAGCTGCCTTGAGGCGATATTCGGGCAGGTCGTCGCTCAGGGCCGCCGGGGCGAACGCAATGAGCGCCAGGCCAAGGCACCATGCCGACATGCGGGCGCTACGTCGCATCGCGATGCTCCGCCGCCGGCAGTGCGTTCGCCGAGAGTGGCCACAGGGCGACCACCTTCGGCTGGTGCCTCGAGGTGATCTCAAGTCGAAGCAGCTGCTCGATCGGCATGTCGAGCAATTGATCCAGCGTGAAGGAGTTGGCGGTAGCCGGAATGGCCAATAACAGCGCGACAGTGCCCGCAAGCAGAATCTTACGCTGGGACCTGGTCGTGACGGCCCAGCATTCATTGGCGCAAAGCGGTTGGGCTGACACGGCTCAGAGCGCGTAGCGGACGTCGGCGCGGACGCTGCGGCCGTCCTGCTGCAGTGAGTTCTGCCAGTGGCTGGCAGGGGCGGGTTGTGCATAGCGCTTGTTAAACAGATTGCCGACGCCGAGGGATATCTCGAGCCCCTTGGCCAGCGACTCCGTGCTCAGAAACAGGTTTGAAAGCGCGTAGCCTCCCGGGGTCGTGCCATTCAGGGTCAGGCGCGAGCTCTCATATCGCAGTTCGTAGCCCAGGCGCGCGCCGAAATCGGGGTTCATGACAGGTTAGAAATTAAACTGAAATTTGATTTGTATGGAGCGACCATCTTGCTCGAACGCGTTCTGCCAGTTGGTGTCGGCGCCCGGTTGCGCATAGCGTCGGTCGAACAGGTTGTAAACCGCCACCGATAGCACCACACCCGGGGCGATTCGGTCAGTACTGAGAAGCAAGTTCGAGAGCACATAGCCGCCGAGTCTTGAGCCGTCAAGACTCAAACGCTTGCCGTCGTAACGCGCTTCAAAGCCTGCGCGCAGCCCAAACCAAGGCAGCGGAGAGGACAAGTTGAGCTTGCCCAGGAGCTTGGGCGAATTCGGTAAATCACGGCCGTCCGCATAGGCAGCATCCTGCGCCGATACGCTGCCGCGCAGGCGCGCACCGAAACTCCAAGTCTTATCAACCGATAGCTCCAGACCATGAGCCGTCACGTTCTCGCCGGACTGATACTGCGGCAGTCCGCTGACTGGATCGATGCCGAGCGTGATGACGTCTTGCATGGTCCACTGATAGACCGACGCGCGTAGCGTCAGATCGCGGCCGATGCGATGGTCGGCATCCAATTCGAACGTGTCGATGGACTCGCCTCTGAGCGAGAGGTTGGCAATTTGGGTAGTGCCATCGCCATAGTCGCGCTCGTAGACGTTGGGCGCGCGGTGGGCGTTTCCGTACAGCGCCTTGAGCGTGGTCTCGGGGGTGGTCTGCCAGATCAAGGCAGCGCGTGGGCTCGGCTTCGTGCCGGTCGCGTTGTTACGGTCTTCGCGCATTCCCAGCGTCGCCGTGAGCGTCTCGGCAATGCGCCATTCGTCCTGGACATACACGCCGATGCGGTAGCCGTGCCGCGCCAGGAGATAATTCTGGCTCGGATCTGCCAAGTTATCGGCGGCTTGGTTCTCGCGCGTATTGTCCTGGCCTTCGACGCCCAGCAGCAGCTTATGTTTGGCCAACGCGAGGAACAGCACGCGCAGTTCGCCCCCTTGCCATGCGCTGTCGGCTGGCGAAGAGGTTGGTACTCCTGCGAAGGTGAGCAGGCTGTTGTAGTTCTGGGTGCCCGCGAATAGGCGTGCCGATACCTGCAGTGTATTCCCGGCAAGGGTGTCATCGAATCGCAACTGCGTCAGTGTATGGCGGTCAGTTTGGTAGCTGCCGGCAACAAGAGGGTCAGACCGGTAAGCCCCGGTCGGATCATCCTTGAGGTGATCCGCGTAAACCTGCTCGAATGTCCAGGGCCCGCGGGCGACGCGGGCGAAGAACTGCTGATTTCGCTCTCCGTCCATGCCGACCGCGATGCCGGATACTCCGGAAGCGCCGTAATCGAAGAAGCGGTCTTCACCACGCGCCCGCATCGCGGACGCCGATACCAAGAGATCGATGCCGTTGTCGAGAATCGTGCCCCAGCTCGCACGTCCTTCGCGCAGCGCCTGCGGATCTTCGTAAGTGGCGGCCAATTCGCCGCCATTGATACCGGGGCCGCTGCGGGTGATCACGTTGACGACGCCCAACATCGCATTCTGGCCGTAAACCGCACCGCCAGGACCTGGAATGAATTCAATTCGCTCGATCATGTCCATGTCTAGCGGAAAATCCGCTCCGGTCGGGCCCGCATCGAAGTTCGGGTCATTGACGCGATTGCCGTCGATGGTGATGAGCACCCGGGTGTTCAGGTCCCCTGGCAGGCCGAAGCCGCGCATGCCGATGTAGCTATATTGGTGGTCGTAGGTTGTGTACACACCGGGCAGGCTGGCCAGAGCCTCGCCCAACGTGTGCCAACCGAAACTTTGGATTTCTTGGCGTGTGATGACGCTGACGGCAGCGGCCACTTCCCCTTGCTTTTGTTCGTACTTGGAGGCCCCAACGACGCTGATTTGCATCAGCTGCTCGAGGCTCATGTCCGTCAAATCCGCGGCCGCCGCTTCGTGCAAGGCCACGACGCCGGCCAGACATAGCAGCAACCGGCGATAGCGAGAGACCTGTCCGGGCTGCCGAACCAACCGCGTGCTGTCAATTATCCTTTGCACTCAGAACCAGCGTATGACGGGTGTCTCGAAAAACGATCGATGAGCGACCTGCGCCTGGAGCATTTCTTCGTCGGCCTGGCTCAATGATCGCGCGGCGAACTTATAGAGGTATTGGTCGCCGACGATCAATGCCGCCACCGACAACCGCGTCGCACTGTTGAGGTGCGGCAGGCCGAATGCGGCTCCATTCGCCGGCCGAAACCGTGGTCGTCTCAGGGATCCAGGCGCGCCGGCGGCTATAACGGGATTATTTAGCAATACCACGTCCGTCGGTCGGTGCACTTAGGTCCTAGCCAGCTTTGATCAAACAGTCTCTCCGCACGGACGACGGTGCGGTGGCGAACATTGCGAAGCGCTCATTCGCGAGAATGAGATGCACGTCACGTTTTGCATGCGGCTCACTCGGCACATTCGATGCAGTCTGGCATGGCATCCGTGGCTGAGAACGTCACGGCGCGTGCGCTCGGTATCAAACCGCAACTGCGAGTGATAGAGGGTGGGAAAAACCCAGACGTTAGAGAACAGTTAGAAAATTCGATCGCAGCACAAACTAGCGAAGCGTGTAACTCATTGATCTAATGGCTCCCCGGGTTGGACTCGAACCAACGACCAACGGATTGACAGCGGCTCGGGAGCACCTCGTGGCACATAACAGAACCAATTAACTCAAAGACTTAGTGGCGCTGTGTCGCGGCAATTTGTGCTGTACTGTGCCAAGAAAATGACATTTAGGCAGTGCACGTATTGCACTGGTGCAGAGAGTGCACTATCATGGGCTATGCCTACGGTCAGGCGCTTTAGCCGGGCCCGGATTGCGATGTATTTCGCCGACCATCCGCCACCGCATTTCCACATCATCACGGTCGCCGATGAAGAGGTCATCCATCTCATCTAAACGCTCGAACTTCGGGATGGAGAGGCTGACCCACGGGACACGGCCGAAGCGCTTGCCTGGGCTGCCGCGAACCGAGCGGAATTGTCGGCGCGGTGGCGCGAGTACTCGGAGGAGGAAGAGACATGAGCGAGGACAGCAAGAGCCAGGTACGCGTTGCCAGTGTGAAGCCCGCTGGCGAGTACGCGCTACGCATTCAGTGGGCAAACGGCAAGAGGCTGCCAGTCGATCTCCGGGACATCGTGCATCGTCTCAAGGGTTTGCGGGCGCTGCGTGATCCCGCGGAGTTTGCGCGCGCCGCCGTGGGCGAGGGTGGTCACAGCGTGGTGTGGCCGGGCGACTTAGACATCGGCGCCACTCGTTTGCTGGAACTCGGCCTCGAGCAGGGCGGCCGCGCTGACGCCGTCGAATTCATTCGGTGGCGCTGGCGCAATGCGCTCTCACTCACCGCAGCGGCCGAGGCGCTCGGTCTGTCGCGCAGACAGGTCGCCTACTACGCCAGCGGCGAGCACGAGGTGCCTCGCTACATACTGCTGGCGTGTCGGGGCTGGGAAGCTGAGCGGCACGCGGCCACCTGAGAATAGGAATATGCGAAGAAGTTTGAATCGCACGTTCTCGGTCGCGCCGATGATGGAGTGGACCGACTAGGCCACTTCAGTTAGTAAAATCATAAACTTGAGTGCGGCGAAAACGGCTTGGCACCTATATGACTCCTCCCTGCGGATACTGAAGTCCGGATTCTGAGGACTTCAACGAGGGTAGGGCGTTCTACGGGCGTCACGATGAAGTGTTCGACAACTACTTCCCCGACTCACTTTCGCGGAATTCTCGGTCATCTTCCAAATGAAACTCCCACTGCATCCTATCCTTTCATGCCGCGGGATCAGACGCGTCCGGGTGAAACAGCTGCTGCCCATCCACCTGGTAACGCCCGATATCACGTTGGCCTTCCGGGGAAACCAGATAGTCAATGAAGCGTTGGCCGAGCACGCTCTTCACGTTGGGATGCTTGGCGGGATTGACGAGCATTACCCCGTACTGATTGAACAATCGTTTATCACCTTCGACGACTATCCGAAGTCCGCCCTTATTGCCGAAGTGTATCCACGTGGCTCGGTCCGAGAGGACGTATGCCCCAGAGGCTGCGGCGAAGTTAAGGGCGGCACCCATACCTTGTCCGATCGATTTGTACCAAGCACCCTTTTCCTGATCGATCGCGATACCAGCACTCTTCCAAAGATCAAGTTCGGCCAGATGAGTGCCGGAGCGGTCGCCCCGCGAAACAAATGATACTTGCCGCTCCTTGATCTTCTGAAGCGCCTTGCCGATGTCCATTGTCCCGCTGACGCCAGCGGGATCCTCGGTGGGCCCGATCAGTACGAAGTCGTTGTACATCACCGGGTATCTCTTGAGGCTTTCGCCCTCGGCGAGGAACTTCAGCTCGGCTGCCTTAGCATGGACAAACACAACGTCGGCATCACCGCGCCGCCCAGTATCCAGGGCCTGTCCGGTGCCTTGCGCTATGACCCTGACCGTAATGCCCGTCTTAGTTTTGACAATCGGCAGAAGATAGTCGAAAAGGCCTGAATCCTGAGTTGACGTGGTGGAAGCGACCACTATAGTTTGGTCGTCCGCGGATGCGCTCAGAGGTATCGCATACGCTGCGAGGGCCAGCATGAAAAGGGTCGCGAATCCGCGAACAAACGACGGTAGTGTTTTCACATTGGCTCCATTGACTAAACCAATAGTTCACCGGCCAGGAACCGTCGTGCGTCCGAGGTCGATGGACCGGCAAAGAACGTATCCGCGGGCCCAGTTTCGACCACGCAGCCACGGTGCAGCAGGACGATTTCGCCTGCAAGCCGCTTGGCCTCGGAAAGATCGTGAGTGGCCATCACGATCTTAATTCCGCGTTCAGCGAGTGTGCGGATGACCTCTTCGATCGCCTTGGTCCCTCGGGGATCCAGACTTGCCGTCGGCTCATCAAGAAATAACACCTCAGGATCTCGCGCCAGGGCTCGTGCTAGGGCGAGTCTTTGTTGTTCGCCGCCGGACAGGCGACGCGCGGGCCGGTCGGCGACCGCTTCAAGACCGACGAGGCGCAAAAGCTCATGAACGCGCGATCGGCGGTGCTCCCGCGGGATACTTGCGCTCGCCAGTGCAAAATGAAGGTTACCCGCCGCGGTGCGTCGTAGCATCACCGGGCGCTGAAAGACGAGTGCCCGACGTGATGAACCTGTGGCCGGCGAGCCTCCCCAGCTGATGCGCCCGCTTAAAGGCGGAACCAATCCCATGGCGAGGCGCAAGAGCGTGCTTTTTCCGGAACCATTTGGCCCTATCAATACGGTCGGAGGCCCCGCAGCGAAACGAAGGGAAATTCCATCAAGGATGACGGTTTCCCCTGCTCGAACTTGAACGTCGTCGAGCACGACGGGCAGCTGCGAGGTAACGAGGGACGTACTCATGCTGCGAATCGCTCGCCGGCTCGACGCACACCCCACGCCAATGCATTGATAAGGAGGACAATGGACATGAGGACCAATCCCAGCCCAATCGCGAGGGGCAAATTACCTTTTGACGTCTCCAAGGCGATCGAAGTCGTCATGGTGCGGGTAAACCCTTGGATATTGCCGCCCACGATGATGATGGCGCCGACTTCGGCCGCCGCTCTTCCGAATCCGGCCAGCATTGAAGTGACCAGCGAAAACCGTGCATCCCAGATCAGGGCCACGACGCGGCGGCAGACGCCAACGTTCATCGCGGCGAATTCTTCGCGGTACTCCCTCCACAAGTCCTCGATCGTCTGGCGCGTCAGTGCCGCAATGATCGGCGTGACCAAAATCGTCTGTGCAATAATCATCGCAGGCGGGGTGAAGAGGAGCCCCCAGGAACCGAGGGGCCCGGAGCGGGAGAGTGCCAGGTACACACCCAAGCCGACGACGACGGGCGGCAGCCCCATCAAGGCATTCAGAACGATGATGACAGGATCTCGAGCCGGAAAGCGGCTCAGAGCGATCAGGGCGCCGAACGGCAATCCCAGCATCAGCGCCAGCAACGTAGCGCTGAGACTGACCAGAATAGATAGCCGGACGATGTCCCACAGCGCGGAATCGCCGGTCAACAGCAAGTGCAGGGCAAAGTAGGTATTTGACATTCGCTAAAGTCGTTGGAACGGACATCGCCACGCGTAGAATTGGCGCGCCATTGTGCCCCAAAGCGCTATATCTCAGTGGAGTTAGCCGATCGCGTGAGTTCGCGCCGCGGTCTGAATGTCATCCGTCAAGGCGCAGTTCCGAGCACGCTTCGCGTGCCTCCTGGACGAGCTCAGGCCGCACCGGGAGCCCTTTAACATTCCTGGCGGCCCGTAGGACCACCCCAGTCCAGATGAGGTCATTCGCTACCGTCGCCGGTCCTGCACCCCGAGCGCGTCTTGAGCGCACGTGATCTATCAGCTCGGCGAGCATTGGCGCTCCGTGATTGATGCGCGCGAGCGCGCCGGGCTGTTCAAGCGTTACTTCGCGATGCTTTGCCCAGCTGGCTGCCGCAGTACGCAGAGCGAAGGTTTTGTATTCCCGGTAAACGATGGTCTTGCCGCGTCGAATGCGAACGATCGCGGTATATCGCGTCGATCCGTCGACCTGCTTGCGCGCTCTTATCGTCGCCATGCTGAGTTCCTGGAGGAGTCAAGGTATTCTTGACCCCTATATAACTTCTCCGCAACGATGATGGACTGGACTGACTGTCCGCGAAGCCGTTTTTCAATCAAGGTCTTGGGACGTTTGCGTAGGACGTGTCTCCTTTACGTCTCCTCACACGACAGATAGTACCGTCGGACGTGTCCTGACCAGCTATTGCGAATTTGCTCTTCAATTCGACTATCCATCGAATATCGTTGACTTTCGAATGTAGGCACCAGTATATTCGACATTAGTAGAATTGTCGGAGGACGTAATGACATCCGGGAAGACGATCGCAGCACTCGCTGCCCTTGCGCACGAGCATCGACTGGCCGCCTTTCGCCTGCTGGTTGAGGCGGGTCCGAATGGCATGCCCGCTGGTCTCGTGGCCGAACGACTGGGCATTCCGCCGTCATCTCTGACATTCCATCTACAGCAACTTCTTCGTGCCGAGCTCGTGACCCAACGCCGTTTGAGCCGGCAACTTATCTACGCGACGAACTTTGGGACGATGAACTCGCTGGTGGCCTATCTCACAGAGAACTGCTGCGGACAGGCCGAGAGTGGCGCTTGCGCGACGCCTGTTTGCAAACCCGGTGCGCGGGCCGCCAGGAGTCGCATCACACCCAAGAGGAAGTCCGCGTGAAACGATTCCACATTCATGTTTCCGTCCATGACCTCGCGCAGAGCATCCGGTTCTATTCGACGCTGTTTGGGGCTGAGCCTTCGAGGGTGCAGGCCGACTACGCCAAGTGGATGCTCGAGGATCCGCGCGTAAATTTTGCCATTTCCACACACCGTCAACCCGCCGGCGTCAATCACCTGGGCTTTCAGGTCGACTCTGCCGAGGAATTGAGCGCTCTGCATGGGCAGCTGGAAGCGGCCGACGCCAGACTGATTCAAGAGAACGAGCAGGCGTGCTGCTACGCGCGGTCGGATAAGTACTGGGTCACCGATCCAACCGGAATTGCGTGGGAAACATTTCACACTCTCGGCAATATTCCAGTTTATGGCGAGGATACCGCGGTCTTTGATCACGGCGCCTCTAGCGTTCCTGCCCAAAGCATCGGAGCCTCGAGCAGCGCTCAATGCTGCGTACCGGCCGCGAAGAGCGAACCGAAGGCCGGCCGCTCGAGCTGCTGTCCTGGATGAACGTCGCGCCTAAGCCCCAAATCCGGCGCAGCCAACCGGGTGACCTGGCTGCCGTCCGAGATCTTCTGCAGGGTGCAGGGTTGCCCACGGACGATCTCATGTGCGCCGCCGGCCTGCAGATTTGCGTCCTTGAGGCAGAGGGTCTGGTGGCGGGCGTGATCGGACTTGAACGCTTCGGTGCCGGCGGGCTGTTGCGCTCGCTCGCAGTTGCTCCCGAATACCGCGGCCGCGGCCTGGGACACGAGCTCGTGGCGCAACTTGAGCGCGACGCCCAGGCCGGGGGCGTCGAGCGACTGGTCCTCTTGACCGAGACGGCAGAAGCATTCTTCCGTCGTCTCGGCTACGTGCCCACCGAGCGTCGCAATGTGCCCGACGCGATCAAGCAAAGTGCCGAGTTCCGTTCGCTATGTCCGGCTTCGGCCGTCTGCATGAGCAAGTCGCTTGTCTCCTCAAGCGTCGAATCTCTACATGACTGACCGGATCTACAACGTTCTTTTCCTCTGCACCGGCAATTCCGCGCGCAGCATCATGGCTGAGGCGCTGCTCAACCGCCTCGGACAGGGACGTTTTCGCGCTTTCAGCGCGGGCAGCCATCCGACTGGTCAGGTGCATCCGCTGGCCATCGAGCAGCTCGAGCGGGCTCGTCTTACTACCGAGGGATTACGCAGCAAGGATTGGAATGAATTTGCTCGGCCAGGCGCACAACCTCTCGATTTTGCGTTCACGGTTTGCGACAAGGCGGCCAGTGAGGTCTGTCCGGTGTGGCCGGGGCAGCCGATGACGGCTCATTGGGGCATCGAAGACCCGGCGGCGGTCCAGGGCGACGAGACTCAAAGACGCAGAGCGTTCGCATTGGCCTTCTCGGTGTTGCAGCGACGGATCTCACTGTTTCTCAGCTTGCCCATCACGAAGCTCGATGCCATGGCCCTGCAGCGCGAGCTGGACGATATTGGCCACTTGCCCGCGCCCGGTCCGTAAATCAATGCCCATCTGAATCACTGCATCGCAGCGATGCCAAACCGACAAGACAGGGTAATCGATATGAGCGCATCTCCCACCAAACAGTCCGGGGCACCACCACCGGGCACCGGTATCGATTTTTCGATCAGTCTCCCGGTCATTTTGACAGCCGCTGGCCTGATGTTAATTGGCTGCTGGCTCGCCTGGTACTTTCTATGGAGGCCTTTCCCGGTCGATTCCGCCATTCCTCATTACACGAAAGTGGGTAACGTGAGCGGCGACCTGGTCTCTGTTGGTTCGGATACCCTCACCGACGTCATGGTGTTGTGTTCGAGAGAATTTAGAAAGGTATATCCGCAAGTCGCGATCCAACTCGAGGACAAAGGCTCAGCAACGGCTCCTCCCGCCTTGATCGAGGGCAGGTCTCAGCTGGCCCCCATGAGTCGCCTCATGACGCAGGATGAGATCGGAGCATTCGAGCAAAAGTTTGGCTACAAACCAACGTTCTACAAGATAGCCGTCGATGCCCTTTCCATCTACGTTCACAAGGACAATCCCGTTCGCGGACTGACCCTACAGCAAGTTGACGGAATATTTTCCAGCACCCTCAAGAGAGGGGGACCATCGCTTGAAACCTGGGGATCCGTTGGTCTGTCGGGAGAGTGGGGCAATAAGGCAATTACCCTCTACGGTCGCGATAACGTCTCTGGAACCAACGCCTATTTCAAGGAACATGCGCTGCAGCAGGGCGATTTTAAGATAACAGTGCATGAAGGGATTTCGGAGCAGCTGGTGGATAGCGTCGCCGATGACCCGTCGGGCATTGGGTACAGTGGAATCGGTTGGAAAACCTCCCAGGTCCGCACGGTTCCGCTCGGCGCAACAGCCGGCAGTTTCGTGGAACCAACCTATAAGAATTCCCTGGACGGCACTTATCCGCTCGCCCGTTTTCTGTATATCTATGTGAATCAGAAGCCAGGCCAACCCCTCGATAAGCTGACTGGCGAGTTCATCAGATATGTCTTATCCCATGAGGGTCAGGAAGCCGTCGTCCAAGCGAAGTTTTTTCCCCTTCCTGCACTCATCGTGACCGAAACCCTGAGTGGTAAGAATTAAATTCCCCTGTTGACCCTGCGGGATGCCCTGGGCAACGTCCAACCCCACTGAATAGACCATGACTTACCCAAAGACAGTTCTCGTACTCTGCACGGGCAACTCGTGTCGCTCGCAAATGGCCGAGGCGATTCTTAGACACGAGCTGGGTAGTCAGGTTCGTGCTTTGTCCGCCGGTACGCGTCCGCAGCCGAACGTGGCCGAGGGCGCCCTTGCCGCCCTCAAGCTCGCGCATGTGCCCACGGAAGGGCTCTATGCCAAGGACATCTCCGCCGTCGTGAATGAGTCCATTGATCTCGTCGTCACAGTCTGCGACAACGCGAAGGAGACCTGCCCGATCTTCCCGCGGCTAGTGCCGAGCATTCACCTGCCGTTTCACGATCCCCACGGCGAACCGCTGGAGAGCTTTGTGCGGGTACGTGACGAGATCCAAGCTCGGTTAGTCCCGGCCGTGCGCCAGGCGCTGGGTGTCTAAGTGAACAACCGGATCAACCAGCGCCGGCGGGCGCCGGAACCGGGATACTAGTGGTAAACGCGGAGTCGTTACCGCGGCGCCTGATCGCCGAGTTGATCGGATCACTGCTGCTGGCGGCGACCGTCGTGGGCTCCGGCATCATGGCCGAACGTCTGGCCGGCGGAAACTTGGCCATCGCCTTGCTGGCCAATACGGCCGCGACGGTGGCGGTTCTGGCCACGCTGATTGCACTCCTTGGTCCGGTGAGCGGTGCCCATTTCAACCCCGCCGTGTCGCTGATCGAAGCGTTGCGGAGCAAGCTTTCCTGGACCGACGCGGTGTATTACACGCTCGCCCAAGTCGCCGGCTGCTGTGCCGGCGCGCTGTTGGCGCATGTCATGTTCCAGTTACCGCTGTGGCAGGCCTCGGCGCACATCCGTACCGGCCCGGCGCAATGGCTGGCCGAGGCGGTGGCGACATTCGGACTGCTGCTCGTAGTGCTCGGGCACCGACGCTCGGAGGATGCGCCCTGGATGGTCGCCGCCTGGATCGGGGCGGCGTACTGGTTTACCGCATCGACATCCTTTGCGAACCCTGCGATTACCATCGCGCGCTCGCTGTCAGACACTTTTTCTGGAATTCGGCCGATCGACGTGCCCGAGTTCATTGTCGCGCAGCTCCTCGGAGGCATCGCAGCATTGGGCGTGGCACGCGTGGTGTTCCAGCGGTCGAGCCTCGACGTCTAGGCCGGGTATGGACGTGCCTCTAGCGCCGCTTGCCAAGAGGAACACACGGCCATGACCATGCAGCCTATTGCCGTCACGATCTATCACAACCCGGATTGCGGCACATCGCGCAATACATTGGCTCTTATTCGCAATGCGAATGTGGACCCAACCGTCATTGAGTATTTAAAGACGCCTCCGGACCGCGCGACACTGCAGAGTCATCTGCAGCGCATGGGCATCGGGCCGCGTGCTCTGTTGCGCGAGAAAGGAACGCCCTATGCCGAGCTCGGACTTGGTGCGGCTCACTGGACGGACGACGAGCTTATCGACCAGATGCTCGCCCATCCCATCTTAATCAATCGGCCCATCAACTGTGCCAAAGATCGGACAGCCTGGGCTACTAGTTCAGCTTAAAAACTTTTACTCGCTTGAATTATAGGCATAAATGATGGCTCCCCGGGTTGGACTCGAACCAACGACCAACGGATTAACAGTCCGAGAAAAGCGGTCCAGGGACTTCCAGAGGCGTTCGTATCGGATTCATAACAATATGATTCTATTGACTTAACGTCCAAGCGCATCCAGACTAATCCGGGTGCAGCCGCTGCACTACTAACACGCTACTAATACGGAAAAAGACCAACGGACTAGTGCAGAACTGCTACGAGGTCGGACTGATGTCTCGGATTACCACCACCGCGCTGCGTGCACGCTGGCGCGACTCGGATCGCTGGCTCTCGGATGGCGGCTCGCGCGGCGCGGGGCGATTGACAGCGCGAATCACGCGCGATGGCGTGCTGCTCTATTACCAATACTTTTGCGAGGGCAAGCTGCAGCGAATCGCGCTCGGCCCATATGATGAGGCTGGGACTCGCGGACTGTCACTCGTTCAGGCGCGCGAGAAATCCGCAGCGCTGGCTACGCGCTATCGCGAAGGTGTCACCGATCTGCAGGGACATCTCGACCGCGAACGGCGGGCCGCCGACCGTGCGCACCGAGTAGAGCAGGAGGCCGCACAGCGGGCCGCCGAGGATGCGCAGCGTGGGACGCTTCGGCAGCTGCTCGCCGCCTACGTGGGTCACCTCGAGCGCCAAGGCAAGCAGGCGACACGCGACGTGCGTTCAATCTTCAACACGCACGTGCTTGAGGTTGAGCCCGATTTAGCCGAGCGCAAGGCTGCAGACTTGTCGGTCGATGACTTCGTTGGGCTGATCGGCAAGCTGGTTGAAGCAGGGAAGGGACGCAGTGCCGACAAGCTGCGCTCGTATTTGCGCGCGGCGTATCAGCTGGCGGTCGAGTCCAAGACCAATCCGGCAGCACCGCTGGCGCTGCGCGCCTATGGGATCCGTGTCAACCCCATCGCCAGCATCGGCGCCCTGTCCCAATTCAATCGGGCGCGCGAACGAGTGCTGTCTGCGCCTGAGCTGGGAGCGTTTCTACGCCGGGTCGACCAGTTGCCGGCGAGTGCACAGAAGGATGCATTGCAGCTGCTGCTGTATCTCGGTGGGCAGCGGCCCATGCAGCTGCTGCGCCTGAAGGCGACAGACGTGGATCTATCCTCCGACACCGTGACGCTCTACGACGGTAAGGGCGCAAGGACACAGGCGCGCGTCCATGTGCTGCCGGTGGTCAAGGAAGCGCGCGCCGTTCTCGAGCAGCGCCTGGCCGGGGTCACCGTCGGCGAACCACTGTTCAGCACCGACAAAAAGCATGCTATGCGGCACGAGACCGTCAGCGCACTTGTGACCGACCTAGGCGCAGCGATGCTGAAGTCCGACCCGCCGGAGGCGCGCGAGACATTTCAGCTGCGCGATTTACGCCGCACCTGTGAAACCATGCTCGCAGCGCTCAAGGTCAGCAGCGACGTGCGTGCACAACTGCAATCGCACGGCCTCGGTGGCGTCCAGCAACGCCACTATGATCGGCATGATTACATGTTAGAGAAGCGCCAGGCGTTGCAGAAGTGGGTTAGACACCTCGCCTCGCTGAAGGCCAGCAAACAGGCCGACGTGGTTCCGATCGCGGCCAAGCGTCGGCAGCGGACGGGGGAACAGTCGCCGGCTGGCTGAAAAGGAGGACTACTGCGCGCGGCTCAAATCGATACGCTTCTGCAACCAGGCACGCACTTCGGCCTCCAGCCAGCCCACCGCGCGCGTGCCAATTCGCACGCGCTTGGGGAAACATTGATCCGCTTCCATTTGATAGATCATCGAGCGGCACAGGCCGGTCACCGAACACACCTGTGGCAGCCGCAAGATTCGGATGGTCTCATCGTCCGAAGAAAACATGGCGTTCATCCGCGGTCCCTCGCATTCATGGTAGTGGTACGCGTAGCTCTGCAGGGCGCAGCGCATTCCAGGGGGAGACACCCCTGGCGGAGGTGGTGGCGTACGCACCGGCGAGTGGTGTCCGCCGGACGGCTTGTGGCGAGCGCAGGATCGTGAGACAGCCAGTCCAGCACCTCACTCCGTTGCCACCCAATACGACGGCCCTGAAACCGCACCTGCTTGGGAAAGCGCCCGACAAGCACCAGCGCACGCAGGATCAGCCCGTGCCGCCGCGTCAATCGCGCGACATCGTGCGCCGTGAGCAGCTGATTCCACGGCGGCAGGCTTTCGTTCACCCACCGAGAGATCGAAATGGAGGGTCTCGGCGCATCAGCTGCAGCTGGCGTACCTGAGATGGATATGTTCATGCGCACCACGCGTCTCCGGCTCTTCGTTAGACTAGGCGTATTGCCCGTGGTGAGATCATTGATCGGAGTGGAGCGGAATTCTCGCGCAGTTTGAGCGTTTATCTACCCGAAACTCCTGTTCCGGATGAGCCAGGAAGAAGCGTAAGCACACAAATGCCTCAGATGCCGCTGCCTTTGGCCTCTCACTGAAAGCGCCTCAGAGACTGCATTAGCCGCTCCGGGCCTTCTATGGGACCTTGACAATCTATGACTATACACGGATAGTCATGAGACATGACGCCCCGAAGGCTCCAGCTCCAATCGCTCTACCTCGAACCGTCAAAGGCTGCGCTTCTGGATTCCCTTGCGGTGGAGACGCGCATACCCAAGGCGGTGCTCCTGCGCGAGGCAGTGGATGATCTGCTGATCAAGCACAAGAAGTTGAAGAAGACGAAGGATAATCGTAGGACGGGATCATAGATGGCCACAGGTCGCGGACATGTATTGCGATTCACATGGCACACGGTGCGGCTACCCGCCCTAGCATTTCTTATCACTATCTTGCCCGTCGTTCAGATGATCCTGTCGGCCGTCGCCCTTCTGGGCGTGCTGACGGCGCTTTTCTTTAAGTTTCTCGGTGCGCCGAGCTTCCCCTTCTGGGGCATGCTCGGCTTTTCCTTGGGCTGCACGCTTCTGCTAATCGCGTACTATGGTCTTATGCGTCTTTTCTCACGGTAGCGCCGATTGCATCCTTGCGACGTTTCTCCTCTGTTCGCACGCATTGCGAGCAATTGCGGTTCTTTACCGACAGCAGATCGACCACAACGATACCCGGGCACGTACCGCAGCGTCTCAGTTCCAGCGAATTAGGTTCGGCCATGCCAATGGCCAACAGCACGATTAGCTCAAAGCTGACCGCCGACTCGGGGAAATAGGTGCGATACGCTTCATACACGTCGCAAAGCCTCTCGCCTCGGTCGAGGCTGGGATAATAGCGAGCGGCCTCCACAATCTTCTCAGCCGGGACCGCCCCATGGATTTTGCAAAATAGGGCGATGACAGAGGCTTCGCTACGCATCTGAGCGGAGCGAAAGAATGGGGACAGAAGTGTTGGCGATGGACCACGCCGTCGTCCCGAGGACTTGACGCGCCATTCGCGCCTCAATGTCTTAATTTTCTCGCGCGTGAGCCCCGCAAAATTACAGATGGTCTGTCTGCGTGCTCGGTGCGCGATCATGCGCAAGGCGAGCTGATGCCGTCTCAGCTCTCGTCCGATCCGATCTTCCACGGCGCATTCATCCTCTGCGATGACTTAGTTTTGGAGAAAAAAACGCCCAAACTTGGAAGGAGATCTGGGGCGTTGCCACGGACAATGACGGCATGGCCCCCGATACAACGGATTCCCCTGGATCCCTGCCAGCATGGAAATGGACCGGCGGAGAGACGCTTGACTTCGTCTATGCACTGAACGAGCGCTGCCTTCAAGTGCTCGGTATGCGGGTTACGGAGGGGGGCCGAATATTTCCCGAGTCCGAGGCGTTTGAGATCGTGACGGTCTGTCATAAGCTTTGGTTCGAGGTGGATGAGTCTGCGCGGCGCAGGGCGGCCAAGTGTCCATTTCTTCTCATCGACATGAGATTCAAAAATGAGAAGTGGTGGCGTGAGATTGGGGATGGTGCCGCTTCTTCTGATGAAAGGAGTTCGGATCTGAATATCTTTGCTGCTGAATCTGCGCGCGAGTTGAGTGCCGAGACGTTGACCTTGGCTTGGCACACGGCGCGCCTGGACACGCGCATTGCCTCCCAGGTGCTGGGACTGGCGCCCGGTGTGGTCGGCATTATCGCCTCGCTCGGCCCGAGAGAAGTCCAGCGCATCGCGGCACGTCATAGTCATCAATTGCGGCCGCGTTGGGAGAACAACCCTGCGTTTTGGGAGCAACTGTTGCGAACGGCGGTCGGCGGTAGTGCGGCGTCGTTGTCCGAATTCCATCTGCACGGTCTGCAGCTCCTCGGAGGTGATCTCTTGGATCGAATCTAAATATGGTTCGTGTGGTGTGTCGTGTCCTTGAATCAATTCGCTACTTCGACGTCCCTATTCGGCGGCTCTATAGAGCGGCGCCTTGCGCATGCTCCCACCGTTTGGACCACTCTCCTTCACGGCATATCAGACCACACGCGCCGATAGTACACCGTCGATGTGCCGCAACGTCGCTACCGGAACCTGGTCCGCCGCGCCGTCCGTGTCGATAAGCGTATAGGCGTAGTCGCCGTAGGATTTGTTGAGGAGATTGACGATATTGAGTCCAGCGGTGGCGAGGCACGTGGAGATCTGGCCGACCATGTTCGGCACGTTGTTGTTGGCGATGGCGATGCGCGTCGTGTTCGCAACACGCGGCAATATAACTTCGGGGTAGTTGACGGATTGCCGCACGTTGCCGTTCTCCAGGAACTCGCGTAGCGCATCGGCGACCATGATGGCACAGTTGTCCTCCGCCTCGTTGGTGGAGGCGCCGAGGTGCGGCAGTGTGATGACCCTGGGGTGATCCTTTAGCGCATTGTTGGGAAAGTCGCAGACGTAGGCGCGCAACCGTCCGTCATCGAGAGCGGCAACCACGGCCTGAATCTCGACGATGGGGGCTCGCGCAAAATTCAGCAGGACACCACCCTGGCGCATCAGCTTGAGGCGCGACAGGTTCACCAGATTACGAGTCTCGCCGTTCAAAGGCACGTGAACCGAGACGACATCGGCGCGTGCAAAGAGATCATCCAGAGACACGGCCTGCTCGACGCTCGAGGACAACTGCCATGCGCGTCGCACGGTGATCTGCGGATCATAGCCGAGCACCCTCATGCCGAGCGCGAGCGCGGAATTAGCAACTTCGACACCGATCGCGCCGAGTCCCAAGACCCCGAGCGTCCGGCCGGGCAACTCGAAGCCGACGAATTGCTTTTTGCCCCGCTCTACTGCTTCGTCCATTGCATGGTCATCGCCTGCGAGAGCGCGTGCGAACGCCCAGGCAGCACAGATATTGCGCGCCGCTAGAAATAAACCCGCGAGGACCAGCTCCTTGACTGCATTAGCATTCGCACCCGGCGCGTTAAATACGGGCACGCCGCGTTTGCTGAGCTCGGTAACCGGAATATTATTCACACCTGCGCCTGCACGGCCGATCGCGAGTACGGAAGGGGGAATATCCATGCTGTGCAAGTCTGCAGAACGCACCAGAATGGCGTCAGGAGAGGGCACATCCGAGGCCACATCGTAGCGCTCGGGCGGAAGACGATCGAGTCCTCGGGCGCTGATATGGTTCAGAGTTAGTATACGGTGACGCATGGTGTCTTGAGGCCTCAGCCGTATCGCCGTTCGAACTCATGCATGAAGTCGATGAGGGCCCGCACGCCGGCCAGGGGCATCGCGTTGTAAAGGCTGGCGCGCATGCCGCCGACGGAGCGATGTCCCTCAAGGTTCGTGAGATGGGACGTTTGCGCCTCGGATAGGAAGTCCCTGTCGAGATCGGGGATGGCGAGGGTAAACGGGACATTCATCCAAGAGCGGCAATTCTTGGCTACTGGATTGCTGTAGAAGCCGGTGCCGTCAATCGCTTGATACAGGGCTTCGGCCTTGGCGTGATTGTGCTCAGCCATCGGGCTTAGCCCGCCCTGAGACTTAATCCATTTCAAAACAAGCGTTGCGACATACCAAACGAACGTAGGAGGAGTATTCAGCATAGAAGCATCCTCAGCCATGGCCTTGTAGTCCAGCACCGCGGGGGTGCCCGGGCGGGCGCGGCCGATGAGATCCTCACGCACGATGACGACGCAGAGGCCTGCAAGACCCAGGTTCTTTTGGGCGCCCGCATAGATCAGACCAAACTTCGTAACATCCAGCGGTCGGGACAGGATAGTCGAAGACATATCCGCGACCAGCGGCACCGAGTCGGTGTTGGGCACGAACGGCAATTCGACGCCGCCAATCGTCTCGTTCGGCGTGTAGTGCGCATACGCGGCAAGCGGGGTGGATCGAAGATCGTGCTCGGCGGGTACCGTGGTGTAGCGCGAGGCTATACTATCCGCGGCTATATTGACTTTGCAGTAGTTTCTGGCTTCAGCGATCGCTTTACTTGACCAGACACCGGTGTTCACGTAATCGACGACTGAATAGGCTCTGGCGAGATTAAGCGGTACAGCCGCAAACTGCCCCGAGGCGCCACTCTGTAGAAACAAGACTTTGTAATGGCTCGGAATGCCGGCGAGCTCGCGTAACAACGATTCGAGCTCCTGCGCTACGCCGACGAACGCCTTGCTGCGGTGACTGACTTCCATGACCGACATGCCGCTGCCGCGCCAATCCGTCAGTTCCTCGCGAATCTGTTGGAGTACCTCGAGGGGGAGCATCGATGGCCCCGCGGAGAAATTAAATGCGCGCGTGGCAGATCGTCCGGATGCAGCGGCAGGCGAGCTACCGCTCCCGGGATCATTCGATGCAAGCCGGGCACGATCAACGTCCATGGTCAACTCCATCCCAACATGATCGGCTAACAAGGATGTCGGCAGACGACGCGATCGGCGCTAATTCCCCCGGCATCCCACTGTGGTCACCCACTCGAAATCGCCAGTTCAGCTGGGGGTCGGCGCGTACGCTCACTAGTGCCCCGGCGGCTGGCTGACCAGCATTACCATGGCTTCGAGCGCGCGCGACCTCTGTTCTTCAGTCAGAATCAAATGGCGATGCGACCCGTGCTCCGATTCTTCGAAATGCGAGCCTCCATCCGGCAGGACCGTGATCCGGCCGGGTTTCGAGAGGGAGAAATAGTCCCGGTCCGCTCGGGCGGCATAGAGCACGGCAGTCAAATCCCACGTCGCATGATCATGAGGCCATTTGTTGGACGTCTCTTCTGCATACGTGCGATAAGTTTGAGCGATAGGATGATGCGCAACATAGGAAAAATCGTGCTCGATGCTCGCCGCCGGATACAGCATTGCCACTCCGATTTCAAACCCGCTGGCCACAATGGGTGTTGGCCAGTTCGAAAAGACATTCTGCGCAGAGGTGACATCCGATTCCAGATTGAATTCAGGAGATCCCTTCGCCAGCAATTGCCCGTCAACTATCGACTCAGCGAAGTTTCCCGCCATGACCGACAACAAGCGAACCTTCCGCTGGATGAGATCACGCCCGCTGAGAGTACTAGCGGCATCCGATACGCTGTCCAGCAACCGCGCCAGATTGGTGCTATAGCCCACTTGGATTATGACGACGCTGCCATCGGGTTGCGCCGCTAAGGTCTTTCTAAGCAGCGACACCGCCTCGGGCGCGTTCGTCCCGTCAATCAGGCGGTGTGGGTAGACCAGGGAGCCGTTGCGTTTCCTATCTTCCGACAGTATCTGCGTGTAGCGGGTAACCGGCCAGGTGATGGATGGGTACTTCTTGCGGAACGCTTCGGTATCGAGTCCATTGCGGATTAGCCCGATCGGCACTTGCGGGTGGCGGTAGAAGGTGTCGATTAGGTCGACATAGGAGGCGCACCACTTCTCAGCGGTGCTCACTGTCACGGCTAATAGATTGATCTCGTGCCGATCCTGCAACGCGTGGAGCATCGCCAGCGCCAAAGCGTCATCGATGTCTGACCACATGTCCGTATCGAAGATGACATTGACTCGCGCGCTGCGCTCCTTGGAATTGTCCGTCCACGGTGCTTCGGTCTGATGGGTGTCGGCACGCGTCATCTGAACTACCACAAGACTAGCGAAAAGCAAGCTCGTAGCAAATAGTCTATAGGTCGGCGATTTCAAGTTTTCTCCAGCCGCTACTAATAAGTCTGTTCATTACGTGCAGATCGCAACACTAAATTACCTTGCCCAGTTGTCCGGCCTGACGTTTGCAAGCCATATAGCGGGGATCCGTCAGTGTCATCGCAAGCCAGACGGCCGAATTCCGCGGGAATTCAGAAAGCGCTCGATTGCTCGGCGAGTAGGTGCCGACCGCTGTGCGCCCAAGAATGTGACAGAAATGGCGCCCGCTGTGTTGGCAAAGCGCACGCCGTCGCTGATCGCCATTCCTTCGGTCAGCACGACGGCAAGCGCGCCGTTGAATACATAGCCAGAGGCGGTCGTATCCACGGCTTTCACCTTAAAGCCTGGAATGACCTGCGTGCCCCCAGCATGCGCGATGAGCTCACGCTTGGCTCCAAGAGTCAACACGACAGTCCGGACACCAAGATGGCGACGGGCATGAGCGGCCCTTTCAGGGCCCCCGGCGCCTTTTATTTTGATCCCCGTCACCAACTCGGCTTCGGACTCATTTGGCGTAAGAATCGACAGGGGTAAGCGAAGCTAGTGGATTCAATAGCGGCGAACCCCAGATTCGGTAAGCTGCCGCTTACATCCCTCTCGACGCGAGAGTCGTGTCCAACGCCAACGAACTCCGGCACATATCGCTTCTTGGGCCGTTGGCCTGTCATTGAGTGCGCCTTAGTAGCCGCGTAACTTACGCGATGCGCGACGAAGCACTAGTGCCCACACGTGCGAGATTCTCAACAGCATCTCTAGCCTTGCTGTTCAAAAGCGTTTTAGCACCGATATGCCTACTGTGCGCGGCGCGATAAAGGCGGTGGCCCACGTGCCGCTGTTCGTATAGACAAGGTTCTCCGGTAGGCTGCTCAGGACCCCCCTTTCATTGGTAACATTCTTGACATACCCTGTCACGGTGTATCCATCCCAAACGATGCCCGTACGGGCATCGACGCGAGAATAACTTGGAACGAATGGTGTTGGTGCCCCGACGCTCGGCGGGAAATTTTCGTATCGTTTTCCAACGTACGCCGCGGTGCCGCCGACGAATCCGTCCACAGAGCGACTGAGCTTAAATGTCTTTTCGGCGGTTAGATTCGCGGTGTACTTGCTGGAATAGGGGAGCGGGTCTCCAGATGTCCCTGTAAACCCTTGACCAACATTATTTGTAAGTATCGCGTCGGTGTACGCAAATGCGGCGCTGAGTGTCAATGTTTCTAGCGGCTTGGCGTCCACTTGGAGTTCGGCGCCCTCACTCTTCGCTTTTCCGCCGTTAAATATATAAGGAATAAAGGCGGGGCCGTATGCGGTCAGCTGGATTTTTGACCAGTCGATGTAGTAAATGTCCGCGTCAATCGAGAGTCGTCGGTCGAAGAGCCTGCTCTTAACGCCCAACTCGTAGTTGGTGGTCGTTGAGGGTTTATACGACAGAGGTATGGTAGCAGCAGCGGTCGGTGAGGAGGGGGTATTTGGCCCGCCCGGCTCGTAACCAGATGCGATGCGTGCGTAAGTCATGAGTGAGTCAGAAACCCGAAACTCCGGCGTCACCAAGTAGGTGAATGAACTGTCGTCTGTTCGAGTCGCAAAAGCATAAGTTGGCCCTACAAGTGGACCAGCGAGGATCTGGTTATAGCGCTGCCAGTTATGGCTTTCACGGCCACCGACTTGAACGTCAAATCGATCCGTGAACTGGTACTTCAAATCTGCATAGGCGGCGACCTCGTGATAGGCGGAAGATTCCAAACCGGCCAGTAGCACACCAACGGGTGCGCCAGTCTGCAAGTTGTTAGCCTCCGCGGTGTAATTGTTGACGGGATTGCTCTCGGCCGTGCCGAATGCTCCGACGAGCCACTGAAACTTTGAGCTGGTCGAAGACGTCAACCGAATTTCCTGAGTAGCCTTGCTGGTGTCAATGGGATAGAAGATTCCCGAACCTCCCACACCAAAGAGTTGCTCGGCGGAAGGCGAAAACGCCGGCTGATAATTACTTTGTGACTCGTCGTCGACCGTTCGGCTATATGAGGAGATGGATGTGATATCGAAATAATCTGCGCGGAAGGCCAAAGTGGCAATGTACATCTGGTTGTTGTATGCATAACTCGTAAAGCCTGGGAGCCGGTCCTGGGTTAGTTTCCCCGGCGTGAGCGGCTGATCAAGGTAATTTGTATCAACGGTGCCGTCATATCCTCGTCTATCTTCCGCCAATACCTGTACGCGAAGAGAGAGCGCTTGTGTGGCTTGCCAGAGTGAATCGAACCGAACTCCTTCGACGTTCGAAGTGTTGACGTTATTCTGACCATGTGTCGGATCGTCGACGTAGCCCGGGTCCTCCCGAACAAAAGCACTGACCCGGATTGCGAGTGTATCGGCAATTACTGGGACGTTCACACCAGCTCTCACGCCGTATCCGCTCCCGGCACCTGGAATGGTGTTCCCATCCACCTCAACCCTTCCCCCTGTGGAAGTCAGGTCCGGAGCTAGAGTTACAAACCTAATAACACCGCCCAGGCTGCTTGCGCCGTACAGGGTACCTTGCGGCCCTTTGAGAACTTCGACGCGCTGCAGATCCTCGGGGTCGAGTTGTGGAATGTATTGTGTACCGTTAATGTCGGTCGTAACCGAGGACCCGACCGGCACATCATCGATGGTGATTCCCACCGTAGGATTTAGGAGTCCCCCCGAACTCAAGCCGCGGACGGCGACTATGACCCGGCCACCGGCGCCCTGGTCCGATATCGACAAGCCCGGTACGCTGGTGTAATAGTCCTGCAAGTTCAGCTCGTTGTTTTGAAGCATCGAGTCGGCGCTTACAACGCTCATGGAGACAGGGGCATCCTCTAGGCGTTCACTGCGTTTCTCGGCGGTGACGACGATTTCTTGCAGGCCTACGCTCTGATCTGGTTGATCGGACGTAAATTCCGCGGCGCTCACAACGAATGGATCCCCGCAAAGGATGGCAACTGCGCCGCATACCACAAGCAGACGTTGCCTTGGAAAAGTCTCTTTAAACATCTGTGCTCCCCTAGTTCTTGACGTCTCAAGTCGTTCTGACGTTCAGATGCGGTGCCCGCTCTTGCTTTAGGCACCCCAGTCGGCGGTCCAAACACTTCATGTCTCGCTGCTTCAACCCGTGCGCGACCGGCCAAAAGCATAGAAGTTTCTGCCGAATCGCGAACGGTCGACGTGATACCGAGGTCGTTATTAATGTCAACGCGCGGCATTTGGAGGGTAATACTGTCTCATTGATTTTGTCAACATCGCGCATGTTACAATGTTACACAACGCACCGGCCCTATAACCTAATCGCTCTGCACTAAATGATCTATAAAACCAGATTATAGTGAAGTGAAGGTTGGCCTGCATTCTCCAGACGCCAGCAGCAACGTTTGTTTTTTGCAGAGATGTACTGTTACAGTGTGATACGACGGAGCCGAGAAAATTAAGCGCCGTCTTGCCTAAATAAAAGTCGTGAAACGCGTGGAGTTAGTTCGGGGCGATGTGAATGAAAGGAAACAAGTTTCAGCAACTTCGAGTGATGAAGAAAGGGAGCCTGCTGGAATTCACAAGCGGCTCGGCCATGTGTGTCCTGTGCCCGAGCTTGGGAGGAAGGATATTCGCGGAAGTGTGCGGAATACCTGCCCACAGAATTGACCTTGCATGTGTCGCCAATCCGAGTTGCTCTTTCAATAATTATGGCGGAGGTAATTTTTGGCCTGCACCGGAGGGAGGGAGGTTTGCATTCAATTATCGTGGAAACGAATGGTATGTGCAGGAGTGCATCGATCGGCAGCCATTTGAAGTCGTTTGTCACGACGAATATTCGGCCGTCATTTCAAAAAATGTCGCGCTAATTAATCGCGCCGACACGATCGTTGAAGCGATTATGAAGCGGGAGCTAAAGCTGTTTCGCTCGCTGCCGCCGTTCTTAGAGGGGATGCGGCTGCGGGGTTTTCTCAGCTATCAAACTGTGGACAGTTGCGAGGTACTAAACCCCCTAACCCCGGACCAGGCGTTGATCGCTGCTTGGACTTTGGAACAATTTGATACGTCCGGATCCACCATCTCCTTCTGCCCGGTAGAAAATCCTCGATCAGCAATTAATTTTGACTTCTACGACCACCCGGAAGACAGGATTACCTACTTTGAACATGGCTTTACTTACAGGACGGATGGCGGGCGGAAGGGGCAAATCGGTATCAAGCAACGCTTTGGAGCACCTTTCATCGGCTTCTACGATGTTTCTCGAAATTTGTTGTGCATCAGGGAAAACCGCCGCGTCGGGGATGTGCTCTATTTCAATATAGCCGATAACGATCAGCCAAACGGCCCCTATTCGGCTGCCGACAACTACAGCATATTCAACTCCGATCCCGCTATGCAGGCCTTCGAACTGGAACTCGTAGGCGGCGCGAGAATCCAGGACGGACTCGTGAGAGGTTCGGAGCTTGTTTCCCGGACAACGTTTGCGGTTTTTGAGGATTCACAAAGTATTCAGGCCTTTGTTGATCAATACTTAGGAGGATGAACGTGGGTTATTTAGCGAGCGACGAGCGAGACGTGCGACTGAAGAGGGTCCGCGAGGCGATGGCGACGAAGGCGCTGGATGTTGCGCTCGTTTATTACGATGAGTTTAACATCGGAAACGGTTGGTATCTCACGGGTTGGTGTCCGCAGTTCGAAAGCGGATCCGTGCTTGTGCCACGTGAAGGCGACCCAATCATATTGGGCGGACCGGAAAGCGAGCCCTTCGCCAAGTTGGACAGTGCAATCACTGGGACTCGGAACTTGCCGGTGTTCATGGTGCCCGACGAGGAATACCCTAACGCCACTATCACAGACTTCCCAACGCTCTTTGCCGAACTAAAATCTAAGTTGGGCTCTCTGAGGCGGGTGGGCTTAGTGGGTGCTGGGCGAATGCCGGCGGATTGTTACCGTCAGATTGTCGAAGGATTCAAAGACGTAGAGTTGGTGGATTTTACCCGCCAGTACGTTGAGCTGCGCTACGTGAAATCATCGTGGGAGCGTGAACAGATTCGAGCGGCATTTAAATTGGCTGATGATTGCTACGAGGCGATGAAGCTGCAGATTGCCCCAGGTGTCTCGGAGATCCAGGTGGCCGCGGCAGGGGAATACGCGGCTCGCAAGCAAGGCGCAAGCGGGTTCGGATTCAGCGCCATCGTGGGAAGCGGCAGACGCTCGAATGCTGTCGTGCCCACGGCGACATCAAAGACACTAAGCGCTGGGGAGCTTGTCATGCTTGGCATTGCGCCAAAAGTGCAGGGATATGCTGGGGTCGTGGGGAATGCTCTTGCCGTGTCTGGAAGATATACAGACAAGCAGCAGGAATGCCTCAATTATCTGACGGAGGCATTCTGTCTTACCAAGGAGCAACTCGTATCGGGCAAAATTGGTAGAGAGATAGATGCCCCGGCCAGAAAGTACTTTTCGAAGCATGGCTTATCCAAGTATCTCGTGTGCCCGTTCGCGCACACCATTGGTTTGCACGAAGCCGAATCACCGTTCTTCGGCCCAAACAGCGAAGACGTCTTGAAGCCAGGGATGACGGTATCTGTGGACGTTAGCTTTTTCGGCCATCCGGAGTTCCATGGTGTGCGGATCGAAACTGGCTATGAGATTACCGACAAGGGCGCGGTACCCATGAGCGCCAAGATGGACCGCGTTCTCTGCGGTGATGCCTAGTCAGACATGCATGATACAAAGTTCCGATCAGTCGATAGCCACCAGCGCCGCAACGCCCGAGCGCCGCCGAGTCCTAACCCTCTGGGATTTGGTTTTCTACGGCATTATCCTCATCCAGCCTATCGCGCCTATCCCCCTCTTTGGAGTTGCCCAAAAACTTTCTAACGGCCATTTCGTAACTACCATATTGATTGCAATGTTCGCAATGACGATAACCGCCTTCAGTTACGGGCGGATGGCGGCCATTTACCCGTCGGCGGGATCGGCATACACCTATGTTAGCCGCGGATTGAACCCGCACCTCGGGTTCCTCGTAGGATGGGCGATGCTGCTCGACTACCTGCTGCTCCCGCTGGTCACCGCCGTGTGGGTAGCAACCACGCTCCACGCGCGTTACCTTTCTGGAGTACCTTATCCCATCATTGCCTTCATTTTTGTAGCCCTCATTACCGGCTTAAATCTGCGAGGGGTCAAGTCCTCGGCGCGGACCAACATCGTTCTACTGGCGCTGATGAGCGTTGTGATTATCGCGTTTATCTGCTTGGCGGTTCGGTACCTGTTGCTCTCGCAAGGCTGGAGCGGCCTTTTATCTGCACAACCCTTTTACTCGGCGCAAACCTTCGATTTTCACCGAATCTGGGTGGCAACATCCTTTGCGGCGCTTACTTATATCGGCTTCGACGGGGTCACAACGCTGTCGGAGGACGTGGCGAACCCGAAACGTAACGTCCTGCTGGCCACAGTTCTGGTCTGCCTGCTTACGGGCGCATTCGGGGGACTGGAGGTCTACCTTGGCCAGCGTGTGTGGCCGAATTGGCACAGCTTCCCAAATCTGGAATCGGCGTTCATGGATGTTTGCCAGCGCGTCGGTGGCAGCTTGCTGTTTAATCTGATGGGCGGTGCTCTAATTGCGGCCATGCTGGGCACCGGATTGGCCGCTGCACTGGGAGCCGCCAAACTGCTCTTTGGCATGGGGCGCGATAACGTCCTGCCGCGAAAGATATTCGGTCACCTCAATCCCGAGAGCAAATCTCCCACCTACAATATCCTGATCATTGGAGTGCTGGCCTATATTGGAGCAATCGGCTTAGGCTACGTGGGTAATGCCTTCGAGCATGCCGGGGAGATGGTGAACTTCGGTGCTTTCCTGGCCTTCATGGGTGTAAACCTTGCCACCTTTTTCCAGTTCGGCCTGCGGCGCAACAATGGCTGGCAGGCTCAGGCTGCTTCGAGTGTATTGTATCGGGTCTTCGCAGACGCGATTTTGCCACTGATCGGCTTTGCCTTCTGTGCTCTTATCTGGTGGAACCTCAACGCCATAGCGAAGACCGTTGGAGGCATCTGGCTGGCGGTCGGCGTCGCGTACATAACCGTTAAGACCCGCGCATTTCGAGTATTACCACCCAATATCGATTTCAATGAGTCCTGAAAGCTCGAGAGGTATCTTAGGCTGTTTGTATGACTAAATTAGCTTGCGGACTCCTATCGTTCGAGACGATGGTGAGGCGCAAGGCCGGGAGCGGAATCGAGAAAGGGGCCAGAACCTGGAACAACTTCTGATCGATCGAATGGGCTAGTAGATCGCCATGGCCAAAGGTACTGCGGTGACCATATCTTGTTGGTCGAGGAATCAAGTCCATCGAACCGGTGTCTTTGATGGTGCAAACACAATGAGAGCTTCGAGTACTTGTGCCCTCGCACGAAGATTGCTAAATCGGAACTAAAGCACATTAGCGGTGCGGTAAATATTGCTCCAGCGAAAATACATGCGTTCCAAGAAGCGGAAACCAAGTCTTACTCTGATCGCAGAGATGTGCGGCCTGAGCAAAATGACCGTCAGCCGTGCGCTGCGGAACGAGACAAACGTGTCGCCCGCCACCACCGCCCTCGTCCTCGCAACGGCGGAGAAGGTTGGGTTCATCCCACGAGGGCGCCACAAGGGCAAACGAGCATCCCCTCACAATTACTACATCCTTTATCAGCAAGCGTATTCAGAAAAGGACGCCTTTTTCAGCGCGATCATTATGGGTATTCAGAATTCACTGTTCGAGCATGGGTTCGGATGCTCGCTCGGGACTGTCGGGAAGGAGTATGGTGAATACCTGAATCTCACGAACCTGGTACGTACGAGTGGAGCAAAGGGCATCTTTGTAATCGGTGATGTTCCTGTCGAGTTCATCCGGATTCTCCAGGGCGACTCTTTCAACGTTATTTTTATTGACTACCCAGGCGACCCGAACCTGGAACTTCCGTACAACGCCGTTTGCGCCGAGAATGTTCACGGAGCCCATCTTGCTGTGAATCATCTCCTGAAGCTGGGCAGGCGGCGCGTGTTGCTGATCTGTGGCCGGAAAGGCCATTATTTTACAAACGATCTTCTGCGTGCCTACAAGGCTACGCTTACCAGCTGGGAAGTCGAGATTGACTCACGACTGATCGTCTACTCGGACTTTCACGTAAATGGCGGCTACCAAGCGGTGCGCCAGATAATCGATGCCAAGGTACCGTTTGACGCGCTCTTCTCCAACGACGAAATGGCATGTGGGGCCATTCGCGCGCTGCGCGAGGCTGGCCTGAATGTCCCGGAGGATGTGTCCGTTGTGGGCTTTGACGGTCTGCCTATGAGCGCAGCGGTCACACCTGCGCTCACCACTGTGGAGATTGATCGCAGAGGAATGTCGCGCCTCGGCGTGAAGCGCCTCCTGGCAATGGAAGACGAGAGCTGGGAGGAGGAGAAATACGAGAAGATAACGATCTTCCCAAAGCTCGTTATCCGCGACTCCTGTGGGGCCTCACACGCCTCTGAGAAGGGTTCTCCTGACGCTCGTAGGAGCACGCTGTGACCGCTTCTTCTGGTAGAGCGAGAAGCGCTATGCGTCGGTTCATTGTGGACGAAGTACCCAGTCGTCGCCGAGGCAGCGGAGTACGTGTCAGTAAACCTGTCCTGGTTGTTCACAATGGCGGGATTGCCGCCTTCCGGCTTGAAATTCAAAGTGTTCGGGCACTTCCAATCCATGGCACCGCTCATACCATTGTCTGGAATTCGCTGTGGGAGAGAGCGCTTACAGTACCCTACGCCCGTGCGGTCGATTCCCGCTGGAGAAGCTTGGTGCGTAGGATGTACCGTCGCCCCGGCCCGGTCGTTTCGCCGGAGATGCGCTTGAGTACGAGTTCCGCGCCACGGGCGCCGAGGTCGTAGGGGCGTACTACGACGCCGGTAAGGCGAGGGCGGAGTAGATCGAAGAAATCAAGCCGATCAAAGCACGCCAAAGCGAGATCGCCCGGGCAAGAAAGGTGCGCTTCCTCCAGAGCTTGCAGCGCGCCGCAAGCCATTAGTCCGTTGGCAACAAAAAGGGCGTCCGGCGGTGGACTCAGGGACAGTAATTCTCGGGTTCGGTCTCGACCAGAAGCGGCATCGAAACACCCCTCCCGGATCAGGCGCTCGTCGTGGGGTAGATGAGCCTGCTTGAGCGCGCGGCGATAGCCCTCGAGACGTGCGCGCGCATTGGCGAGATTGAGTGGGCCAGTAATGGTCGCGATGCGTCGGCGGCCGCTCGCCGCGAGGTGGCGCACGCAGCGGCGGCTGCCTTCAAGATCATCCGCCATCACGATGTCGCCGGGCATGTCGACATGAAACCGGTCGACATAGACAACGGCAATTCCGCGCTCCTGGAAGCGTTTGAGGATGGCCGGCGCCTCGTCGCAGGTGGGCACGGTGAGTAGCCCGTCGACCTGACGCTCGAGAAAGGTTCGGTAGTAAGTTTCCTCCTTAACTGAGTCGTTGTCGGAGTTGCCGATGATCAGAGTGAATCCCGCCCGCGTGAGGACGTCCTCGGCACCGCGCACCACGGCCGGGAAGAAGGGATCGGTCACGTCCGGCACTATCATTCCAATGGTGTAACTGCGCTTGAGGCGCAGACTCCGGGCCACCGTATTGGGGCGATAGTTCAGCTTCTCGGCCGCAGCCAGAACGCGTGCCCGCAGCTCGGGGCTCACGTACAGAGAATCATTGAGCACGTTGGAAACAGTGGCGGTGGAAACCGCCGCTTTCCGGGCAATGTCGCGCAGAGTGACCATAGGCCACCCGGATCATAGCGGAAGATAGGAGGCAATCGAGCAGTCGAGAGTTTGACTGGAATCCATTTAAACGATTAAATAAGGCAATCATCGCCTACAATGCATCAGCTTCAAGTCTCCAGAGAGTCAATAGCAAGGGGATCACATGAGCAGTTTGACTCTTCGCAATATCTTTCGTAGTGCGATCGCACTGACCACCTTACTTTTGCTTTTCAATGGCATAAAAACGGCCGAAGCGGCGGCACCACCAGGAAGTTTTCAAAAAGTAGTCATTGATAACGCAAATCCAAGGCGCGATTTGGCGGGAAACATCTTGGATGCCCATGACGGGTGCCTGAAGCTTTTCAACGGAAAATATTATCTATATGGCACTCGGTATGGAAAGGCCGACGGCTGGGGAAAGACGAATCAGTATGCCGTTTACTCGTCCCCGAATCTGAAGGATTGGACGGACGAGGGGGTTATTTTGAAGGACCTCCCCCCAAAACCCTATTATCGCCCTTACGTTGTTTACAACGAAAACACCCACAAGTATGTCCTCTGGTACAACGATGACGAAAAGATGGGCGTCGCGACGGCGGACCGACCGGAGGGGCCGTTTACCGAGCAAAGCAATGATGTGCCGTTAAAGCACCGGGACACGGGTGATCTAGGGTTGTTTGTCGATAACGACGGAACCGCATATGTTACCTATTCCTACGGCGATGGCGGGGACTACAAGAAGACATTTCCGATCTCGAAAGAGCCTATTCCGCACAATCAAATTGTGGTTGAACAGCTAACCGCCGATTACCTCGGTAGCACCGGGCGCGTAACGCAGCCGGTGGCAGGCAACTCCGAGGCTCCAGCGTTGTTTCGTCGTGGCGATCTGTACTATCTGTTATTCGATAACACGTGTGCGATTTGCAGCGCAGGCACTGGGGTGCGCGTGTACATTGCCCAGAGCCCTCTCGGACCCTTCATATACAAAGGCAATATCAATCGGGCGGGCCCACAAAGTCGCGATCTTCCCTCCCCGTGGACGTTCCCAGGAAGTGGGCGAAAGGACGTCATCATCAAGGCTCAGCAAACCTATGTCGCGGTATTGCCCGGCCCTGGCGGCGAGCAGTATCTGTGGATGGGCGATCGCTGGGGCTCGGCCCCTGATGGCATCATGGGACACAATTTTCAATATTGGGGTGTTTTGTCTTTTGACCCAGATGGGATGATTCAGCAGCTCAGAAATCACGATGATTGGACGATCGAAGTTCCGGTCTATTGAGGGGTACCCTGGGATGAAAAATAGTTGTGTACGGTGAGATTCGACGCGGCTCTCATATGTATATTCCCGGATCGTTTTCCGCTTCCTTATTCCTGATGGTCCTCAGTATGGTCTGTTGGGGTTCGTGGGCGAATGCCTTCAACTTTTGCCGCGGCCGATATCGATTTGAATTGTTCTATTGGGATTACGCCCCAGGTGTCCTTTTAGGCAGCCTGGCTTTTTTCGTCACACTCGGACCTGGCTTCAGGCAGTTCGGCCAAATTACGACCGGCGCGAACGCCCTTTGGGCCATCCTTTCCGGCTGTGTGTTCAGCGTCGGCAACGTACTACTGGTAGCGGCGATCAGCGTGACGGGCATGGCAGTTGCGTTCCCGGTGTGCATTGGTTTGGCGCTGCTATTGGGTGTGGGCTTGAGCTGGTGGATATCGCCGGAAGTGCCCATGGCGTCGCTGCTCGGGGGCGCTTTGCTGTTGTTACTTTCGATTTGTTTGGATGCGGCCGCCTATCGGGCGATGACTCGACAGACTAAGTCCTCGAACCGAGGGATCGTGATTGCGATCCTGGGCGGCGTATTCATGGGGCTATTTCCGCCAAGCCTGCAAAAGGCTTTGGTGGGACCGGGAGCGCTTGATCCCTACACGGCGGCGGTGATGCTGGGCGTGGGCGTCGTGGTGTGCACGCTCGCCACGAACTGGCTTTTTATGCGACATCCAATCGCCGGCGGTGAGCCATTGAGGGCGGCCGCGTATTGGGCTGCCGCACCAGCGCATCACGGATTGGGAATACTTGGGGGCGCGGTCTGGGCCACGGGCATGGTCTTCAATTCCATCGCAGGCGACAAAGTGAGTATCGCCGTCAGTTACGCGTTTGGCACTGGCGGCACACTGGTCGCCGCTCTCTGGGGCGTGCTTATCTGGAAGGAGTTCCGAGGAGCACCGAGGAGGAGCTTCTATTACGTCATCGGGATGTTCATCTCGTTCCTCGCAGGCATTGCGGTAATTGCGTGGGCGAAAGTGACCATGCCGTCCAATTAAGCGGCTGCCACGATATCAATTTACAAAGCTATTCCCATGAAAGACAAAGTTGCAATCGTAACTGGCGCGGCCGGCGGTGTCGGCCGTGCCACAGTCGCTGAGTTGGTCAAGCGCGAGGCGCGTGTGATCGCGGTGGATGTTGTACCGGAGGTCCATTTACTCACGCGCACATTCGGGAACGGTGTGATCGCGGTTGCAGGTGACGTAACCAAAGCCACCACCGCCAACAATGCGGTGAAACGGGCGCTCGAAACCTGGTCGCGGGTCGACATCCTGCTCAATATTTCCGGTGTCACCGTACCAAAAAGCATCCTCGACATTTCAGAAGACGAGTGGGACACGGTCATGGACGGAAACGCGAAGAGCGTTTTTGTCATGTGCCAGCGTGTGATCGCGGAATTTATTCGGACGGGCGGAGGAGCGATCGTCAATACCGCCTCGATTTCCAGTGTTGTCGGCTTGTCAGGGCAGTCGGCTTATTGCGCAAGCAAGGGAGCGGTTCTGCAGCTCACCCGCCAGCTGGCCGTCGAATACGCGCCCCATGGCATCCGGGTGAATGCGGTAGGACCCGGTGCTGTCGATACGCCATTTCTCACGCGCTACTTCGATGCCCAACCGGACCCTGAAGCGACCCGCAAAGCAGTAGCCGCAGCTCATCCCATGGGTCGATGGGCCCAACCGGAGGAGGTCGCATCGGCGATCGTCTATCTCGCCTCTCCGGACGCGAGCTTCATCACTGGCGCCGTGCTGATGGTCGATGGCGGTTACACGGCCGCTTGAGCGTATCGTTGCCCATGAGAATACGAGAGTTGTCATTTTCGTTGCATCGAATCTCACCCGCGACACCGTGGCAGGATGCCACGCACAAGGTGACGGGATTGGAATTCATCGTGGCTCGTCTGAAGACGATGAGCGGCGCAACCGGTACCGGGTTTTCCTATACCGTTGGCGTTGGCGGATCGGCGATTCTTGCTTTGCTCGAAGATTACTGTGCTGGAATCCTTGCCGGACAGAATATCGGCGAACCCGAGCGAATTTGGAGGCTGCTTTTCGATCATCTCCACCGGACGGGGAGCGGCGGAATTAATACGCTGGCCATCGCAGCTATCGATATCGCGGTCTGGGATGCTCTGGCGCGCTTGCAGAATGTTCCGCTCTGGCGCGCCCTTGGGGGCGCCAAGAGCCGCATCCGAGGCTATGGCAGCGGAATCGATTTGTTTATGACACCCGACGAGCTGGGGAACCATGTCCGCGGATACTTGCAGCAGGGATATCAGGCCGTCAAGATCAAAGTGGGTCGGGTCAAACTGAGTGAAGACCTCGAACGCTTGCACGTAGCGCGCGAGCTTATCGGTCCCGACCGCCAGCTCTTGCTGGACGCCAACCAGTGCTGGACGGTCGCCGAAGCGATCCAGCGCGCACGGGCTTTCGAGCCCTATCAGCCTGCCTGGCTTGAAGAGCCGCTCGCCCCGGAGGATGTCAGCGGCCACGCCCGATTGCGGGCAATGACCTCGATTCCGATCGCCGCAGGGGAAAGTCTTTATACCGCGCCCCAGTTTGCGCAGTACTTGCGTGCAGGTGCTGTCGATGTGCTGCAGCCGGATATTGCGCGAGTGGGCGGCTATACGCCGTGGAAGAAAATAGCTGCTCTCGCCGAGGCATGGAATGTACCGGTTGCGCCTCATTTCTTGGCTGAGCTTTCGTTGCACGCCCTCTGTGCCGTACCCAACGGATTGCTTCTCGAGAATGTCACTGGGGGATCGTTCTTCGAATTGGGAATGACCGACACGCCGCTTGAGCCGCACGATGGCGTGTTCCTCCCTCCGGACGTTCCCGGACACGGGCTGAACTTAAATCGCGAAGTCCTCGACCGCTGGCAGGTGCATCCCGGGGAATTGCGCGCGTTGGATACCTCCACTCACCTCTAACTAGCAGAGAAGTCATGCATCTTTGGAAAGTGCTGCAAGATTACGATTGGGTCGATCTCTCAGTCATCCTTTCGCCCGAATACCCGGCACATTGGCCGGGAAACACACCTATGGCGGTGCGGCGGCTCGGTTGGTATGACAATGCGACGGCGCCCTACTTCAATCGGCTTCTGACGCTCGAAGAGCACACCGGCACGCATTTCGATGCGCCACCGCATTTCATTCCCGCACCGGAACTAGGGTTTCCACGAGCGACCGAATTTGGTCGTCAGACAGTCGAGCAAATTCCGCTCGCGGGATTGATCAAGTCTGCGTGCGTTATCGACGCCGAAGATCTGGTCGGCCAGGCAAAGAACGGACATAGCCCGCGCTTGACGTCAGAACACCTCGAAGCTTGGGAGGCAGCGCATGGGAAATTCACGGCGGACGACGCCGTGCTCCTGCGAACCGGTTGGTCCGACCGGTTCTACAAATCGGGGGCTGAAGGAAACGCGTATGCGCATGCCCCTGTGGTGGAAAAATCAGTCCCGGCCTGGCCAGCTCCGGACCAGATCGCACTGCGATATTTGATCGCACGCGGCGTCCGACTGTTCGGCACGGACTGTCCGAGCGCGGGGCTGCTCGATGACATCGTGGAGTGTCACTACGTGGCACTTGGCGCTGGAATGCTATTCGTCGAGAACCTGACAAATCTGGCGGCGCTACCGCCACGCGGAGCGGTTTTCGCGTTTCTTCCTCTAAACCTGGCAGGAGGCAGCGGCAGTCCAGGCCGTGCCGTCGCCGCGGTGCCGCGCATCCAGAATGTTCGTCCTGCATCCGAACAAGTCAAGGTAACCTGGAAACCCGACTCGCGATGATCCATTACAATAATTTTATAGGCGGATCATGGTTGCCCGCCGACTCGGGACATTCCTATCGGAACGCAAATCCGGCCGACACCAGGGAGGTCGTTGCGGCATATCCCTTGAGCGGCCAGGCGGATGCTGAGGCGGCGATAGACGCCGCCAAGACGGCCTACGCAGACTGGGCTGCCACAACACCGGTCGCGCGCGGACGCATTCTTGGTCGCGCCTCACAAATAATTGAAACTCGCAAGATCGAGCTCGCCGCTCAGCTCACTCGCGAGGAGGGAAAGACCCATTCCGAAAGTCTCGGCGAAATTCAGCGTACCGCGGATATCTTTCGGTTTTTCGGCGGCTTGAGCTATCAGCTCGGCGGGCAAACCATCCCCCACGATCTTCCCAATAATCTTCTTTACACCCGCCGCGAACCGCTCGGGGTCGTCGGTTTGATCACACCGTGGAACTTCCCTGCGGCCATTCCAGCCTGGAAATTAGCGCCCGCGTTGGTTTGCGGAAACACTGTTGTCCTTAAGCCAGCGTCGCAAGCGCCGGCAATGGCGCTGGAGCTGGCGAAGGCCCTGGCCGAGGCGGGGCTCCCAAACGGCGTGTTCAATGTGGTGATTGGGGAGGGCAGCGCCGTCGGCGGCGAACTGGCCGCCAATCCAAGTATCGTTGCGCTCTCGTTCACAGGCTCATATTCGGTCGGTCGGTCGGTCTATTTGCAGTTGGCTCCGCGTATGGCCCGGGCTCAAATGGAAATGGGAAGCAAGAACCCGACGATCGTGCTGGCTGACGCGGATTTGGACCTCGCGGCCACGCTTGCGGTCACCGCGGCATTTGGACTGACCGGCCAGGCCTGCACCGCCACCAGCCGTGTCATCGTCGAGAAGAGCATCGCGCCCGCGTTCACGACGAAACTCCTTGCCTGCGCACAAGCCGTTACGGTGGGCAACGGCATGCGGGCGGGAGTCACGATGGGGCCGGCAGTGAGCGATCAACAACTGAAGGACAATATTGCGCACCTCGACTCAGCCTTGGCCGAGGGAGCAACGCTGCTCACGGGCGGGCGCCGACTCACCGAGGATGCCTTGGCGCACGGTCATTTCATGTCGCCCGCCGTGCTGGGCGGGGTGACACTTCAGATGCGGGTGGCGCGCGAAGAAATCTTTGGCCCGGTTCTCGCTCTCATGACCGTTGATGACTTCGATGAGGCCATTGCAGTGGCAAACTCCATTGACGTTGGCTTATCGGCCACGCTCGTGACCCGCGATCTAAAGAAGGCCTTGCTCTACACGGAGCGCATTGAGGCTGGCGTCGTGAAGGTGAACCAGATTTCGACCGGCCTCGCCCTCCAGGCTCCCTTTGGAGGGGTAAAAAGATCGAGCACGGATTTATTCAAGGAACAAGGGGCGTCCGCGGTCGAATTTTACAGCAAACTAAAAACGGTCTATCTCGACTACTCGGCTTAGTTCATGAAACTCTGTCGTTTTGAAAGAATCCCTGGGCACGTTGGGTTCGGTGTGCTGACTGAGGATACCGTGCTTGACTTGGGCGCGTGCGGCATCGAGCGCCTTTCTCAGCTACTTGAAGACAGCGAAATGACGGCCACGCTAAGAGGAATACTTGAACGAAGGCTGCCGAGTTTGTCATTGAACGAAGTTCGCTTGCTTCCCCCAATCGACCGACAGGAAGTCTGGGCGGCAGGCGTTACATATCTTCGGAGTAAACAGGCGCGCATGGAGGAATCTGAGTTCAGCGCTAACGCGTATGACAAAGTCTATGAAGCACCCAGACCCGAGCTGTTCTTCAAGGCGATGCCGGATAAAGTAGTCGGTCCCCGCGATCCGATCGGCATTCGCCGCGACGCTAAATGGAACGTCCCGGAGCCAGAATTAGTCCTCGTCGTCAATTCGCGCGGCGAGATCGTCGGCTACACCATCGGCAACGACATGAGTTCGCGCGACATCGAGGGAGAAAATCTGCTCTACCTCCCACAGGCGAAAATCTACGACCGCTCCTGTTCCGTGGGGCCATGCATTACGGTCGGGATGAGTGAAGCGGAAGCGCGGACTTGGACAATCGAGTTATGCATCGAGCGCGATGGTTCTGCGGTGTTTCAGGGTAGCGTCGGCGTTGGACAGATAAAGCGCTCGTTCGACGAACTGGTGCGCTATCTCGGCCGCAGCCAGATCTTTCCGCACGGCGCCTTTTTGTTCACCGGCACGGGTATCGTCCCGCCGGAAGACTTCAGCTTGCTTGCCGGCGATCTCGTGCGAATTGCGATCTCCGGCATCGGCGTGATCGAGAACCCTGTTGTGATCGTCTGATCGTGAGCGCCCGATGCGAAACTGTGTTGTAGCCGGAAGTCGGTGGATCGTGGCGGTGAGTTGGCGAGAGGAAGGTTCCACCTGCGCGAGTTGGATGAGGTGCGTATCGGTCCACGGGATCGCAGATTTGAGATTTGATTCGCGTTTCTATTCCGGACTGTTGACTTGTGGACCACGGATTTGCCGGAGATGCGAGATGGCTTTGGAGGAGAGTGTAAGCGCGATTGCTCGTCTTTAAGGTTGGAGTACTTCGCGATGCCTGTTAACTTTGTGGTTTTCGCCTCAGCACGGTGAGCGTCGTGTCAGCGAGTGAGAAAGCTCTTGTGTGAGTATTTTATGCCCATTCATGGCTGCACCGAATTGTGAGCGCTCAGCGCGTGAAGGCAGTCGCGTTGCCGGCATCGACATTGATGATATTGCCGGTGGATTTGGCCGAGCGGTCAGATGCAAGAAAAGCCACCGCCTCGGCCACATCCTCAGGATACACACTGCGCTTGAGGAGACTGCGGTCACGGTACACAGTTTCGAGCTCTCCGGGAGAGGTCTTGTACTGCTCGGCGCGCTGTTGTGCCCACTCGCCCTGCCAGATTCGCGAACCGCGCAGTACGGCATCGGGGTTCACCACATTCACGCGGATCCCGGCAGGCGCGAGCTCGAGTGCAAGGCATCTTGCCAGATGCAGCTCTGAGGCTTTGGCCGTGCAATAAGCCGCCGCGCCAGCGGACGCCACCAGAGCGTTCTTGGAGCCGATGAAGATGATGGAGCCGCCCAGCCCCTGGGACTTGAGCAGCGGCACGGCTTCGCGACTGATCAGGAAGTAACCCGTCGAGAGGATATCCATATTCTTGCGCCATACCGCAACGCTCGTGTCCTCGATTGCAGCTGCAGATGCGATCCCCGCGTTGGAGACAATGATATCGACTCCGCCCAGACGCCAGGCCGCTTCGCGATACGCGGCGGTGACGCTCTGCTCGTCGGTGACGTCCATCCTGATGGGTAGCACACTGTCCGCGTTGTAGCTCCCAGTCAACTCAGAGGCAGCCGCAGCCAGTGCGGCGCCGTCCACATCACACAGGACGGCGCACGCACCCTCATCGATCAGGCGCCGCGCCGTCGCAAGTCCTATACCGCCGGCCCCACCGGTAATCAATGCCACGCGTCCGGCCAGGGCTCTAGGTTTGGGCATGCGCTGCAGCTTGGCCTCCTCAAGGGGCCAGTATTCGATGTCGAAGGCTTCCTGTTCGGGTAAGCCTCGGTAGCTCGAAACGCCGGAGGATTCGCGCATCACGTTGATCGCATTGACATAGAATTCGGTGGCGATGCGTGCGGTTGCCTTGTCGGCCGCGAAGGTCATCATGCCCACGCCGGGCACTAGGTACACGACCGCGTTCGGATCGCGCATTTTGGGGGAGGATGGACGCTTGCAGCGTTCGTAGTACGCGGCATAGTCGTTGCGGTAGGATTCGATCGCCGCGGGCAGACGCGCCAGGATCGCTCGCTCATCCTCGTCGGCCGGATTGAATTCGAGCACCAAAGGACGGATCTTGGTGCGAAGAAAGTGATCGGGACAGGAAGTGCCCAACGCAGCCAGATGCTCGAAGACCTCACTGTTCACGAAACCAAGCACCGCCGGGCTGTCATCAAAGTGGCCGGCCTTTGGGGCGGCCGTTGAGATCAGACCGCGGATCCGCGGCATGATCGCCGCGGCGATCTGCCGTCGTTGCTCCTGCGGCAATGGCGCATATCGCGCTCCCCCTAGGCCAGGATCTCCCGTGTTGCGTTCGCCGAGCCACGCGATGGCGCGGTTGATGATCTCCAGTGTGTTCTCGTAACACTCCTTCGACGTGTCGCCCCAGGTGAACAATCCGTGCGCTTCGAGTATCACGCCGCGCGCCTTTGGATGGCCGCGAACGAATTCCCGCAAACGCAGACCCAGCTCATAACCCGGCCGAATCCAGGGCAGCCAGCCGATCTCATCGTCGTAGATTCTTTGGGTCAGCGCGCGACTGTCGGACGAAGCCGCAATTGCAATGACCGCGTCGGGATGCATGTGATCCACGTGTGCACGGTCGATGAGGCCGTGCAGGGGCGTGTCGATGCTGGCTGCGCGCGGATTGAGGTTAAAGGCGCAATGGGCATACATGGGCACCAGCACGCTATCGGGGTCGGATCCTGTCGACAGTGCTTCGAGCGATCGAAACTTGTCCATGTATAGGCTTGCAAACCCATCCAGCGCCATGGTCCCGAGGTCTCCGCCAGAGCCCTTGACCCAGAGCACCTCTACGTCCTGGCCAGTCAGCGGATCCTTGGACTGCAGTTTTGCCGAGGTATTGCCACCGCCGAAATTGGTAATGCGCTTATCGGAGCCGAGAAGGTTCGACCGATACAGCAATAGCTCTTCGGCAGGCATCTTCCCGGCAGCGGCCGAATCCCAGCGACTCTCAAGCCGGTTCGACGCCAAACTTGGCGCCGGCTGGTGCGCTTCCATCTACGGTTCCCCCTAGATCGTCGAAATGCTCCGGGGCCTCTCCCCCGGCACCAAAAGGCATGTAATCACAGGTTCCGATCATATACAATCATATACGGCCAAAATAGATCATATATGGGCACAAACAAGCGGTGCTACGCCCGATTTTGGGGGAAATGGAAATGTTGGAACGCGAACGGCAGCGTTTGATTGTCAAAGTCGTGAACGAGCGTTCCTTCGCCAGCGTCGGCGACTTGGTCGAACTATTCTCGGCGTCGGAAACCACCATTCGCCGTGACATCAATGCCCTTGCACAGGGCGGTGAGATCAGGCGCATTCGCGGCGGGGCTGAAGCGGTCAGTCCCTGGCATCAGGCGCATCTGGTCGGTATGCCGTTCGCGATGAGCAAGGCTATTCATGTGCCGCAAAAGCGCGCGATCGCACGCGCGGCGGCACAGCTGATCTGCCCGGGCGAGAGCATCATCATCAACGGGGGCACGACGACCTATGCGCTGGTCGAATTTCTTGCCGCTCACGAGCTCGACATCCTGACCAACTCGTTCCCGATCGCAGCGCAGCTACTCGCGACCAGTCGCAATCGGATCACGTTGCCCGGCGGCACTATCTTTCGCGAACAGAACATCGTGCTGAGCCCCTTTGATAACGACGTGATTGAGAACTTCTGGGGTAGTCGCCTGTTTACGGGCTGTTACGGCGTGAACCGCTTTGGCGTCATGGAAACCGATCCGCTGATCGTGCAGGCACAAAGGAAACTGCTTAAGCGCTCCGAGAATGTTGTACTGATGGCCGACAGCAGCAAGCTGCGCCGCAAGTCCTCGATGGTTGTCGCAGCGCTGACAAATGTGACGACCCTGATCACCGATAGCGGGGCGAGTGCCGACGAGATCGAGGTGTTTAAGACCGCAGGGATCGAGGTCATTGTTGCCACCGTGGCCGAGGAAGACCAACTGCGGCTACCCGCTTGACTTACGCGGGATACTCCATGACTCCCCTGATCGCAATGATCGATGTCGGCAAAAGCAACGCCAAGTTGTCATTCGTCGATGCGGGATCGGGCGTGACGATCTGGATGGTCAAGCGAGCCAACGAGGTCGTTCACGCCTCGGATCTGCGACAGTTGGACATCGTCGCGATCGAGCGCTGGTTACTCGATAGTTTAAAGTCCGCGCCGCACAAGGAGCGCGTGTCGGTCATCGTCCCGATCGCGCACGGCGCCGCGGCCGTGTTGATTGACGGCAACGGCGAGGTTCTGGCAGCGCCCGACTATGAATGCCCAGTCTATGGCAGCGTGGCTGACGACTACGAACAGCAGCGTGACGCGTTCGAACGTACCTTCTCACCAAGCCTGCCCTTGGGGCTGAATCTCGGACGTCAATTCCATTTCCTCGAGCGAAAGCGTGCTGAGCTGTTCGCAACTGCCGCACGTGCGTTGCTGTATCCGCAGTATTGGGCATGGCGCCTCTGCGGCCTGATGGCGAGCGAGGTGAGTTCGCTCGGGTGTCATTCTGACCTTTGGCAACCCACGAAAAACAGCTGGTCTGCACTGGCTTTGCGACGGGGCTGGGTGCGATTGTTTCCGCCGCTGCTATTTGCAGGCACTATTCTCGGAACCATTACCGCGAGGGTCGCAAAGGCCACCGGAATTAATCCCTCCTGTCGGGTGAGTTGCGGCCTGCACGATTCCAATGCCTCTTATCTGCAATATCTGCTCAGTTGCGGCCGTGAGAGACCTTTCTGTGTAATCTCCAGTGGCACTTGGACCGTGACGATGGCCAATGGCACGGATCTCATGAGGCTGCGCGCGGAGCGCGACATGCTGGCCAATGTCGATGCGTTTTCCTCGCCGGTCGGCACCGCGCGATTCATGGGGGGACGCGAATACGATACCATCGCACAGAGTGCGGTCGTGCCGGATCGAGAGGCGCTCGAGGGGGTACTGCGACAGCAGTCGATGGCGCTACCGTCCTTCGCTCAAGGTGGTCCGTTCCACGATGCCAAGGGCGCGCTCTTGCGCGCCGGTGATCTTAACGGTGCCGAACGCGCGGCTCTGGCCACGCTGTACGTCGCGCTGATGAGCGATCTGTCGATCGAGTCGCTGGGCGCCGGGGGGGATATTTTTCTGCACGGCCCGCTCTCTTCTAACCCGCTCTTTGGGTCGATCCTGGCAGCCTGGCAACCGCGCAGCCGAGTGTTCGTCACCGTCGGCTCGAACGGTTTCGGCGCCGCTGCGTCGTTCCTGGGGGGCTTTGCGTCCCGCCCGGTGGGAATGCCACCCGCGGCAGAACCCCTGGAACTTAACAGTCTGGAAGAGTACCGCCGCGTCTGGCGCGAGAAGCTCCCCGAAGTACGCGCGGGCGTCGTCGGGGGGGCAGGGCGCGCGGCGATCGCAAAGTAAGAGACCGCGATGAATGCAGCGGGCAAGTTTGATATCCAAACTGAGACGGGCGCGAGCTGGAAGAACAACGCGACTAGCGGGACTCGCGAGCTATATTGACGGTGGTTTGATTGTCGTCATGCTGCCGCTCGATCGTCTGAATCGCCTCTTACCTGACGCTGCGGCCTATATGGTTCAGGTTCTCCTCATCTGTGGGTGCAGTGTGCCGTAGATCGGCGGCCATACTCCCCTGAAACCCTGAATTTCCTCGTGGCGGTCCCCTTTATGTTTTGCGCCAATGCCTGGAGCGGCGCCCGCAATTTCGAAAATGAATCCAAAGTACTTGACTCGGCGCCTATGGATGCTGAGCGTGACGTCTGCGAAATCAGTACTGGGATTAGGAATCATCAGCAAAGGCTTGATTACAGTTAAGAAGCACGCCGGCGCAGCTTGAGCTTATTGAAAATCGCCTGGCGCGGATGCAGCTGAAGTTGGCCGTCGTATCACTCGCTGAGACGAAGAACCGACAGCAGCGAGCAAGTCTGTCCGGTCATCCTCATAAGGTAATGGCGGGTTTCCCGCCATTACTTCGATCCTCCTGAGAGGTTCTCCATGTTCTGATGCGATCCACACAGGGGAAGAATAAGGACGACAGAGATGATGGCTCTCCATGTCGCGCGGCTTGGCTACTCGGGCCGACCCGCCCTGACACGCTTCCCTTGTCGAGGACGCCGGTTCGCCGCGATCGCGGCCATCATGAGCATGCCCGGTCTCGCATTCGCACAGTCGTCGCCGTTCTTAACGGGCGCGACTGCGCTCCAAACTAATATTCTGGCATGGTTGACGCCCATCGCCGTCATTCTCGTGATGGTCCTGGGTGCGATGGCAATGGCAAATCGCATGTCCTGGGGCTGGTGCATTGGGGCGATCATTGGAATCGCCATTGCTTTCGGTGCGCCCCAGATCGTCACGTGGATTCGTGGGATGTTCGGTGTCTAGGGCTTCCCATGAGCGAGCGCAATGCAGGACTCACGGCCGACCCTCTTTTCGTCGGTGTGACGCGGCCACCGATGCGTTGGGGCGTCACCTACGCGGCGCTTCTCTTTAATCTTGTCTTCACGATGGAGGTCTTTCTTCTCTCCAAGAACCTCCTGACGCTGCTGATCGCATTGCCCGTTCACGGACTGTGCGCGCTGCTGTGCGCTCGTGATGCGCGTTTCTTCGATCTGATTCTGTTGTGGGGGCGTACCCGCCTGCCCGCCTGCCTAGGGAATCTTCGCCTGTGGCGGGCGAGCAGCTACTCCCCGATAGCCCTCGAACTCCCCGACATCCGGGGTCGCCGCCATAGCGCACGAGACTGCACATGCCGGCTGTGACGCGCGATCGGGCGATTAAGCGGGAGCAGACGGCCGAGCGCTGCATTCCGTACTCGGCCCAGGTTGCCGAGCACATCGTCCGGCTCGAGGCTGGCAACTACGTGCAAGTCTTCCGACTCGGAGGGGCGAGCTTCGAGAGTGCGGATGATGTGGAACTCAACAACTGGCATGAGCGCCTCAACGTGCTGTGGAGGAACCTCGCGAGTCCCAACGTCGCGATTTGGACACATCTGATTCGACGGCGCGAGACGGGAACGCGTCTGGCTTTGGTGCCCGCAGAGGGGATCGCGTCTATGCCATTTGCCGACATGCTGGCAGCGAAGTATCGGCAACGTATGGCCGGCGAGACCCTGATGGTGAACGAACTCTATCTGTCTCTCGTGTACCGCCCTGCGAGTGGCGTTGCGACCCATGTCGTCGGAAAGGCGCTCATGAGAAGTCAGCGAGGCGGCTCCCGTTTGGAGTTACTGGATGCGCTCGATGCCTGCGAGAAGCTCGCACAGACCTTTGCGGCGTCCGTCGCGCGCTATGAGCCGGAGCGGCTGGGTACGTATTCACTGGGCGCCCGCCACGGCTCGCGCCTGTTGGAGTTCCTCGCACTCCTTATTAATGGCGAATGGCAGCCTGTGCCGCTGCCTCACGCGCCGCTTGCCGAGGTGCTCGCGACGAGCCGGCCCCTCTTCGGCTCGGAGGCGATCGAATATCGCACGCCCACCGAGACGCGCATAAGCGCCATGTTGGGCATCAAGGAATACCCAAGCCCAAGCGTCGTCGGCATGTTCAATGGCCTGCTCTCCGCGCCATTCCCGTTCGTACTGACACAGTCGTTCACGTTTCTTTCAAAAGCGATGAGCCAGGGGCTGCTGCAACGGCAGTACAACCGCATGGGTAATGCCGGCGATTTCGCGGTCTCCCAGGCCGAGGAGCTGAAGGATGCACTCGATGCACTGACCAGCAATGAGTTCGTCATGGGGGATCACCATTTCACACTGCAGGTGCTCGCGGATGACCCCGAGGGCGACCTTCGTGACGCCAACACGCAGCGGCTCAAGCGCCTGAATGACAACGTCGCGCTAGCCAGAAGCCTCCTGGCCGATACCGGCATGACGGTGGCCCGCGAGGATCTGGCGCTCGAGGCTGGTTTCTGGGCGCAACTGCCCGGAAACTTTCCCTTGCGTCCCCGCAAGGCGCCCATCACGAGCCGCAATTTCGCCGCTATGGTGCCGTTCCACAACTACCCGGCGGGACGGGCAACGGGCAATCACTGGGGTGATGCGCTGGCGCTTCTCGTGACGAGCGCCCGCTCTCCATACTACTTCTCGCTCCACGCGAGCGATCCGACGGACCCCGACGGGGGGAGCCGCAAGGACACCGGGCATACGTGCATATGCGGTCCGACCGGCTCGGGCAAGACCGTGTTTATCGGCTTTCTTGTGGCAACGCTTTCTCAGCGGGGCACGACACAGGTGATTTTCGACAAGGACCGGGGGCTTGAGATCCTGGTGCGAGCCCTCGGGGGTGAGTACTTACCGTTACGGAGCGGAGTCCCCACGGGATTTAATCCGCTGCAGCTTGTCTCGGGGTCCAACAACACGGAGTTCCTGAAGGTCTGGCTCCGATCGCTGCTGCGGGGCGCGCCGCTCTCGGCTCGCGAGGAGGCCGATCTCGACCAAGCGCTTCGGGGGACGCTTGCGCTCGATACCGAAGCGCGGCGGCTGTCGCGACTGATCGAATTCACCGATCCGACAAGACCCGATGGCATTCACGCACGCCTTGCCCCCTGGTGCGAGAGCACCGGAGGGGACTACGCCTGGGTGTTCGACAACCCGGCGGATTGCGTCACGCGGCGGCTGTCAGCGGGCCATGCGGTGATCGGCTTTGATGTCACCGAGTTTCTCGATCACGAGGTCGCACGCTCGCCGGTCACGTTGTATCTCTTTCATCTCGTGCGCCAGCTCTTGGACGGCAGACGGCTGGTGTGCTGGATGGATGAGTTCTGGCGGCTGCTCGCGGACCCTGCTTTCGAGAGTTTCGCGAAGGATGGACCCAAGACTTGGCGAAAGTTGAATGGCGTCATGTGCTTGGCGACCCAGAGCGCAAGCGATGTGCTGCAGAGCTCGATCAGCCGCACGATCATTGAGCAGACGCCCACTAAGATCTTCTTTCCAAACGCGGACGCCAATGCCGATGATTACATCGGTGGCTTTGGCCTCACCGAACGCGAATTCAAGCTGGTGAGCGAGCAGCTCGAGCCCGGCTCGCGGATGTTCCTCGTCAAGCAGGGCCATCACAGCATTGTCTGCCAACTTGATCTCAAGGGGTTCGAGAGCGAGCTCGCCGTTATATCGGGTCGGGCCGGCGAAATCGAGCGTGTGCACCGATTGATTCAGGAGCACGGCACGGACCCTGCGCATTGGTTGGAACGTTTTGAGGCTGATGTGGTGAAACGAGCGAATTGAGGTTTGCGTTTGAGCTGAGGGCGATTTCTTAGAGGAGGTGCCCCGTGGGAAAGATCACTGCGAGAGCAGGTTTGCTCGGAGCTTTCGTCGCATTAATGCTGGCACCGGCGGCTCGTGCGCAAATGGCTGTCATCGATGTCAGCTCGATCCTGCAGCTCGTGCAGCAGGTACGGCTCATGCAACAGGAGCTGCAGACCGCACAGAACGATCTGAGCCAGGCACAGCAAGCCTATCAGTCCATGACCGGATCGCGGGGCATGCAGAATCTCTTGAGCGGCACGGTGCGCAACTATCTGCCGGCGAACTGGACGCAAGTGCAGGCCGCGATGAGTGGCACCGGAGGCGCCTACAGCGCCCTGGCCTCAAGCATCCAGGCATCGGTGACCGCGAACGCCGTGTTGTCGCCGTCTGCGGTGGCAGCCCTGTCGCCGACCGAGCAATCGCTCCTGCAGTCGCAGCGGCAGAACACAGCGCTGCTTCAGGCGGTCAGCCAACAGGCCCTCTCCACGACCAGCAGCCGCTTCGCCTCGATGCAGCAGCTCATCAATACGATCGGCTCCGCGACCGACCCGAAAGCCATCCTGGATCTACAGGCGCGCATTGCCGCCGAGCAGGGCATGTTGCAGACCGATCAGAGCAAGCTCCAGGCGTTGTATCAGGCGGCGCAGGCACAAGAGGCCGCGCAGCGCGCGCGCGCTAGGGAGCAAGCCATCGCCGATAGTGGGTCGCTGCGCCAATTGCCACCGATTGGACTTAGGTAGCGAAACAATCTGTGGAACGTCGGCGCCGTCGGGGTGGATCGATGTCAAGACCCCCAATACTACTCGCGTTTCTTGCATTGGCCGCGTGTAATCGGACCCCCGGCGGCGGCGGCACCGTCACCGTGGATTACTACCTGGCGCACGCGGCGGAGCGAGCGGCGACTCTGAGCACGTGTGCGAACGATCCTGGAGACTTGCGTGACTCGCCGAACTGCCTCAATGCGCGTGAGGCAGCGCGCGTGGAGGACGTCGGATCACTCAGGAGCCTGCCGCCCATGCGACTGCCCGCGGGCCAAAGCGGTAATCAGAGCACGGGCCGTGGAGCCTCCAAGGATTAAGCTGTGGGATTCTTTGCCGAATTCAACACCTGGCTCAATGCCATCCTCGCCACCTACATCGGCAACAACACCGCGCGCGTGGCATCCACGCTCGAGCCCGCCATCGTCACGTTCGGCACGATCTACGTCATGGTCTGGGGCTATCTGCAGCTGCTGGGAAGGATCGAGGAACCCTTCGTCGCCGGACTCAAGCGCATCGTTCTGCTGGCCGTCGTTTTAGGTTGCGGGCTGCAGCTTTGGCTCTACAACACCGTCATTGTCGACACCTTCTTCAACGCTCCAGGTCAGCTTGCCGCCGGCGTCGTCGGCGCCTACGACTCAGTGAACGTCGTTGATCAGATCATCTTTGCCGGTGGGGATGCCGCGACGCTTCTGATCCAGAAGGGCGGACTGTTTCACGGGGATTTCTCGTACTACATCGCCGGCTACGCCGTGTATCTGATCGTGGGGCTCACGGCGATCTACACGATCTTCTTGCTGACACTCTCGCGCCTGGCGCTCTCGGTGCTGCTCGCCTTAGGTCCGCTGTTTATCGCGCTTTTGCTCTTCGAGACCACCAAGCGCTTCTTTGAGGCCTGGATCGCGCAGCTGGCGAACTATGCGTTCGTCACCATCCTCACGGTGCTTGTCGCCGCACTCATGATGACCCTGATCTCGACCGCGGCCACACAGGCGGCCAGCGCCGGCGGCGGCATCCAGATCGCGCAGGCCGTGCGCGTGTGCATGGCGGCGGGACTGACGTTTCTGATCATGCGGCAGGTCATGCCGATGGCGGCAGGACTGGCGAGCGGACTGGCGCTGAGCACGTTCGGGGTGGTCAGCGCAGCGCTTGCGTGGGGACTCGGTCGTGCGTCACGCACCGGGGGTCAGTGGACGCGCTCGGCGGGGGGCCTCGTGGGGCGGGGCGCGGCGGCCGGCGCGCGTCGGCTCGGCAGTCGCTGGCGCGAAAACACCATCCGGCCGCAGCCAGGGCGAGGGTAGGTCATGCGAGGCGCGCTCAAGATCGTGCTCCTGATCTCCCTCGCGCTCACGACGGGTTGCGCACATCGCGAAGTGCGCGTGGACTGTGATGGGCCGCTGCGTCCGATCAATCCACCGGCGCCGAAGGCCGCGCCGGCCCCGGCCGCCGTATCGGATCACCCGACCGCTTCCAAATGAAGATGGACCCAGCGCTTGAAGCCTACTTTGCGGAAGGCGCGTCCTGGGATGCTGACCGGCAGGCCCAGCGTCAGCGTAGCGAGCGCATCGCGTGGATCGTGGCCGGTGCCGGCTGGCTGTGTGCCCTCATCATAGCGCTGGCCCTGATGCTGCTCACGCCCTTGAAGCGCGTCGAGCCTTTCGTGATCCGAGTGGACAACAGCACCGGGGTGGTGGACGTGGTGCCGGTCTATACCGGGGGCGCGCCGATGCCGGAGGTCTTCACGCGCTACCTCCTCACGCACTATGTCACGGTGTGCGAGCGATTCGACTTCGCGACCGCCGAGAGTGACTACGAGGAGTGTGGCGCCTTCCACAGCGCGCAGCGCAACCAGGCGTGGTATGCGCAGTGGAATCCGAGCAATCCCGCCTCTCCGCTGAATGTCTACAAGGATGGAACGACCGTGCGCGCCGAGGTCGCCTCGGTAAGTTTCTTCAATCGGGGCAACGACATCTCTGACCTCGCCCAGGTGCGATACGTCAAGGGTCAACGCACCGCGGGCAGCGCGGAGGAGAGGCAGACACACTGGATCGCGACCATCCAGTATGTCTATGGTGAGCCGTCCAAGGACCCGAAGGTGCGCCGCTGGAATCCGCTCGGTTTGAAGGTCGTCGACTTCCTGCCCGAGCCGGAGGTCCTGAACGAGTCCAAAACCGCAACGAACGGGCCTGCGCCATGAGGCGGCTCCTGATCGCCCTCGGCGCGCTGTGCGTCGTCGATTTGGGTGTGGCGGAGCAGCTTCCGGTCAAGGGAGCCGTGGACAGCCGTATTCGCGTGGCGGCTTACAACGCCGAGCAGGTCTATCGTCTCTACGCCTATGTCGGCTATCAGATCGATCTCGAGTTCGAGCCGGGCGAGACGTACGTCGGCATCGGAGGCGGGGATCTGGAAGGCCTGACGGTCGGCGCCTTCGATAATCATCTGCTTCTGAAGCCCAAGGCGGCGAATGTTGGAACGAACCTCACCGTCTTTACCAACCGCCGCCACTACCACTTCGAGTACTCCGCCAAGATCCGGCGCCCGAATCTGGCGACGGACGAGGTCATCTACGCGGTGCGCTTCACGTATCCCGCATCAGTGAAGTCCGAGGGGCCCTCGGCCGAGGAACGGGTGGAGGCGGACTTGGCGCAGGCCAGTAGCCGGCGGCCGCGCAATCTCGACTACTGGTTCTGCGGCAATGAGGCCGTGCGGCCCGCGGCGGCATCCGATGATGGCGTGCACACGCGGCTCACATTCGGCGCGAAGGCGGAACTGCCCGCCATCTTCGTGCGCAACGACGATGGTTCGGAATCCTTATTGAACTTCAGCATCGACGAGGGTGACGTCGTCGTCCACCGCGTCGCACGGCGGTTCATCCTGCGCCGCGGCCAGCTCGCCGGCTGCATCGTCAACAAGGCCTTTGTCGGCAGCGGCGAGCGTCTCGAGTCGGGCACGGTCGCACCGGACGTCCGGCGGGATCGCAAGGTCGGCGCGCCATGAGTCTCTTTCGGCGCCAGACCGAAGATGCGGCGCCCCTGGAGGAGGCGAGCGTCGCGGGTGAGCGTGGCATTGCCTCGGTCAATCGCGCTCGCTCATTGCAATCACGCGTGAGCAGCGTGCTCGCGATCGGCCTGATGTCAGCGTTGGGCTTGGGACTTCTGACCTGGTACTACGCGAACACGTTCTCGCGCCGCGCGCGCGTGCAGGAGAGCGCCCAAGCGGCAACAAAGAGCCGTGCCCAGGGCGAGATGCCGCTGCCTTCGCTCGGACCCATCAGCATGCCTCGCGTCCTTGGGCCCCCGCCAGCGCCCCCTGCCGACTTGACGACAGCAGGGTCAACGGCGAACCCCGCCGCACCCGGTTCACCGCCATTCGGTGCGCCACCCGATGCCGCCTACGCTGCGCCAGCAGAAAAGAGCCCCGCGCAACGCTCACTGGAGCGCCGGCTCTCGGGGCCCGCCTTCGCCCAGCGTGGCCAGGAAGGCGAGAACAGTGCTGGGGAGTCGGAGGCCGCGCCGGTCGGCAGCGCGGCCCTGGCCGCAGTAGGCGAGGAAGCGCGCGCGGCGCAGGCGCTACCAATGGTTCGAACGGCGAGCAGCGACAGCGCTCTGGCAGGGCTTCTGCGGCCGACGGTCACGCCTGCCGTGCGTGCGCAAGTGCTGCCGACCGAGCGCTTACTGCTGCCGAAGGGTGCCTTCATCGACTGCACGCTCGAGACGGCCATCGACTCGACGCTGCCCGGAATGACGACCTGCGTCACGGCCACGGACACTTTCAGTGTCGATGGCAAAGTGGTGCTGCTCGAGCGCGGCACGAAGCTTGTGGGCGAGACCCGGGGCGAGGCCCAGCAAGGCTCGGCGCGCGTGTTCGTGCTCTGGACCGAGGCACGCACGCCCACGGGTGTCGTTGTGCCACTGGCCTCCCCCGGGACCGATGAGCTGGGTCGGGCGGGGCTGGCCGGCCAGGTCGATCGGCATTTCTGGCAGCGCTTTGGCGCTGCGATCCTGATTTCGGTCATCAACGGCGCGCTGCAGGCGGCGGTGCAGTCCTCCAGCAGCAACGGTACCGTGATCGTGAACCCATCTGCCTCCCAGGACGTCATGACCGAGGTGCTCAAGAGCACCGTCAACATTCCGCCGACGGTCACGAAGCAGAACGGGGATCGCATCCAGGTGTTTGTCGCGCGCGATTTGGACTTCCGGTCCGTCTATGAGCTCCGTCCCGTTGTTGCCAGCCACTGAGGCCGGTCAGGTTAGCGCGGAGGCCTCCTCGCTGCAGTTGACGCTGCGCGCGCTGCGGCCACTGTTATCCGATCCGGAGGTCACAGAGCTCTGTATCAACCGGCCGGGGGAGGCGTTCATCGAGACCCGCGCCGGCTGGCGCTGCGAGCCGGTGCCGTTTGCCGATTTCGACTGGTGCCGGCGCCTCGCCAAGCTCGTTGCCAACGCGACGCGCCAGAGGGTGGACGAGGAATCGCCGCTCCTGTCCGCCTCACTCCCGAGCGGCGAGCGCATTCAGATTGTACTGCCACCGGCCACGACGCCGAACTGCGTGGCGATCACGATCCGCCGGCCCTCGGACGAGGTGTGGTCGATCGAGGAACTCTCCAAGCGTGGGATCTTTAGAACAACGCGTCGAGCCACAGATGCGCTGGATGAAACGGAAGCCGAGTTGCTGCGGCTGCTCGAGGTACGGGAATACGAGACATTCATGCGCCTGGCCGTCAGGGCGCGCAAGAACATCCTGGTGTCCGGACCGACCGGCTCGGGCAAGACGACGTGGACCAAGGCGCTGATCCGCGAGATCCCCAGCGATGAGCGGCTCATCACGATCGAGGACGCCAAGGAGCTGGTCCTCGACCAGCACCCGAACCATGTGCGGCTCTTCTATTCGAAGGACGACCAGGGTCTGGCACGAGTGACGCCGAAGCAGTTGCTGGAGAGCTGCTTGCGCATGAAACCCGACCGAATCCTGCTCGCCGAGCTCCGCTCCGAAGAGGCCTTCGACTACCTGCGCAACGTCAACTCGGGTCACCCGGGCTCGATCACGAGCGTGCACGCGGCCAGTGCGGAACTGGCCTTCGAGCAGCTGGTGCTGCTGGTGAAGCAGAGCCGCGGCGGCGAGGGACTCGCGCGGTCCGATATCAAGAATCTGCTCTATCTGCTGGTTGACGTCGTGATTCAGTTCGGCGTCGAGCGCCATCAGCGATTCATCAAGGAAATCTGGTATGAGCCCGAGCGCAAGCGCCGCAGTCTGGCACCTGCCCACTAAGCCGACGCCACGCCGGAGGCTCCTGAAGGCCATCGCTATTGGCCTCGCCGCGCTCGTGGTGGCGCAGTACCTGGCCGGATGGTTCTTCCTCTGGTCCATGAGGGGCAATCCACGCGATGCCACTCCCCTCACCATCGCGCGCTATGGTTTCTACTACGGCGAGCGGCCGCCCGTGCGCTCGCGTTTGATCGTCAGCTCCGCTGCCGGTATCGGTCTGGTGCTGGCCAGCGCGCTGGTCATTTTTCTGCCGCGGCGCCGCTCGCTGCACGGTGATGCGAGCTTTGCTACCCGCCGCGAGATCGCTGCCGCCGGCTTACTGGGAGAGCACGGGATCATCTTAGGTCGGATCGGCAAGCGCTGTGTGATGCTCGCCGGCCAACAGGGCGTCGCACTCGCCGCCCCGCCGCGGGCGGGGAAAGGCACTGGGGTAGTCGTGCCCAATGCGCTCAATTGGCCGGGATCTTTGGTCTGCATCGATATCAAGCGCGAGAACTGGACCTTGACGGCGGGTTTTCGCGAGCGATCCGGGCAAGCGTGCTATCTCTTTGACCCGTTTGCCGAGGATGGTCGCAGCGCGCGCTGGAACCCGTTCTTTTACGTGGCGGCCGCTCCCCTGAGACGGGTCAATGATCTGCAGCGCATCGCCTCCATGCTCTATCCGGATCCGCCGAACGTTGACCCGTTCTGGACCGCTTCGGCCCGCTCGCTGTTTCTAGGCATTGCCCTGTATTTGTTCGAGACGCCGTCCTTGCCCGCGACCATTGGTGAAGTCCTGCGCCAGGGGATGGCGAGTGACGATGAGGGTTTCGGCCAGCACTGGAAGCGCGTCATCGAGGGGCGCCAGAGTGGGCGCTACCCGCTCTCGCCCCAGTGCGTCCGGGCACTCTACGACGTCATCGATCTTGCCCCTGTGACGGCGAGCTCCATACGCAAGACGTTCACATCGCGGTTGGATCTATGGCTGAACCCCATTTTGGATGCCGCCACCGCCGGTAACGACTTTGACCTGCGCGAGCTGCGCTCCAAACCGCTCTCGATCTATGTGGGCGTCAATCCCGATGACCTGCATCGCCTGCGGCCCGTGCTCAATCTCTTCTTTCAGCAGGCGATCGGACTGCAGACGCGAGAGCTGCCCGAGAGGAATCCCGCGCTCAAGTTTCAGGTGATGATGCTGCTCGACGAATTCACGGCGCTGGGTCGCATTCCGATCATCGCCGAGGCTATCTCATACTTGCCTGGGTACAACGTCCGCGTCGTCCTGGTCATTCAGACCCCGGCGCAGCTGCGCGAGATCTACGGTGCGCATGCCTCGGAAACGATGCTCAAGAGCTTGGCGGCCCGGATCGTGTTCGCACCGAAGGACTACCCCGATGCACGGGAGATATCCGACGAGCTTGGTTTCACGACAGTCAAGGTCAAAACCCTATCGAAGCCGATATTAGATTTCGAGAGCAAAGGGCGACGCTCCCGAAGTCAAAGCGTCAGTGAACAGCGCCGAGCGCTGCTTCTGCCACAGGAGGTCAAGGAGCTCGGCAATGACCACGAGATCATCTTCTATGAGGGCACGCGGCCCATTCGCTGCCGCAAGATTCGCTACTTCGAGGATGCGCGCTTCAAGGCGCGCCTTTTCCCACCGCCCGAACGGCCGCCGGCTGTGGAATTGCCGAGCGTCACGTCCGTCCCGCGCAGCGCCGCACCTGCGAGTACTGCGGGGACAGATGAGTCCGTGGCGGCTCCGACTCGAGTGGGCGGCGTTGAGGACATCGATCGTCTCGAATCCTTGACGCTCGAGGACTTTGATGCGGATTTCAGCAGGGTAAAGCTGCCGGAAAGTGGCCGTCTGACCGAGCAGGATCTCGGGGCGGCGGTCGAGAGCTTTCTGGCGAGCTTGCGTGAGCCTTAGGAGACGATGATGGCGACTGCCGAGCCGACACTCGAGAATTCCATTCACCAGTCCGGGCGCCCCCCACGAGCGGAATCGACGCTATCGCGGGATGACCGTACCGACGGCGCCGCTTCGCGCAAAAAGCGTGCGGCCACTCCCCACCCGGTACCCGACGAGGTGCGGCGACGGTTTGTCCAGGTCGGTCGCAAGTACTTCTTCCCAGATGGCGCGCGGGCCTTCACCGATCGTGGCCAGCGGCTCACCACGCCGAGTGAAAATACGGAAGTCATCCGCAGCCTCGTCTCGATTGCGCACGCCCGAGGCTGGAACGAGATCACGGTGACTGGGACGGAGCGATTTCGCAAGGAGGCATGGTTCGAGGCCCGCCTCGCTGGGCTCGACGTGCGTGGGTTTAAGCCCAGCGATGTGGAGCATCAGCGCCTGGTACGCGCGCTGGCGCGCCGCGACCAGCGGCCAGACACCCCCGAGACGGCCGCTTCCCCGAAAGAGAGAGCGGCGCGAGGCCGGAGCGTCCCTGAGGGGAGCGAGCCATCCTCACCAGTGACTGAGTCTCCCGAAAAGCTGGCTCGCGGCGGCCTGATTGTCGGGCGGCTGATCGACCATGGGGCTGCGACCTATCGACATCAAGCGCGCGAGCCCATGTCCTACTTCGTCAGACTCGAGACCGAACGTGGCGAGCGGACTGTCTGGGGTGTGGACTTCGAGCGTGCATTCAAGGAGTCGCTGACCAAACCCCAGATCGGTGACGAAGTGGGACTGCGCGCGGTTCGCCAGGATCCTGTGACCGTTAAGGCACGCCGGCGCGATGCTGACGGCCAGGAGGTGGCTGACCAGGATCTCGATACGCATCATAACCGCTGGATCATCGAAAAGCATGCCTTCTTCCAAGCGCGCGCGGCCGCCGCCGAGATCGTCCGCGATCCGACCATCGATCCCCGCGAGGCCGTGCGTCAGCACCCGGAGCTGGCCAGCGCCTATCTGCACCTGCGAGGTGCGGAGGAAGTCGCCGCCCGGCGGATTCGCGATCCAGAGGATCAGCGCAAATTTGTTTCCCTAGTCCGCAACACCATCGCGGATTCCGTGGAGCGCGGCGAGCCACTGCAGCCCGTGCGGCTGCGAAATTCGCGTGAGCTAGCAACCAAGGCACCCCAGCCTCGAACACCGGATCGCGACCCGAGCCCCACGCGGTAAATGCGGCGCGACGGAAAACTGATTATCGGGCGGCTCCAGGAGCATGGTCGAGCACGCTATCCCTTCGGCGCCAGCGACGACCTCTCCTATTATCTTAAAGTCCTGACCGATCATGGCGAGCGGACCCTGTGGGGAAAGGATCTCGAACGGGCGATCCTGCAGTCTGACACTAGCCCCAGAACCGGCGATCTCATTGGCGCTCGTCGCATAGACTGGAAGCCTGTGACCGTCACTGGCCGCAGACACGGCACAAAGGGAGACACCGCAAGCGCCGGCGATCTGCACACCCGTCGAAATCGCTGGGTGGTCGAGAAGATCAAATTCTTTGCCGAGCGCGCGCAGCTCGCTAGGCGCGTGCGCGATGTTCAGCAAGACGCGCGAAGCGCCGTCAGAAGCCGCCCCGAGCTCGCCTCAACGTACCTGAGCCTGCGAGGCGCCGAGGAGATTGCCGAGCGGCGCATTGCCGATCCTAAGGATCGGGAGCGGTTTCTCGCGCTCGTGCGCGAGGCGATGGCGAGTTCCGTAAAGAATGGGGAACCCCTCCCGACGATTCGCCTGCGTAACCAGTCGAAAGATCAAGTGCAGTCGGCCCCGACGCAACGCGCCGCGCGACGTGACGAAGGACGCGGGCGTTAAGGCGAGTTCGTCATCGGCTAAGCCGATTGTCAAGGCATTGCCAGCTATGGAATGAATTTGCAGAAGAAGGAGTGACATGGCAACCGCAAGAACGCGAGTACCGAAAGAACGATCAGAACGTGAGCGAATCTACCGGTGCTGGATTGAAATTATCGACCGAGAGAGCGGCTCGATGCGCAAGTTGCCGCTCAACGCCATAGCAAAGACCCTCCTGAAGTCCAAAACTGACAAAGAGCCGCCTCCGTCCAGAGTCGACGTACTAGAGCTGACAGACGGCTCGGAAAGGTTTGAAGTGAAGAATATCGATGAGCTTTCAGTTCAGTTGCGACAACGTTATCCAGACGCAACGTATGAGCGGACCTTGCATATGGAGCGGGATCATGAGGCGGAAGAACGGCGGGCAGATGCCATTAGTCGAATGGTGCAGCTCATTGTCGACAGCTTTATTAAGACCCTGTCAGCAGAAGACGCAGCAGCGTACGGGTTGTCGCTTAAGACCAAGGAAGGTAAGAAGGCTCTTCGCGAGCTCTGGCCCAAGGTAGTCGATGCCTTCTTCCACGCGCTCTGTAATCCAAAGCGGTAGCGATGGCTGTTGTGGTTCGAGACTGGGCCACGTTTCAAACCGTTCTAGAAGATCCATGGCCTCTGCGAGGAGACAGGGGCTGCGCCAGCGGCCGTGTTTGAATTGAGGTCATTAATATTCGTGCGAGCACACATGCCCGCGCCTTCGCGGATTCGAAGCCCGAGGAACATATCTGCTATTCCGCCCGAAGCCTTGCTGGTCTGCTGCCGACCGAGCCGCCAGCGCCCACGGCCAGGTTCGTCCGTGGCATTCATATTGCTTAAACGCTCACGCGTATCCCCAGCATTGAGCGCAACCAATTCAACCGCCAAACCATCTCCGCCTTTGAGCTGACACTCCACGTCAGGTGAAGGGGGGTCGCCCTGAATGATCGAGTCGGATAAGACTCGTAGTCCGACCAGTGGCGCCAGAAAATCAAAGACGCGTCGCTCGGCTTGGAGCTTGGCCAGCTTTTTCTGCATATCTTCACTCTTGCGGTAGAAAGTCCAGATCGACGTATCCGAAGCCGCCGTCTAGTGTGCCGGTTATCTGCTCGGGTCGCTCGAGTGCAGCGATGCCGGCACCAATGTGTGAGAAGGGAAGGGCAGGCTTGCTTGAATGTGACAGGCTAACACGTCTTGCTCGCCGTCAAGGACTTCGCGCGCAGCGCGCTCGCGGCCTGCGGCCGTCTTTGATCCTTGACCGCTGCGCGAGACGTGTGATCAGGGCGCGGGCAATCCCGCCCCAGATCAAGGAGCGCGACGATGCCGCAAAAGAATGCTACAGAACTGTGGGTACGTGATGAGCGTGGCGAGGTCAGACAAGCAACTGGTGAGGAGATCGTTTTGGAGGCACGCCGCGTGATGAACCGGAGGGTGCACCGCGGGACGTCGATGACGTCGCCTCAGGCCGTGCGAGACTTCTTGAGTATCAAGCTTGGGGCACTCGAGCACGAAACGTTCTGCGTATTGCTGCTCGATTCCCGGCATCGGCTCATCGAATACGTGGAGCTCTTTCGGGGCACGATCGATGGCGCGAGCGTCTACCCCCGCGAGGTCGTTAAGTTGGCGCTGGCAAAAAATGCCGCGGCTTTGGTGCTGGCGCATCCGCACCCGTCCGGGGTAGCTGAGCCCAGCCAAGCAGATGAGCTCATTACGAAGAGACTGGTCAGCGCTTTGTCGCTGGTGGACATCAGGGTACTCGATCACATGATTATCGCAGGTGGCGAGGTGAGCTCCTTTGCCGAAAGGGGCCTTATTTGAGATGTGCGGTGGCGGCGCGCGGCTCGGTGGAGTCGCGCGCCGTCGAAGGCCTACTGTTCACTGCTCAGCATTGATTCAATGCCGCCCGAGGGCAAATCTACCGCGTTGCGGCCGGACCAACCGGGAATCGAAGAGGGAAGGGCGGGCTTGCTTGAATCTGACAGGCTAACACGTCTTGCTCGCCGTCAAGGACATCGCGCGAGACGCGCTCGCGGCCTGGCGGCCGTCTTCGATCCTTGACCGCTGCGCGAGACGTGTGTCCAGAGCGCGGGCAATCCCGCCCCTTCAGATTCCAGGAGTCCGCAATGGACACTTCCTCTCGTATCTCTTTCGCCTCTCACGCCAATGCTTTCACCGGTGCGCTGTCCCTAGAGGCCGTTCGCCAACGGGCGCCAGCTGTATTTGCACAGTCGGCTCACCAGCGCATGAGCCCCAAGTACACGTTCATTCCCACGGAACGAGTCCTGTCGGGTCTCATGCAGGCCGGTTTCGTCCCGGTGGATGTCCGTCAGACCGCAGCGCGCCGAGCCAGTCCGATACATGCACGTCACGTCGTACGGCTGCGCCGCCGCTTTGAAACGGTGCAGCTCAGGGACTCGGTGCCCGAGGTGGTGTTCCTGAACAGCCACGATGGCACCAGCGCCTATCAACTTCGCCTGGGTATCTTCCGGGTGGTCTGCACGAATGGGCTGATCGTCTCCCGGGGCGCCTTTCCGGCGTACTGCGTCTCCCACCGCGGCAATGTAGTCGATGACGTGGTTGCCGGGGCGATTGAAATGTCCGAGCGCTTTGGCAGCCTAGCGTGCCAAGTCGAGCGCATGGAGCGGCGCGCCATGTTCAAGGACGAGCAGATAGACTTCGCCCGGCGGGCGTTGGTGCTGAGGTTCCCGGACCCCGATCAGCACGGAATGCAGCCCTCGCAGCTCTTGAGCTGCCGGCGATCCGAGGACCTGGGTGGCGACTTGTGGAGTTGCTTAAACAGGGTCCAGGAGAACCTGTGTGGAGGCGGTTTGCGTCGCTTGTCGGTCACAGGACGGCTGACACGGACCCGGAAGCTTACCTCTATCAGAGAGGACGTCCGGGTCAATGGTCAGCTCTGGGACCTCGCTGTGGAGGTTCTCGAAGCTTGATCTGATCCACTGGTACCGCTACGGGACAGGGCGCTACGGACGGTGCCTTCTCCCATTTTTTTTGCCCGCCGTCGAGGATTCCAATACACCGGGGGATCAGGGAGATAGCCGGTGACATGGATGGGAAGATCATTTCCGATCTCCGAGATCTCCGGAAGCTGCATGTGCGATTTCTAGGTTTTGGGTGAATTTCCATGCAAATGCAGGATAGCCTGCCGGCTGCTGTTTGGTACAAAGTCGCTCTCGATGAGCGACTGCATACAACTCAAAACCTGGGTTAGAAAAGAGACGAAGGAACGCTTCGCGTCCGTTGCGCGCTACCAGGGAGTGTCGGACTCAGCACTGCTGAAGCGCTTAGTCGACGTGATGCTGCAAACAGCCGGCCCGATTGGCATGGAGGCAAGGACAAGAGCCAATGCGAATCCAGCGCGCGCGTCGCGCCTGATGATACGCCTGCGCCCCGATGACCAGATTCTCTTGCGGGAGCGCGCTATCGCTCGCGGAATGCCAGCGGCCACGTACGTATCGGTGCTGACGCGCGCGCACTTGAGGGCTCTGGCACCGCTTCCCAAGGACGAACTATTGGCCCTACGGCGGGCGGTGTTGGAGCTTGGAAGTTTGGGCCGCAATCTCAACCAGATTGCCAGGGCGGCCAACCAGGGAGAGCGCGTGACGGGCCCGGGCCGTGGCGACCTGGGAGCCATGCTGAGAGTGTGCGAAGGACTTCGGGATCACGTCAAGACGCTATTGGCGGCGAACGTAAGATCGTGGGAACAAGGTTATGCCGAGCCGCATGTTTAACCAGCCGCTCTTTGACCTGGTTAGCTACGCGCGACGGGGTCCGGGTCAGCGAGATCGGCTGTCGCCAGCGGAAGTCGACCAGATTGTCCGCACCGTCCGCCGCACGCCGGAGGTCATGGTCAAGGTGCTGGCGAGAGGTGCAAACGATCGTGCCGCGGTCCGAAAGCATCTGGACTATATCGGTCGAAAGGGAGAGCTGGATCTTGAGACAGATGACGGCGAGAGACTGCGAGGCAAGGGTATAGGGCAGGATCTCGTGCAAGACTGGGCGCTCGAGCTGGATGAGTACCGCAGCAAGTCCGATCTCGTCGCGACTCGCGGAAGACAGTCGCCGAGACTGGTCCATAAGCTAATGTTCTCCATGCCGGCAGGCACGCCCTCCGACAAGGTTCTCGCCGCCGTCCGGAATTTCTGCCGAGAGGAGTTCGCCCTCAAACATCGATACGCCATGACGCTGCACACCGATGAGCCCCATCCTCACGTTCACGTGGTGATCAAGGCCATGAGCGAGCAGGGGCAGCGGATGCACATTCGCAAGGCCATGCTCCAACAGTGGCGAGCTAATTTCGCACAGCACCTGCGGAATTTGGGGGTGCCCGCGAATGCGACGCAACGCTTCGTCCGAGGCGAAACATGCCCCCGAAAGTCCGACGGCATATACCGAGCAAACCTACGAGGCGCCTCGACGCACGTGCGCAAAAGAGCCCAAGCCATCGCCTCAGACCTCCTGGCTGGCAGTACAAGCGTCGAACCGGGAAGGTCCCGATTGCTTGAAACTCGCAAGGTGACGGCGCGCGGCTGGCTTGCGGTCAGCGACATTCTGGTCCGGCAAGGAATGCCCCGGATCGCCGACCAAACGAGGAGATTCGTCGAGACAATGACGCCTCCCAGAACCGACCGGGATTGGATAGCGAGCGCCATTCTTAGACATTTGCCAGAGCCACGTACCAATGTTCGCTCGAAATCACCTTGATCACACTGCGATCGCCTTGAGGGTTGGCACCGTACGCCGCGCAGGATGCAAGATTCTATTCATGAGAACATCCGCCGGCCATGTCGAGTACCTACCCCGCCCATCGCGGGTTCACCAGCAACGCTTGATGCCAAGATGGTAGACGTTCTGACACGGGAGCAGCGTTCAGCCCTGATGGCGCGCATCAGGGGTAAGAACACTCGACCAGAATTACTTGTGCGCAAACTTGCGCACTCGCTTGGCTATCGATTCCGTCTGCATCAGCGCAAGCTTCCCGGCAGCCCGGACATCGTGTTCGCACGACTCAAAAAGGTGATCCTGGTGCACGGTTGCTTCTGGCATCGTCACAACTGCGGCTACGCATACATGCCGAAATCGCGCAGGAAGTTCTGGGCTCAGAAGTTCGCCAGCAATATCAGCCGCGATAGACGAGACAGAATCGCGCTGAGGCGTGCTGGCTGGGACGTACTTGTAATATGGGAGTGCGAGACCAAGTCCAACGATCTGCTTAGGCGGCGCGTCTCCGGCTTCTTGCAACAACCCCGTCCAGAATGAAAGGCAGGGCGTGCCTGGCATGGGCGTCTCGCCGCCACGAGGTTCATTGATTCGGAGCAAACCTGGCCAAGGGGCCCCGGAACCTGGTATGGTTCGGTTGGTCGATCGGCCGCGGCGGCTGTGAGGTTAAGATGCGGGGGCTGGATATCTTCTCAGGCATCGGTGGCAGCAGCGCCGGTGCGCGCGACGCCGGCGTCGATATGATCGCGGCGATAGACATGTGTCCGCTTGCCACGGAAACCTATCGCGCGAACTTCCCCACCACGCACGTCGTGACGTCTCGTCTTGAGGCTATTGATGTCAATAGGCTTCGCAGGCGTATTGGCGCAATCGACATACTGCTTGCGTCTCCCGAGTGTACGAATCACTCATGCGCAAAGGGCGCTGCACCTCGGGACGAGGCGAGCCGTGCGACGGCCATGTACGTGGTCAAGTACGCGAGAATCTTCAAGCCGAGATGGTTGGTCCTCGAGAACGTCGTGCATATGAGACCGTGGTCCCGATATGACGACCTCAAGCGGATGCTTGAAGAACTGGGCTATAACATTGCGGAGCAGGTTCTGGATGCCTCGGACTTCGGAGTCGCTCAGTCGCGCAAACGACTGTTTATCGTTGGTGATAGAACACGGCGGCCAAAATTGGTGGGTGCCAAGCGCCCAGGGAGAAGGAGAACGGTAGCTTCCGTGCTCGATCCGGTTGGAAGATGGGGGACGACACGACTGTTGCGGCGAACTCGCGCGAAGGCCACTCTTGAGCGGGCGCGCCGGGGATTCACCGCGCTTGGCAGGTCCGTAGGCTTCCTGCTGGTCTACTACGGTTCTGACGGCGCAGGTGGTTGGCAACCGCTCGATCGACCGTTGCGCACCATCACTACGATCGACAGGTTCGCGCTGATACAGCCGGGCCGAACCGGTCCCGAGATGCGAATGTTGCAGGTGCCAGAACTCAGGCGTGCAATGGGATTTGCTGAGACCTTTTCGCTTCCGGTGGGTACTCGCCGCGATCGTGTTCGCTTGCTCGGGAACGGTGTCTGTCCGCCTGTGATGAAGAAGGTCGTCGAAGCGCTGACTGCAGACTAGACGATCTGCTTTGCGGCAGTATCGCCTCGCGCTTCCCCGGTACGATCCGAGCCACTATTCCAACGCGTATGCCGCTTCCAGCAGCGCGGCGAGAAATCCTGGTTCACGCCCATCGGGAGTTCCGACTACCATGGCTCGATCCAACCCCTGGTTGATCGTCTCGCACGATGTCTCCGGGAGGAGGACGCAGGAGTGACAGGCAGCGAGATTAACCAACCGGGATCCTTGACCACCAAGGTGCTCTGAACAGACCGGGTCTGCGGAGCACCACGATGCGCGGTCAATTGCTCGCTGGACGACCGCACCCAGCCGCTCAGGGCGACCTAGCCTGACGAGTCCCCCCAAAGTCCCCTCGGCGTCTCCGGCTGCGGTGTATATGAGGACAGCCGCCATCGGAGCAGACGCGTCAGCGGACACATAGAGTCTTTCGCGCAGGGACGCAGTACTGTAGCCACACTCGAATACGAGCTGATTTATGAGGATATGCGCCAAGCTGTGAATGAGCAGAAAGCGGGACGCCCAACCGGAGGTGAGGGGACCTAGCGGAGGGAGTGCCTGGAAGATGCCACCAAGTCGAATGATAAAGGCGTCGTCAAGCCGCTCCCTGATCCACCTGGCATTCTGCTGTTGCCACCTCGTCAGCCGATCTTCCCGCAATTCGAGGTAGATGCCCTCGCCGAAGATCTCCACGGCTGGAAGCCAGCGCTCCGGTGGCGCGAGTGCCTCGTCACGGAACAATTGCTTCATTGCCGTGTCTGGCATCCCCAGGAGCGGCGAAGCACTGGGCTGCAGGCGGTCGAAGCCGTGGAAGACGCGTGTTTCGCGCAAGCGCTCGACCAGATTGATTCGCTCGAACCAAGGGGTCAGCTCCGGGGCGACATCAGTCGGAATGACCCTGAGATTTGGGACGTGTTCAGGATCGTTGACCTCGTTCCGGATAATGTTGAACTCGGCGCGGCGAAATTGCAGGAGATCGGATTCCGGATCCTGGGGGCTTGTGGCGCCATCTGGGACCGTAGTCGGAGAAGCGCCGAAAACACCTTCAAGGGCTTGCGTGACTTGTTCGAGATCAGCCGCGACCTCCCGGTCTGCCAGAGTTTGACGGATCATCGCGGCGGCTTCCCGCCGCATGCCCATGTTCCACACCGTTCGCGCCGTTCCCAGAAGACCTTGTTCCTTCTCGATTTCCCGCATCAGTGCTGACAGCGCCGTATCCTCTCGTTCGATGTCAGGCAGCGTGATCGCCGAAAGCGTGCGTGGAAAGTAGATGTTTGTCTGATTAATGAGGGCGCCGACGAGCGCCTGACTGCAGTTGGGCTCGATCGCGCCTTCGCCCAGCCATGGCTGCTCACCCGGGCAAGTTATCCCCTTGCTCTGAAAGGCGCTCTGCCTTCTGCTCTGCCCGTCCGGAATGATCGTTGTTCCGGAAAGGTCGCGACCTCGGCGACCGGTAGAACCGGCTGGACATGAGCGGCATTCTACTCTAATGCTCGAGAGTTCAGAGCCACCTCGATCCGTTAAATAGAGTTCACCATCATCGGTGCATTGGCAATCAATCCATTGCTTCCACGGAAACTCGCAGAGATGACCCGCGGCACAGACGGCGATGAAGCGGACGGGCTGCCACCGACCTCCGTCAGAAGGCTTTCCTGTCTGTGCGCTGTCCAGATTGAAACGATGCATCTTTCCCGTCCTGGTGTGGCGGTACCACCTCGGGAAACGCAATGCCGGCACGTGCAGTCCCGCGTTGGGGGGATCAACGTCGCCGCGTGCCTCGGGACGATAATCAGGCGGCAGGCAGAAGCGATTGACATGCAGCAACGCCGAGAGCCGAGGTTCATAGCGCTCGAATTCGTCACGATTAGAACATGCCTCCATTCGCGACAGGCCTTGATTCCAACGCATGAACCAGTAATCAAGTCCCGCTACTACATGCGGAATACCCCTGCGGTCCGTGTAGATGCTTCCTGGTCCGAATGGTGCGATCAGCTGTCCAATACGAATCTGTTTGTTTCCCATGCCCTTACCGCTCAGCTAGACGCTATCTGGAGTGCGGGCTGCATCGCCGGCAACTGCTTGGCCGCCTTGGCCGCCTTGGCCGCCTTGGCCGATTTGGTCGCCCGTGCGAGCAGCAGAAGCGGCGGCGTAGCCCTGCGTGATCGTGAGCTCGGCACTGCGATCCACTTGCCGCATGCTGCTCGGTACCACTGCGCCGCGGCTCTTTTGCAGAGGGGTAGCAAACTGCCCTGGCCAGAGCATGAGGTATTCTCCCGTGATATTTGGAGGAAATTCCTCCCAAAGCTGCGGGTTCTGCTGCCATTTCCAGATGATCTGGTCACGCACTCTATCCAATTCAACGCTGGAGCGCGTCTGATCAGCCGGAATCTGAACGGCCGTGCAGCGCGAATTAAGCAGTTGACTTGCAATCGAGACCGAGGGCGCGTACGCCGTATGGTTCTGGACGGCCGCCTGACTGTGCTGTCTCGCCCAAGCGAGCAATACGCCGGGAAGCCCTCGCTGGATGGCCGAGATGGCGAACGGGGTCGCCGTTGTCGGCTCGACCCGTTCATACAGTCTTCGATGGTAGCTGTGAAACTGCTCGAAGTGCGATCTGTCTCGGCTCTTTGACGGATTGTAGATGACGAGGATCAATCCTGGACGTTCCCACCAGCGACGACCGACACGTCCCGTAACCTGTATGTATGTAGCGGTGGTCTTTGGTTGCCCAACCACTCCCATCAGCGAGAGTCGGTCAATGTCGACTCCAACCTCTATGATGTTGGAGGCTAGACATGCGTCGAGCGTTTCCTTGTTGGCCTGTGGGCCATACGGGGAAGACAATCGATCCATCATCTGCACGATGTCGGCCTGCGACAGGCGGCTGGTCAGCTCCTCGACGATCCGCAGAGTTCGCCGGTCGTCTTGAGGGAAGTCCTCTCGATTAAAAATGAATTTGAGCCGAGATCTTATGTCCGAATCGAACAGGGTCTTCGCCCCGCCCAATTCTCGAATGCTGTTGTAGAAGGTCAGGAGAGTCCACCAAGGATCGCGGTTCTCAGGGGAGAATGCCCAGGGACGAAAGAGCGCAGACGAGAACGCGCGTACCTGTGTGGTAAGGACAGATCCGTAGTCGCTCGCATGGATTCCTAGATACATGCGCCCATGTGCCAGTTTGCCGGTCGGGGTTCGTGCGTACCTCCCAAAGAACGAGTCGCCCATGAGCAAGCCCGGGCTCGGAAACAAGTGCGTGGTCGGACGGGCGTACAGTGTTACGACCTGTTCACTAGCCCCCCGTATGGTCGCAGTGGAAGCGACAATCTTTGGCTTGATCCACACGTTGTCACGGCGGAATGAGCAGAGTCGCTCAAAGATCCCTTCGTAGAGCGCATACATTGATCCGAGCGGACCAGAGATCAGATGCAATTCGTCCTGGACGATCAGCCCCGGAGGAAGTGCGATCTGATGGGGCTTGCCGTCGACAAACCGCCGGCCAAATAGTGCTCCCGCGGCCGGCCGGTAGGCGACCATCGCGAGCTTGTCCACCGTGGCGATGACGAGTGAGGGAGGATACCGATATATGCGCTCGTCGATCACCTCAACGGGCAGCCAATGTTCCGTATTTTCCTGGCCGAATTCGCATTGCGGGTCAGGGCAATGCAAGAGAGGCCCCTCGGAGGGATTGTCTGCAACGCCACGTGTGGCCAGCGCGTTCCACTTTGTCTTGCTGATGGACTGCGAACGAGACCCGCTGTACCGGCCGATTTCAGAGCGACACCACGGGCATTCTGTGAGAACCAATGGATTGCCAGCCACATCGCCGCGCCGAAACTCGCCGAGCTGGTTTCTGGCCTGGGCAATATCATTCGGCGATCCCTCTTGCCCAATCCACAAACCCAACGAGAAGCGCCTGCCTGGAATCTCAGGCAGGTCATGTTTCGTATGATTTCTACGGATGTATTCCATTGCACAAATCAAGCTCGCCGCGCGCTGGAACTGTTGCGTAGTCAGCATTCTCAGCGTGTAGCGCATCAGCACGTTTGTGCCGTCGCGCCTCATTCCGTCGGCGCTCGGCCCCAATAGCCGCTCGTGGAACATGTAGAAGGCCATCAGCGCCAGATACGCCTCTGTCTTGCCGCCGCCAGTGGGGAACCAGATCAGATCGACTATCTCCCGGGAGGCAGACGTACCGCTGTGCGCGCCGTCCAGCGACATCACGAGAAATGCAATCTGGAACGCTCGCCAATAGCCAATGCCAGGGGTCCCCTCCTGATTCTCCTCGTAGATCGTCCAGGGCGAGTGAGAAGGACTCTGAGGCAAGACAACTCTCGAAGCCGCGTTCCATGTCAGCGGGCGGCGCGTCAGCTGCTTGGTCGATATCTGTTGAAGCAGCATTGAGAGATTTGCAAGACGAAACGCCGTGCGGACGCGGTCGCTCCCTTTCATCAAGTCTAATCCTGCTCTGATGCGAGCGAGGCAGGCGTCGCATGCGTCGAGATGGCGTGACGCAACCGTCGCAAGATGAGGCGGCATGTTCGCAGCTTCCACGCGTCGGTCGTGAATCCATGCCGCGTACCCGTCTGCGAGGCGTTGCAGCGAGTCCCATCCGGGTCCAATCCCATCATCCGATAGGGCGGCCATCTCCCGCATTGAAAGCTGGACGGGTCTTCCTTCGACCTCGATGTCCGGTGTCATGCTGGGCAACTCAACGGCGGGCATGACGTCCGCATAGATGAGTTCCGGCGCAGCTTCCTGCCCAGCATCCCATCCAGCGGCACAACCATGTCCGATCGCCCATGTGGAGGCGTCTCTGTAGAGCAGCGCGAGTGATTGTTCGTCTGGGTCAAGCTGTCCGAAGGGCCGTCGGCTCTCGGGATACGACTCGAAGTGACCGGCGTCAACCGACACTTCAAAAAACGTCTGGTAAAGAACGGTCTCGCGCTCTCCGCTGCTGCGGGGCTCAGTCGAATTGCGAAGGACAACCGTCACCAGCCAAGCGTCGGCGCGGTCCTCTATCTGACGCGGGAAAATCTCGACGCGGAGTCGAAGTGGAGCTCCTTCGGGCATGGGCAGTTCCCGTTTGATTACCTGTCTCGACACGAAATGGGAATTATCAATTGTTATGCTTGCGCTAGAAGCCACAGCGGGAAGTCTGCGCCAGACGGGAGACTCCCGGTCATGGCCTTCCTTGTCGATCCACCTGCGCTTGCACGCTTCGTATCGACCGTTTACCTGGAACGGGGCTGCGTCCTTGGCTTGCCAGGCAAAACGCCGTTGTTGAGGGATGCGGATGTTGAGTTGTCCACCTTTGCGTAGAACGACGCAGAACGACACTCCCATGGTGGAGGGATGTCGAACGTCCGGACTCGTAACCTCGAAATCGTCGGAATTGTCGGCGGATGAAGCCGCACCGTGCTCCAGCGAGTCAGGCTCCTCCTCCGCAGTTGCCTCTTCCGTATCTTCGTCAGTGGGTTCTACCCCGACGGTGTCAGTCGCCTGTAGAGCAGCGTCGCCAGGCGGCGGATTGGTGGCCGCACCCCATGCCGGATGCAGGAGTCCCGCACCATATTTTCGGTGCGGAGATTCTCGGTCGAAATAAAGAACTTCCTGTGGATCCGATTCCCTTGGAGGCAGCCACGCAAGTGGGCCGCGACGCAGCGGCACGGGATCGGAAAATTCTCGATCCTCAAATTGAGCTTTTGCCGCCTCCGAAATCGGACGCGATGGTCCAACCAACTCGCCGCGAATCCAGTCGGTGAGATCCGCTCTTTCTCTCATGGCGCGTTCCTTTCGGCAAGCCAGGCGCACAACGTTTCCTGCGAGCGCTTGTCACAGAGGACACGAACCGATTCCGTAGCACGCGTCATTCCCGTATAGAACAGATCGCGTTGGAACTCCTGATGGTCGAGCAGCATGTCCGTCAATATGATCACCTTGTTCTCCATTCCCTTGAATGCATGAATGCTCGCGTATGCCGTCTGCTCTCCCTCTTGCCACGCCGGCCGCAATTTGTGGCCAGCACGCTTCAGGCGTGACGCCGCGCTCATTTCATCGGTCCGAAGTGACAACAGGGTAATCTCAGATGGCTTGTAACCAAATCCCTTGAAGTCTCGTAATAATTGACCGATGACATTTATCTGTTCTCGGTCATCCTCATAGAACAAGATGTTGTAGTTGTCCAACCCGCCGCCAGCGCGTAGATAGCCTGAATACACCCCCCCGCCAAGCCCTGCAAGATTTACCGCGGTTTCACCAACAATGCGGTAGTTGCGACAGTTCTCGGTCAGCTTCCAGCGTGTCGCACGGCTCACCTCGTAGAGTGATTGCAGTGTGTCATACATCACTTTGCGCTTGCCGAGGACTTGGTTCTCGAAGTCACCGAAAACCGCGAACGTTCCATTGGAAAGCCCTCCGGCCAGGAATTGCACGAGAGAGTGCCAAAGACCAGGTCGGGCCAGCAGGTCCTGCGCTTCATCGACGACAAGACAGTCGATCGCCGCCGCCGCCTTGAACTCTGGATCAGTCAATCGCTCCTCCAGTAGCTCGGGCAGTTCACCGTCCCAGAATCCGGGGGGTGGCACGGCCGGGATTCGAACGTCCGCCATGTCCGTGAGCACTCGAATCGCGCGTCCAACGACTAGATTTGGCAGTGCCGGGCTTGTTCGTTCTATTTTCTTCTTCATCCAATCGCCGACCAACTGGTTGTAGCACAACAGCGCGACGCGTCGTCCATGCTCGGCAGACCGCCGAGCAGTCTCCATGGCAATGAGCGTCTTGCCCGTCCCGGCGCCACCGGAGACAACGATGCGATCATTCAGCGAGCTCAGTTGAAGCAACGGTTTCTGCTGGTCACGCAATACACGATCCAGATCGTGCTCGCGGCGCGCAATCCCCTCACGAGCGTCGGGGTGTCGCCTCTGAACGGGGACGCAATAGCGTACGAGCGTGTCCACTTCGCCGCTCGAGAGCCCTTGGCTGAGCGGCGTCAGGCTTGCATCGGCCGAAATGCTTTGCTCAATCCTGGAGCGGAGATCCGCGCAGAATTCCCGCCCACTGCTGAACCGCCGGAATGCGCGCCCGTCGATCAGCTCCCATGCCTGCACAGAGAGGTTCGGAGTGAGATCAAATGCGGCTCGAGGAAATATGCAGCAGTGGACAACAGGTATGCGTCTCAGCGGCGGCGCCAGTTCGGCCAACCGTCGGTAGAAAGTGTGTCGGCCGTCGCATGCCTGCTTGAAGGGCGAGCGGCTGATCGACTCCGGATACCAGCGATTGCCATCGAAGGCCAAGTGGTCCTGGGATTTGATCTCAAGACAGAGGATGCCGGAAAGAGGGTCGATGACTACGAAGTCGATCTCGGTCCGCAGTCCGCGGTTCCATGGAGCCAGATCCAAGGAATGCACCGCGGTCCAATCATCCGGTCCGGCGCCAAGTAGACTGAAGACGGCGCGTTCGCCGGGCGGAGTGTGATCGTCCGTGAAGGACGGGATCATTCGTGCCATTGTTCAATGGCCTCAAGAGAAAGGACTGCCCTGAGCGCCGACTCCGGCGCCCTGAAACCCTCCTCGGTCCCGCATACCGGATGGAATATGAATGTACCCTTTATGTCGTTCGTAGCCGGGATCGACAGCTCGAATCGTTCATGGACCGCGGCCTTCTGCCGCACATCGGGCAGCAGTTTCGTGAGAATTCCGCGCAGCTCGTCGTCAACGATCTCGTGTTCCTGAAACCCGGCCTGAATTGCCTCGCCGCGTGAGCGTCGAACCTCATCCCATGCCAGCCGCCAGAAGGGTACAGACTTCCGGCCTGCGACCAGCTCGTTTCTGCCTTCAAGGCCAAGCACTCGCAGAAGAATTTCGAAGTGCTTGACCCGCCGAGGAGCATGAATGACGGTGCTGGGTGGTCGGCACCAATTGTCGATGGCCGCGCTCAGATTTCCCAGATCGATACCTCCATCCGTTAGAGCGGACAACAGATCGAACCCTTCGATTTTCCTGGCCTTGACGAGCTCGTCCTTCCAGATTCGGCTGTAATGGCCGTGGCCGGCTCTTACCGCTCCTAGATCGACTTTCGAGACAACTGGTTCCACGACATACATTCCCGTTATGAGTGTTTCGCCGGGAACGCGCCAAGCGATTGGCTCGCGGGAGGTCGAATCTGGGTCGAAGCTCAGCACGTGCGAGTGAGGGTGATATAGGATTCCGTGTGCGGCGTCGACTTTAATCAAAGTGGCGGCGCGCTCCTCGCCGTGCGAGTCGATGTCGTCAAAAAGCCGCAGATCGTCAACTTCGGTGCTCGGGCCGATCTCGCCTTCGAGGTCTTCCCCAGATAGAGATACGTGTCGTATCCATGAGATCTTCCCGAACGTTATACTGACCGCTTGAGATCCGTCGGCGGCAACTGCCGAGGATCCGTCAATGAACGACGAAGCGGGATCGTAGCCGAAGCCGGCTTCGTCGCCGCAACCCGACCAGACAAACTGTATTAGCGAACTGAAGCGAGGGGCCGTGAGGATCGCATCGGGCACTGACCCCCAGCCAAACGGGCGGAGGGGCCCGACCTTTATCAGCAGATCGAACAGGTCTGCATCGCGATAGTCGCGAACTGAGTGCAGAAAATTGGCAGTTTCAAGCGGAGGGTCGGCGCCGGAGCGGGTCAATGATTCGAAGTGTGGTCGTGCTCGACGGTGGCAGTAGATCTTGAATATGCGGTTATCGCATCTGGCTTGCCGGATAGTACGCTGCAATCCTTCCGTCAGCGGGTTCTGCAGGGAGATGAGTTCATGCGCGGCGTTCAGAGCATCGTCGTGGATGTTTCGCAGCTCAGGGCCCCAACGGGTTTGAAAAGGGGCGACCGCAGGAAGTGCTGCGAGAAGCGCTTCTCGCATTAGATGGAAGCTGACGGGCGCGGTCAGCCATTCGCAGATGAGGAGTCTCATCCGATCCGAGAGGTCCTGATCTGCGGCATCGGAGTCTCGGAGCATGAGGGCAATTTGACGGACATTGCGCCGTAGTCTTCCAAAGGGCGCAAAGGCGACCTCGTGCCGGTCGATGACGCCACTCTTCCGGCTCTCGAGAAACGCGAAGACATCGGAGGTCGTGGTTGACATCAGGAAGGCTTTTGTTTTAGGACCGAGACCGTTATTCCAGTAGGGGGTGAGGGCACCTGTTCACTTAATTCCTTATCTTCTTCATACCATTGCAGCAGATCCGCCATCCTGTTACCGACAACTTCCAGGCGGTCGCGTTCGAGTGTCCTGTGAACTACTCCGATGACGTCAGAGCGTTGAAATTGCTTGTGTCCGACCACCTTTAGAAAGCTGGTATCTCCATCTGAGACTACCAAGGTTGGTACGCATGCGTATCGGTCGAATCGCTCCGTTCTCGAGTTGTAGAAGCTCATGCGTGAGACCGAGCTGGATGGAGACCATCCGTGAATTGTCAGCAGATCTACGAGGTTGTAATCGCAGTCACCGGTATGCAGACGGATGGAACTGCAGATGTCCCGTGTCGGGGATTCCCCTCGAACTCTGCCAGCCAAGCAAAGTCCGGAGAATGAGTGCGTGAGGTTTGCAGGAATCGCCTGTGCTTCCTGGACAATCTGAGCGTATGCACGGGGAATCAATGCGGAGGCTTCGCCGTGCTGTTGCAGCGCTGGCTCTCCGTCGATCCTCCAGTCCGCTGCGTATGCTGCGAGCAACCATCTGGTTTCGCGGTCGTTGGAGCATTTGATTGCATCTCCCCAGGCGGTCGTCTCTGGAATGCCAGTGACGCGGTAGCGACCGCCGTCCGTGTGCCTAAGCAGGCCGGTTGATTCTGCGAAGTAGCCACATTCTTTTAGCTCGGGATCGCAGCGAACCTTGCAGTCCCCGCAGCTTTGCAGGAATTGTCGCGCAAATCTCAGGAGAGCCGTGTAATGCGCGCCCAGGTCATTTGCGTTGGGATCCGCCAAGTCCCTGATGAGAGCGCCGAGGGCGATCAACCCTGGGGCCGGCGAGTCGCACGGCATTGATACAAGACCAACCCTTCGTGCGCCAGACTCCTTTGGCCAGCCGTATCCGAGGCGCACGAGGAATTGCACCCAGCGGGGGATCGGTCGCCATTCATGGTTTCCTTCGGAAAACTGCATCGGAAACGGCGGGCCTTTGGATACCGAAGCGGTGATTCGCGGGCTATCGGTCGAGCCGGTCTGGAATCTTCGGACCAGGACCTGAAGTGTTCGTTGGCGTTGCTGTGCGGACGACATGTCCCGCCGGCTGTTTGCGAAGCCGGGCTCCAGCTATGTCAGGAAATGCCGGGACCTGTGGTGCTGTTCTGGGTGCCCGCAAGTGACCTCCGCGATGTCGGATACGAGCGATTCCCTATCATCCCCGACACGCGCGCGTGCTGGGGCGCAGTCTGAGTTGTCCGACGGCGCTCCGGAACATGGGCTCAAATGCTGTGTTTATATACAGTTCTTATACCCCTAGTACCCCGGGTGGGGCCGCGGTAGCTTATATGTAAAAGTTATCTATTTCAATGCCGTAGTCGTTGGTGTACCAGGCCATGGCCTGGCGACATACAGTTTGCACCAGGCAGCAGCCTGGTCTAGGATCAGTTGTCACCAGGCCATGGCCTGGCGCGCGTTCGATCAGACCAGACTATAACCTGGTAATTCGTCTGAAAGGCCAGGCTGCGACCTGGTATAACGGCGGTACATCATGAGAGACATAGATATCCTTAGAATTCAGCAACTTGATGAGACGGTGAATCCCTTCCGCAAGGTCCTGGATATCGCGCCCCCTGTAGGGGGGTGGACGAGGGCCATCCGGGAAGCCCTGGGGATGACGAATGTCCAACTCGCCAAACGCCTGGGTCGGAAGGCGCCACAGACCATCGAGGACATGCAACAGTCCGAGGCCGCAGGAACCATCAAGATCGAAACACTTCGCGAGCTCGCGGAGGCCATGGGCTGTCGACTTGTCTATGCGGTTGTTCCGGTCAAGCCTCTGGATGAACTGCGCAAAGAGAGGGCGACAGAAATTGTGCGCAAAGCTTTGGCGCGCACATCCCATTCGATGAAGCTTGAGGCCCAAGACGTCGACTCGAGAGCGGAGCGGCGGGCCCTTGCGCGCCAAGTCGAGAAGCTTCTGCTGGGCAATCCAAAACGGTTATGGGACTAGAGCTCGTCTATCCGCTTGGCGCTACACCACTCGACCCCGATGAGGCCGAGGGTCTTATCCCGCGTCATATCTCTACCCAAGGGCAGCTGAATGAATGGGAGCTTCAAAATATTCTAGAGGGACAACAATGGGCGTTCAGTCGCCGGAGAGCAGACGTACTGACGACCGACTTCATGCAATTGCTGCACAAGAGGATGTTCGGCAACACATGGCAATGGGCTGGGACGATTCGGATAACAGAGAAGAACATCGGCGTTGCTCCAGAGTACATCTCTGTTCGGCTCAGGGACCTCTGTGAGGACATCAGGGTGCAGCAGGAACATGGCAGTTTCCCGGCACCCGAAATGGCTGCTCGCTTTCATCATCGGCTTGTTTTCATTCACCCTTTCCCAAATGGGAACGGGCGATTTTCGAGGCTCATGACAGATCTGCTCCTAGTAGAGATCGGTGAACAGCCCTTCACGTGGGGTGAGGGTGATCTGATGGCAGACGGTGAAATTCGGAACCGATACATTTCCGCACTCCGTGAAGCGGACGCCAAAAATTACGGGCCGCTACTGAACTTCTTGCGGGCACCTGGCTAGCTTGGTCGCCTGACGTGCTAACGAATCGAGAAGTTGCTAGCACGGCTAAACACGGCATAGGCAGCGCACCAAAACACCTACGTGTAGGCGAGGGGGAGCGACATCCGATGACCCTATCTAAGATTATGTGGGGCTGTATATGCCGGAACAGCTCAAGTTCAGAGTTCGGTGCAACAACGCGTGCGCGCCACCATCGTGAGCTGCCACTCGCGGAAGCGACGTTGATCGCAGCAGACCGAAAATAACGATGGTCGCAAAAATTACCCCACGCCTCATCGAGCTAACCTATGAGGCGGCGCTGAAGTCCTATTGGCGGAAACGGGCTCTTCGCAAATTCTTGCATGCCTCGCATATCACCGAATCCCACCTAGCCACGTGGGGCGCGGAAGAGAGTAAGCGGGATTTTCTGGACCGAACGTTTCAAAAGCTCCAGGCCAGCGATCGAGGAAAAGCGCTCATATTTGCAATGGTGCGGAGCCTCTCGGAGCAAAGTACGTTCCCCGATCTGCGCAACTGGGAAGATTCAAAGCTGAAGACAGCTGACGCCACCAAGGCGGTTACGGAACTGAAACAGTATCTCAATGCGCAGGGCGAGGAGATACGCAGCGAACGGGAAAGGGAGGAAGCTAAAGCCAACGCACGAGAGGCGCGCCAAACAATTCAGCGCAGCCTTACTGACAAATCCAAACTACAGAATAGGCTGGACAAGTTACATCCGTCCGTAGGGACGCAGCAGGGCGGCTATGATTTTCAGGACTGGTTCCATGATCTGTTGGACTATAGCGAGATTCAGAATCGTCGCCCGTACATCACCGAAGGCAGGCAGATTGATGGCTCGCTTACGCTCGAAGGAACTACATACCTTGTCGAGTTGAAATTCACAGCGAACCAGGCGGACGTGACAGACATTGATTCGTTGCGCGCAAAGGTGGATGACAAAGCGGACAACACCATGGGAGTCATGGTTTCTATCACCGGATATTCAGCTGTGGCTATTCAGGGAGCGTCTGGCCGTCAAACAAAGCTATTACTTCTCGACGCGATGCACCTGTATCTTTTTCTCTCTGGGTCTATTACCTTTTCTGAGATTATTGCCCGCATACGCCGGCATGCGTCTCAGACGGGAGAGTGCTATCTCGCGACGGGAAAGTTCGGTGGATAGGGATCAACATGGCAGAAAAAGAAGAATCAAAACCGGCTGAGGGTAACCGCTGGTGGGATCATTATTATGTCCGATATTTCGTGGGGTCGGTATACGCTGTACTTCTGATGTATGTATTGAGTCGGACGGACGCAATCAAATGCTCGCTTGGGGCGATTGATCCAACGCTGTGGGTGAACGCGACTGTATTGGGAGCTGCCGGACTTGCCTTCTGCTACATCGCTAGTGCTCCGATCCTGTTATTGCATGCGGTTAGAGGGAGAAACACCGCCACGATTCTGACTGTGACAGCTTGGTGGAAGTTGCGCTGGTTGCTTGTAGCCGTGGCAGCTGTGCTCATGGCGCTTGTGGCCGTCGCGTGGTGCGGTTCCAAAGATCGGAGTCTGAAGGGGGCGCTCGAAATGGCGCCCTTCATAGTCGTTCTTGCTACCCAACTTTGGGCGGTATTCGCCTCTCTCGCTGCGATAGTGCAGTTCTACAAAGAATTGGCAGTACTGCGTGGTGCGAAGGAATCGGCGGTGATTGGCGCGAGACGTGAATACATCGAGTCATATAGGCACATGAGAGAGCACGGAAACGCTCTGCTCATTATTGTGATGGAAACAATTCTTGCATTGGCGCTACTCCAAGTTCCGGATGTCATAGCGATGCTGGAATTGGTCCTTCTTTGGGTCCTGCCAGCATCATTCGCTTGGTTTATTGGAACTACGCTAGAGGCCCATCTCAAAGATATTCCATAGAAGACTGACGGACGTCGGTCATAGTCTTTGCGGGGGGAATCGAGAAAGGCGCGTGCGTAATCTTTGCGGCGGGAGGAGATTTACAAATCAATGGCAAGTGAGGCCGATTGCGCGACTTACAACGCCTTGTTATCCGTCCTTAGGTGTGATGGTCCGAAAGCGTCCGGAAGGAGGCCCGCAACCGTCCAATGACTCGGACTCGCTGATCCAGCGTCCCGGTAGACGGGGGCGTCCGGGTGGCAAAACTCCGCCATCACTTGGCGACAGGCACCGCACGGAGGCACTGAATCCGTGTTGCTCGACGTTACCGCGACAGCGACGATCCTTCGTGCTCCGGCAGCAATGGCTGAAAAGATTGCCACCCGCTCTGCGCACATCGTCAGACCGTAGGAAGCATTCTCGACGTTGACACCAGTGAATATTCGCCCGCGGTCGTCGATCACGGAAGCCGCCACGAAAAACCGAGAGTATGGAGCGTAGGCGTTGTCGAGGCAGGCGCGCGCCTGAGCGATCAACTTGCTTGGATCGACCGGAACATCCGCCTTTGCTAAGGCTGATTTCATTCTTCCGTAACAAAGTTGCCGCGTTGAACGGCCCAATCGAAGGATTCGATCATAGCGCGAGATCCAGTGCCCAAAACGAGCTCCCGTGCGCGACGCATCACCGCATTGTTTGGGTCGACGGGACCCGATATCTTGAGTCTCACCACTTCGGCGTCGGGTCTGATCGCCTCATCGGCCTGGGGTGAAATCGGGACAGTTTGGATATTCATGTTTAAGCCTCTATCTGCGGTGGCCGGTCGCCTCGAAATCCGGCCTCTAAATACGGCTCGAAGCGTCGCAGCATGCCAAGATGCAGCGCCAAGATCGCCGCTTTGTACTCTTGCGAATTCTGATCTTGGAGGATAGCAGGCAGGTTGTCGAGACCGTCGACATTGACCACTCCCACGACTGCGGAACGTGCCTCACTTTTCACTGGGAGTGATATTACCCATTTGAGGGCGGGATTGATTTTTTCAAGCTCATCGCCCGGTAGGGTATTCCCCGTCCAGGAATTCCCCCGTTTCACGACTATACAGGGACTGCCGGTTGTGAATGCTGTTCCTGTAGCGCCATGATTTTCTTCGATTTTTAGATCGAACTCCGGCGCATATTTCATATTATCTGTCGCCCCAGGCACGATTCTTAGTGCTCCGTCCATGGGGGCAAACAGATTCGCTCGAATGCGAACCGCCGTTTCTCCCAGGATAATCGCCGCCTCCTGCCTGAGCGCCTGCATTTCGGTCGTGACCTTTTGAAGAACATCGTCCGGCAGGAGCGGATAAGCGATGAATCGAGACCACCGCTCGAATCTGAGAGGATTGTGAGTCTCGCTGTGATGCCCGATGAGGTAGTCGTCCAACAGCGCTGGCAATTTCTGAGTGAAAACGCGGCGCCCCGAGTCGCCCGCTTGGAGCCGGGTGAGCCACGAGAGTGGTCGGCGCGACGCGAGGCGCGCCGCGCCGACCACCCAATCTGAAGTAGCGCGCTCATTGCGCACCGCCATCACCCACTTCCTCGACATCACATTCTGCCAATTGAAGTCGCGGGGCAATATGCTCCCGGTCAATACCACACGGTCGTACAACAGGGCACCGTTGTCTCGGTGCAGAATTTCCTCTGATTGGACCCACCCAATTTCCTCAATTGGGTACCACCTGATTTCCTGAGTTCGGGACCACCCGATTTCCTCAGTTGGGTACCACCGGCGGGGCGCTTTTGAGGTGCCTGGCGAGGGCGCTGGAGTGGTCCGCCGATGTCCAGATCGAACGAAAATGAGCTGTTCACCGGCCATGGCACGCTGCCGCCAGGCCGTACCGCTACCGTCGTGGCTGGCCACGAAGGAGAGGACGGTATGGGCTCACGCAGCATGACGGTGGGGCGCTACGAAGAGATCCGGCGGCGACTGGTTGAGGGCCGCAGCTTGCGTGAGATCGCACGGGCGCTGGGCTGCTCGCGACATACCGTGCGCGAGGTGCGCGATGGTTTACGCCTCTCGCCTGCGGCGCCGCGAGCGCTGCCCGATCCGTTGTGGATGCTGCAGATCGACTGGCCGCAGATCATCCACGATCTGGGACTCGGGCATCCGTTGAAGTTCCTGTGGGAGGAGAAAGCTCAGCACCTGACGACTTACTCGAACTTCTGGAAGCAGTTTTACCGCAAGTTCCCGCAATACCGCCAGGCATCGATGACGGCGCGCGAGTTCGAGCCCGGCGAGCGCGTGGAAGTCGACTACGCCGGCGACACGCTCGATTGGATAGAACTCAAGACGGGTGAGATCCGCAAAGCCTACGTCTTTGTCGCGGGTCTGGGCTTCAGTCAGCTGCTGTTTGCCTGGGCAGCCGAGGACATGAAGAGCCGCAACTGGCTCGGATCCCACCGGCGCATGTACGCCTACTACGGCGGTGTGCCGCACGTGACTGTGCCCGATTGCTTGAAGCAAGGCGTGCTCAAGTGCCACCTGTACGATCCGGATCTGAATCCCGGCTACGCGCAGCTGGCGAGCCAGTACGCCACCGCGGTGGTGCCGGCGCGTCCGGATCATCCCAAAGACAAAGCCATCGTCGAGGGCCTGATCAAACTGCTGATGCGCTACGTGCGCTTCCGCTATCGTCGCTCGCGCTTCACATCCCTGCTGCAGATCAATCAGGCACTCAGCGAGTGCGTGGAGCGCATCAACACTCGGCGCCACACGCGCTTTGGCATCTCGCGCCGCGAGCGCTTCCAGAGGCTGGAGAAAGCCGCGCTCAAGGCGCTACCGCTTGATGGCTCAGATGGCGGGGAATGGAAGGATGCGACCTTACATGCGGACTGCTATGTGCTGGTGGAAGCGGTGCTCTACAGCGCCCCACACATCCACCGGCACAAGAGGCTGCGCATCAAGCTGACCGAGAACCAGGTCGAGATCTTCCTGAACCTCCAGCGCTTGGCGATCCATCCCAGAAGCCGCCATCGCGACGGCCGGCGCATCAAGATCGATGCGCATTTCCCATCGGCCTCCCAGGCGTACTACGAAGCCACACCGCAAAAACTGCTCTCCCAGTCGCGCTTCATCCACAGCGAACTCAATCGGTTGTTCGTGGAGCTGTTTAATAAGGACGTCTACGGCAATATCCGCCGTTGCCAAGGCTTCGTTCGTAGCTGCACCAAAGAGATCAACGCCGCCGGCCACGACATCGCCAGCGAGCGCATCGCCGCCGCGATCGCCAGCATGCGGCGCTACAACCGCTTCCGCGTGCCGTACTTCCAGGCGCTGCTAGCGCAGGCGCGAAAGCAAGTCATCGGCGCCGATGCGACGCGCGAGATCGTGCGCCGACCCGGCAATCCCATGCTGCGTTATGCCCCTGGCAGTGCCGATGTCGCCGCTGAGAACTCTGTTCCCGTTCCCGCCCCTTCACCCCAGGAGACCTGAGAAACTATGAGTACCGCTGTGGCCAAAAACCTCATGGCCGACATGAAACTGTTCGGCATGCTCGGTGCGTTCGAGCAAAGTATCGCGGATGCGACGCGCGACCAGACCAGTTACACCGAGCTGCTCGACTCGCTGCTGCAGGCCGAGGCCGATTACCGCCAAGAGCGCAAAACCGGCTATCGCATCAAAGCCGCCAAGTTCACCCTGCGTCCGGCGTTCGAGGACATCGACTTTACCGCCAGCCGTTCGATTAGCAAGGCGCAAATCAAAGAGCTCTACAGCCTGCACTGGTTGAACGAAGCTCGGCCGGTGCTGCTGATCGGCCAGACCGGTGTGGGCAAGACCTTCATCGCTCAGGCCGCCGGCCTGCATGCCTGCGCCTGTGGCAAATCCGTGCTGTACATGTCCGTGACCACCTGGCTTGAGAATCTCGCGCTGGCGCGCTCCAGCGGCACGTATCTGCGCTACCGCGACAAGCTCGCCAAGCCCGACCTCATCATCATCGACGACTTCGGGATGCGAAAACTCTCCTCCACAGAGGCTCAGGATCTGTGCGAGCTGCTCGAAGAGCGATCCATCAGCAAGTCCACCGTGTTCACCACGCAGTTGCCGCTCGATCATTGGTCCGAAGTCATTGCCGATCCGGTCATCGCCGATGCCATCCGCGATCGACTCGAGCACGCAGCCCTCACCATCCACATCACCGGCGAGAGCTATCGCGGCGTCAAAGCACGAAAACTTGCCAGCAGGAAAAAGGACACGTAACAATCGTCGCCTTCGGCTCCGCCAGTGACCCGTTCAGGCGGGTCCCAACTCAGGAAATCGGGCGGTCCTCAACGGGGAAATCCTGCACTCGGAGCAAAGCTTGCATCGCAAGCAATGTGCCGAAGCTATGAGCGATGATACTTATTCGACGAGCATTAACCTTGTCCACGAGGTTGCGGAGCTCGTTACGGGTGGCCTCGATCTGTCGCTCCCTTGTCCATGGGACAAGGAATTTGAGAGCGTGGAACCATCCGAAATCGATGTGATACGGCACTAGCCCATGACTAGCTAGGTACGGCGTAATGGCCTTCTGCCACTGTCCGTGAGTCCGGATTCCATGGATCGTTACGACAACCCGCGGTCTTCGTAGTCCACCCATTTTCCCTCCCAAATCGACGCCGCTGCTAACGCGCCATACGAGGATACGCAGCAGCTGGCTCTTTCCGCGATTTCTCTCGCTCAGCTCTTATTGGGTCCTCTCGAGTGCCTGGATTCCAGAGCGTCGACAACGGCCATAAAATCCTCAGTGCCAGGCGTTTGCGATACGACCGCCGTCGCGACATCGCTAAGCTCACTCTGCGCATTGAAAGCAACCGAGAATCCGACCGCTCGGGCCAAATGCACGTCATTCATGCCGTCACCGATAAACGCGCAGGTGGCAGGATCCGCACCATATTCTCGGCAGATCAAATTCATGAAATCAACTTTCCCGGCCTCATCTGCAGGCAGCAGGTTGAAATGGTCGATCAAACCGGTCTCAGCATCGAAGAAATAATCGCACGCGGCGAATGAGTGATGTATTCGTAGGTATCGTTGCACGCGATCCGCGAGTGCCTTAAACCCTCCCGTGACGACGACAGTAACAGCACCGTGCGAATGAATGCGCTGCAGGGCCGCGTCGACGTTGCGCGTAAAGGGGACGGACTCCATGACCTGCATGAAGACTCGTTCGGTCAATCCGTATAGCTGGTGGATCTCGATCGTCCTCCGCATCCATTCCAGATAGCCTGAATATTCCTTCGCCTTCCAGCGGACCTTGGTGGCATTCTCTGCCGCGAGACATTCGGCGCCGAGGGCTTCCGCCAAGACCGTCCAGGCACTGGGAGCTACCATGCCATCGTCTAGGCGATACTCCTTTTGCAGAAGCGTCCCTTCCATGTCCAGAAAGACGATCCGAGGAAACTCAATTGCCATGATGCGCTCGACCGATGTTTTCCTTGGGCGTGAAAGGATAGATGATTGGCTGGGTGCAAACCACTCACCGATTGGCCACTGATTGCTATACTAGGCGCGCAAATCAGCACTAACAGTCTCAATCCAAAGCTATCGCCCGCACCAACCGTCAACAACCGAGATACCGCTCCGTAGCGAAAGACGACGCGCCACCTGTTACGCCCGACACCTAAATCTGGGTACTGCCAAACACATCGCGTTTTAGGGCGGAGACGACGCGCACCAGGCGCCGTAGCGATGCAGTCAATCCAAAACCCCACGGGGCAAGTACACTGACGCGAGTCCCTCCAGCCATCCGGCAACGTCAGATATGGCAACCGCGACGGAAGACCTTGCCACCGCAGCCCGAACATACAGCGAGTGCGCCAAAGCCGCCAAAGGGAAATTCGCGAATCCAATGTACCCAACTGCGATCGAGTCCGAGCAGAGTATTTCAAAGAGCGAAAGCAGGACCGCGAGCAAGCACTAGAGTAAGCAGAAGCCTCCGGCCGGGTAGGACACTTGGTCGCGGTGCCTAGCCTTCGGGTTGACCATTGCCTGTCTTCCCATTCCCGTCGATAGTGGGCGTTGATCCGCTCGCATGGCTGCTTCCGGCGGTGCGGTCGCGCTCGGACTGCATCTGGTGAACCCATTGCTCAAATTCCGGCCTCGTCAGCTTCCTCAATCGAATCGCGCGATTGGACTGGCTGATCTTGTGCTCGCGGAGCTTATAGCCGATGTACTCCGAAACGCGCGCGAGTAGCTCCCCCGCCCAGTCCTTCACGGTCTCATGGACGCGAATAATGATCGTGGGCAGAAGATCCAACGTCGCCGGACTGTTATACATGGCGTGCTCCTTCGCGACGTCGAAGCCCGTCGCCCGGAGCGCGACCATCGCGTGCTGAAGGTGGCGTACCGCGGCCGTAAGCCGTTCATCGATGCGCTCGGACGTCGAGGCGGGGACAACTATTTCCAGGCGAGGGATCGACTTGTGCGAGTCGAGCCGTGGCACGGCGCCCACATAGACGCTCGCGTAGTTGACGCCGTTGAGCATCTGCACATAGGGGTCGCGATCCCCCTTGAACTGCTCCCAGAACCAGCGATTATCTGACTCCAGGTCGGCCAGCTCGCTCTGACACCGCTCGAGTATCTGCTGGGCCGGCGACGCTTGGCGGTGGTATCGCAGTCCCCAATTCGTAGTGGCGTGAAAGGGTCGCAGAACGAGCGCGGTACGTAGCCAGGGCGCCCCCTTGCCGATTCCGACAGTCAGAATGCGCGTGATCAGCGTTTGGTCATCGACGAGATTGAATTGGCGCAGAGGCCATCGTTCAAGCAGCGGCGATTGGCGGCGCACCGCGAGCTCCTTTAGCCGCCAGTTGATCACAGGTGCGAGCACGCGCAGGTGCGCCGTTTTAATGACGCCGACAACCGTCTGCGCGTCGTCACGGCACTTGCGCGCGATTTCCCAGCTCGCCTCAATGAGATCGCGAACGATTCTTCCGTAGGCGCTCGGCGTATGGTAATGCGTGAAGTCGCGATCGTTTGGCGAAGCCGCGCCGTCGCGGAATACAACATCGGCAGCCGCCATTTCCACGGATGTTCCTGGCAAATACCACCGGCTCATAATGCGCTGCGTGGCCCGAGATTCAAGCAGATCCATCGCGTTCCACAACGAGTGAGCAAATTCGGACTCGTTCAGATCGGGATAGAACAGCTTGGCCATAACCGTGTATCGGTTGTCGCGCTGCTGCATGTCCTCGGGCTTTTCTGGCAGTCTCAGGAACGCCGGGCGGATCTTGCCGCCCTCGTTGACGTGCCCGTTTAGCTGTGCAACCGCAGTGTTGATGGAGACCATCGGCGCGTGTCCCACGACGAGCTCGCCGTGCTCGCCTTCCAGGGACAGAAGCCCTCCACGTGTCGAGCCGTCAACGCCAGCTAGAACCACTCTTGGGCGCGCACTCGCAACTGGTTCCACCTCTACGATCATGGCTTCATCTGCGATGCGTGTTCGAAGTTCCTCTTCAAGTGGCTCCCGGTGATAGAAATGGAACTGCTCGACCTCGTTATCATCTGGAAGTTCGCTCAACGCGGCAGCGGCGGTTGGTGGCACACGTATCGCCTCGCGGGACAGGCCCAACCCAAACTTGGCAAGGCCCTGCAGGATCAGGATAAGATCCTCGGCTACATGACGCAGATTTGTATCGACGGTGCCGGAGGGTTCCTCAATGCGGATGTGTTGCAGCTCATCGCGAAGCAAGTCAGCGTAGCCGACGATTGCATCGAGGAACAGCGCGCGCGCATTGTCACCTTTCAGGACTTCTCGCGCTGCTATCCAGAGCTCATCAGGAAGCGAACGCAGTTCCTGCTGCATACGTTTGGCCGCAGCGAGCGCGATCAGCGGGTAGTCGGGGTTAACGATGCGCGCGAGCTCATCCTCATCAAGCCACTGGCCATCGGCGACGGCAAAAAATCGGGTTACACGGTCGTTCTGCTCGGTTCGCACTAGGCCGCGCGAGGCTAGACGGCGTCCGAGGTTATGGTATGCCTCGACCGTCACGGTGTCGCCGCGCGCATTCCCTGCCGCATGTGCTTCCATTCCAGAGACCCCATCTGGCTGGGATGCGAGGTCGAGAAAAAGCGTCTCCCGGGCGGCGGGCGTAAGACGATTTGCGCTGTGGGACTCGTGCGCCATGCGGTGTTACTGGTTGACCTGCTTTCGGCGCCGCGCAAAGACCTGAGGGGTCGAACCGCCGACGCTGGTTTGGCGCGCTCGCACTTTCATCAGGAAGCCGTGGCTGACGACCTCCGACACGCCGCTGACCGCGCAAATACCGCGAGGCAGCTTGGGTATCGCTGACAGCAGGCGCTCGCCCAGGTCCGCGACCACACCCCCGATCGATCGGAGCTGATCCCGCTCTAGCGCAAAGACGAAGCGGGTCTGCAGACGCTTCAGAACGCTCTGGTCGAGGTCCGCCGGTGATTGGCTCGCCAGGATCAGACCCGTCCGAACATGCCTTCCCATACGGGCAAGCTCGTAAATGACCTGAGTGCTGACCGTGCGGTCGTCGCCCGGCACGATCATGTGCGCCTCATCGATGAGTAGCGTGGCAAACCAATCTGCCGCTTCAGCATTCCCGGCCTCGGCCTTTTGAGACATCGTGCGGCCGTACTGCTGCAATACCCTAGCGGCTGCCGCTGCGATAAGCTGTGTGTCCCGAAGAGAAAGGAATCTGCAATCGAGGGCTATGATTTGCTTCTTTTGAAGCTCCTTGATGAAGTCAAAGTTGCGGCCGATCAATGGATTTGCTGAGAGATACCTGATCCGGCTCACGGCCGCCGATATGCTTACCCTCTTCAGCTCGAGGTCGGGACCGAGGCGCTCCATTTCCGCGATGAGTTGATTGAACGAGAGGTCCGTTCCCTCGCGCCTAGCGCGGTCGCGGAGCCGAGAATGCGCTTCTTCGATTAGATCCGCGTACTGAGTTCCTTCGACGACGTTCGGCGCGATGGACACCAACTCCCGTGGGGTAATCAATGACAGCGACAAGCCGAAGGCGTCCGGATTTGGCAGTGTGATGGAGGTGCCACCAAGTTCGCGCACGGCGGCAGCCATTTCGCCATTCACGTCAACGATCAGACACGGCACACGCCACGCATGAAGCTCCTCGACGATGTTGCCGGCCAGATAGCTCTTTCCTCGACCCGGATTTCCGAAAACTCCCAGATGAAGTTGCGCCGCCAACGGCTTGAATGCGATCGGGGGTGACTGCGGGCCGTAAAGGTCGCCGAGGTGGATTCCATCCTCCGGCCGGGGAAGCGACCCAAGCACCGCGGCGACGAAGTCCGCTGGCAGGAGAACCACGGGGTCTCCCGCGCGTACCAGAGCTTCTGGAGCGCGGGTCTCGCGCAGTGCCACGCCGTCCGGCCCCTCGTCCACGGTCAACTCTTCAATCGTGCGGCAGAGCGCGAGTCGATGGATTCGGGTGGAGAACTCCTCGGTCGAGTACGAGTCGCCTAGACCAAGCCGCCGTCGGGCCGTGGCAAGGTCGGGCTCTTCATTGGGGTTGCGCTCGACGCAGTCCTCGACCTGCAAGACGGTCAGCAGACCTGCACGGCGCCGACCGTGCCAAGCGCAAATGAGTTGGCCAGGCTTCGTCTCGATACCACTATCGAGCAGGACCGCTACATCCGAAAAGCTCGGCGATGCGTTGTGGTGTGCGACGGACCCGATCAACGAATAGTAGGCAGGAGGGTCGCGATGTACATCGTGCGCGGCGTCGTATGTAACCAGAACAGGGGCAGAGCTCGATTCGGCGGGCATAGCGGTAGCTCCCAAGGGTTAACCTGAGAAGATACTAACACTAACGAAAATGAGTTAGCAACTTACTGGAGAGCTTCCCGAATACTATGGAATGCAATGTCGGCCAGGCTCGCATCCAAGGCATTTCCCACGAGGTCTGCATCCTTCATCCCCGAGCCGAGAAAGTGAAAGGAGTCGGGAAAGCCTTGAATTCGCGCAGCTTCTCGTAGAGTGATAGCCCGGTTCTCAACGGGGTGCCAAAATCGGCCGCTCCCGGCGTTTGGGAAAAAGCGCGTTATCGTGCGCGAAAGTCCTACTCGATGTAGCCGACCGTAACTCTCAGAATAATATACCTTTCCTCGCCACTGGCCCCCCTCCGGAACGTCTCGCATTCGCCGTAGGATCTTGGGGCCATGTGCCCATGGCACGTGGCCAAGGCGGCGCCGTGCGCCGGGCTTGAGCACGTCCAAGTCCCCAATGTGAGATCCGAGAGTCAGAGGCGCTCGACGCCCCCCGGTATATAGGCGCCCCACCGTCGCATGCACGGCGCGCCAGCTTCCAGGGGCGACTCCCAGCACACTGATGGCATTATCCCGAACCTTCACCAGCTTTCCGTGCGTGTAGGAAAATCGCATGCCGGAACCGCCGTGAGTCGCATCCGGAACCACCGGCGAGACTCCCAAGTCCGAGCGAAGGCCAATGCAGATGAGTCGTTGCCGGCTCTGACAGCTTCCGTACAACGCGGCATTAGCTATGGTCGAAACCACTTCATAGCCGCCAGCTCTAGCCAACTCAACAAATCGCTCGAACCGTTGCGACGTTGCCAGAAGGGGGACATTCTCCATCGCGAACGCGAGAGGGCGCAGCGCGGATACGTAGGTTGCAAACCGCAGCACATGCTCGTTGCGCGGATCCTCTTCATCCTTCTTGCCGCAGTCGCTGTAGCCTTGGCAAGGGGGGCAGCCCAGCAAAATATCTACGGTACCGCCGGCGCGATTCGCTATCGTCGAAGCGCGCGCGCGTCCGAGATCGAGAATTGAATAATTAGCCTCCTCGAAATTCTTCCGATACGTCTTTGCGGCATACTGATCAATGTCGAACAGAGCGACGCGCTTTGTACGACGCCATCGCCTGAAAGGTTCGGCGCAGCGACCAGTACCCGCGTATAGCTCAACTATCGAGAATTCCCTTCGATTCACTGGTTGCGCTCGCCCCTTCAAAGGATCATATTTTACACACAATGTGTGCTTATAGACATAGCATGTCGACCAAAGTAAAAAGAGGCAGACCGAAAGGCCCAATCAAGTGCCGTAGTGCTGCGGCCAAGCGGTTTTTTGTCACGTGCGACGAGTTAGGCTTGACGATCCGTGACATTCACTCGGCATTAGCCGCGACGGATTCTCCCGCACCGAGCTATCGATCCCTCCAAGACTGGAGGAGGGGCAAGCGGACGCCAAAGTTCTTCCCCTTCGACCAGTGGCGCACAGAAATCCTAAATGTCGCGCGTCCCCGCGTTCGCTCGGTGAAATAGATCGTGGATAGCGCTTCACCACTTGTGCGCAGCTCAATCATGCGCCGCTTCCACTCACGGGCAGCTTTCGGTGGGGTGCTTTCTGGCGGTATCTGCTGACGGTTCTGGCGCGGAAATGCTGAAATTCAGCCTGCTTTTGTCAACTCTTGACTCCGGCCCTCGTTACTTGGCGTTTCAAGTACCGCGTCGACGGGCGAGAGAAGCTATTGGCGCTCGGTGTATACCCGGATGTATCGCTGCCGAAGGCACGTGAGCGGCGCGATGCCGCGCGCAACTCTGGTCATGAGGGGAGCACCGCGCTCAAATCGAGATTATTTTTTCAGTGATTCAGCCTGGTTGTGACGAGAGTGCGGTGGGTACACGGCCCACCATGATGCCGGCTTCTATCGTGAGTGCGCTCACGCAAGCTGGGTCATGCTACTCATACCACAACCACAGCGCGGAGGCCTTTAGGTAACGGTGGTATTTCCACCCAAACAGCGCTTGCTCGACACGCATGGGCGCAAAAAAATTCCTACGGCGGCGATATCCAATATCGCCGGTGGCGGATATCGATGTGCGGATCACGTACCCCCAACCTTTAGAAGACTTCGTATCCAGATGACAGATGACGATCAGAAGCCTCTGAAACTTTCGCGTGAAGATCTCTACGAACTCGCCTGGTCGAAGCCGCTCGCTCAGCTCGCCAAAGATTTTGGAATCTCTGATGTGGCGCTAGCCAAGCGATGCAGGCGCCTGGGTATCCCGCTTCCAGGCCGCGGCTACTGGGCCAGGATAGACGCAGGCCAAACGCCCTATCGCCCAAAGTTGCCAAAGCGCGAGCCGCAGTGGCATGACGACAACGCCTTGACCGTTGCACCATCCGTTGGAGCCTACAGCGCAACGATCCTGTCCTCCGAAGAGGCGCAAGAGACGCTAAAGTTTGCAGCTGCCGAATCTGTTCCGGCACGCATCGCGACATTGACCCTCACCGCGACAGCCGCGGTCATCGACGCGCTTCCGGCTGTGAAGCGCACGGCAGTGCGCGGCAAATACTCGCAGCGATCCGAGCTGGTATTCGAGCGAGGCGAGCGTTCTGGCGCGATCATTGATCTCGACGTGTCGCAGGAAGTTCTCGAGCGAGCCCTCCTCCTGGCCGATAAGTTATTACGGGCAGCCGCGGCCTTGGGCTGGGTGTTCGATGACCCTTTGGAACTCCGTAAGAAGCAAGGCAGACCCGTGGCCGACGCGGAGGCGCCCGCATCGCCAGGGGATTCAAAGGAAGCTCCGGAGCCGTATAGGGGAAGACTTCTCGTCGAGGGTGAACAGGTAGCGCTGCGCATCGAAGAGCGACTTCGGGACGAAGTGGTCGAGCCAACCGCGGCACAGCTCGTGCGCGAGAAGCGCGAGTACGGCTATCACTTCCCGCGCAAAATGTCGGTACCAACGGGCGCTCTGCGCATAGTGCGGCTTGATACCTACCGAACCTGGGGTGGGCCCGACCGGCGCAGCTGGTACGACCGTAAGGGCAGGCGAGTCGAGGATCAGATTCCTGAAGTTCTGCTAGGGTTCTACGAACTCGCGCTCTCGATCAGAGAGCGACGGGAGAAGGACGAACGGGAAGCGCGTGAGCGCGAGGAACAAGAGCGCCGGCGCAAGGAACGGGAGGCCGCTCGGCAAGCCAACCAGGAGCTCATTGCGCAACTTGAGCGCGACGCAGGGGCATGGCATCGGGCGCGATACCTTCGGACGTACGTTCGGGCGGCGCGCCGGGCGCTTGACACACGAGCACTGGCGGCGACCTTTCGGGGCAGGACGATCAACTATCTGGATTGGGCGGAGCGTTATATCGATCAGTTAGATCCGCTGAACAGGGCCGACCGCACGGGGGAGTTCGAGGAGGGCTCGAGCTATCAGTTCCAGAACGATCTGGACCGCATGAAGAAGGCGTTTGGGCGCCTCCTCGGTAGCGACTGGCCGGATGCCTGGAAGATCAGCGAGGACTACACGCCGAAGCCGAAGACGGGGTACTACGGCGAGAGATCAGTCTTCGAAGTCGGCTCCGTCGACGGGGCGGATGATGAGGATTGACGGGCATCACCGTAGCCACTTCGGAGGACCGGCAGGGCCACCTTTCTGAGTATGAATCTCCGTGCCCATGGCCTGCTTGGGTGCTTTTGCGGTACTGCTACGGTACTGCTACCGACGGGCAATTGAGGATGAGTTAGCCACGACTAGTTCGTATAACTCATTGATTTATTGGCTCCCCGGGTTGGACTCGAACCAACGACCAACGGATTAACAGTCCGACGCTCTACCAACTGAGCTACCGGGGAGTAGACGGGACGTCCTTTGCTCAGGACGCTTGGATGGGCTCCGTAGCGGCGGCGCGAATTCTCAGGGTCTACTGCCGCCTCGTCAAGGACTTAGCTCAGGCGGTCTTGACCTGCGCTTGCGCCTGCTGTGGAAGCACAGCCCGGATGCGCTCCATCGCCTCTTCCAGTGTCTGCTTGCTGCAGGCAAAAGACACGCGCATGTGCCCCGGTGCTCCGAAGCCCGAGCCTGGAACCACGGCGACGCCGGCCTTGTTGATCAGGTACTCACAGAAGGCATAGTCATCGCGCATACCGAGAGTTGCCATAGCGCCGCGCACGTCGGCAAAAGCGTAGAAGGTTCCGGCACCGGGCAGGCACGAGACCCCCGGCAGGCTGTTGAGCGCTGCCACGACATAGTCGTGCCTCTCTCTATAAGCACGGTTCATTTCAATGACGCACTGCTGGTTGCCGTTGAGAGCGGCAACCGCAGCTTTCTGGGAAATGCTCGACGCATTGGAGGTCGACTGTCCCTGGATCGTGCCCATCGCGGTGACGATCTCCTTGGGTCCGCCGCAATAACCGATACGCCAGCCCGTCATCGCGTAGGTCTTGGAGCAACCGTTGACCGTGACGGTGCGATCGTAGAGCTCGGGGGCGACCGTCAGCAGGCTCACGAACGGTTCGGGCCCCCAGTAGATCTTCTCGTACATGTCGTCGGTGCCGATCAGAATACGCGGGTGCTCAACGAGGACATCGGCGAGCGCGCGCAGTTCGCCGCGGGTGTAAGCGGCGCCGGTCGGATTGCTCGGGCTGTTGAACAGCACCAGGCGGGTCCTGGCGGTGATCGCGGCGGCGAGCTGTTTCGGGTTGATCTTGTAGCTCTGTTCGGGACCGGCGCTGGGCATCACCGGAATGCCGTCGGACAGCAGCACCATGTCGGGATACGAAACCCAGTAGGGTGCCGGAATGACGACTTCATCGCCGGTGTCGAGCACCGCCATGCACAGGTTAAAGACGCTCTGTTTCGCGCCGGAGGACACCAGAATCTGAGGACGTTCGTAGCTGATGCCATTGTCGCGCTTGAATTTGGCGATGATGGCGTCCTTGAGTTCATTGATGCCTTCAACGTTGGTGTAGCGGGTAAAGCCCTCGCGAATGGCCTCGACGCCAGCGTCGGCAATGGGCACAGGCGTGTCGAAATCAGGCTCTCCGGCCCCCAGGCCGATAATGTCCTTGCCTTCGGCCTTGAGGCGGTTGACCAGCGCGGTCACCGCGAGCGTGGGCGAGGGTTTGACGCGCTGGGCGCGCCGCGAAACGGTTGAAGACACACCTATCCCCTTGTAGACACCGAGAGTCGTCGTTACATCAGCGTGGAGGTTATATTACGGGATTCACTTGGCGACGACCAACGCGTCGCTTGGATATGAATGGACAAACCTGCAAACCGCTTTGAATTGCAAGCAGATTATGAGCCGGCCGGCGATCAGCCGGAGGCCATCGAGCACCTGACCGAGGGGCTCGAATCGGGGCTGTCGCACCAAACGCTGCTCGGCGTGACGGGAAGCGGGAAAAGCATCGGTTATGACGACCCGCTGTACGTCATAGAGCAACGTGGTCACGAGCGCATCCCGCAGCTCGTCAAAGCGGGCCCTTTCATAGATGCTCTGATGGCCGCCGAGGCGCTGGATGCGCACAATGGCGGTGAGACCGAACGCTATGCCTGCGCCAAGCGAAGCTATTGGACGCTTGCCTACGATCCACGGCGGGGCGCGACCGGCGAATATCCGGTGGCGGCTTTCCTGCGTCATCGTGCGCCGACCTCGATGTTCCGGCTGCGCACGCGCTGCGGCCGTGAAGCCACACTGACCGGCGACCATAACCTATGGGTGCTCAGGGATGGCAGATTCAAGCTGATCCGGACCGAGGAGGCGCGAGCGACGGATTTCCTGCCGATGCCTGAGATGCTGCAGGGGTCCGAGGACCCGGCCCGACCTGGTTCCCTTGACGAGGTCAATGTCCTGCATTATCTGGCCGACACAAAACTTTCGGTCTATGCCGAAACGCCCATCATGGAGTACATAGCGGCAGGAGGGCAGGGGACGGTAATCGCGACGTTCCGAGCATGCTCGATCGACCCGTACCGCAAGATTCACGCGATACGACACCGAATCCGGAGTCGTGGAGTCAAGGTGCCTCATTTTCTGCACCTTCTATCGACCACCGGCGGGCTCAGAGACCGGTACGAAGATGCCGATATCGACGTGGGCAGGCAAGAAGCCTACCGCCTTCCCGCTCGACTACGGTTGAGCGACTCATTGCTGGGTCTTCTCGGCTATTACATCGCTGAGGGCAACGGACAGCGGCGCTACGTGACGGTCGCCAATCGCCACCCAGTGATACGCGAGCGTATCGAGCAGGCCCTTGCGGAGCAATGCTCGGACTACCAGATCAGTTCGACGGCGTTGACTGTATTGCTGGCAAAACTATGCGGAAAGAGAGCGCAAAATAAGAAACTACCCGAGTTCTGGCCGCGGCTGAGCGACCGGTCGCTGGGTCTGCTCCTTAAAAGCTACTTCGATGGCGATGCCACAGTCGCCGCCAATGGCGAGGTGATTGCGACCACGGCGAGTGAAGATCTCGCGTCAGGATTGGCCTACGCGCTCAAACGCTTCGGTATCCATGCGCGCCTGCGTCGTACCTGGAAACGCGCAACGAACAGCGACCATGCAGGCGCCGAATACCTCAATGTGGTGATATCAGGCCACCGCGATGTGCAGTGCTATGCGCGATGCATTGGCTTCAATCACCCGGAAAAGCACCAGCGACTCGAACGCCTCCTGTCCCGGGGCCGCGACACCAATGTGGACATCGTACCGATCGCCGGAGAAGGCTTACGGGAGCTTCGAACCGCCGTTGGTCTTTCGATGAAGGCTCTGGCGATACTGTCCGAATGCTCGCGTCCCATGATCAGCCTGATCGAGAGCGGGCAGCGCAAACCCAGCGGGGCCCTGCTGACGCGGGTATTGACGGCGATCGGCCAACGCTGTTTCGAGCTAAAGGTCACCGATCTTTCGACCTGGAGCAAATGGCAGGCGATGAAGGGCCTGTGCAGGGTGCGATGGTCGCCGATCAGCAGCATTGAACCTGTCGAGTATCACCACCCCCACGTCTACGACCTGTCGGTGCCGGGACCCGAGACGTTCCTGGCTGGTATTGGCGGTGCATTCGTCCACAACACCTACTCGGTCGCGTCCGTGATTCAGAACGTGCAGCGCCCGGCGCTGGTCCTGGCGCACAACAAGACGCTGGCGGCGCAGTTGTACGGTGAGTTCCGCGCCTACTTCCCGCGCAATGCGGTCGAGTACTTCGTGTCCTATTATGACTACTACCAGCCCGAGGCCTACGTGCCCTCGAGCGACACATATATAGAAAAGGACTCCTCGGTCAACGAGCACATCGAGCAGATGCGCCTGTCGGCCACCAAGGCGCTGCTCGAGCGGCCCGATACCATCATCGTCGCGACCGTATCGTCGATCTACGGCCTGGGCGATCCGCAGGCGTACCTGTCGATGGTGCTGCACCTGGTGCGCGGCGAGCGCATCGACCAGCGCAAGCTGCTGCGGCGCCTCGCCGAGATGCAGTACACGCGCAACGACATGGACCTGCAGCCCGGCACCTACCGCGTGCGGGGCGACATCATCGACATCTTCCCGGCGGAGTCCGGCCGCGACGCGGTGCGGGTGGAATTATTCGACGATACGCTCGAGAACCTGTCGCTGATCGATCCGCTGACCGGGAGCCTGGTCGGCCGCATCCCGCGTTTCACGGTCTATCCGGGCTCGCACTACGTGACGCCGCGCGACCGGTTGATGCAGGCGATGGACCAGATCCGCGAGGAACTGCGCGAGCGGCTTGCCGTGCTGCATGCCGATGGCAAGCTGGTCGAGGCGCAGCGGCTCGAGCAGCGCACATTGTTCGACCTGGAGATGATCAAGGAGGTCGGCTACTGCTCGGGCATCGAGAATTATTCGCGCTACCTTTCGGGCCGCGAGGCCGGCGAGCCGCCGCCGTGCCTGTATGACTATCTGCCGCCCAATGCGCTGCTGATCGTCGATGAGAGCCACCAGACCATTCCGCAGCTCGGCGCGATGTATCGCGGCGATCGCTCGCGCAAGGAGACGCTGGTGCAGTACGGCTTTCGTATGCCGTCGGCGCTCGATAACCGGCCGCTGAAATTCGAGGAGTGGGAGCGCCTGGCGCCGCAGATGATCTTCGTGTCGGCCACCCCTGGCCCATACGAGGCGACGAAGTCCTCGCAAGTGGTCGAACAGGTGGTGCGGCCGACCGGCCTGGTCGACCCGCAAGTCGAGGTGCGAGCGGTGCGCACGCAGGTCGACGACCTGCTGTCCGAGATTCATAAGTGCGTCGTGCTGCAGCAGCGCGTGCTGGTCACGACGCTGACCAAGCGCATGGCCGAGGACCTGACCGAATATTTGCACGAGCACGGCGTGCGCGTGCGCTACCTGCACGCCGACATCGAGACGGTGGAGCGGGTGGAGATCATCCGTGACCTGCGCATGGGGCGCTTTGACGTGCTGGTCGGGATCAATCTGCTGCGCGAGGGACTGGATATGCCGGAGGTCGCCCTGGTGGCGATCCTGGATGCAGACAAGGAAGGCTTTCTGCGATCGGAAGGCTCGCTGATCCAGACCATTGGCCGCGCGGCGCGCAACGTGCACGGCCGCGCCATACTGTACGCCGACAAGATGACCGGTTCGATGCAGCGCGCGATCGCCGAGACCGACCGCCGGCGGCAAAAGCAGGTCGAGTACAACCTCGCGCACGGCGTGACGCCGCAGAGCATCGTCAAGCCGGTGGCCGACATCATGGAAGGTGCACGCTTGGCCAGTACCGCGTCCGGCCGCGGCGGCGAGCGCAAGGGCAGGCAGGGCAGGGACGCCGCGGTCGATATCAGCACGCTGCGCACCGCGAGCGACATCGTGCGCGAGCTCAAGCGCCTGGAGGCGGAGATGTACCGGCGCGCGCGCAATCTCGAGTTCGAGCAGGCAGCACAGCTGCGCGATCAGCTCGATCAGCTGCGCAAGCTCGAACTCGAAGTGACCACCGGCGTGGTAGCCTCGTATGACCTGCCGGGAGGAGCGGGCACTACCAAGCGGGCGAAGGCTGCGGAAAGACTCGCAAAATCGTGATGTTGGCTGCTAATCGGGCGCTTGCGAGCGTCCGGCGGCTCCGGTATCTTTCAGCGCCGTTCTGTGGCGGGCGCTAGGCGCGTAGCTCAGTGGTAGAGCACTTCCTTGACATGGAAGTGGTCGCTGGTTCGATCCCAGTCGCGCCTACCATAAATATGCATTTACGTTAGGATTTTAAGGCCTTTGCCACGGACCTAATTACTTCTGCCACTCTCGTGCGAGGTAGCGTGCAGCCAGAAAAAACAATGCGGCGCTTATCAGATAGAATCCCGTGCCGGACAGAATCGCATAACGCAGCGATTCGCTGCCATATCTGACAGCGAAGTGGTCCGACAATCGGCCGATCAACAGTGCACCGAGTCCCAGGCCGATCAGATTGTTGATGAATAGAAACAGCGCTGAGGCCAGGGTCCGCATGTTGGGTAACACCAGATGCTGAATCGCGCAGATCGTCGGCCCTAACCATGCCAGAGCCAGCGCCGTGGGCAGCAGGAATAGCGGCAGCGACCAAAGGCTGGGTGGCGCCAAAACGCCAAGCACATACAGCGGTGCCGTGATCAGGAATGCGCCAGCCGGCACGAGCGCGTAGGCGGAGCGGTTGTAACGGCCCAGACGATCGGCGAGCCACCCACCCAGCCAGATTCCAGCGACCCCGCCGAAGAAGGTCAATGCGCTGAGATACCAGGAAATCTGCGCCAACGAGAGATGATAGCTGCGCACAAAGTAGGAGGGCAGCCAGAAAAACATCCCGTAGCCCATGAGCGAGCTGGTCCCACCGCCCAACGAAAGACTCCAAAAGGAGATCTTTCCGGCCAGCAGTCTGACAACGGCTGGCAGGCTCGGGGGGTGGCGGGCCGGGGCGGGCGCGTCCAGTCCGCCGCGCACGGGTTCACGTACCGCGTAGCGAAACAATGGGGCCAGGATAACTCCGAGGCCGCCCACGACGATGAATGCCATTCGCCAGTTCACCCTGGAAGCGATGATGCCGCCGAACAGGAGCCCTGCGGCACTGCCAATCGGAATGCCAAAGGAATAAATAGCGAGTGCCCGCGCGCGCCGCGCCGGTCGGAAATAATCGCTGATCAGGGAGTAGGCCGGGGCCACGCCACCGGCCTCGCCAATGCCAACTCCGAGGCGAGCAATGAACAGCTGGGAAAAATTCTGCGCCAGGCCGCTGACGGCGGCGAACGCACTCCACAGGGCGAGTGAGATCGTCATGATCCAGACGCGATTGAAGCGATCGGCAAGCCAACCGATCGGGATGCCAAGCACGGTGTAGAACAGCGCAAAGGCCGTTCCCCCCAGCAGCCCGAGCTGGGTGTCGGTGAGGTGCAGCTCAAGCTTGATCGGCGGCACCAAAATACCCAGGATGATCCGATCGATAAAATTGAACGCGTAGACCAGCAGCAGCATAGCCAGGGCGAAGCGCGCGTAGGCCTCCGACCCTGAGCGCGCCTGCACCGCAGGACCCTAGCGCCCAGCCGGCGATGGGTGCCGGTGGGCCAGTGCGCGCAATCCGGCCGCCACGTACGGGCCCAGCCGCGCCTTGAGACTTGCCACGTCATTGGAACGGCACAGGCCATCTGAGAGCTCATCCAGGCGGCCAGTTTCCGCGAGCGAGAGCGTCAGTGCGCCGGTGAGAAAGTTGTAGCCCCAGAAGATATCCTCGGGTGCGGCGCCCGGCAGCGACTGCATCACCGCCTGAATGAACTCGCGCACCGTGCCGTCGAACGTCTTGCCCATCAGCTTGCGGCCCCACTCGGGCGAATTGTTCACATAGGCGATCAGCGCGAAGTAGCTGTGCCAGCCCTCGCCGGCGTGTGCCAGGCGATCCAGAATCGGATCCAGAAACGCCCCGACGACCGCCTCGGTGCTGGGCGCGCCCGGTGCCGCGCTAGTGCGCACTTCCGCCAGCCGCCGCAGCCGTTCCTGGTTCAACACCTGGCCACGCCGCTCGAGCACAGCGGCGAGCAGCTGCTTTTTGCTGCCGAAGTGGTAGTTCACCAGCGCCAGGTCCACGCCGGCCGCCCCGGTGATGTCACGCAGCGACGTTCCATGAAAGCCCCTCCTGGCAAACAGCTTTTCTGCCGCATCCATGAGCTTGTCTTTGGTCGTGCGCTTTGGTCGAGCCATGCAAATACCCGCGGCCAAACCACAATTCTAGCCTGCCATGGGATCGGTTGCGCACCCGCCGGCCCCCTCCTGCATCGTTGCTCCCCGCAGCGTTCCAAGCCGTGTTTGATTTTATACGATCGTTTAAATATAATTCAACAATCGTTCAATAAAATGAAGTGAACGAAAGCATACCTATAATTGGGGGCTCGACCATGATTCGCAGGTTCTGCACCGCGTTGATCTCGAGTTGTTTCATGGCGGCAGGGCTCGCGGCTGAGGCGCAACCTGATGCCGCGGCCAGCCCGCCTGTCGCCACCGCCGATGCAGGCAGTCTGCAAGAAGTAGTGGTCACGGCACGGCGCCGGTCGGAGGATCTGCAGAACGTGCCGATCGCAGTGACGGCGCTCAATGCCGAACAGCTGCAGACCCAGAACGTCCAAAGTCTCACCGACGTGACCGCGGTCGCGCCGAACATCGAGGTAAATGCGGGGCGTGCGACCAGCAGCACCGTAAACGTCTACATCCGCGGCGTCGGCCAGAGCGATCCGCTGTGGGGTTTTGAACCCGGTGTCGGAATTTACCTCGATGACGTCTACATCGCGCGTCCACAGGGAGCGCTGCTCGACCTGTACGACGTCGACCGCATCGAAGTGCTTCGCGGCCCGCAGGGCACGCTCTACGGAAAGAACACCATCGCCGGGGCGATCAAGTACATCACTCGGGACATCGTTTCTGACGAGCCGTATTTCAAGGGCTCGGTCACTGGCGGCAGCTACGACGAGCGCGACGTCAAGCTCGCCGCGTCGGCACCCATTGTGCCAAGCCACGTCTATTTCGGCGTTGCAGCGGCGTACCTGCGCCATGATGGCTGGGGCCAGATCGAGGACGATGGTCTGCCACGACCGTACAACCGCGTCGGCCAGAACGTGGACGACAAGGACGTGATTTCGGCACGCGGCAACCTCACCTTCGTCTGGGGCGAGAGTTCGAAGCTGAAGCTGCTCGCCGACAGCATGGACGACAGGTCCAACGCGGCCGCCGGCCAGCGGCTGGCCGCCAATCCGTACCTCGAGATACCGCTCGACAGCCGCTATGATACTTACACCGATATGCCGGTAAACCAGAACCGGTTTGCATTCTTCGGCTATTCGGGAACCTACACCCAGCAACTGAGCGACCCCTGGTCGTTCAAGGCGGTTGCCGCCTACAGGCAGGGCGAGGCGCACCAGTTCATCAACTTCAGCGAGCTCGATGCCCCGCTGTTTGAAGTGCCGGGGCAATACTCTGATCACGAGACCACCGGTGAGATGCAGGTCACCTACACCGGCTCGGGATGGAATGGGGTCGGAGGACTCTATTACTTCAATGGTACGGCGGCCGGCTCCTACAATGCCGTGCTGAGTCTTGGCGGCGCCTCCCTTGCGCCTGGTCTTCCCCCCGGTGTCACCCAGTTGACTCAAGGCAGTGTCATCACCAACAGCGTGGCCGCCTATTTCGACACGACCTGGAACCTGACGTCGCGTCTGAACATGGATGTCGGTGCACGGTGGAACGAGGATCAGAAGAAGGCGAACGTGTACGTTTCGGAGCTGTATGCGGGCACGCTCGCACCCAATGCCACCTTCTTCAATCCGAACAACCCGCCGCCGGGATTCTTCCCGCTCGGTGCCCCGGAAACCAATTACACCCACAGCCGCCGTTTCGCGAATATCTCGCCGCGCTTCGGGTTCGACTACCACATCAGCGACGACGTCATGGGCTACGTCAGCTATAGCCGCGGATTCAAGAGTGGCGGCTTCGACATGCGAGGTAATGCGGCCGCAGACCCGTCGACCGAGAACGGTTTCGCCTCTGAAACGGCCGACAGCTACGAAGCTGGCGTGAAATCGACGCTGTTGGACAAGCGGCTGACCCTGAACCTGACGCTGTTCTATTCGCCCTATAAGGACGTGCAGATTACGACGCAGCAGTTCGAGCTGGTCAACGGCGCTCCCACCAACGTGACGGCCGTGCTCAATGCCGGCAAGCAGTTGAATGAGGGCGTTGAGTTCGAGTCGGCATGGCGGCCGATTCAACCGCTGACCTTCACCGTCAACGCCGGCTACCTCGACTCGTACTTCGAGGATTTCTTCCTCGGCTGCACGCCGCCCGCGGCCGGCTGCGTGGTCAACGCCTCATCGACCAACCAGCCGATCGATGCTCCGCGCTGGACGGGCTCACTGGCCGCGGTCTACGTCTGGAATGTCGGCAGCGGCGATCTGAGCGCGCATTCGACCTTCCGCTATCAAAGCTTCACCAAGGTCGCCTCGAACGAGGCCAGCATCACCGATCAGGGGGGCTACTCGGTGCTCGATGCCGGCCTGGCGTATGCGCTGGGCAAGAGCTGGCGCTTTGCGGTGGAAGGCAAGAACATCCTGGATAAGGCATACCGCGTCGCCGGCTATGAATTCGGCGGCTTTGGCAGTGGGCTCGAGGGTGGTCTGAGCCAGATCGGCTTCTACGGCCCACCGCGCACGATCCTGGCGACTGTGATGTACCAGTACTGAGCCCGCGCGGCACGAGCGTTGCCACCGCAAAGGCAAGCCAGCCGCGATCGGGAATCCAATCGTGCCCCGCCAGGCCAACATGTCGTGGTTTCAGGCATCCTCACCGCTGGTGCCGGACCTGATCGCCCAGAACGGGCGCTGGCTTGCCGACCGGCCAGCACTGGTCGAAGGAGCGATCAGTCTGAGCTGGGGCGGGTTTGCCGCCGCGACGGCCCGGATCGCGAACGGTCTGGCGGCCCTCGGCGTGCGGCCGCGCGAACGCGTTGCTGTGCTTATGGACTGCAGGATCGAGACCGTGCTGACGCTGTTCGGCATCGTTCGCGCCGGTGCCGTCGCGGTGCCACTCAATGTCTCGATCACGGATGCGGCGGTGGCGGCCATGTGTGCCGATGCCGGCTGCGTTGCCGTGTTCGCCTCCGGGCATCACTGCGAGCGGATCGATGCGCTGCGGGCGAACGATGCGCTGCGTGCCCGCTATTTCATCGGCTGCGATGCGCCGGTGGACGGCTGGCTCGATCTCCGGCAGCTCCCGGCGGGGCACAGCGCGACGGCCCCGGTTGTTGCGATCGCGCCGGACGACGAATGCAATCTCATCTACAGCTCCGGTACCACGGCATTGCCGAAAGGCATCGTCCACACCCATGCGTGCCGGATGAACTGGGCCTACGACGCCGCGATCGCGTTGCGCTATCGGAGCGGTTGCCGCACGCTCTGCTCGCTTGGGCTATTCTCGAACATCAGCTGGGTCACCATGCTGGCGACGATACTCGTGGGTGGCACGATTGTGCTTTTGAAATCCTTCAGCCCTCGCGAGGCGCTCGCGCTCATCGAGGCCAAGCGCATCACGCATGGCGCCTTCGTGCCCGTGCAGCTCGAGCGGCTGCTCGGCTATCCGGAGCGCCGGGCGTTCCAAACTGACAGCCTCGAGGCACTGATGTGCTGCGGCTCCCCGCTCGCCGCGGACGTGAAGCGCGGGTTCGCCCGCGAGTTCGACTGCCATCTGATCGAGCTCTATGGACTCACCGAAGGGCTGATGACAATTCTTGAGCCAGAGGACTTCGAGCACAAGCTTCGGTCGGTCGGCAAGCCGGTACTCGGCGCCGACATCCGGATCCTCGGTGATGACGACCGCGAGGTCGCGGCGGGCGAGATCGGCGAAATCGTCGGCCATGGGCGGCTGGTGATGGCCGGCTACCATGGACTGGACGACGCGAATTTGGAGGCGACTTGGATCGACGCGGCGGGGCGTCAGTGGCTACGTACCGGAGACCTCGGGAGGCTCGACGCCGAGGGCTTTCTCTACATTGTCGATCGCAAGAAGGACATGATCCTCTCGGGTGGCCAGAACATCTACCCTGCCGATATCGAGACCGCGATGCGGGAGCACTCTGCGGTCGCGGAGGTCGCCGTGATTGGCGTTGCTAGCGAGCGCTGGGGCGAGACTCCGCTGGCGGTCGTGGTGCTGCATGCCGGGCGCGTGTTGACTACGGCAGAACTGGTCGAGTGGACCAATGCCCGAGTCGGCAAGCAGCAGCGTATCAGTGCCGTGGTATGGCGCGAGAGCCTGCCGCGAAACCCCAACGGCAAGGTGCTCAAGCGTGAGCTTCGGCGAGAATACACATCCAGCGCTGCCAATACCGGAAAATCACCGTGAACGACACTTCGAGCGACTATTTCTACGACAGCTCGGATGGCCTGAGACTGTATTGCCGCGTCTACGCCGCACAGCGGCCGGGGGGCTTGCCGGTGCTGTGTCTACCGGGTCTGACGCGCAATAGCCGTGATTTCGTCGCGCTCGCCGCGCACCTCAGTGAGCAGCACGAAGTGCTCAGCGCCGACCTGCGCGGCCGTGGCCGATCGGAATGGGATCCGGATCCGACCCGCTATCATCTATTGACCTACGTCGCGGATGCGTGGTCGCTGCTCGATTCGCGTCAGCTGAGGCGCGTAATAGTGGTGGGCACCTCGCTCGGCGCGCTGATGGGAATGACGATGGCGGCAACCAAGCGGGACCGAATTGCCGGCGTGGTGCTCAACGATGCCGGTCCGGAGATCGATCCGGCCGGATTGCGCCGCATCGCCGGCTACGCGGGCAAGCTGCCGCCGGTGTCTTCCTGGGCGGAAGCGGCCGCGCAGGCCAAAAGCGTCTATGGCCTCGCACTGCCCGGGCTGACTGACGCGGACTGGCTCGACTATGCTCACCGCGGCTACCGGGAGAATGCAGCCGGCGTCCCCGTGCCAGACATGGATCCGAAGATCAGCGATGCTTTCAAGAATTCCCCCACGGCTCCCACTGACCTGTGGCCGCTATATGCGCAGATCAAAGGCGTGCCGATGCTGGTGATACGCGGGGCCCAGTCCGATCTGCTGAGTGCCGCGACGGTGGCGCGCATGGCGCGGGAGAAGCCGGAACTGCAGCAGGTTACAGCCGCGAACCGCGGACACGCGCCCTTGCTCAATGAGCCCGAGTGTCTGGCGGCGATCGATGCCTTCGTTGCACGACATGGGCGCGATTTGCAACCGCGGTCATCACCGGTGCGGTAAGCGGTATCGGTAAGGAGATTCTCAGCGCGGCGCCTGGTAGAAATAGTACGTTGCGGTATACGGGACGCGCACCACCGTGTGGGCCAGGGCCTCTGTGCAGGGGGTCGTCGGCGCAATGCCGCCGACGGTGCGCACTCGCAGGATGCTTTGTGTGCGGCTCAGGGGGCCGGTCCCGGAAGTCGACTTGGCCTTGAGCAATAGCCACGGGATCGCCGCGGGGTCGGGGCCGGGATCGCGCGCCACGACCTCTCCTGCAACGCGGCTGCCGTCGCGAAGCTCCCAGGTCGGCCCGGCATAGTGCCGACCGATGGAACGACCCCATCGGTCGGTCAGCGCCGCTTCGGGTGCCTGGAAAGTCCAGGTGAATGCGCTTGCCGCTTCGGGCTTGGACGTACACTCGTAAATCTGCACGCCGCTGGCGCGCGCTTCGAGGAACAGCCTCTGCTCGATTGGTGGTCGCAACGCGGCGGGCACCTCCGGGGGCTTGACACGACACATGGCGCAGCCGGCTAGCGCCAGAAGCGCTGCAACGCCAAGGCTCGCGCTGAAGATGGCGAATCTCATGCCATCACTATAACGCAAGCTCGCGCCTGCCAGGTTACGGATCGTGACCATCGGACTTGCGGGCGCCGAGCTCGGCCTGGTGGCGCAGCAGCCGGCTGAAATCTGCTGCCCCGGCCGGCTCATTCACATAGAAGCCCTGCATCGCGTCGCAGGCCTGGTCGCGCAGAAACGCGGCCTGGCGACGCGTCTCGACGCCCTCCGCGATCACCGTCAGGCTCAACGACTTGCCGAGCGCAATGATCGCCTCGGTGATCAACCGATTGTCCGAATTCTTCTCGAAATCGCGCAGCAGCGAGCGGTCGACTTTCAGCGTATTGATCGGGAATTTCTGGATGTTGGCCAGCGACACGTAGCTGGCGCCGAAGTTGTCGATCGCCAGTCGCACGCCGGCGTGCTTGAGGCTGGCGAGCGTTGCGGCGGTGTGCTCCGAGTTCTGCATCAGCGTGGCTTCCGAGACCTCCAGTTCCAGCATGTTCGCCGCCATGCCGGAATCCGCCAGCGCCGTCAGTACGGTGGACAGCAGGTGTTCATCGTTGAACTGGCGCGGCGTCAGATTGACGGAGATGCACAGCGGCGCAAAGCCTTCGCGCTGCCAGGCCATGTGCTGTGCGCACACGTTGTTCAGCACCCAGCCGCCGATCGGCACGATCAGTCCGCTCTCCTCGGCCAGCGGGATGAATTTTGCCGGTGCGATGATCCCGAGGTCCGGGTGATGCCAGCGCAGCAGCGCCTCGGCGCCGGTAATGGTGCGGGTCTTGAGGTCGAATTTCGCGAGGTATTGCAGCACGAATTCCCCGCGTCCGATGGCACGGCGCAATTCGTTTTCCAGCATGCGCCGTTCCAGCGATGCGGTGCGCAGGCGGCCGGAGAAGAAGCGGTAATTGTTCTTGCCATCCTGCTTGGCGGTGTACATGGCGGTATCGGCGCTCTTCATCAATGCGCGCTCCGTGTCTCCGTCGGCCGGGTAGATCGCGATGCCGATGCTGGCGCTGACGCGGCATTCCTGATCCAGCAGGTGTGCCGGCCGGGTCAGGGCAAGGACGATTTTCGATGCCACGGCATCGATATCCTCAAGCTCGACGGCGTCCAGGCACAGCACCACGAATTCATCGCCGCCGAGCCGCGCCACCACATCCCCGGGCCGCACGCTCTCGCGCAGGCGCACGGCGGTCTGCTTGAGCAGTGCGTCACCGACCTCGTGGCCGAGCGTGTCGTTGATGAGCTTGAAATGATCCAGATCGACGAACAGCACCGCAAAGCGCATGTCCTGGTCCGCAGCCTCGATCAACGCATTCAGTCGCTCGCTCAAGAATGCCCGGTTGGGCAGCTCGGTGAGCGAGTCGTGGGTCGCCAGGTAGCGAATGCGTTCGTCGGCGATCAGGCGTTCGGTGATGTCACGACCGATGCCCACGATCCCGATCACGTTGCCGGCGTTGTCGAGCAATGGGATCTTGGAGGTCGATATGTGGCGCATCGTGCCGGTGTATCGATCCAGTGTCACCTCTTCGCGATCGATCAGGGGTTGACCGGTGCGCAGGATGGCCTGCTCGTCGGCGTAGAAGCCTTCGGCCATTTCCCGCGGGAAGAAGTCAAAATCGGTCTTGCCGATCAGGTTGGCGGCAGTCGTGCCCATGCCTTGTGCGACCAGCTCATTGCAGGCGATGAAGCGGCTCTGGGCGTCCTTGGCGTAGAGAATGGCGGGAATCAGCTCGATCATCGTGCGCAGCAGGATATGCTCGCGCTCAAGCGCTGCTTCCAGCTCATGGCGCTGGGCCAGCTGCGCCTCGCTTTCAGCGGCGCCCTCGGGCACCGGCGCGCCACCTGGCGGCTTGTCGTCGGCGATCATAGGGTGCACCGCGTCGCCATTAACGCCTGACTGTACTCCAGCTTTACCTCGATGGGGTGGCTGGCGCAAGCCCTTGGGTTGCCGGGGCTTACACGCGTGTGTGAGAATTCATGCTCGATCCCCTATCCGGCGAACACGGCCCATCGATCCTCACACAGTGCCTGTCATTACATTGCCCGACGGCAGCCAGCGCAGCTACGAGCGCGCCGTCAGCGTCGCCGAAGTCGCAGCCAGCATTGGTTCAGGTCTCGCGCGCGCGGCGCTTGCCGGGCGCGTTGACGGCAAGCTGGTCGACACCTCGTTCGTCATCGAGCGCGACGCGGCGGTCAGCATCGTCACCGATCGCGACCCCGAGGGCCTTGAAGTCATCCGCCATTCGACCGCGCACCTGCTGGCGCAGGCGGTAAAGCAGCTGTTCCCCGAGGCCCAGGTCACGATCGGACCGGTGATCGAGGATGGTTTTTATTACGACTTCGCCTACCAGCGGCCATTCACGCCGGAGGACTTGGGCAGGATCGAAGCCCGGATGAAAGAGCTCGCCAAGGCCGACGAGACGGTCACGCGCCAGGTCATGGCGCGCGAGGATGCGGTGCGGCTGTTCCGCGACATGGGCGAGGACTACAAGGCCGAAATCATTGCCGCGATCCCGGCGGGCGAGCCGATCAGCCTGTACGGCCAGGGCGACTGGGTCGATCTGTGCCGCGGCCCCCACGTGCCCTCCACTGGCAAACTCAAAGCCTTCAAGCTCACCAAACTTGCCGGGGCCTACTGGCGCGGCGATTCACGCAACGAGATGCTGCAGCGGATCTACGGCACAGCGTGGCCGGAGCAGAAGCAGCTCGATGCCTATCTGCACCGGCTCGAGGAGGCGGAAAAGCGCGATCATCGCCGCATCGGCCGCGAGCTCGACCTGTTTCATATGCAGGAAGAGGCGCCGGGTGCGGTGTTCTGGCATCCCAAGGGCTGGCAGGTGTTCCAGACCCTGATCGGCTACATGCGCACCAAGCAGGCCGCGTTCGGCTTCCAGGAGGTGAGCGGGCCGGAGCTGATGGACCGCAGCCTGTGGGAAGCCTCCGGCCACTGGGCCACGTTCGGCGAGAACATGTACACCACGCGCACCCCGGACGATCGGGTGTACGCGATCAAGCCGATGAACTGCCCGGGCCACGTGCAGATCTTCAAGCAGGGCATCCGCAGCTACCACCAGCTCCCGCTGCGCTATGCCGAGTTCGGCAAGGTGCACCGCTATGAGCCTTCAGGCGCGCTGCACGGGCTGATGCGCGTGCGCGCCTTCACCCAGGACGATGCCCATATCTTCGCGACTGAGGAGCAGATCACCTCCGAAGCGGTCGCGAGCACCCGACTGATCCTCGACATTTACCAGGATTTCGGCTTCGACGACGTCGCCATCAAGTTCTCCGATCGTCCCGCCAAGCGCGTCGGGGCCGATGAAGTCTGGGACAAGGCCGAGCACGCGCTGCGAGAGGCGGCCAAGGCGGCGGGCATCGAGTACAGCCTAAACCGAGGCGAGGGTGCTTTTTACGGCCCAAAGCTAGAATTCGTCTTAAGAGATGCGATCGGCCGGGACTGGCAGTGCGGCACCCTGCAGGTGGACCTGAACATGCCCGGACGGCTCGGGGCGCACTATATCGACGACCACAGCGCCAAGCGCACGCCGGTGATGCTGCATCGGGCGATATTTGGTTCGCTCGAGCGCTTTTTTGGCATCCTGCTCGAGCATCATGCCGGCCGATTACCGGCCTGGCTGGCGCCGGTACAGGCGGTGGTCATGGGGATCACCGATCGCCAGCACCCGTATGTGCTTGAGACTATGGATTTCCTGAAAAATCAGGGGGTTCTGGTCCAGTCCGACTTGCGCAATGAAAAGGTGGGCTTTAAGATCCGCGACCACACGCTGCAGCGGGTACCCTACCTATTGGTAGCCGGGGACAAAGAGGTTGCGGCGAATCTGATTTCTGTGCGCTCCCGCAGTGGCAAGGATCTGGGCGCGATGACGCCGCAGACGTTCACGGAACGTTTGCGCGCCGAGATTGACAGCCACGGGCGTCGAACTTTGGAGGATTGATATATAGCCATTTCATCGAAGCGGGTCCGGCGTAACGATGACATTACGTCGCCCACGGTGCGAGTGATCGGAGCAGATGGAGGACAGGCGGGTGTCATGACGCGCGCGGAAGCGATGCAGTTGGCCGCCGCAGCAGAGCTGGATCTCGTGGAAGTCTCGCCCACGGCCGAACCGCCGGTGGTGCGGGTGATGGATTACGGCAAATTCCTGTTCGAGCAGAACAAGAAGGCGCACTCTGCCAAGCGCAAGCAGAAGCAGATTCATGTCAAGGAAGTGAAGTTTCGTCCCGGCACGGAAGAGGCGGATTACCAGGTCAAGCTGCGTAAT